>Ga0209382_10008814_pt1 | contig 12678 bp, 8 predicted proteins | sample SoiMetdeltSBSDD5_FD_187599 | JGI IMG/M metagenome (GOLD analysis project Ga0209382, IMG submission 187599) | Bulk soil microbial communities from a Populus tree surrounding site in Tennessee, USA - Soil MetaG P. deltoides SBSDD5 (SPAdes) (version 2) | ecosystem: Environmental > Terrestrial >... | reverse complement strand
TCGCAACATCGGCAAGATGGCCCAGGACCCCGGCTCGCACATCGGGAAGATCGTGCGAGTGCGTGACGACGGCAGTGTGCCGCCGGACAATCCGTTTGTCGGAAAGCCGGGATGGTTACCGGAGATCTACACGCTCGGTCATCGCAATCCGTTGGGCCTGGCGTTCGACGCCGCCGGGCAGCTCTGGTCCACTGAAGAAGGCCCGCAGGGTGGCGACGAGTTGAACCTGATTCAGGCAGGCAAGAACTACGGGTGGCCGCGCGTGTCGCTCGGGCGCAACTACGACGGCACACGCGTTGGCGAAGGCTTCACGGCAGCTGGTCTCGAAGAGCCAGTGGTGTTCTGGGTCCCGGCCATCGCGATCTCAGGGTTGTCGTTCTACGACGGCGACAAGTTCCCGACGTGGAAAGGCAACGCCTTCGTCGGCGCGATGCGGGCCAACACCGGGCAGCACATCCAACGCGTGCAGTTCAACCCGAAGGGGCTTCCGACAGGGCGCGAGATTTTCCTCGCCGAGCTCAAGCAGCGGATCCGCGAGGTAAAACCAGGGCCTGATGGCTACCTGTATGCGCTGACCGATGAAACGTTCGGCGCGATACTCCGCATCGAGCCGCCGATCAATTGAAGATCAACGTCCCCCTTACCCAATTGACATCGCAGAACGCCCACCGCAGAATGCGACCCTCATTCCGGATTCCGACCTCGACCATGGTAGGGACCGATTTCGCGGAGGACTTATGCGTGGTGTGCAGGACCGCTATGCGGCCCGAAACGTCAGGAGCAGAATGCCTTGGCTGGTTCGCTTCGTGGTGTTTGCGATGGTACTCGCGCCTGCGTTGGCGCATGCCCAGGCGTCGATTACCGGCCTCGTCAGAGACACCTCCGGCGCCGTGCTTCCTGGTGTCGTTGTCGAGGCCGCCAGCCCGGCCCTGATCGAAAAGGTTCGCAGCGCAGTGACCGACGGTTCAGGCCAATACCGCATTGTCGACCTGCGCCCAGGCACCTACTCGGTCACCTTCACCTTGACTGGCTTCAACACCGTCAAGCGGGAAGGGATCGAGTTGACCGGCACGTTCACGAGCACAGTCAATGCCGACCTCCGTGTCGGCTCGCTCGAAGAGACGATCACCGTGACCGGTGAATCACCCATCGTCGACGTGCAGAGCATCAGACGCCAGACGACCGTTGACGGCGATGTCATCGCGGCGCTTCCCACGTCACGCTCGTACGGTGCGCTGTTTCAGTTGGTCCCGGCCGTCTCTGGCGGATCGCGTGACGTCATCACGAGACCAGGTCTTGTCGTGTTCGGTGGTCCCGGCGGGCGTGGAACCGAAGGTCGCCTCCAGGTCGATGGCCTTGGCGTGGGTGCGCCACTCAGCGGTGGCGGCGTGTCCGGCTATCTGCCAGACATCGCCAATGCGCAAGAGGTCAGCTTCACGACGTCCGGTGGACTCGGCGAGGCCGAAGTTGGCGGACCAACGATGAACATCGTGCCGAAGACAGGTGGCAATGACGTGCGCGGCTCCATCTACGCGGCGGGCGTGGGCAACGCCCTCGTCGGCAGCAATTACACCGAGGAACTGCGAGCCGCCGGCCTGCGCACTCCGGGCGAGTTGCTCAAGCTGTGGGACATCAACGGCGGCATCGGCGGGCCCATCGTGAAGGATCGAGTGTGGTACTTCGTGAACTCGCGCGAGGAAGGAAGCTGGCAATCCGTTCCAGGGATGTATCGGAATCAGAATGCCGGCGATCCCACGAAGTTCACCTACGTGCCCGACCTCACCAAACAGGCGGTGACCGCCAGCGACTGGACCACCGTCAGCCTGCGCCTGACGGCGCAGGCGACGCCACGACATCGCTTCAATGTGTTCTGGGACGAGCAGCGCCCGTGTCAGGGCTCCGCATGGCCTGGCACCGACGATGGATGCCGTCAGCAGCCGAACGATGACTGGATCATTGGCGGCGCTCCTGGTTCCGCAGGAACGTTCGGCCTGGCAACGGCGACGCAGGCACCCGAGTTCTCGAACTACGCGGGGCGTGCGCACGCGCGTCAGCGCGCGCAGCAGGGCACGTGGTCGTCACCGTTCACGAATCGGCTGCTGCTCGACGCCGGCTTTGGCACCAACTACAGCCACTACGGCGGACAGGAGATGCCGGGAAACCCCACGCGTCCCATCCCGAAAATGCAGGATCAATGCGCGCAGCCGCCGGCCAACGCCGTCGCCGGCGCGTGCGCGCACGGCATTCAGAACATCCTCTTTGCCTCGCAGGACTGGGCCAGCAACCAGGGGTTCGTTCTGTCGTGGCGTGGGGCCGCGTCGTATGTCACCGGCGCACACAGCATGAAGTTCGGCTACCAGGGCGCGTTCCACCGCGTCAACCAGAGCTACTTCGCCAACGACACCCACCTGCAGTATCGGCTCAATCACGGCGTGCCGAATCTGCTGACGATGGATCTGAAGCCGTTCAAGACCGGCCAGCGCACGCGATGGGACGCACTCTACGCACAGGAGCAGTGGACGCTCGGCCGCCTGACGCTGCAGGGCGCACTCCGCTTCGATCACGCGTGGAGCTATTTCCCCGACCAACAGATCGGACCTGTCACCTTCCTGCCCACGCCGCTCTTCTTCGAGGAGCAGCCGGGCGTCAAGGGCTACAACGACATCACGCCGCGTGGCGGCTTCGCCTATGACGTGTTCGGCAACGGCAAAACATCGTTGAAGGTGAACGCCGGCAAGTACCTCGAGGCGGCAACCAATCACAACACCTACTCGCTGACCAACCCGGCCGCTCGTCTTGCCGGCAGTCCCGTGCTCGGCGCGCCGCCACCGGTGACGCGCGCATGGACCGACTCGAACGGCAACTACAAACCGGACTGCGATCTCCTCAACCCGAACGCACAGAACCTGAGCGCGAGCGGTGGCGATATCTGCGGCGTCCTCAGCAACCTGAACTTCGGCAAGCCGATCTTCACCGGAAGCTTCGATCCCGAGATCCTGGAAGGCTGGGCCGTGCGTCCGAGTGATTGGCAGGTCGGTGTATCGGTCCAACAGGAGCTCATTACAGGAGTCTCAGTCGAAGTCGGCTACTTCCGGCGCTGGCTCCAGAACTTCACCGTCGTCGACAACCTCGCGGTCGTGGCTGGCGACTTCGATCCCTTCAGCGTCACGGCGCCGTCCGATCCACGATTGCCCGACGGCGGCGGCTACGTGGTGTCCGGTTTGTACAACGTCAAGAACGAGAAGGCCGGACAGACCAACAGCTTCACGACGTGGTCGAACAACTACGGGGCGCAGACGTCGATGTACAACGGCGTGCTCGTGAATGTGAGCGCGCGTATGCGCAACGGCCTGACCATTCAAGGTGGTCTCAATAGCGGCGCCACCGTCACGAACAACTGCGACATTCGGGGCGAACTCCCAGAGATCAACCCCACCAATCCCTTCTGCCGCGAGGATCCAGGACTCGTGACACGCGTGACCGGGCTCGCCGCGTACACGGTGCCGACAATCGATGTGCTCGTGAGCGGAACCTTCCGCAGCGATCAGGGCACACCGCTCCAGGCGAATTGGGTGGTGTCGAGCGCAGAGGCAGCGAAAACGCTCGGCCGGCCGCTGTCGGGCGGCGCGCCAAACGTGACCGTGAATCTCATCGAGCCCGGGGTCTTATGGGGCGATCGTGTCAACGTGATCGATCTTCGGCTGGCCAAGATCCTTCGCTACGGCCGGACGCGCACCAACGTCGGGGTCGATGTCTACAACCTGTTCAACTCGAGCGCGGTGTTGAACTACAACCAGTCGTACAACCCTGTCGGCACCTGGCTGGTTCCGACGACTGTCGTCAACGGACGGTTCGCCAAGATTAGTGCGACGTTTGACTTCTGAGCGGTGACGGCAATCCCTCAATTGTTGATTGAGGAATTGTTGATTATTGATTCGTTGTTGATTGTTGGTTGTTGATTCGTGATTTCTTACGATTCGCGGCCTGTCGCTTCGCCGCCCTTTGCTTAGCTCGGGCTGTTTCGCGAGATCGCACGAAGATGCGCGTCAGCTCGTCGGCCTCCTTCCACAAACGGTTGGTCTTCGAGCTGGCGCATATCCCTGATTCAGTCAATATCTCCAGCCACAGCGCTGATTCGTCGACTTCCTCAATTGTTCCACCGAGCTTGTAGATAAAATCGGCGCGAGATTTGGCGCGACAGACAGCTCGATAGTGAGCGGCGACGGACGTCGCTGCGTCGGTGAGCTGAGAAGCGATCTCGTCGTTGATGGGATCTCGTGGAATGAGTCGCGCGAATTGAATGATATCCACCGCGAATTTCTTCGTGCGGGCCTTCAATTCATCTGGCGTCATGCTCACGAATTGAGCACGCGCTGTGCCAGCCGGAAATCACCAACGATTCCGTTCAGGCAGTCGTTCAATCAAAGATCAACGATCAAAAATCACCAACCAATCAGCAATCAAAGATCGCAAAATCTCCAATTGAGCGAGAGGCGCTCGAACTGAAGCACCAAGGCTAAAGATCCAGTTCCTGCGCTTCCTCGGCGCGATCCATGATGAACCGGAATCGCGCTGAGGCGTCCTTCCCCATCAGCTCGTTGATGACGCGGTCAGTGACGATCTGATCGGCGATCTCGACGCGGAGCAGCCGTCGTGTCCGCGGGTTGAGCGTCGTCTCCCACAGGACCTTCGGCATCATTTCGCCGAGCCCCTTGAACCGGGTGATCTCCGGGTGGCCCCGACCATTCGTGTACTGCTTCAACAGCCGGTCGCGATGCGCGTCATCGAGCGCCCAGTAGGTGTCCTTGCCGATGTCGATGCGATAGAGCGGCGGTTGCGCGAGGAAGACCTTCCCGCTCGAAACGAGCTGCGGAAGATGCCTGTACAAGAACGTCAGGAGCAGCGTCGCGATGTGATGACCGTCGGAATCAGCGTCGGCAAGGATGATGATCCGGCCGTAACGGAGCCGCGAGAGGTCGAAGCTCTTGCCCATGCCACAGCCAAGCGCGGTAATCAGGTCGGACAGCTCTTTGTTCTCGAGCACCTTGGCGAGCGTCATCCCCTCGGTGTTCATCACCTTTCCGCGCAGCGGCAGGATCGCCTGCTTGGCGCGATCGCGCCCTTGCTTGGCTGATCCGCCTGCCGAATCGCCCTCGACGATGAACAGCTCGCTGTCGTCACGGTTGGCACTCGTGCAGTCACTGAGCTTGCCGGGCAGATTCAATCGGCCGCTCGTGACGGTTCTGCGCGTAACCTCGGCCTGCGCGGCCCGGCTCGCCTCCCGCGCGCGCGCCGCCAGGATGATGCGGCCGACAATCGCCTCCGCGATGCTGCGATTGTGATTGAGCCAGTGCTCGAGCGCAGGGCGAACCACGGAGTCGACCGTCGACAGCATCTCAGGATTGTTCAAGCGATCTTTCGTCTGCCCCTGGAACTGCGGCTCCTCGATGAACAGGCTCAACACGCCGGTCAGCCCTTCGCGAATGTCTTCGGCCGTGATCGTGACGCCCTTGGGCGAGAGATTGTGCGTCTCGATGTAGTTGCGAACCGCTTTGCCGATGCCCGCCCGCAGCCCGTTGTCGTGCGTGCCTCCCGACCCGGTCGGGATGCCGTTGACGTAGCTGCGCACGTGCTCGTCCGTCGACTCGGTCCACTGCAAGACGAAATCGAGGCGCGGACCACTCTCCCGTTCGAGGAGAAACGGGGCGTCGTGCACTGCCTTCGCGCCGCGCGCCACCACGATCGACTTGAGGAAATCCGACAACCCTTCCTGATGCTGGAAGACTTCCCTGCTTCCTTCCGCTTCGTTCTCGAAGGTCACTCGCACACCTTTGTGGATGTAGCTGACAACCTCGAGTCGCTCGCGGATCAACGCGGCATCGAATTCCACCTTGGGGAAGATCGTGGAATCGGGATGGAAGTACACGGTGGTGCCGGAGCCGCGCGCCACACCGATCTTCTTGAGTGCGCCAGTCGGCTTTCCACGCTTGAAGGACATCTCCCATTGGGAACCGTCGCGCTTGACGGTTGCCACGAGCTCGGTGGACAACGCGTTCACCACGCTCGCGCCGACGCCGTGGAGGCCGCCGGCTGTCTTGTAATTGCCCTTCTCGAACTTACCGCCGGCGTGGAGAACGGTGAAGATGACTTCGAGCGCGCTCTTTTTGGTCGCCGGATGTTTGTCGATCGGAATCCCGCGACCATCGTCGGCCACCGTGATCGAGCTGCCGTCCTTATGCAGCGTGACGACGATGTTCGAGGCGTAGCCGTTCATCGCCTCATCGACCGCGTTGTCGAGCACCTCCCAGACGAGGTGGTGGAGCCCAGCCGTGCCAACGCCGCCGATATACATGCCCGGGCGCTTGCGGACCGGCTCGAGGCCTTCGAGAACTGTGATGTCTTTCGCGGTGTAGTTAGCCATTCGTACGTAGGGGAGGTCCTGGTTTGTAGACCCGCCTGACGAGCCGGATCCCAAGAACAGGACCCAGCCCACTGAAATCGTGATTTCGTGACGTCACTAAGGTAGCATCACAGTGGACGAGTGATGTCATGGGACGGCTGCTCGCGATCGTCGGCGGCGGCGTCTGGCTCGTTGTAATCGCCTCACTCGCGATTGCCGTCCACTGGTCTGACAAACCGCGCGTCGTCGCTCCCCTTACCGCGGTTCCCACACTCCTGAGAGAACTCAACGCCCAGCGGGCAAAGGACTTCAAAGAAGGAGAGGCGTGGGCGGTCAGAAAGGTGACGTCCGCACATCACGTCCTCGTCGTGAACGTCGATGCCGATCACGTCGGCAACGCACAGAAGATCGCGTCTGAGATCGTCACACCGGTTCGCGATCGGGGATTCGACGAAGTCCTCGTGTACGTCTGGGGAATGCGCCGACACAAATCGTACGCTGATCGAAGGGTGCAGTGGACGCCGAAGGGAGGATATTCGGAATTGGTGATTGGAGATTGATGATTGATTGTTGATTGTGTGCGGCCGTCGCAAACGCCGCAACCCCAACCGAATCAAACATCAACAATCTCCAATCAACAACGATTCAACCATCAAGAATCACCAAATCATCACTGATTTCCCGCGCGCGCTGACTTACGGGCTCGCGGCTTGGCGGTTTTGTTTGCGCGTGTGCCAGTTGTCTTCCGGGCGCGAGTTCGCTTCGGTTTGTCCTCGACCTCGCCTTCATCGATGACTGTCTCTTCCGAAACGTCCTGCACGGGTTCGGCCTCGACAATCGGCGCCGCTTCGACGACCTGCTCGACAACGCCTTCGCCGACGTCTTCGATGACGGGCGCATCGACAACGGCCCGCTGCGGCACCTCGACATCGATTGTTTCGTCGAGTTCGACCGGCTCCTCGTACTGGGGCATGACTGGCTTGCTGGCGAGATTCGGCCCCGGGAACACTCGGACGGCACCCTGACGATCCCGTTCGATGCGCAGCACGCCTTCCTTCCCCGCCGCCCTCAGCAAATCGACGACCGACGCAAAGCCGTATTTGCGCTCGTCGAACCCCTCGATCGAGTTGCGCAGGAACTGCTTGGCCTGCCGGACATACATCGGCCAGCGCGGCGGCGTCGCGGCCTGATGGATTGCGCGCTGAACCGCACGGATCCCATCCTGCATCGTCATCGGGGAGATCGGCATCGATTCTTCGTCTTCGTCATCCCGCACGTCGTGCACAGGTTCCGGCTGACGAACGGCTTCTGCAGTCCTGTCTGGCGCCGCCGGCAGATCGTCGCTTTCCGAGACGGTGATCCCCTCCTCGCGCGGTTCGACCAGCATGCTGCGCCCCGCGTGCTTCAGCGTGACTGCCCCGGACTGCGCCACTTTCTCCATGAAGTCACGGAAACTTCCGGCGCCGTACTCCCGCTCAGAGAATGTGGAGTCGAGTTGCAGCAGCGTGCTCTTGAGCAATCCGAGTTGCGGAGTCACTTCACGCTCGGACAACACCTTGAGCGCCCGCTTGACGATCGGCAGCGCCTTGGCAATGTCGCTTGTCGCCGCCGGTCGTCCGCCGCGATCGGCAGGCCGCCCCCGACTACCCACGAGGTTCTCGTACGCGATGAACTCATGACAGTTCTTCTGCATCGTCACGCTCGTGAACTGCCTGCCGCCAACCACGAACACCTTGCGGCCATACTGCTTCAACTTCTCGACGAGAGAGATGAAGTCGCTGTCGCCGCCGACGATGACGAATGCGTTGATGTGATCGTGGGTAAAGGCCATCTCGAGCGCGTCGAGTGCCATCGTGATGTCGGCGCCGTTCTTGTCGCCGCCCGGCGTCAGGTTGCGCTGGACCATGCGGATCGCGTGCTGCGTGAGCAACCGGCTGTAGTCGCCGGCCCGCTTCCAGTCGCTATACGCAATCTTGGTCACGATCTCGCCGCGCTCTTTGATGGCTTCGAGCACCAGACCGATGTCGAACTGGGCTCCGAGGGTGGATTTGACGCCGATCTCGACGTTGTCGAAGTCGATGAATACCGCAATGCGGTGACGTGTTTCTGTTGTCATGGACTCTCTGCTGGCGCAGGGCGCCGGCTAACCTGGGCGGGCGTTCGAGGCTGGTTCGGACACCGGGCCGCTGTTCGTGTTCGCTGTTCTTCTGGGCCTCAGGGCGCCGAGCTCAAGCAAGAAATCGGAACGATTTCCGCAGCACTTCCATGAGCACGGGGCCGAAGGGGTCGGGCTGCGCGCGGCGCAGCCGTGATGCTCAGTATACCCAAACCCATTATTGATCTTTGATGTCTGATTAGGGATTTGTTGTTGATTGTTGACTCGTGATTGGAGATAAGCGGCTCTACCGAGCGGCCCTCAAATCAGGCATCCAACAACCAAGAATCAACCACGAATCGACAATCAAAGATCTCGAAAATCAACGATTCAGATGACTGGAATGCTGAATCGACGAACCAGCATTTCCAGTTCGCTCCGAAGGAATCGCAGGGAGGGAGCAATGAACAGATGGTCCTGCATTCGCGAGGGATCGTAGTCGGTGTCGATGACGGTGTCGGTGACGAATGGCTCCCGTTTCACGTCCGGTGAGAGCACCGAGTAAGGGATCTCGCCGGTCGACGACAGTATGCCTGCTCCGAACACCTTCGTTTCGCCGGCATCCTCGATCAACCCGAATTCGATGCTGAACCAGCTGAACCTCTTGAGCGCCAGCACGTGTTCGCCGGAATGTGTCGCGGACACGGCCTTCCCAATGAGCGCCAAAAGCTCAGCGTAATCGTGGTTCATCAGCGGCGGAACATGTCCGAGGCAGTCATGAATCATGTCTGGCTCGGGCGTGAACTCCGGGTGCGATCCGTGGCGAATGAACTGCGTCACCGGGAAACCGCGAGCGCCGATGTACTGGTAGAAGGTGCGATATGGCAGCGCCCCCTCAGCCGGCACCAGGTGCATGTTCGTCTCACGCTGCACGCGCGCGCTCAACGTCCGAAGCTGCGGGATCTGCTGCTGGTTGATCGAAAGGTCACGCTTGGCCGCCAAGTAGATCTGACAGGCGTGGCGGACATGAAGCTCGTTCAGCTTCGGGCTGACGTCGCGCCAGATGCGGGTCTCTTCGTCCGTGTATTCGATCAGCGGAGGACCGAGCTGCTCGAGACGATGACGACGACAGAGTGCGAATAGCTTCTTCCGCCGCTGAACGTAGAGCTCGTCACCGAGTCCAGGATGGCCGGGCTCGAGTTCGAGCTCGGTTGCTTCCTGAGGAGAAACCATGACCTCCGGATCGATCGGCACGCCGTATTCGACGAGCTTCCTGGCTTCCTGCATGGCGTCAGCCTCGTTGAGCTGTGCTTATGCACCAATGACGCCAGATCCAGTGTAGGCCCTGGCGCAGGATTGCGCCAGCCGCGCCTCCGGTCAGCCAGACGCGCTACAAAGAAGTCCGGCTGAAGCCGGACACTTACGTCACGGAGTCGCGTCCTCTCCGGGAGACCAGATATGCCAGTCCGAAACCTAGGCAGCCGCACGATCCGTGACTTCATCAACGCCTCACGCCCGGAGCGCGCCTATCGCGCCGCCTCTCCAAACGAGCCGCGCACACCTCCGGCACCTCGCTGAAGCCATCGCACTGGTGGTCTGAAGGCGGGTCTTGCAGACCCGCCTCTACGCTATTTCCGCTGAGCGTCGAGGAAGTCGAAGATCTCTTTCGCGTACGTCAGGTAGGCGCCCAGGTGGGTGCCTCCAGGCACGGTGGCGTAGACGGTCGTGACGCCCGCGGTCTTGGCCGCGTCCGCCATTCGCCTGGAAGCCTCGATCGGATTCACGGTGTCCTGGTCGCCGTGGATCACGAGCAGCCCCATCTTCCCCTTGATGCGATCCCACGGATAGGAGTCGAACACGATCGGACCGGAGCTGATCACGAGTGCCGCAAAGCGATCAGGATACTTGGCCCCCAGATACAGGGCGCCCGAGCCGGACGGATTCTGTCCGTGCAGGTAGACGCGTGAGGTATCGACGCCGTACTCCTTCGTCACGAGATCGATCACGTTCAGCACGTCCTGTTCGGCCCGTTCGTTTTCCTGCTGGGTCCAACCCTCAGCGGGTGCCGGCGCCTTCGGCCTCGCGATCTGATAAGGGCTTCCGTAATACGGCTGTCGAAGCGGTCGATAGCCCATCGGCGTCACGACCAGATATCCGCGCTGCTCGGCCTGCTTCACGAGGTCGTTCGGTTCGCGATACGGGTTATCGACGCTCTGACCCGCGCGCAACGTGACGAGCAACGGAAGACTCGCGCCAGGCTTCCATCGCGATGGCACGAAGAGACGATACGGGATGGACTCAGTCGTGCCAGGGAATTCGTACACGCGATATTGCTCGCCGACGTGTTGATACAGCGGGCCGCGCGGGTTCGGCTGCAATGGCTGCGGGGCCGCGCCGGCCGGCGCCTGGCCCGCCTCTCCGGACATTGGCGTGTGCCATAGCAGCATGACGACGATGGAGAACATGAGTCTCTTCATGGCTGAATCGCCTCCTGCGTCTTCACCTCGAAGCGACGGAACTTGCCATAAGTGGCCTTACCCCGGAACTCTCCCGTTCCCTGCGGATACCAGTCTTCCATCGTGGTCGGGACGTTGATCCCGAGATCTTCGTCGAACATGAAGAGCGTCGTGACGCGAATCGGGGCGACCTGACCGCCCACCTGGAGCTCGGTCTTGACGACGCGGCCGGTCCCTTCTTCTATCCAGATCAGCCCTCGCGAAAACAGGTCTGCGTTGGCGTTCAGCTTGAGCACCGTCGGTCGCCTGAACTCGACGAAGCGGACCGTGCGCACGTCGGGGCCCAGTTTCTTGTCGAGACCTGCCAGATTGAAGCGGAAACGGTCGACGTACTGTTCCTGCAAAAAAGCGAGGACGAGAAGCGGGCTGCTGAGAGTGCCGATATCAGTGAGGTTATATCGTGCGCCCGCGTCACGGATTTCCGCAGCTCGGCGGGGCACACTGGCCGACGGCTCGAGGAACAGTTTCGTCAACCGTGCCTCGCGGTCGCGAACTGGCTTGCCGTCCACCTCGGACACATCTCTAAAGGACTGCCAGAGCTCGTCGCCCGCGGACTTGACCAGCAGGAAGTCTGATACGAGGACTCGCTTTCGTTTTGGTGCGGTGATTTCCTGCTCGTAACGCTCTTCCGCTACGACGTTTGAGAACCGGTCGACGAAATCGTGCGCGTAGGCGGTGGCCCTGGGGATGAGCTCGTCGACCTTCGGTGACTGTGCTCCAGCAACCCTGACGCAGATGATCACCGAAACCAGGGCGCCCGCTACGAGCAGCTCCTTCATGGCGAGGCCAATAGTAGTCCGTTATGCGGCGCGACGCGCCCAGAGAAACGCTGTGCTAACCAGTCGAGGGGTTCCGCGGGATATCGATGGGGCGGAGCCCTTGGCCGGTTAGCGCTGTGTGCGCCCGTCGGGGGCCGTGTAATACTGAGCACGGAATGAGCGACGACACGAAGCCGTGCCCGGTGTGCGGCGAGACGATCAAGGCGGCCGCGATCAAGTGCCGCTTCTGCAACACCGACCTCGAGGCGTTCAACGCCACTCGGGAAGCCGAGGTCGAACGACCGCTCTTCTCGGGCCATCCCGCAGTGGTCTACAACATCGGACAGTGGGTCCTCATCGTCTTGACGATCGGCATCGCCTACCTGGTGTACTGGTTCAAGAGCCGCTCGATCACCTACGAGATCACCAATCAGCGCATCCGCATCGAACGCGGGCTGCTGTCGAAGATCAAGGAGAACGTCGAGCTGTTTCGCATCGACGATTTCGATCTACACAAGCCGCTTGGGATGAGGCTGGTCGGCCATTGCCAGCTTCACCTCCGCTCGTCCGATCCCGATCAGCAGACGGTGTTCGTCTACGGCATTCCAGACCTCGAGCATCTTTCCGACACGCTGCGGGAATGCTCGCTCAGGGAACGCAAGAGACGACGCATCACCACGCTCATCGACGCGTGACCTTACATGTATTCGCTCCCATGACATCTCCTCGACAGTGCACGACGGTCAGAGTCCGCTGGATCCGGGCGTGAGGACGGGGGCGCTCGACAGTCGCGAGTGCTTGCGCCAGAATGCAAACGACTCGCAGAGTGGGGAGGACGGTATGACGCGTCGTGCTCGGTGCTCAACGTTGGCCGTCGTGCTTGTCCTCGTATCAGTCGCGCACGCGCGG
>Ga0209382_10008813_pt1 | contig 12680 bp, 12 predicted proteins | sample SoiMetdeltSBSDD5_FD_187599 | JGI IMG/M metagenome (GOLD analysis project Ga0209382, IMG submission 187599) | Bulk soil microbial communities from a Populus tree surrounding site in Tennessee, USA - Soil MetaG P. deltoides SBSDD5 (SPAdes) (version 2) | ecosystem: Environmental > Terrestrial >... | reverse complement strand
AATCTTGGCGGCGCGGCGGCCGTCTTGAGCTTTCGCAGGAGATGATTAATGCGTGCCCACGAGTTGATCATTGGGTGGCGAATGTCCGCTATTGGCCCATAGCGGACATCTGTAGTTGCACCGCACATGTCCGCTTTCGGGGGTAAAGCGGACATGACCTATTGCAGTGCGAATGGCCGCTTATGACCCAAAGCGGACATCCTGCCGCGTGGTGCGAAAGGCAGGATTTACATAGAATTGAGCATCGTCGTAACACCCGCCGTGAGGTGACGACATGCAACGACGCGGTGGCAGCGGGCGACCAGGCGAGGAGCAACTCACAAGTAGGTCCACTCGCAAAGCGCCGATTACGCCTGCATCAGCTGACTACTCGCCAGAACAATTTGAACAGCTAAAGCGTGAGCGCGACGAGGCGCTGGAGCAGCTAGCGGCGACCTCGGAAGTTTTAAAGGCGATCAGCTCGTCGTCGGCAGACCTAGCGTCAGTTTTCGATACTATGCTTGCAAATGCCACAAGAATCTGCGAGGCAGCTTTTGGATCGATGTTGCTGATGGAAGGTGACACATTTCGGCGAGTTGCAATTCATAATGCGCCCCCACGATTTGCAGAATTCCATAGGCAAACGCCGGTAATTAGGCCCAAACAAATTTACGATCTGAATCTTCTGATTGAAACCAAGCGTCCAGTTCATTTAGCAGATGCTGCGGCGTTGACCCCAGACAGTCCGATTGTCAAATTCGCAGGCGCGCGAACACTCTTGATCGTGCCGTTGCTCAAGGACGATGCGTTAATCGGCGCCATCGCGATTTATCGCCAGGAGGTGCGGCCGTTCACCGAAAAGCAGATCGAGCTCTTAACGAATTTCGCGTCTCAGGCAGTTATTGCAATAGAGAACACACGGCTGCTTAATGAGTTGCGTCAGCGTACGGAAGACCTTTCTGAATCCCTGCAGCAACAAACCGCGACTGCCGATGTGCTCAAGGTCATCAGCCGTTCGACCTTTGATTTGCATGTAGTTCTGCACGCGCTCATTGAGGCCGCTGTCCGATTGTGCAGCGCGGATCACGGCAATATCGCCCGCGAGTGGAACGGTGTGTATCAACGTGTAGCCACGTACGGCTACTCAGACGCCTTCACGAAGCATCTCAAGAACCTGCCGGTCACTCCCGACCGGGGCACGGCAACGGGACGCTCGCTGCTTGAAGGTAAGCCCGTGCATATTCACGACGTACGGGCAGACCCCGAATACACTTTTCTCGAAGGACAGAAGCTAGGCGACTATCGCACTGCTCTCAGCGTTCCGATGTTACGCGAAGGAAATCCGATAGGTATCTTAGCCTTGACACGTCGCGAAGTACGGCCCTTCACCGACAAGCAGATTGAGTTGGTCGCGACCTTTGCCGACCAGGCGGCGATCGCAATTGAGAACGTGCGTCTGTTCGAAAGTGTTGAAGCTCGCACACGCGAACTGGCAAGATCACTGGAGGAATTGCGCATAACGCAAGATCGGCTGGTGCAGACACAAAAGCTCGCTTTACTTGGGCAACTGACTGCCGGCATCGCCCACGAGATCAAGAACCCGCTCAATTTCGTCAACAATTTTTCAGGTATCTCTGCCGAACTGATCGATGAATTGCAGGACAGCCTAAAGGGCATACCACTCGACAATAAAGCCCGAACTGAAATCAACGAACTGACCGATACGCTGAAGAGCAATTTCGACAAGGTCCTGCATCATGGCAGACGCGCGGATGCCATCGTCAAGAATATGCTGCAGCACTCGCGCGAAGGCTCAGGCGAGCATCGGGTGATTGAGATCAATGCGCTCGTTGAGGAAAGTCTCAATCTCGCTTGGCACGGGGCGCGGGCCGAAACGCAGGGGTTTGAGATCAAGCTTAAGCAATCCTTTGATCCGTCTGCCGGTGCGGCAGACATTTTCCCGCAGGACATCCGGCGGGCTCTCTTGAATGTAATTTCAAACGGCTTCCATGCAGCGACTAAGCGCAAAGCGGAAACACAGGACGGCGACTACGAGCCGACCCTCACGGCCTGGACCAAAAACCTCGGCGATCGTGTGGAAATTAGAATCCGCGATAACGGGACTGGCATTACGCCTGACGTGAAAGAAAAGATGTTCGAGCCGTTCTTCACAACCAAACCGGCCGGAGAAGGCACTGGTCTTGGCCTCTCGATCAGCCACGACATCATCGTCAAGCAACATGCGGGCTCAATCGAGGTCGATGCACAGCCGGGTGAGTTCACCGAGATCAAGATTATCCTGCCGCGCACTCCTGCATTCGTCTGATTTCGAGGAAGGTCGCTCTGGATGTCCGCTGTTGGCCCAAAGCGGACATGCGCTAGTGCACTGCAAATGTCCGCTTTCGGGGGTAAAGCGGACATCGCGCAGACATCACCGCATGTCTGCTTTTGACCCAAAGCGGACGTGGTAACGCCGAAACCTAATGACTGTTTCTGAAGGATAGTTTCGATTAGAACGGTTGCCGAGGACAACCGATATGACCGGTCATGTGGACGCTCGAGTCATTGTGATCGGTGCCGGGCCGTGCGGCTTGACCGTTGCAATAGAACTCGGCCGGAGGGGCATCAGAACGATCGTGCTGGAGGAGAAAACATCTCCAGTCCGCTTCCCACAGGCCAATGCCACGCAGGCGCGCACAATGGAGCATTACCGGCGCCTGGGCTTAGCTGTTCGATACGTTTGGGTCCGAGTTTTCACTGCTCCGCCTGGGCCCGCATCCGGGTGACGCCACCCAATTTGTCGCTGCCGCTAAGGCGTTGTCGGTCCCACTTACGGTAGTTGATGTCGCATCAGAGGAGGCCTGCGAACTCTATGATGCCGATCTTGCGCTGGTCAGGCCCGATCAGATCATTGCGTGGCGCGGCGATGAACACGTCAATCCAGTGAGTGTCTTACGGCAAGCGGCCGGGCATCATCTTCCCTTGTGAGATGCTGTTAAGGTCCAAAGCAGACATTCGACCGCAGCCGCGGTTTGTCCGCTTTTGGACAATAGCGGACGAAGGTGGATTTTGGCCTGCGGAGGTTTGTCCGCTAATGACCCAAAGCGGACATTAGCACTCGCTTAGCAGACGCCTGCCCCATCGGAACCACGCACAGCATCGCTCAACGCGGGCGGATGTTCTGGTTGTGGTGGAAGACGTTGTCGGGGTCGTACGCAGTCTTCACGTCCACCAGCCGGTCGTAGACGGAGTGGCTGTACGCTTCGCGGACCCGGCCGGGGTCTTCGTCGCCGCCGAGGAAGTTGACGTAGACGCCTTCGCGGAAGCGGCCAAGGGCGGCGAAGAACCCCCTCGTCCAAGCGGTGTCCCGGTCGCCGAAGTCCTCGCCGGGCCGCCACACACTATCGAGGGTGATCGCGTGCGACGCCTGCCGGTTCCCGAACGCCGTACCGCCCTCGGCCACTCGGCTCACCGCCCCCTTCAGATGGAACATCGCCGCGTACGACCGTGGCGACGAGCAGGAGAACGCGTGCTCGACGATCACGTCGATGAGGTCGTCGCGCAGCTCGGGGAGGTGGGTGGACTTCCAGTAGTAGTTCCAACCGTGGACGACTGTCGAGTCGAGCGCGCTCTGAAATCCCACGTACGGCGTGGGCCCGACCAGGTCGAGAAGCGAAGTCCGGGATGCGCGGAGCGGGCGGAGTACCTGCGCACCCTCCTCGATCGGCCCGGTGTAGCAGGTACCGACCATCACCACCGGGCGCCAGTGCAGATCCTCGGGGATGACCGGTAGCGGCGGCGCGGCGCCGAACCTCACGACCGTGCCGAGTTCGTCGGGAGCGTCGCGGACGAAGTCGCGGTAGAAGCGGAGGACGTCCCCGGCGTCCGTCGCGTCCCAGAGAATGGGTCCGGCCAGAACGGTGGGCCCGACGGAGTGGAGGCGGAACTCGAACGAGGTGACCACGCCGAAGTTGCCGCCGCCACCTCGCAGCGCCCAGAACAGGTCGGGGTGCTCGTCCTCGGACGCCCGCAGCAGCTCGCCGTCGGCCGTCACGACGTCGACGGCGAGGAGGTTGTCAACCGTGAGGCCGTGCTTGCCATCAGCCAGCCGACGCCACCGCCGAGGGTGAGCCCGGCGACTCCGGTGTGGCTCACGATTCCGCCGGTGGTGGCCAGACCGTGCGCCTGCGTCTCGTGGTCGACGTCGCCCCACAGCGCACCACCCTGCACCCGGGCCCTGCGGTCGGCGGGATCGACCCGCACGGCCCGCATCGCCGAGAGGTCGATGACGATCCCGTCGTCGCAAACGGCTGTGCCCGCCACGTTGTGGCCTCCGCCCCGTATGGCGATCTCCAGATCGTGGTCGCGGGCGAACCGGACGGCCGCGACCACGTCGGCGGTCCCGATGCATCGGGCGATCAGGCGCGGGCGCCGGTCGACGGCACCGTTCCAAACTGCACGGGCCATGTCGTAGTCGGCGTGGTCAGCACTGATCAGCCGGCCTCGGAACCCGTCAGCCTCCACGATGGTTGGCTTCTTGCTACCGCGGTCGAGCTCCGCGGTCGTCGGTGTCGTCATCGTGTCCTCCTCGATTGAGGGGCGCATCGAACAGCCGCGGACTGCGGTCGTAAAGTCAAGAATCTGGACTTCACAACCGAAGGCGGGTGCCGAATACTGGAGCCGTGAGGACGTACGGCCAATATTGCCCCATCGCCCGTGGCGCCGAGATCTTCGCCGAGCGCTGGACACCGCTGATCATCCGCAATCTACACCTCGGCTGCGGAGGCTTCAGTGAGATCCTGGAAGGCGCGCCCGGACTCTCTCGTACCCTGCTCTCACAGCGGCTCAAGCAGCTCGAACGGCTCGGTGTCGTCGAGTCGGCACCCAAGCCCGACGGGCGCGGGCACCACTACGAGCTCACGTCTGCGGGGCACGATCTCTTCACGGTCTGCCAGTCGCTCGGCGAGTGGGGTGCGCGTTGGCTCGAGATCGCCCCCGAGAACCTCGACCCCTTTGTGGCCCTGTGGTCGATGTGCAACGCGCTCCGCCGAGACCGGCTCCCGGATCGACGCGTCGTCATCCGCTTCGACTTTACCGGCCGCCCGCGCCGTGAGCGCTATTGGCTGCTCATCGAGCTCGGCGACACCGAGATCTGCAAGACGTGCCCCGGCCTTGATGAGGACCTCTACATCACGGCGGAAGCCGAAGCCTTCGTCAAATGGCACGCCGGCCAGCTCACCTGGGCCCAAGCCACCCGCGAGGGCCGCATCCAACTCGACGGCCCTCCATCGCTGATAAGAGCCTTCCCAACCTGGAACGCCCGCAGCATGTTCGCCCACATCAGGCCGGTCTCTCGCACCGGCACGAGCCTCGCAGGCTGACATCCTCGATGTGGCCTCCCGCTGCGGCACATCGCGCTCGAGTTCACGCGCTCGCTGTTGGTGCTTCCAATCTAGTAAGCATGTCCGCTTCTCTAATCGGCCAGTTTGGGTCAAGCACTTTCAGACCACCCATCGCTATGGTGTCGATGTCGCTCACGGGCTCGTGCTTCTCTTCGGAATCGGCACTAAGGCCCTTCCATCATGGGATTCGAAGACGAGGCGGAACAATCTATTGGGCGGCCTTGCCGGCAGACTGACATCTGGAACTCGCGCCCGGCCATGCGGTCTGGCCGGTGTAAAGGTGACGCTTCGGCCAAAAGGCGGCTTGCCGATGAGTGTAAGGCGCCGAATTCACTGACCTTGGCGGCCTCATTCATTTCAATACGGTCAATGTCCGCTATTGGCCCAAAGCGGACATAACCCGGTGCACCGCACATGTCTGCTTTTGGGGGTAAAGCGGACATGTGCCCTAGTGCACCCCCAACCTGACATTTCATCACGCTTCCCTAGGCCTCGCGGTGCCGCCGGCACTTCTTGGACGTGCTGACGATGTGATCGAATGAGATGGCCTAGGGTTCTCAAGTTTTTCGAGAAGTAGTACCGTTTGTCTGCCGGCTTATGCTGGCCCGGTCGCAGCCTACCCGGTCAAAACAAGGAGCCTCGACAATGCCCTCCATCTACTCTAGCCGAAACAGCTCACTGTTTTCTCGGATGGCGTTTCCACTCGCCTTCGCGATAGTCAAAGCTTTTTTGCCACGGCATTAGCCGTGTACACCATCGCAAAGAAATTTGCTTTCTCAGCGTCCCACACGATTGGGGCCTTACCGCCCGAACATCCGTGCGGCCGCCTGCATGGCCACAACTACGAAGTTGAGGTGGTCTTGCAGTCAGCCGCGCTCGATGGCGTCGGCTTTATCAGGGACTACCAGGAGCTTTCGGCGCTCAAAGAATTCCTGGATGCAACAGTAGACCACAAGCATCTCAATAACGTACTCGGCCACGACAGGACTACGGCCGAAACGCTCAGTAAGTGGCTTTACGACTGGTGCAAAGCGCGGTGGCCTGAGGTCGTCGCGGTTCGAGTCCGTGAAACACCGCGAACCTGGGCGGAATATCGACCGTGACCGAACAGATCCGCATCAGCGAAATTTTTGGTCCAACCATTCAGGGAGAGGGTCCTCTAATTGGGCGTCCGACCGTTTTCGTGCGTACGGCAGGGTGCGATTATCGCTGCAGCTGGTGCGACACCCCGTATGCGGTGCTACCGGAATATCACGATGAATGGACTCACATGACGGCACCAGAAATTTTAGCGCGGGTGAATGAACTGGCCACAAATCAACATGTCTTGATCTCGCTGTCGGGCGGAAACCCGGCGCTCCAACCGCTTGAGGACCTGTGCGCGCTCGGTCACCTTAATGGCCATAGCTTTGCAATGGAAACACAGGGCAGCGTAGCGCAGTCGTGGTTTGCCAAACTCGATTGGCTCATTCTGAGTCCGAAACCGCCATCGTCCGGCATGACCACCGACTGGGATGCTCTCGGCGCGTGCGTTGAGGCTGCCGGAGGCAGACCACGTTGTGTTCTCAAAATCGTTATTTTCGATGAGACCGACTACGCCTATGCGCGAACCGCCGCCTCACACCATCCCGACCTAAAGATTTATCTCCAGATCGGTAATCCGGCGCCATTGCTTGCATCGCGCAAACCCATGCCGGAAGCGGCAGACCTCGGTGACCTCTTGACGCGATTACGCTGGCTTGCCGGCAGGACCATTGCGGACCGCTGGTTCGATGCCACGGTGTTGCCTCAGCTGCACGTGCTCGCGTGGGGCAACAAGCGGGGCGTTTAAAGATGCCACTTAAAACGGGAGGGACAATATGAAAAAATCACTCATGGCATTGCTTGCGGTGCTTATTGGAAGCGCATCCGCGGCTGCCCAGCAGCCGGCTATCGCCAAAAATGACATGCAGATCGACGGACTTGATCCGGGGATCAAGATTTTTATTCGCGAAAAAATGGCGCAAGGCAACACCCGGTTTGCCAATGACAACGTTGTCCTTTTCCTGCACGGGGCAACGGGTCCTTCAACTTGCGACTTTGATTCCCAGTATAAGGACTATTCATGGGCGGACTGGCTCGTGAAGCGCGGCTATATCGTCTACATGGGCGACTATCGAAATTATGGCGGCTCAACGCGTGAGCCCGCAATGGACGAGCCAGCCAACAAAAATTTGCCCGTCACCCGTTCCTATCTTGCGTTGCGCGACATCGAAGCAATGGTCAACCACATCAAGCGCACCCGCAACGTGCAGAAGGTCACGCTGATCGGTTGGTCGTGGGGAGCAATGATGGGCGGCTACTATGCTTCGCTGCATCCCGAGAATGTGCAGAAGCTTGTGATGTACGCGCCGCTCTATAGCTTCAACGACCACACGAACCTTGGCCCAGGCAGTGGATTGCAGAACAAGCGAAAGCCGACCGGGTTCAATTTCGCCTTGGGCGCATATCGTGTTGCTTCCGAAGCGGCTAATACCGGCCGCTGGAACGGCGAAATTCCCATCGAAAACAAGGACGAGTACCGCGATCCAGCGGTGCCCGCGGCATTCTGGACCGAGTGCCTAGCGACCGATCCGACGAGCAATACCCGAACCCCTCCAAGCTTGCGTGCGCCAAACGGCGTGCTGGAGGATTCATTCTATCAGGCGACTGGGAGACCGTTATGGCATGCGGCCAATATCTATGCGCCGACCCTGCTTATCGCCGGACAGTTCGATACCTGGTCGTTCCCCGAGGATCGGGAGGGCTTGATGCGGGATCTGGTGCACGCGCCCGCGAAGAAGAGCGTGCTCATTCCCGACGCCACGCATTTTGTTTTGTTCGAAAAAAACCGCATGCAATTCTTCGAAGAAATCCTGAAGTTCTTGAAAGAATAAGCAGCGCTCAGTCTGCAATTTCTTCGTCCATCGCTGACAACAGAACCATACACGGGAGGGAAGTATGTCTCGTCTAACCAGATTGACGGGTGTGTTTGCCTTACAACTCGCCGCAGCCGTCGCCAACGCTCACACGCCGAGCCAGCCGCCGCATCAACTCTTCAACGAGGGTGATCTTAAGCTGGAAAGCGGCGAGGTCATCAGGGATTTCTCGATTTCATATGTCACCCACGGGACGCTAAATGCCAAAAAGTCGAACGCGATCTTGGTCGTTACGGCGGTCGGCGGCAACCATCACCGCATTGATTTTATGATCGGTCCTGGCAAGGCGCTCGACCCGGACAAGTATTTCATCATTGCGACCGATGCCATCTCTAACGGATTGACCACCTCACCAAGCAATTCGACTTCCCAGCCACGTATGTCGTTTCCTAAGTTTACCATTCGCGACATGGTGGAATCGCAATACCGTTTATTGAAAGAAAAGTTTGGGATCGAACATGTGGTTGCCGTCGTCGGCCCGTCTATGGGTGGCATGCAGGTCCTGCAATGGGGTGTCAGCCACCCCGACATAATGGATAGCCTCGTTGCAATGGTCCCACTCGCAAAAACTCCGGCCTGGACCGTTGCTGTTCTGGAAACCACGCGGAAGGCCATCATGCTTGACCCGGCATGGAATGGCGGCAATTACACGGCAATCCCCGAGAAGGGCGTAAGGCTATGGCGGGACATTCTCAATTTGTTGTCTGCGCGAACGCCCGACATGTATCAAGCGCAATTCAAGAATGGCACGGACGTCCTGCCGTGGATGACACAGCAAGAAGATGCGGTGATGAAGGTATTCGACGCTAACGATTGGATCTACCAGACCTGGGCGTACGAGAAACACGATGTCGGCACATCGACGGGCTTCGATGGGGACACTGAGAAAGCGCTCGAATCGATTAAGGCGAAGACCTTCGTCCTCACTGGAACCAAGGATTTGCTAAACCCGGAATTCGAGCCGCAATCGGCTGCGCGTGCCATCAAAGACGTGCGTATGATTACGATCTCGCCCGGCACGGTGACGGGGCACGCTTCAGCGGGTGGTGGGATTCAGGCGGACGTCGAGTTTCTCAATCATGAGATTGGAGCCTTTCTCGATGTCGTAACGGATCAAGGCAAAAAACTAAATTGAACTAGCTTGGACTATGACTAAATCTTCGCGAATGCGTTTAGCGGATCTGTGTTGTCCACGATTCAAGGTCCGCCTTAGGTAAAGCGGGCAAGGGCGGGTGTTGCTTATGACCCCGAGCGGGCATCCCAACTTCCCTCGATATGTTAGATTGAAGCGGACTAGCCGTTATCCTGAGGACAGGTGTGCGGACATGAGGAGGCGTGAATTTCTCGGCCTGGCTGGTGGGGCCGTCGCATGGCCGCTGGTAGTGCGCGCACAGCAAACGGCAATGCCGGTGATCGGTATTGTCGGTGCTGGATCGCGCAGCGGTTTTGATGATCTCCTGACTGAATTCCGTCTAGGCCTTAAGGAGTTCGGATATGTTGAGGGCCAGACCGTTGCATTCGATTACGCCTTTGCAGCTGGTCGGTTCGATCAACTTTCCCAGCTTGCCAGCGATCTGGTGCGGCGCCGGGTCGCCGTCATAATTTCAACCGGCGTTGGTTCGGGGTTGGCCGCCAAGAGCGCGAGCTCGAATATTCCACATGTCTTTCTCAGCCAGGACGATCCGGTCAAATTGGGATTTGTCGAAAGTTTGAATCGACCCGGCGGCAACAGGACGGGGATCAGCCTGCTGACGGCCGAGCTCGCGGCCAAACGGGTCGAACTAGCGCGTCAGCTGATGCCAAAAGGAGCGCTGCTCGCCTATCTCATGAACCCACCCGCTCCAGAAGCCTCGCGATACTTGCAGGAAATTGAAGCAATCACACGAGCGCTCAAGCAGGAGCTTATTGTCCTCAAAGGCAGCAACCCGGAACAAATCGATGTTGCTCTTGCGGAAGTTGCTCGACGCCGAGCAGGAGCGCTTATCATCAGCATTGATGGCTATTTTTTCAGTCGCCGTGAACAGATCATCACACTCGCCGCGCGAGACAAAATTCCGGCGATTTACGACAGGCGTGGCTATGCGGCCGCCGGCGGCCTTGTGAGCTATGGCGCGGACCTTGCTGGCGCGTACCGCCAAATCGGCGCGTATGCCGCGCGCATACTCAAGGGAGAGAAACCGGCTGACTTACCCGTCGTACAGCCGACGAAATTCGAGTTAGTCGTCAACCTGAGAACCGCAAAGACGATTGGCATTGAATTTCCAGCACAAGCACTGGCGCTCGCTGACGAAGTCATCGAATGAGATGATGCCGCTTATGACCAAAAACGTACATCGGCTACTGCTTCCAATATTCGGATGCCGACCCGTAAGATGCCCGCAGAGACCGCAATGAGGCGACGCGAGTTCATCACGCTAACGGGCGCAGCGGCTGCGTGGCCGCTCGCAGCGCGTGCACAATCAATGATGCCTACAATCGGCGTCCTCAACTCCCGGGCGCCCGGCGAGTCATCCCGTCTCTTGGACGCCTTTCGTCAAGGTCTCAAAGACAGAGGCTTTGTCGAGGGACAGAACGTCAGGATCGAATATCGCTTTGCTCACAATCAAAACGGGCGTCTGCCTGAGTTGGCGACCGATCTTGTTCAACGTCAGGTGACCGTGATCGTTTCAATGGCTGGCACTCCTGGAGCATTAGCGGCCAAGTCGGCGACGAAGGTCATTCCAATCGTTTTCCAGGCCGGAGTCGATCCGGTTGCAGCGGGACTTGTCGCGAGCCTAAGTCGCCCTGAGGGCAACCTCACGGGCGTGAGTCAGCTCCTCTCATCAACTTTTGCAAAACAAATCGAGTTGCTGCACGAGTTGATCCCAAAAACCGGCATCATTGCCTTGCTCATCAATCCGACGAATCAGCTTCACTCAAAGCCCTTGTTGAAGGACCTGGAGGTTGGGGCCCGCACCCTGGGGCTGCAGCTTCAATTCGTGCGTGCCAGCGCTCCAGGCGATTTTGATATGGCCTACGCGACGTTGCGCGAACTGCAAGCCGGCGGGCTTGTTATCGGCCCAGATATATTTTTCCTTGCACAGCGCGATCAGCTTGTTGCGCTGGCGGCGCGCCATTCAGTGCCTGCGATCTATCCCTGGCGTGAGGGAGCCACGGCAGGGGGCTTAATGAGTTACGGATCAAGCCAAACTGAGACGTATCGCCAGCTTGGCATCTATACAGGCCGAATTCTCAAAGGCGAGAGGCCGGCTGACCTACCTGTCCAACAGTCCACCAAGGTTGAATTCATCATCAACCTTAAAACTGCCAAAGCACTTGGCCTTACAGTTCCCAACACGCTTATTGGGCGCGCCGACGAGGTGATCGAATAACCTGACACGTCGGCTATTGGCCCAAGGCAGACATCTGCAGTTGCACCGCACATGTCCGCTTTCGGGGTAAAGCGGATATGACCGTTTGCGGGAATGCGCTTTCGCGGTCGCTATCGGGTAAAGCGGATATGCCTTTTTGCACTGCATATGTCTGCTTTTGACCCAAAGCGGACATGGCGACTCACTCCCCCTTCCATGCGAGCAACTACGCGAGGGAGGTATCAGGTACCTTAAAGGTCAATACTGTTGATTGATCGGCTCCCGCGAAGGAGGGTCGGGAACTCCTATCAAGTCTAATTCCATCCGGCGTAATTTGAATACCGAGGCGGAAACTGCATAGCAAGTTACGGCTAATCGGCGCAAAATCTCCTCAATCGATCAAATTTCTGCATTGGGAGTCGGACATGATCAAAATGTCAGTCGCCGCTGCTGCTGTCATCGCCTTGACCCAACCGGCTTTTGCACAAGGGGACGACAGCAAACTCGGCAAGGTGCATTTCGAAACGTCGTGCAAGCCGGAAGCGCAGAAGCTGTTCGACAAAGGAATGCTGTACCAGCATTCGTTCTGGTACCGCGCTTCACAAAAGACATTTGAAGATGTGCTGAAGGCCGATCCTGAGTGCGGCATCGCCTATTGGGGAATTGCGCTAAGCCTCCTGCTCAATCCTCACGTCGCGCCGCCCGCGAAGAATCTTGCCGAGGGCGCCGCCGTGATTAACAAGGGAAAAAGCGTCGGGGCCAAAAGCGAGCGCGAGCGTGACTATATCGATGCACTTGCGGTCATGTACGCCGATTACGAAAAGGTCGATCACCGCACGCGCATCCAGGCCTATGCCAAAGCGATGGAGGAACTGGCGCAACGCTATCCTAACGACGACGAGGCTCAGATCCATTACGCGCTGGCGCTCAACACCTCTGCCGCACCGGGCGACAAAACTTACGCCAACCAGCTCAAAGGAGCCGCGATTCTT
>Ga0209382_10008810_pt1 | contig 12684 bp, 13 predicted proteins | sample SoiMetdeltSBSDD5_FD_187599 | JGI IMG/M metagenome (GOLD analysis project Ga0209382, IMG submission 187599) | Bulk soil microbial communities from a Populus tree surrounding site in Tennessee, USA - Soil MetaG P. deltoides SBSDD5 (SPAdes) (version 2) | ecosystem: Environmental > Terrestrial >... | reverse complement strand
ACTCATGGCAACGACGCTGCGCGCGCTGGCCGCGCGCAACGCGCTCGACCCGCATGACGTGGACGACGTGGTGGTCGGCTGCGTCTCCCAGGCCGGCGACCAGGGCGCCTGCATCGCCCGCAACGCCGTGCTGCTGGCGCAGTGGCCGCAAGAGGTGACCGGCGTGTCGCTGAACCGCTTCTGCGGCTCGGGACTGCAAGGCGTGAATTTCGCGCTGATGGGCGTGATGAGTGGGCAACAGCACCTCGTCATCGGGGGTGGCGTAGAGTCCATGTCGCGCCAGCCCATCGGCTCAGACGGTGCCGGGTTGGACGGCAACAATCCCGACCTGCGTGAGCTATATCCGATCGTGCCGCAGGGCATCTCGGCGGACTTGATCGCCACGCTGGAGGGTTTTACACGTCAGCAACTCGACACCTTCGCCGCCGCGAGCCAGGCCAAGGCAGCCGCCGCGCTGCAGCATGGCTGGTTCGCCAGGAGCGTCGTCCCCGTGCAAGACAAGGCGGGGCAGATTGTCCTGGATCACGACGAGTACCCGCGCCCTGGCACCACAGTGGAGACCCTGGCCACGTTAAAGCCCTCCTTCGAGGCGATGGGTGCCTATCGTCCAGACAATGGGGAAAGCTTCGATGAAATGGCGTTGCGCGTGTATCCCCAGGCCGGAACAATCCGGCATGTGCATCATGCCGGTAACTCCAGCGGCATCGTCGATGGTGCAGGGGCAGTCCTGATCGCCTCGCCCGAGTATGCGCGCGCCCACGGGCTACAGCCGCGCGCGCGTGTGCGCAGCCTGGCCACTGTGGGCGCAGAGCCCGTGATCATGCTCACCGCCCCCACGCCGGCCAGCCGCAAGGCGCTGCAGAAGGCTGGTATGGGCATGCAGGATATTGACCTGTGGGAGATCAATGAGGCCTTCGCTGTGGTGCCGCTCAAGACCATGCGCGACCTGGAGATTGACCCGGAGAAGGTGAACGTCAACGGCGGGGCTATCGCCCTCGGCCATCCGATCGGCGCCACCGGCGCCATGCTGCTCGGCACCGTACTAGACGAGTTGGAGCGGCGCGACCTGGCCACGGGCCTGGTCACCCTGTGCATCGGCGGTGGCATGGGCATCGCCACGATCATCGAGCGGGTATAACGCACCCCTTGTCCTGTTACAAATATGGCCGGTTGATAGGTGAGGGTATTAGCGCTACACTGGGTCATGTGAAGCCTCCTTATCCTGTAGGATCATGGACGGATAGCCCCTCATGATCGTCGCAAGGAAGGCTTTGCTGTCTACTACAAAATACAGCACTGTCATAAGCACCCTAGATCATCATGAGGTATGTCATGCAACTGACGACGGGGACCATCACGTTTCCAGAGGAACTTCTCTATTCCTTGAAGGAGAGCAAAGAAGGATTTATGAAGCTTGTGCTACTCTATGCGGCCATGAAGCTCTTTGAGGAAGGCAAGCTCTCTTTAGGCAAAGCCGCCCGTCTTGCTGGATATAGCCGCATTGCCTTTATCGATATCCTCAGTCAGCATCACATTTCGGTGCTGAGCTACACGGAAGAAGCGTTAGATGAGGAAATCCAGAAAGCACAGGACCTCACGCGGCGCCTAGGTCATGATGATCATTGCTAATGCCACCCCTCTCATTTATCTGCACCGCATCGGACAGTTAGAACTCCTGCACCAGCTTTTTACTCAGGTAACGATCCCGGAAGAAGTTGCCAGAGAATTGCAGAGGGGACAGCATGGGGAAGCAACAATTCCAGAACTTCCATGGATTCGAGTAATGTCTGTCCAGCATCGGTCAACCGTTGACGTTTTGGCGCAGGATCTCGACCAGGGTGAGGCCGAAGTCTTGGCCTTGGCACTGGAACATGCAGCCGATCAGATGATCATTGATGATGCACTGGCCAGAACTGCAGCGACTCTTTTGCATATCCCGTGCATCGGAACACTTGGCATCCTGATTACCTGTAAAACTCGAGGACTCATCCCAACAGTGAAAGCACCGCTTGACGCCATGATTGCGGCTGGCTTGTGGATTGCTCCAGCGTTGTACGAGCAAGTCCTCCATAAGCTAGGGGAACTGTAGAGTATGACCGCTTTGCCTGGTATTTGGCCGGCCCAGGGGGCATCTCTGCTCGCTATACTGGAGATACGACTGAGGCTGGGCAATCAGTGATGCATAAAGAGGTACAAGAACTCGTCAACGTGGGACCTCTTCCGGACTGTGAGACCGTGGCAGAGGAGCAACTCAAGATGTCCGAGAGCCTTCTCAGCAGGGTTACCCCGCCTGTCAGCAATGATGAAGCGAGGAGCCTGGTGCATCTCTTCGGTCCAGACGACTGCTATGGCCTGGCTTGGACCTTACTACATCTGATTGAGAGTGCCCCGGGATGGCCGCTGCACGATTGCCTTAAAGACACAAGGAGTGAATGGACTGAACGCCTGCGCCTGCGGGCCGAACGCAGCAGGCACGTCTGAGCTATGGCACGTTTCCGTGTACAAGACAACAGGGGCGACGTTAGTGATGGTCTCCATGCGCACTACACGACCTTTCGTATTTCATGCTGACTGTTTTGTGGCAATCTCTAAAGTGTCATCCTGACGACATTACGCGAGTGCCTCCAGCAATGCCTTCGCCTCCTGGAGGTCAGCCGTGTCAAATCCCTCGGTGAACCAGTCATAGTTCTCCGCCAGCAGCTCCCGCGCCTCGCCCCGCTTGCCCTGGCCCTGCCACAGCCGTGCCAGGCTCATAGCCGCGCGTAGCTCCCACGACTTGGCCTGCTGGTGACGAGCCACGTCGAGAGCCCGCTGGAAGCAGGCTTCTGCCTGGGGCGCATCCGGGACGGCCTGGCGCAGCAGCAACTCCCCGTGCAGCCGATGCAGCTCGGCTTCCGTATGGCGCTCCCCCGTAGTATCCACCATCGCCAGGGCCTCCGCCAGCAGGTGCATACCCTCGTCCACCTGGCCCACCTGCATATAGGCCTCAGCGAGCTGGGCCAGATGCCCCGACATGCCGACCGCTGAGCCAGTGACCCGATAGGCGGCCAAGCCCTGCCGCATCTGAGCGAGGCCCGTCGCATTCTGGCCCTGCGCGGCCAGCGCCATGCCCCGGAAGAGTACCCCCAGCGCTACGTTGCGCGCAAACCCGTGCTCGGTCGCCAGGGCCAGCATGGCCTCAGCATGCGCCTGGACCGTCTGCCACTCCCGGCGATGACGCTGGATGAGGGCACTCACGTACAGCGCATCCACCAGGACAAAGGGGTGCGCCAGCGCGTGCGCCAGCGTCAGCGCCTCCTGACTGCGCTGCGCGGCCTGGTCTGGATAGCCTAGCATCCATAAAGTCCGGCCTAACTGGAGAAGCCAGAGCATCCCGGAGTCCCGTATCCTACCAAGAGCGGGGTGCACGTTTGCGTGCTCTTGGGGGTCTAAGAGGGCACGCCCCTGCTCCAGGTGAGTGCGGGAGAGGGCGAAGGCGCCGACGTTGAACAAAGTTTGACTCAGCCTGAAATGGGCTCTCAGGAGCTGGGCGGGGTCGTGCTGGCGTTGGGCCAGGTCGAGGAACTGCTCCGCCACGGCCTGCGCCGCCCGGTACTCTGCCCGGTTGTAATGGAATATAGACAGCGCATCTAGCACCGCAAATTGCTGCGAGGACTCCCCCACCTGCTGACACAGCGCCGCAGCCCGCGTGAGGACGGATTCCATCTCGGGCGCCGCGTCGCCCTTGGTGGCTTTCAACACCAGGGCGAGAGCTATCAGGAGGTCCAGCTCGTGCTGGTGGCGCGTCGGCGTCTCGGGCAGGGTGGCGAGCACCTCCAGCCCCGTGGTGAGGTGCGCGTGCGCTTCGACATAGGCCGCCCGCTCCAGCGCCTGTTGCCCGGCACGCTGGAGGTAGAGCACCGCCTTCTCCGCGTTGCCACTCTGGCGGTAGTGATGCGCCAGCGCTTCAGGCTGCGTCTCGACCAGCCCGGCAAACTGTGCCTCCAACACCCACGCAGTGCGCTGGTGGAGCTGTCGTCGGGTGCTGGCGAGCAACGCCTGGTACGCCGCCTCGCGGGTGAGGGCATGTTTGAAGGTGTAGGTGGGCGTGAGGAGTTGGCGCGTTTCATAGAGAAACTCTGCGGCCTGGAGGTGCTGCAGGCCATCGTGGAGGGCCTCGTCGGCCAGACCGGTTACCGCCTGGAGCAGCGGTACTGGCACGCCGTGGCCGATGACGGCGGCGGTCTGGAGGAGGCGCTTTGCAGTACGAGACAGCCGGTCGATGCGCGCCGCTAGTACCGCCTGCACGGTTGCGGGAAGGGCCAGAGGTTGAGACGGGGTGTCGTGATCCGCCACGGCCCATACGAGTTCCTCCAGAAAGAAGGGATTGCCGGCACCGTGTGCCACGATGCTCCGTTGCACCTGGGCCGGGAGTCGTGCCGCCTGCGGCACCGCCTGCACCACGCGCAGGCTATCGTCGGGGCTGAGCGGCGCCAGCGCGAGCTGCGTCGCCACTGAGTGCGCCAGCCAAGGCGGCCGACACCCGGGGCGATACGTCACCAGCAGCAACAGCGGCACGCCAGCTAGCCGCTCGACCAGTGACGCGAGCCACTCTTCCGACGTTGGATCGATCCAGTGCGCGTTTTCCACGGCCAGGATGCGCGCTGACTGCGCTGGGGTAGGCAGGCTAAGGTGGCGCAAGAGGGCAAATGCCCGCGCCTTCAGCACTGCCGGGCTGAGGCCGGCCAGCTGCGCTGGCTCCACGGGTATATCCAGCAGTGGCAAGAGCACTGGCGCCTCCACCTCGGGGGCGAGGCCCACCGTCTGCAGGGCCTGGTGGATCTTGGTCATGACCACGGCGGCGGGGTCTGCGTCGGTGATGCCACAGCACTGGCGCAGTATGTCAAGCACGGGTAGGTAGGGTGTGGCCTGGCCATAGGCCACGCAATGCCCCTCGTAGTATTGCACGGGCTGCCCCGTCAGGTGCTGGCGGAATTCTGCCAGCAGGCGCGACTTGCCAATGCCGGGCTCCCCGGCGATGCCGACCACCTGCCCCTGGCCCCTGACGGCCTGTGCCAGCCGCGCCTGCAGCAGTGCCATGTCCTGGTCGCGCCCCACAAAGGGACTGAGAACCCCGGTACCGCGTCCCACGACCCCACCGCGCCGATGCCTGAGCCCACGCACGGCGTAGACCGACACTGGCACAGAGTCCGCAGCGAGCGGCAGGGCAGGACACGCCTCCCCCTGGACTTCCGCGTGCACCAGCGCGTAGGTAGTGGCACTGAGGAGGAGGGTCCCTGGCGCCGCCTGCTGTTGGAGTCGCGTCGCCAGGCGGAGGGTGTCACCACTGGCCGTGTAGGGCCGCTGAGAGTCATGCGCAAGGTGGCCAACGATCACGGACCCGGTGTGCAGCCCCAGGCACATCGCGACGCCGTGCGGCTGGCCCTGGACTGCATCGGGTGCGCGCAACCGTTGGGATAGTTCGAGGGCTGTCAGCACGGCCCGGCGGGCATGGTCCTCCAGCGCCACTGGCGCCCCGAACAGCGCCACAAAGCCCTCACCGGAAACCTGGAGCAGCATGCCTTCGTAGTGCTGTATCGTGTCCTGGACCAGCGCCAGCACCTCGCGCATCAGGTGGTACATCGCCTCGGGCTCTAGACGTACGGCCAGCGCGGGTGCCTCGGCCAGGGCTCCACACAGCACGGTGACCTGTTTGTGTTCCCCGTCCGGCGCCTCCACGGAGATGCTCCCTGGGTCTGTGAGCGGTGAGGTCAGGATAGGTGAAGCTAGCGCGGTCTGGTGCGTGATCCCCTCGACCCCGTGCAGAGGCAGGGCTGGTGGCACAGCGTCCACCAGGAGGTGTACCTGCTCCTCGACCGCTGCCACAAAGCGATAGCCCTGGCCGTGCAGCGTACGCACGAAGCGCGGCGTCCGCCCCTCCTGGCGCGACTGCGTCGGCGCAGGGCCGTAAGGCCCTTCCCCCAGTGCCTTGCGCAGCGCCGTGATGCAGGACTTCAGCGCCGCGTCCCCGACAAACTGGTCGGGCCACAGGTGCTCGAGGAGTTCCTCCTTAGGGACCACCCGCTCGCGATGCGCCAGAAGGTGGGCGAGCACCTGAAACACCTTGCGCCGGAGCTTGATTGGCTCCCCAGCGTGATGCAGCTCATGACGCTGGGTGTCAAGCACATAGTCGCCAAAGATATAGTACATCGCTACAGCCCCCCTTCCCACCTTGGAGCCCTGTGGGCCCTGGGCCATCCCGTGAGTGGCTGGCTGCGCCCCGCGAGTCTCGCCCACACTCTCCTGAGGGTGCATAGTGAGCCATCATAGCACGAAAATACACCGAAAATTTTCCGAAAATGCACCGAAAGTGTCATGTTTGCCCGCCTGAGGAGTCGTACCTTTCTTCCCCGCATACCGCTGGCGACGCGGCGCTCGTGTCGGATGGGGACGAGGCAGTACCCTGCACCATGCCATAAAGGGTGGCCGTGCCTCGTGTACCCAAACTCGCCCGTGCGCATTGGGCTTTTAGCCCAAGGGGATGATGGACGTAACGTCAAAGATGTCTCAGGAATCAGCCAGGTTCACCAAAGGGAGGTCACTACATGAAGCGGACAACAGCCGTGACGGTTCTGTGTGTAGCGATGATGTTGATTGGTACCCATATTCGGGCAGAAGCTCCTCAGAGTCGGTGCGCCCGGATTGGCCAAAAGTGGGTGAATTTTTGGAATGGCCTGGATGTTACAAAAGCCTTCGACGTGTTTACCGAAAACATTGTGTATGAGGATGTCACGCTGGACGTGCACGTCAGCGGAGCCGACGGTACGTTTCAGGCGTTTGCCCAGTCCTCCTTCGATGCCTTCCCCAAGCTCTTCCACTTTGAGTTGGGGCAAAGTGCCTGTCAGGACCAGCAGGGGTTCTTCGAATGGACTTGGAACGCCGTGGACGAACCGGGGTTCTGCGGGACAGGCAACCCGATTACGGTGCGAGGTGTGACCTTCATTGAAATCCAGGCCAACAGAATCTCTCGCAATTCTGATTTTTGGGACCTGGCCACTGTGCTGAGACAGCTCCTACCTGGGGGCAAGGACTGCGTAGCTGGATTGGTCGGGCTCAGCAAGTAATACGTTCGGGCTTCAGCTTCCAGTCGGACCCGCTTGCAAGCCACTTCGCCGAGATCGAAGCCATGGTCGCGGCCCAGCTAGACAGGCCCCTCAAGCAGGGCTCGGGGAGAGGCGAGGGTGGTGTGCAGGAGCAGTGGGGGAGACGAGATACGCACAAAGGAGGACACAACAGGAATCCATATGGCTATGACGGGGGATACGCCTGGCGCTAGTGTCCCCCGACCGCAGTGAGTGCCAATGGCTCACTGGGATTCCACCGGCACGGGCCTTTATGGGCCACAGCGGTCATGGCCAACTGCCGAATCGTTGCCATCTGCGCCGCGTCGAGAGGAGTGGCGAAGGCATGGGCCGCGGTGAAGGCTGCGTCTTGTTCGCCAGGATCACTCAATCCCAGAAGCGCCACGTCTGGATCGCAGGTGAGCGTGTAGCGCACGCACTGCTCCACTGACAGATGCGGCAGGAGCGGCCCTTGCCCTGCCGCACGGTGCATGCCCCCCGGCCACTCCTGCAGCGGCTGGTTGTAGCCCGATGTATCACCGAGCAGCTTCCCGGCCCCAAATGTCTTGAAACACACGGTACCCACGTGATAGGCGCGAGCCAGGGGCAGAATCTCTTCGATATAGCGCTGATCCACATACGGTCCCACGGGAAACATCACCACATCTACCAGGCCCGACGGAATGGCGGTCGCCAGTACGTCCGGGCTATGGCTGGAAATCCCCTTGAACCGCGTCTTGCCAGCGCGGATGGCCTGGTCGAGCTGCTCCATGCCGCCACCAGGAGCGGTGATGTGTGACCAGGCTTCGAACGTCGAGAGATTGTGGAAGACAAATCAGGTCCGTGTAGTCCATCTGCAAACGGGTGAGGCTCGCCTCAATCTGTGGGGCCACAGGCTGGTCCAGATGATCGATCTTGTCGATCACGAACACGCCATCGCGATATCCTTTGAGCGCCTGCCCCACAATCTGCTCGCTATATCCATCCTCATAGCCGGGGGCGGTGTCAATGAGGTTAAGGCCAGTGTCGAGGGCGCGCCGTACGGTGGCCACGAGCTGCTGCAGCGAGAGTTGGTGGTCGGCAAGATCGCCAATCCCCAGGATAGTGGCCACAAAATCGGTGCGTCCTAGCACACGTCGGGGAGAGAAAAGAGACATTGTCATGACTGCTCCTCTGCTACCAGGGCCTTACGGTCGCCGCGCGATCAGGTCGATCTCGATCCGCGCGCCGCGCGCCAGCGCCGTCACGCCAACGCACGTGCGTGCTGGGCGGCGCTGCGGTGGGAAGTGCTCTGCATAGACGCGGTTCATCGGCTCGTAGTCGTCCTCGAAGTGCGTCAGGAAGATGCGCACTGCGAGCACGTGTGCGAGCCCGAGGCCGCAGCCGGCGAGCACCTGCTGCAGATTCGCCAGCACCTGCCGCGTCTGGGCCTCGATGCCTTCCGGATAGGGGGAGTCATTGGCGAGGCCGGTGAACGGTAGCTGTCCGGTGACGAAGACCCAGCCGTCCTGCTCGACGGCGTGGCTGAACGGCGCGACCGGCTCAGGGGCACCAGGGATCATGTGGAAGAGAGGGACACTCATAGAGTCAGCCTCACATCCAGGGTTGTTGGCCCAACGCCTGGAAGATGTGGTGTACGCTTCCAGGCGTGTGTGGCACGTTACTGACGCACTGCATCCGGTGTGCTCCGCGCCGGGGCTGCACTGCCGGGGCGCACCGCGAGCGCCGCTTTGACCCGGTCAGGCGTAAAGGGTACAGCGCGCAGCCTGACTCCAGTGGCGTCGAAGACCGCATTCGCCAGGGCAGCCGCCACGGGTGCCGTGGCGGCCTCGCCAGCGCCGAATGGCGGCAGTGCTGGTCGGTCCAGGAGGGCCACCTCGATGACAGGGACTTCCGGGAAGGTCAAAATCGGATAGCTCACCCAGTCCACGCTGGTAACGCGGGCGCGATCGAAGGTCACTTCCTCGTGCAGCGTGCGGCTGAGCGTTTGCACGATAGATCCTTCGATCTGGTTACGCAGCCCATCAGGATTGACCACCAGGCCGCAGTCGTGCGCACAGGTGACGCGCCGCACGCCGATCTTGCCACTCGCCGGATCGACCGCCACGTCCATCGCCATGGCGACGTAATTCTCGCTGTGTTTGTAACGCGCATAGGCCACACCACGGCCGGTCAGCACGTTGTCCTGCAGCGGTTGCGGATTGGGCGAGGGCCGCGCCTGCCAGCCGAGCATCTCTGTGGCGCGTTTGAGCACGTCAATGGCTCGCGCATCCGTGAGCCCGTGCAGACGGAAGGCGACCGGATCGGCGCCCGCTGCCGCGGCTAACTCGTCGGTAAAACTTTCCACAGCGAAGACATTGGCGATTTTCCCCGGGGCGCGCAGATTCGACAGCCGCAGTGGCGTCTCTTTCAGCCAATGCACCAGCACTTGCACGTTGGCAGCAGCGTACGGCGGATCACCATTCTGCGCGATTTGACCCGCGCCCCGACCGTGTGCCTGGGGCATACCGGCAGCGTCGACGGCGAGGAACGGTCGATGACCAGGCACATTCGCTGGTAGCCACATCTGCGTTTCCCACGCCACGATACGCCGATCGGTATCAATACCCCCGCGCACTTCCAGCACTTGCGGGGGTCCCTTCGGGTCCCAGCCGTGCTCGTCTTCACGCGTCCACTGTACCCGCACGGGCCGCCCCACAGCCTTCGACAGGAGGAGCGCGTCGGCTGCCGCGTCGTCGCCCCCGTTCGTGCCATAGGAACCTGAAGCATCGAGAAAAATCACGCGGAGCTTGTCCTCCGGTATACTAAAAATCTTCGCCAGGTTCCGGCGCAGACCGTGGGGACCTTGCGACGCAGTCCAGATGGTCGTGCCCTCTGGCCGCACATCGGCGACCGCGCAGGATGGCCCGAGCGAGGCGTGACTTTGGAAGGGCCACGAGTACGTGGCGGTAAGTTGTGTGACTGCCGTAGGCAGCGCCGTCGCAGGATCGCCGCGATTGACCAGCGTCTCCGTGCGCTCCACCGCACTCTCGCGCACATAGCGGTCGAGTCCCGCGCTGCCGGGCAGCCCTTGCCAGTCGCTCCAGGTCGCCTTGAGTGCCCTGGCGGCGCGCACGGCCGCCCATTCGTCCGGCGCCACGACCGCAAGAAAACTCTCTATCCGTACCACGCGGACATCTGGAATGCCACCCAGCGAGGACTCGTCCACCGCGAGCAGTGTGGCGCCGAGCGCGGGTGGGCGGATGACGCGGCCGTGCAGCATGCCGGGGACCGCGAAATCCTGGAGATAGACGTGCTGTCCGGTGCACTTCCCCGGCACATCGGGCCGCAGGAGCGGTTTGCCAACCACGGTATAGCGGGTTGGGTCCCGCAACGGCGCCTGCGGATCGACCTTGAGGGCCAGGCGCTTCCCGCCCACTAGCGCACCGATGCCAACCCCCGGGCCACCGGTGATGGGCCGCACCTGTCCATCTGCGAGGGTCAGTTCCGCTGCCGGGCGCCCGAGGCGCTCGGCGCCAAGCGTGAGGATGGCCTGGCGTGCTGTCGCCGCGGCCTGGCGCACCTCCACCGCACCACGCGGAATGCCGGTGCTGCCGCCTGTGCCTCCCTGATCGGGCGTGAGCGCCGTGTCGCCCTCGACCACCGCGATGCGCTCCACCGGCACGCCGAGTTCCTCCGCCACCATCTGGCTCATGGCGGTGCGCAGACCGGTGCCGACATCTACCTTACTCGTATAGATGGTGACGGAGCCATCAGCATGCACAGCGAGGAAACTGTCAACCTCTTTCAGGTCGAGAGGCTTGCCGAGATCGGTGCTGGCGCCTGAGGCTTGCGCCAGGCTGCGTTGCGGCAGGGTCGCACCACACATAAAGCTCACCACGAGCGCGCCGCCAGTCCGGAGCAGGTCGCGCCTGGACAGAATAGAAATGGCGTGCATGATGGCCTCCTTTATGCCTTGGCCGCGCGCAGCACGGCGTGCAGAATGCGGGTGTGGGTGCCACACCGGCACAGGTACCCGTCGAGTCCTTGCTTGACTTGCTCGGGCGTTGGACGCGGTGTCTGCGTGAGCAGCGCTTTCGCTGCCATGATCATGCCGTTCGTGCAGTAGCCGCACTGCGCCGCCTGCTCGGCCATGAACGCCGCCTGCACCGGGTCAGGCTGCTCGGGTGTGCCGAGCCCCTCGAGCGTCGTGATTGTGTGGCCTGCAGCCTGTTCGACGGACATGAGGCAGGAGCGTGCGGGTGTGCCGTCGAGCAACACGGTACAGGCGCCGCATTGACCCAGCCCACACCCGAACTTCGGACCGTGCAGTCCGAGCGCATTGCGCAGGACATAGAGGAGCGGCTGGGCGGGATCCCAGGACTCGACAGTGGCGGTACGGCCGTTGACTTGCAACCGGTATTGCGCCATGAAGCGTCTCCTTCTGTAAGACGGATACACCGTTGGCAGCTACCATACTCCGCTTCCTGGCCGATCGCAACTTGCGGTGCCCTCTCCCCCGGCCTGCAGACCTGGCGAGCGCTCGCGGCCGCATATCGACCGTGTCGACTTTGAGACCTAGATCTGCTATAGAAAATGAGCGAGGATGAGGCAGTCGTGAGTGAGTCCCCAGAGAAGATGTAGGGAAAGGGCATCTGTGACTACACCAACAGTTTTTATTAGCTATAGTCACCGAGATGAAGCGTGGAAGGATCGGCTGCTCACCCAGCTTGGTGTGCTCCAACAGCAAAGTATCTTTGAGCTGTGGCATGATGGCCGTATTGGTGCTGGGGCAGATTGGTATCAGGGGATCAGTCAGGCGATGGCAGCCGCTCACGTCGCGGTGCTCTTGATCTCAGCGCATTTTCTTACCTCGTCATTTATTCTGCGCGAAGAAGTCCCACATCTCTTGACCCGGCGGCAGCAGGAAGGACTCCCTGTCGTGCCAATCCTCCTCACGCCTTGTGCCTGGGAGGAAGTTCCCTGGCTTGCCCGTATGCAGCTCCGTCCCAGGGGGGTCCGCCCCCTATCAGCAGGCAATGAGCATCAGATTGAAACCGAACTGACGGCCGTTGCGAAGGAAATCGCTGCCCTGAGTCGGCGGGCAACCCCAGAGCCGCCGCCTGCCAATCCTGGACTAGAGGAGACAGGCCAGAGGCCCGGAGGTCAGACAGTGCGGTACCCTGGCACAATCAAGATCGATATCTGTGACCGGTTGCTTGTAGACTGGCCGAGGCTCGCCGATGCCCTGAACATACCGCTACCTGACCGTGCCCGCTTCGACAGAGGCCGTGAACCACAGGGCGTCTGGGAGTGGCTCGCAGCCCGCGACCGACTCGCAGAGCTGGCCCCAGCCCTGGCAGCCATTGGTCGTGAGGATCTTGTGGAGGTCTTGCTCCGCCCTCGCTAGACCCACCGCGACCTCCAGCGCCTGTCCCGGTGGGTCCGCATCCCGAGGCGCATGTACGCTATTACCAGGACTGCGTGGCGCGCTGGTCGGACAAGCGCTACGCCCTGGACAAGCGCTTCGTGCAGCTCACCCTGCTGCTGGATCAGGGTGAAGACGCGCCAGGGCCGCGCTGGCAACGCGGCAGCGAGACCTTCT
>Ga0209382_10008809_pt1 | contig 12684 bp, 9 predicted proteins | sample SoiMetdeltSBSDD5_FD_187599 | JGI IMG/M metagenome (GOLD analysis project Ga0209382, IMG submission 187599) | Bulk soil microbial communities from a Populus tree surrounding site in Tennessee, USA - Soil MetaG P. deltoides SBSDD5 (SPAdes) (version 2) | ecosystem: Environmental > Terrestrial >... | reverse complement strand
CCCCGCCCTGGTTCATGTACAGCCGGTTGCCGGCCGGCCCCGCGCCCATCCAGGCCGGGTAGATCGAGGTGACGAACCAGTCCAGCAGGTCGTCGCGGTTGAAGTCGCCGAGGCACGTGCCCATGCCGTTGTGGACCTTGGTGTCGCCCGGGACCATGAAGGACGAGTTCGTGAATCCGGTGCCGCCGTTGTTCTTGAAATAACGGCTCGAGCCGAAGTCGCCCGCGATGAGCAGCTCGGGCCAGTGGTCGTCATCCATGTCCGCGAAAACGGCGGCGTAGCTGTAGGTGATGACGGCCACGGGGAACAGGTTGTATTGCGTGGTGACGTTGCTGAAGTCGGCGATCCCGGTCTCGACCAGGTTGTTGCGGAAGAGCCGGTTGTTGTCCTGCTGGCCGGCGGGGACGGGGAACCTCCCGCAGACGAAGAGATCGAGGTCGCCGTCGAGGTCGTAGTCGCCCCAGGCCGGGCTGAATCCATCGAAGCTGCTGCCCGTGGAATTGACCCCGGCCGCGACCGCCACGTTGGTGAAGGTGCCGTCGCCGGCGTTCTGCCAGAGCTTCTGCTTCCCGTTCCCGAAGGAGCCGGGCACGTCGCCGAAGCTGGTGGCGTAGATGTCGAGGTCGCCGTCGTCGTCGTAGTCGGCGGCGGTGGCTCCGGTGCCCCGGTACAGCTGGGTGAAGCCGGCGGCGGCGGCCGTGTTGGTGAACGTGCCGTCGCCGCCGTTGATGAACAGGCCGTCCTTGACCCCGCCGCCGCCCACGACGAACAGGTCGGGCCAGCCGTCACCGCTGAAGTCGCCCGCGGTGCCGCCACCGATCTGGCCGTAGGGGTTGTCGGCCGTGAGGGTGTACGCGAAGGACGCGCCGGCGGCGGCCGTGACGTCCGTGAATCCGGGTGCGCCCTGTGCAGAGACCGTCGTCCCGGGCAGCAGCACGACCAGCAGGGCGGAGGAAAGCGCGGCGACGACGAGTTCCGGAACGGCTCTGCGCATGGTGCATCCTCACCGGGTCGGGCGCCTCGCCCCGCGGAGCCTGCCTCGCATCACGAGGCGCGCGGGCGTGGATGCCAAGCTATCCGCAGTCCGCGGAATCCGTCAAGGACGGGCAGATCGGCGCATTTCATTTATGCTGGCGCGTCCACCGTCATTCAAAGGGGGTTCCGCATGTCTCGCTCCGCCCGGACTCTGCTCCTGATCGCTCCTGTCCTGCTGGTGCTCCCCGTCGGCGCGACGCCTGCGTCGGCGCAGTGCTTCGGCCCGGACGGGCTCGACCTCGCGCCGTGCTGCATGCCCGTCGTCCCGAACCTGCCGGCGTTCCCGGCCGCCTCGCTGTCGGGGCTCGGCGCCTGCTGGGACCGCTGCACGCAGGGCCTGCAGCGCACGCTGAAGGTCGCGTGGGCCACGCCCGGCCAGCCCGCGTGCACCGAGTACACCACGCAGCTGGACGTCTTCGACGGCGTCAGCGGCCTGCCGCTCATGTCGGGCAAGATGGTGCTCGACTACACGCGCACGTGGACCGAGATCGACCCCGCGGGCTCGCCGATCCAGGTGTGGCGCTTCGCAGCCAAGGCCGACCTCGCTTGGGTGCCCGGCGGCGCGATCGTGAACTGCCCGGTGCCGCCGTGCCTGCCGCCGGTGGGGCCGCATCCCACGGCCTTCTTCTACGGCTACGTGGACTACGCGGCCTGCAACGTGGCAGGTCCCTGGGAAAACGTGCTCGTGCTCAGCCACGCGCCCGACCGCTTCATCCACGCGCCGGGCCTGTCGGACAAGCCCGGCCTGTTCCACCCCGGCCAGTCCTACGCGATCATCGCGCCGCACTCGACCGTGCAGCCCTTCATTCCGGGCAACACCGTCGCGCCGGGCGGGCTGCTGGTGGCCGAGGCCACGCGCAACCTCAACGTCCCCGGCATCCCGCCGGGCGTCTGCATGGTGGAGGACGTCGTGACGCAGGGCAGCCTGGTCAAGCTCGGCGCCGGCTGCCTGGCGAACATCGCCCTCAACCCCAAGCAGCACACGCTGCGGCAGTTCACCGGTCAGACCGCGTGCGTGAACGCGGCCGGCGTCAACGGCGCCTGGGCCTCTCTGAACATCGCCTTCCCGGTGCTGCCGTGGCTGCACATGGTGACAACGAGCGTGGGCACCTGGTCGAATCCGAACGTGTACCCCGGCAAGGAAACCGCCTGGGTGGACGAGGGACTGTTCGTGCACCTCGATGCCTGCACGGGTGACTTCGTCGAGCTGAAGTACGGCGGCTCGACCAGGGACGGCTGGACCGCCATGCTGTCCGGGCTCGTCCCGACCAACTTCACGGACCTCGCGGACAACTACAGCGCGCCGCTCAACGGCCCGTACCCGACCCCGATCCTCGGCAGCATCCACTCGACCGAGCACCTCATCTACGTGAACGAGCCGTAGCGCCGCACGCGCGGGGACCGGCCTCGACTCAGCCTGGAGCGCCGCCCGATGCCGACTGGTCCTTGCGAGCCACCTCGCCCTGACGGATCTCGCCGCGCCAGGCGCCGCTCTCGACGCCGCGCTTCTCGATGAACTCCTTGAACGTGTCGAGGTCCGCCTCGATGCGGTGGGACACCACTCCCAGCGCGCTGCCGGCCTTCTCCGCCGCGCCCTCCGGCGTGTAGTCGATGCGCACGATGACGCGCGTCCTGTTCGCGCCGAGCGACTCGAACTTCACGCTGCCGGAGTTGGGCGCGCCCGACAGCGTGCGCCAGCCGATGTGCCGGTCCGGCTCCTGGTGCGTGATCTCCGCCGTCCACTCCACGTCCTTGCCGCCGATCTCGGCCACCCAGTGCAGCGTCTTGTCGTCGAGCTGCCGGACGCGCTTCACGCCCTTCATGAACCTGGGGAAGCTCTCGAACTGGGTCCACTGGTTGTAGGCCGTGCTCAGCGGCACATCGACCTCGATCTTCTTCTCGGTGTGCGTCATGGGTTCGCTCCTGCGGTGAGGGCGGGGCGCGCGACGGGCCCGTCGCAAGAGAGGCGAGCAAGGGCCGTGCCGGGAGCGGCTCGGAGCGCGCTGCGCGGCGGCCGCGTCGCGGACGCGACGTCGATCCCTCGGCCTGGCCTCGGCGAAACGCCGGCGTCGCCGGCTCGCGGATCCGCGCTCCCGTGTCCCGGCGGAGGGGGAGCGGAACTCGTGGACACCAACGCCACCCGCGGCCGGCCGTGGGCCGCATGACGGTGGGCGCGGGGATGCGCAGCACGATGCACAACTGCGCATGCCGCAGCCGCATCCGCGCCGCCGGGCACCTCGGACCGCGGGTCGGCCGTCGTTCGTGAAGCGGGCGGACCGGACGTGTAGGCTGCGGTCCGCTGACTCGGGGCGGCGCGCCGTCCCAGGAGCTCCCGCATGATCGAAGGCCTGCAGGGACAGCCCGTCACGCTCGCGCTCATCGGGCTGAACGTCCTGGTCTCCTTCTACGCCTTCTCGAGGTTCCGCGAGGGCCGGGCCCCGGACGACGTCCTCTTCGAGCCGGCGGAGGTGCGCGAGGGCAAGAACCTGCGGGGCATGCTCTGGTCGCACTTCAGCCACGCGGACGGGGCGCACCTCCTCTTCAACATGCTCACGCTGTACTTCTTCGGCCCCGTGGTCGAGGCCCTGGGCCCACTGGCCCTGCTCACCATCTACGTCTTCTCGGGCGTGGGCGCGACGCTGGCCACGTACGTGTCGCACAGGAACGACCCGGATTATCGCGCGCTCGGGGCCAGCGGCTCCGTCACGGGCGTGCTGTTCTCGGCCATCGTCCTGGTGCCGGACATGAGACTCACGATCTTCCCGATCCCCATCCCGATCCCTGCGCCGCTGTTCGCGATCGCCTACCTGCTGATCTCGATCTACGCGGCGCGCCGGCGGCTCGGGAACATCGGGCACGAGGCGCACATCGGCGGCGCCGTGACCGGCTTCCTGCTCACCGGCGCGCGCGTGGGCTTCGCGCCGCTGTTCGAGCGGCTGGAGCGGCTCCTCGGCTGAGGGTGGCCGGCCGCCTCACTCCAGCCCCATCTCCGGCCGCTCGTCCTCGGGCGATTCGGGCAGGTGGTTGCGGGTGATGAGGCGCACGCAGGTGTTCCAGCGCAGCAGCGCGTCGTCGTTGCCGGGTGGCCGCAGCGCCGCGGCCTTCTCGTACAGCTCCATGGCCTCGCGCAGCCACTCGGCGGCCACGAAGCCAGGGGTGCCCTGCTGCAGCGCGGCCTTGCCGCGACGCTCGCTGATGACGCCGGCATAGTAGAGCCGCTCGTAGTCGGCGCGCAGGCGCGGCAGCAGGTCCTGGGCCTGCGTGACGCCGACGGCGTAGCCCTTGCCGAAGCGGTCCGTGAGCGCCAGCAGCAGCAGCACGAGCGCCTTCTGGTTGTCGGGCTCGGTGCGCAGGACGTCGAGGCATATGCTCTCCGCCTCGGCCGGCTCGTTGAGCAGCCGGTAGCGTTCGGCCTTCTCCAGCGCCGCGGGAATGGCCTCGCGCGACAGCGGCTTCAGCTCGAACATGTCAGTCCTTCTTCGCGCGCGTCCTGCGCAGCCGGCGCCACAGCCAGGCGACCGGGTCGTAGAAGCGGTCCGCCACGCGCTCCTTGAGCGGAATGATGGCGTTGTCGGTGATGGTGATGCTCTCGGGGCAGACCTTCGTGCAGCACTTGGTGATGTTGCACAGGCCGATGCCGTGCGCGTGGCGCAGGTCGGCGATGCGGTCCTCGCAGTCCAGCGGGTGCATCTCCAGCGCGGCCACGTGCACCAGGAAGCGCGGGCCGGCGAAGCCCTCGAACCTGCGGTGGTCGCGCAGCACGTGGCACACGTCCTGGCACAGGAAGCACTCGATGCACTTGCGGAACTCCTGCACGCGGTCCACGTCGGCCTGCGCCATGCGCCACGTGCCGTCGGGCGCGTCCGGCGGGCGCGGGCGGAAGGGCTTGATGCTGCGCTTGACCGCGAAGTTCCAGGAGACGTCCGTGACCAGGTCGCGCAGCGGCGGGAAGGCGCGCAGGGGCTCCACCGTCACGGGCCGCTCCAGCGGCAGCTCGGAGAGGCGCGTCATGCACATGAGGCGCGGCTGGCCGTTCACCTCGGCCGAGCAGCTGCCGCACTTGCCGGCCTTGCAGTTCCAGCGCACGGACAGGTCGGACGCCTGCCGGGCCTGGATGGCGTGCACGGCGTCCAGCACGACCATGCCCTCGGAGACCTCCGTGGGGTAGTCGCGCAGCTCGCCGCCCTCGTCGTCGCCGCGCCAGATGCGGAAGGTGGCCTGCGGCATCAGCCCATCTCCTTGACCACCTGGGCGAGGTCCTCGCGCAGCGGCGGCAGCGGCAGGGCGGCCACCTGCATCGTCCCGTCGGGCCCGCGCCGCACGACGTGGTTCACCTTGCCCAGCGCCTCGACCTTGCCCGGCGCGTCCTCGCGGAAGTGCGCGCCGCGGCTCTCCTTGCGCAGCAGCGCCGCGCGCGTGACGGCCTCGGACACGGTGAGCAGGTTGCCGAGGTCCAGCGCCGTGTGCCAGCCGGGGTTGTACTCGCGGTGGCCGCCCACGCCGACGCGGCCCGCGCGTCCGTTCAGCGCGGCGAGCTGCTCCAGCGCGCGGCGCATGTCCTCCTCGCGGCGCACGATGCCAACGAGGTCCTGCATCATCTGCTGCAGGTCGGACTGGATGGCGTAGGGGTTCTCGCCCGCCGCGCCGCGCTCGAAGGGCAGGAGCGCGCGGCGCATGGCCTCGGCCGCCTGGTCGTCGTTCACGGCGCCCTGGCCGTGCTGCTGCGCGAAGGCGGCCGCGTGCTGGCCGGCGCGCTGGCCGAAGACCAGCAGGTCCGACAGCGAGTTGCCCCCGAGGCGGTTGGCGCCGTGCAGCCCGGCCGCGCACTCGCCCGCCGCGAACAGGCCTGGCAGCGTGGACATCTGGCTGTCGGCGTCCACGCGCACGCCGCCCATGATGTAGTGCGTCGTCGGGCCCACCTCCATCGGCTGCTGCGTGATGTCGATGTCCGCCAGCTGCTTGAACTGGTGGTACATGCTGGGCAGCTTGCGGCGGATGTGCTCCGCGGCGTGCGGCAGCCGCTCCCTGATCCACGCGATGTCCAGGAACACGCCGCCGTGCGGGCTGCCCCGCCCCTGGCGGATCTCGCGCATGATGCAGCGCGCCACGTGGTCGCGCGTCAGCAGCTCGGGCGGACGGCGCGCGGACTTGTCGCCCTGCGTGTAGCGCCAGCCCTCGTCCTCGCTGTCGGCCGTCTGCGCGCGGTAGGCCTCGGGGATGTCCTCGAACATGAAGCGCTTGCCTTCCCGGTTGCGCAGCACGCCGCCCTCGCCGCGCACGCCCTCCGTCACCAGGATGCCCTGCACCGACGGCGGCCAGACCATGCCCGTCGGGTGGAACTGCACGAACTCCATGTCCACGAGCTCCGCGCCGGCGTGGTAGGCCAGCGCGTGGCCGTCGCCCGTGTACTCCCAGGAGTTGCTCGTGATGCGGTAGGCGCGGCCGATGCCGCCCGTGGCCAGCACCACCGCGCCCGCGCGCCAGGCGTGGAAGCGGCCGCGCTCGCGGTCGTAGCCCAGCGCGCCCGCCACGCGCCCGCCGTCTTGCAGCAGCGTGACGATGGTGCACTCCATGAACACGTCGAGGCCCTGGTGCACGCCGTGGTCCTGCAGCGTGCGGATCATCTCGAGGCCCGTGCGGTCGCCCACGTGCGCCAGCCGCGGGTAGCGGTGGCCGCCGAAGTTGCGCTGCAGGATGCGGCCGTCGGACGTGCGGTCGAACAGCGCGCCCCAGGCCTCCAGCTCGCGCACGCGGTCGGGCGCCTCCTTGGCGTGCAGCTCGGCCATGCGCGGATTGTTCAGGTACTGCCCGCCGCGCATGGTGTCGGTGAAGTGCACCTTCCAGCCGTCCCGGTCGTCCACATTGGCCAGCGCCGCCGCGATGCCGCCCTCGGCCATGACCGTGTGCGCCTTGCCCAGCAGCGACTTGCACACCAGGCCCACCTTCGCGCCAGCCGCCGAGGCCGCGATGGCCGCGCGCAGCCCGGCGCCGCCCGCGCCGACGACGAGCACGTCGTGCGCGTGCTCCTCCCAGGCCGGCATCAGCGCGCCTGCTTCACAGGAGGCGCCAGTCGGTCCACACGCCCATCGAGCACAGCCTCACGTACAGATCCGCGAACATGACCGAGAACAGGCTGCTCCAGGCCCAGCGCATGTGCTGCGTGTTCAGGCAGCTCACGCACGGATAGAGGCGCCGGCGCACGGGGGCCTTCGAGATCTGGTCCATCCAGCCTCCCCAGCGGTGACGCAGCGAGTGGCAGCCGAGCGCGTACAGGCTGAGGAACACGCAGTTCGCGATCAGCACCAGCGAGCCCACGGCGAGGCCGAAGTGCTCCACGCCGTCCGCGCCCGTGAACCACAGGCCGTTCCACGCGTCGTGCCAGAGGATGAGCAGGAAGGGCAGCACCAGGTACAGGAAGTACCGGTGGACGTTCTGCAGGATGAGTGGCAGCGACGCCTCGCCAAGGTAGCTCTTGCGCGGCTCGCCCACCGCGCACGCGGGCGGATCGCCCCAGAACGACTTGTAATACGCGCCGCGGTAGTAGTAGCAGGTGAGGCGGAAGCCGCCGGGCGCCCACAGGATGAGCAGCGCCGGCGAGAACGGCGCCCAGCCCGGCCACCATGCGGGCCTGGGTCCGAACCACGCGTGCGGCGAGTCGCCCCACAGCTCGGGCGAGTAGAAGGGCGAGAGGTAGGGCCCGAAGGTGTAGTGGGCATTCTGGAAGGCGGCCCACGTGGCGTACACCACGAAACTGCCGAGCCCGAGGAAGGTGACGAGCGGCTGCAGCCACCACGCGTCGCGGCGCAGCGTGCCGCCGAAGCGCCGCGGAGGCGGCGCCGTGACGGCCGGTAGTCTCGCGCGCGGCGTGTCGGCCACGGCCATCGCGGGTCTCCTCGTCCTGCCGGCCCGCGCCACCCGTCGAGCGCGGCGGCAGGATCGCGATGGCGGAGGATCCTAACCGGCAGCCTGCGCGCCGCCAACCGCGGCGCGCCGCAAGCGCCTCACTTCAGGTCGATCGTGATCTTCTCGATCCTGCCCGTGAACTTGAACGGCACGCCGTAGCTCTCGACCACCGGCGTCCCCTCGTCCGCGCCGACGTCCGCGCCCTCGTCCGCCGAGAAGGCGCCCTGCTGGGTCTTCTCGATCCGACCCGAGGCGACCTGTTTGCCATCCACGAGGATCGTCGCCGTGCCGCCCTTGCCGAGGCCGCCGCCGTCGTAGGCGAACTCGAGGCGGATGGTCGCCCTGCCCGCCGGCAGCGCTGCCGGGGCGGCCACCGCGTAGTGCTCCAGGCCGAGCCAGTTGTAGGCGTAGGTGGGCTTGCCGTCCTGGAGGTAGAGGCTCCAGCCGCCGAAGCGTCCGGCCTGGGCCAGCAGCACCCCGCTGGCGCCGCCCTGCGGGATCTCGACTTCGGCGGTGATCGCGAGCGAACGGTTCTTCACGTTGATGAAGACGTTCTCCGTCATCCCGGTCATCCCCTGGAAGACCGTCAGCGAGGTGCGGCCGGCCATCAGGTCCGGACGCCCGACGAGGGCCGCGTTCATGCGCTCGAGCACGCGGTCGTCGAGCGGCAGGACGCGGTGCTTCTCCGCCTCGCTCAGGAACAGCGCCTGCAGCTCCTTCAGCTTCTCCGGCTGCGCCGCGGCGAGGTCGTTTGCGAGGCTGAAGTCCGAGCGCGTGTCGTACAGCTCCCAGACGTCCTGCTCGAGCGTCGTGCGCGGCTTGAACTCCCAGCCGGCGCGGTGCACCGTGCCGGCCAGCCAGCCGTCGTGGTAGATGGACCGGTTGCCGAAGATCTCGAAGTACTGCGTGGTGTGCGTGCTGGGCGCCTTGGGGTCCGCGAAGGTGTAGACCATGCTCACACCCTCGATGGGCGTCTGCACGTTGCCGTTCACGCTCGTGGGCTCGGGCAGGCCCGCGGCCTCCAGGATGGTCGGCGCGACGTCGATGACGTGGTGCCACTGCGTGCGCAGCTCGCCCTTGGGCTTGATGCCCTTGGGCCAGTGGACCACGAGGCCGTTGCGCGTGCCGCCGTAGCTGGACGCGATCTGCTTGGTCCACTCGAAGGGCGAGTCGCCCGCGACGGCCCAGCCCGCGGCGTAGTGCCCGTAGGTCATGGGGCCGCCCAGCTCGTCGTAGTGCTCGAGGATGTCCTCGACCGTCTCGTGCACGCCGTTGAAGTAGGTCATCTCGTTGTAGAGACCGACCATGCCGCCCTCGGGGCTCGCCCCGTTGTCGCCGACGATGTAGAAGACCAGCGTGTTGTCGAGCTGACCCATGTCGTCGATGGCCTTGACCAGCCGGCCCACCTCGGTGTCGGCGAACTCGCCGTAGCCGGCGAACACTTCCATCTGGCGCGCGAAGAGCTTCTTCTCGTCCGCGCTCAGCTTGTCCCAGTCCTTGATGGCCTCGGGCTTGGGCGCGAGCTTCGTGCCGGCGGGCACCAAGCCCAGCTTGATCTGCCGCGCCAGCGTCTCCTCGCGCAGCTTGTCCCAGCCCTGGTCGAACTTGCCCTTGTACTTCTCGATCCACGCCCTGGGCACGTGGTGAGGCGCGTGCGTCGCGCCGGGCGCGAAGTAGATGAAGAAGGGCTTGTCCGGCGTGAGCGACTTCTGGGACTGCATCCAGGCGATCGCGTGGTCGGTCAGGTCGTACATGAGGTGGTAGTCCGGGTCGTGCGGCAGCTCGACCTGCACCATGTCCTCGTACAACGTGGGCGCCCACTGGTTCGCCTCGCCGCCGATGAAGCCGTAGAACTTGTCGAAGCCCGAGCGCGTGGGCCAGCGGTCGGTGGGCCCCGAGGGGCTGACTTCCCACGCCGCCGTCTCGTGCGACTTGCCGAAGGCCGCCGTGCTCCAGCCGTTCAGTCGCAGCACCTCGGCCAGGGGCGTGACGCTGTTCGGGCGCTGGCCCGTCTGACCCGGAAAGCTCGTGGCCGCCTCCGTGATCGAGCCCATGTTGCCCACATGGTGGTTGCGGCCGGAGAGCAGCGCCGCGCGCGTGGGCGAGCACAGCGCCGTGGTGTGGAAGTGGTTGTAGCGCAGTCCGCCCTGGGCCAGCGCCTCCACCGTGGGCATGTGGATCGGGCCGCCGAAGGCGCTCGACTGGCCGAAGCCCATGTCATCGATGAGCACGATGAGCACGTTGGGCGCGCCGTCGGGCGCCTGGACCTGGAAGCGCGGCGGCGGTTTGGCGTTGCGGGCGTCCATCACGGTGCTCAGCGGATAGACCGGCTCCGCGATGGGCAGCACCGTGCGCTCGGACCTGTTGATGGCGGCGGCCTTCACCGAAGCGTCCGGCTTGCGGTCTGCGGCGGCTGGGGCCGAGCAGGCCGCCAGCGGCAACACCGCGATCGTCAGAGCGACAAGAGGATCGAACCCGGTGAATCGTTGATGCAACATGACGGCCTCCGACCTGGTTCGAGGAGGAGCGAGCGTAGTTGCGTGACCGCGGCTCGCGCAAGCTGGCCAGCCTGCGCCGCCCGGCTCGAGCGTGCGCGGACTCGCCGCCTCGTCGCGCAGGTCGTGACGCGCCCGCTGCCCGCCCGCTAGCCGGCGCGTGCGGCCGCGCGTCAGCCGCGCCGGCCTCCGATGACCCAGTCGCCGCCGCCGCCGTTGTTGGCCGCGGCCGAGACGTGGTTCCGCGCCTGGAGCAGGCGCTCGTTCTTCGGGTACTCGGCCAGGCCCTTGTTCACGACGTCGGCCGCCTGGTTGTAGGAGGTGCGCAGGAGGTAGGCGTTGACGATGTTGAGGCGCGTGTCGACGCTCGCTTCCTCGAGCTTGGTGTCCACGAGCGCCAGCGCCTCGGTGACCTCGGCGTCGTTCGCCCCCTTCGGCCGCAGCTTCTCCGCCTCCTTGCGGATCTTCTCCGACTCCTTGAGGGCCTTCTCGAACTCGTCGATGCCGCCGCTGCCCTCCTTCCCGAGGCCCACGCGGTTGGCATCCAGCAGCTTCTGGTAGGACTTGATGATGGGTTCGAACAGGCTGCGCGTGGCGTCGCTGAACGGTTCGCCATCCGAGCGGCGGGCCTCACCGGCTCCGCCCTCCGCCGGGCCCGACGAGGCCTTGGCCGGCGAGCGGTCCATGACGGTCGCCTTGCGCTTGGCCGTGTCCTCGTCGAGCATCCGGGCCGCTTCCTTGGCCGGCTCCTCGAGCGGCAGCTCCTGCACGAGTAGGCTGAGGATGCGCCGCGCTTCCTGGTCCTGGTTGCTGGCCTGCAGGCTCTTGGCGCGCGCGAGCAGCTCCTTCGCGGCCGTGGCGCGGGCGACGACCACGCGCTCCTTGATCTTGTCCGCCATGAGCGGATCGGCCGCGAGCGCCTTGCGGAAGTGGATCCTGGCTTCCTCGTAGAGCGTCTTGGTCACGCACCACTCGGCCAGGTCGAGCTGGCTCTGCGCGTCGTCGGTCGTATCGGCCCTTCGCAGGCGGTACTGGGTCTCCGGCGTGAGCGCCTCGAGGGGCAGCTTCATCGTCATGCCGTCCGTGGTCTGGATCTCGACCGAGACGCCGTCGTTCGACACGACGCTGCCCTGGTAGGTGTTGCCGGCGACGGTCTCGAAGGTGTCCTGGGCCCGGGCGTGCGCGGCGGATGCGCCGAGCGCGCAAAGCGCGGCAAGGATCAAGAGGGCGGGTCGCATGGCATGTCTCCTGCGGGCGGGGCCGGGAACGAACGACGACTCCTCAGCAGCCTAACCTTCCCCTCGCGAAACGGTCCAGACCGGGCGCGGTGCGCGCGCGGCTCGCGCGCAGTGACCGTGCTACGATCCGCCACATGTCTTCAGGGGCGGGCCTGGTCGGGTCGGAGGCCTGGCTGACGTGCCAGGTCGAGGGTGGTCGCGCCGCGTGGAAGCTCCGCGGTTCGTTGACGCTGGCGCGCGGCGCCGAGCTCTGGGACGGCCTGCAGCGCGAGCTGCGCGCGTTGCCCGCGGGCGCCGCCCTGGACGTGGACCTGACCGGCGTGAGCGAGTCCGACGGCGGCGGCGCGGCGTTGCTGCGCGAGGCGCTCGCGGCCGAGCGCCGCGCCGGCCGCGTGGTGTCGCTGCGCGGCGGCCCGCCCGACCTGGTGGCGCGCCTCGGCTCGTGCGATCCGGGACCGCAGTCCAGCCGCGACCCGCCGCGGCGGCCCTCGGCCCTCGCTCAGCTGGGCGACGCCACGGTCGACATCCTGCACCTGGGCCGCGAGCTGATGGCCTTCCTGGGCAGCGTGGTGTCCGCGCTGCGCCACGCGTTCCGGCGCCGCGGCGGCATGGACTGGGCCGAGCTGCCGCGCCTGCTCGAGCGCCATGGCGCGGACAGCCTGCCCATCGTGGCGCTCATCTCGTTCCTCGTGGGCCTGACGCTGGCCTTCCAGTCCGCGCGCCAGCTGCGGCTCTACGGCGCGGACGTGTTCGTGGCCGACCTCGTGGCCTTCTCCATGGCGCGCGAGATGGGCCCGCTCATGACTGCGATCGTCATGGCCGGCCGCAGCGGCGCAGGCATCGCGGCCGAGCTGGGCACCATGGCGGTGAACGAGGAGATCGACGCGCTGCGCACGCTGGGGCTCGACCCCTTCCGCCGCCTCGTGCTGCCGCGCGTGTTCGCGCTCACCTTCGTGGTGCCGGCGCTCTCGCTGGTGTCCATCGTGGTGGGCATCGTGGGCGGCTGGCTCATC
>Ga0209382_10008808_pt1 | contig 12685 bp, 6 predicted proteins | sample SoiMetdeltSBSDD5_FD_187599 | JGI IMG/M metagenome (GOLD analysis project Ga0209382, IMG submission 187599) | Bulk soil microbial communities from a Populus tree surrounding site in Tennessee, USA - Soil MetaG P. deltoides SBSDD5 (SPAdes) (version 2) | ecosystem: Environmental > Terrestrial >... | reverse complement strand
GGCTTGTTGGATACCGGCGCGGCGGGCGACAAAGGTCGATCCGATGGTGGCGCTCAGATGTGAATAGATGTCAGATGTCAGTAGCATGTGAGGCGATTGGTTTCTTCGCTGACATCTGACATCTGACTGTTAGGCGGTGACACTTCGTAACCCAGTTGCGGTCACACTTCATAACCCGGTCTGCGGTGGTACATCGTGACCACCCATGACAATTGATTAAATGAGCGCCATAAATTCCTCTTGAGGAGACCTCGGAAGGAGGGATTATGGCTAAAGAAACAACCTTGCAAACTCGTCAACAGATCATTGAATTTAAACAGATCGGATTATCAATCTCCCGAATCGCCGAGCGCCTCGGCTTGAGCCCCAGTTGCGTCAAGAAATTCTGCCGCCGCTTTCGAGACCTCGGTCAACAAGGGCTTGAACGAATCTCGCGTCGGCCCAAGAAGCCGCCTCCACATCAGACGTCGGAGCGCAAGCGCGAGGCGATTCTTGAAATCAAACGGCTCCACCTCAAATGGGGCGCCCAGTTCATCCAAGGGGAGCTTCGCCGCCGCAGATTCAAAGGTCTCCCGCATCGGCGCACGATTGAACGCTTCTTGCATCAGTATCCGGAATTCCCCTGGCAGACGCGCCGCGCACGAGCGCCATTGCAAGACGCCCGGCGCGCCACCCGCTTGCATCAGTTGTGGGAGATGGATTTCATCGTCGATCGGAAGCTCAATGGCGCGAAGCAGAAATACTCCTTCTTGCAGATTCGGGATATGGCTTCCACCAAATCGATCTTGAAATATCCGCTCCCCGAGGGACGCGCGGCGCTGAGTTCGCAAGAGATGATTCCGGTCTGTCGGCGGGCCTTCGCGAAAGAAGGCTATCTGCCAGAGGCGGTCCGCTCCGATCGCGGCTCGTGTTTCGTCGGAGCCGAGAAATATGGTTTCCCGAGCGAGTTCACCCTTTGTTTGTGGGGGCTTGGCATTGAGCACGAGTTGATCCCGGCCAAACGCCCGGAGAAAAATGGCGGTGTCGAACGAGACCAACGCACTTTCGGTGAGCATTTTATTGATGATTATCAGTTCCACTCACACGAACGACTCCGGCGCGATGCGGAAGACTTCGGCGCGTTTCAAAACAAGTATGTCCCGTCACGCAGTGTGCGCTGCCGGGGGCGCACCGCAGAGGCGACGGCTGCCAAACTTGAGTGTCAGGCAAGACCGTTCAAAGCGGCGCAGCAGGCCAAGCTCTTCTCGGTTGACCGGATCTACGCCAAGCTCGCGCAACTGCGCTGGCCACGCCTGGTCAACAGCAGTGGGTATGTCAGCGTCGGGCACTTCCAATACTATGTCGGGAGAGCCTTCCTCCATCAAGAGATCGAAGTTCGCTTCGACCCACAGAGCAAAGAGTTGGTCTTTTGCTCGGCGGACAAGCTGGAGATCAAACGCTGGCCGATTCGCGGCATCAGCTATCGAGAGATTGTCAAAGAGCTAAACCTTGCTCTCAACTAGCAGGCAAGGCGTCGGACTCAGAAGTCCAACTCGTAACTGGCGACTTAAGAGCCTGGTCACGATGTACCGCCGCAAACTTGGTTACGATGTGTCACCGCAGGCGGGGCACGAAGTGTCACCGCCTAACACTAGCATCTGACATCTTTTCCTGGAGGAATCATGCAAACACTCTGGCAAGACTTGCGCTTCGGCGCGCGAATGTTGCTGAAGAATCCCGGCGTCGCCGCCGTGATAATAATGACGCTCGCGCTGGGCATCGGCGCCAATGCGGCGCTCTTTTCGGTGGTCAACGGCGTGCTGCTCAATCCGCTGCCTTATCCGGAGCCCGAGCGGCTCGTGACGCTACACCAGAGCAAGCCGAATTTCAGCGCGGGCGCCATTCCCTATCCGAATTTCCGTGACTGGAAAAGAGAGAACCAAACGTTCTCCGCCATGGCCATTTCGCGCGGGACCGGCTTCAGTCTGGTGGGAGCGGGCGAAGCCGAGCGCGTCACCGGGCAATTCGTCACCGCTGACTTCTTCTCAGTGCTCGGTGTGAAGCCGTTGCTGGGGCGCGATTTTTCGCCGGGCGAGGACGAGCCCGGGTCCGGGCCTGTGGCGCTCATCAGTGAGGATCTCTGGCGGCGAAAATTCGGTTCCTCGCAGGACGCGCTGGGCCGCGGGCTTACACTCGATGACAAAAGCTACACGATCGCCGGCGTGATCCCTGCGAACTTCAAGTTGAAGGTCAATAACTTTCGCGCCGCCGATGTCTACGTACCCATCGGCCAGTGGAATAATCCCTCGCTTCGAAACCGTGGCGCCGCTTTGGGGCTGCACGGGATTGGCAGAATCAAGCCCGGCGTGACCGTCGAGCAGGCGGAGGCCGACTTGAACAGGGTGATGCGTGGTCTCGCCGCCGCTTATCCGGAGACCAACAGGAACAATGGCGCGAAGCTCATCCCTCTCAAGCAAACGATGGTCGGCAGCCTCGGGGCGACCCTGTGGATGTTGCTTGGCGCGGTCGGGTTCGTGCTGATGATCGCGTGCGTGAACGTCAGCAACCTGCTGCTCGCGCGCTCGACCGGCAGGACTCGCGAATTCGCCATTCGCGCCGCGTTGGGCGCGGGACAGTGGCGATTGCTCCGCCAATCTCTCACTGAGAGCACACTGCTCGCCCTCTCCGGCGGCGGACTGGGATTGCTCATAGCAGCCTGGGGCACGAAGGCGGCGCTCGAAGCGTTGCCAACTACCCTGCCACGCGCGGAGGAGATCGGACTGGATGGCCGCGTCCTGCTCTTCACCGTCGCCGTCTCGCTGCTCACGGGGATTCTCTCGGGGCTGGCTCCGGCGGTGAAGACATCACAGCGGCGTCTGTCAGAAACCCTCAAGGAAGGCGCACGGGCGGCGGGCGGGGGGCGCGGGCGCGCGCAGGGCGTTCTTGTCGCTCTGGAGATGGCGCTGGCCCTGGTCTTGTTGATTGGCGCCGGCTTGATGATCCGCAGCCTCAACGCGCTTTGGAAAGTCAATCCGGGATTTCGCCCGGACAATTTGCTGACATTCCAACTCAATTTTCCGCCGTCCATCAGCACGGGGCGATCGGCCGGCCCGGATGCGATTCGCGCCCATATGCGCGAGCTTAGCGATAAGCTCAGTTCCCTGCCGGGCGTCCGAGCCGCTTCGTTTTCGTCGGGCGCGTTGCCCTTGCTGGGGGAAGACGACTGGTTCTTCTGGATCGATGGCAAGCCGAAGCCGGCCAGCCAGAGCGAGATGAATTCGGCGCTGGTCTACATAGTCGAACCCGGCTATTTGACAACTATGGGGATTCCGCTCAAACAGGGGCGCTTTTTCACCGATCAGGATAATGAACGATCTCCGAATGTCGCGGTGATCGACGAGGCGCTCGCCAAGAAATATTTCGGCGCCGAAAACCCGATCGGCAAGCGAATCCACCTGGGGGATGACGAAGACTCGTTGCAGATCGTCGGCGTGGTCGGGCATACCAAGCAATGGGACCTCGGCCCGGACGAGAGGCAACCTCTCCAGACTCAGCTCTACATCCCATTCAGAGCGATGTCGGACGGCGAGTTGAGAGGAGGGATCTCGGGCGTGGACGTGGTGATGCGTTCGGATGGAGCGGGGCTGGCGCTTTGGGATTCTATACGCGGCGCCGTACAAAGCCATAACAGTCAAAACATCATCACCAGACCTCAGACGATGAATGATGTGATCGCCGGCTCTCTGGCCAGGCGGCGCTTCTCGATGACGCTGCTCAACGCATTCGCGGCGGTGGCGCTCCTGCTGGCGAGCGTCGGACTCTACGGCGTCATTTCGTATCTGGTCGGTCAACGAACGCACGAACTCGGCGTCCGCATCGCGCTTGGCGCAGGGCGCAGGGAGGTTTTGCGTCTCGTCATAAATCACGGAATGAAGATGGCGCTCGGCGGAGTGGCGATCGGATTGATCGCCGCATTCGGCTTGACCCGGTTGATGGCGAATATGCTCTACGGCGTGAGCCCGACCGATCCGGTGACATTCGCCGCCATCGCGTTGCTGCTCGTGGCTGTGGCGATGGCGGCCTGCCTCGTTCCGGCGTGGCGGGCGACTAAGGTCGATCCGCTTGTCGCGCTCCGGCACGAATAATTCCCCGCCGCATAGCGGCGCCTGAATTTAGACGTGGGTTTCAACCCACGGTGGGCGCAAAATTATTCCACGTCGCGTCAGCCATGGTTGAATCCCCTCTGTACTCCGGATGTCGTGGCAGGTTCAACCGTCGCTGACGCGACGTGGAGGCCCATTTTACGCAGGTACCGCGCGTTAAAACGCGCGGCTAAATTCACGGCGCCGCTACGCGACGGAAAAAGTAATGAGTAAGACTGATGGCTGACGCGACCCGAAAAACGCGCTTTCAATTCTGGCTCTGGCTAATCCGTATGATCGGCGTGTTTGTGCCGCGCCGCTTGCGCGACGATTGGCGGCAGGAGTGGGAGGCTGAATTGCGCTCGCGCGAAGCGTTGCTCGCCGAATGGGACAAGCTCAACTGGAAAACCAAACTTGATCTGCTGTGGCGCAGTCTGGGAGCGTTCCGGGACGCGCTGTTGCTGCAACCAAGAAGACTGGAGGAGGAAATGTTTCAAGATTTGCGCTATGGCTCGCGGATGCTGGCCAAAAATCCCGGCTTCACGTTGATTGCAATCATCACGCTGGCTCTGGGCATCGGGGCAAACACGGCGATCTTCAGCATAGTCAAATCGGTTCTGATCAAACCTTTGCCTTTTGCGCAGCCTGACCGCCTGATGCAGGCGAGTTACCGGCGAGGACCAGGCAATCCGCCGAACGATATGCTAACCTGGATCGCCCGCCGTGACCTGGTTGATTGGCGCGCGCGCAGTCGCAGTTTCGAGCGCATCGGAGGCTACTGGAACGCCAGTCTCATTCTCCCTACTGAGGGGGCGCCGGAGTTCATCAGAGGCGTCAGCGTCACATACGATTTATTGCCTATGCTCGGCGTACAACCTGCGCTCGGGCGATATTTCCTGCCGGAAGAAGCCGAGCCGGGCGGCGACCGCTTGATCATATTGAGTGATGATCTGTGGCGGAGCCGCTTCGGAGCTGATCCTGGAATCATCGGACAAACGATTCGTGCGATTGGCGGTAATTACGTCGTTGTGGGAGTGATGCCGCCCGGCTTCAATTTCCCGCTCAGACAAGCGAGGGAGGTGATACGGTTCCCGTCCAGACAAACAGGCTTCTGGACGCTGATGCCTGATGATCTGAGCAGAGAGAGTAGCGACAATCAGCTTTATGACGTGATTCTGCGACTCAAACCGGGAGTCGGCTTGGAGCAGGCGCAGGCGGAATTGGAAACGCTCTTTGCGCAGCGCGCTCATGACAATCCGCAAGAATATGATCGCAACGTAATAGCTGGCGTCAAACTGGTTGCGCTGAAAGACCAAACCGTCGGCGAGGCCGGCGCAATGTTGCCGATCCTGCTCGGCGCCGTGGGCCTGGTCGTCTTGATGGTCTGCGCCAACATCGCCAACCTGCTGCTGGCGCGCGGGGACGGCCGGCGCAAGGAGATGGCGATTCGTCAATCGCTAGGCGCAAGCCGCTTCAGGCTCGTGCGGCAGGCGATGACGGAAAGCCTATTGCTGGCTTTGACAGGAGGAGTGGCCGGAGCCCTGCTCGCGGTCGGGTCGCTCAAGCTGCTTTTGAATCTCAGCCCGCACTACATTCCACGGCTGGGCGAATCTCGGATAGACGCCGCGACACTTCTGTTTACCCTGGCGGTGACAGTGGTCGCCGGTTTGCTCTTCGGCGCCTTGCCGGCCTGGCGTTCCGCGCGGGTTGATTTGAATGATACTTTGAAACAGACGGGCGGCCGCGCGGGTTCGTGGCGAAAATCGATGCTCGCGCCCGGCAATTTGCTCGTGACCCTCGAAATCGCTGTCGCTCTCACGCTGACGCTGGGAGCCGGCTTGCTGATCAATAGCTTTGCGCGCCTGATGATGGTCGATCCGGGGCTGCGCACAAATGGCGTGACGGTGGCGGCCATTCCATCCAACATAGCGTTCTTCCGCCAGGTAATTGAGCGCCTGGAGGCGACGCCGGGCGTCGAAGCCGCCGCATCGAGCAACGGATTGCCGCTGACGACGCATGGACACGGGGATTACCTCATGATTGAAGGCCGGCCACGAACCGCGCTCAATGACCCGTCGGCGTTTACCAGGACGCATTTCGTCAGCTCGAATTATCAGGGCGCCCTCGGCGTACATCTGTTGCGAGGCCGGTTTCTCACTGCGGACGATACAGCCACTTCGATGCCTGTGGCGGTAATCAACGAAACGGCTGCGCGGCGCTTCTGGAACGGCGAAGACCCGATCGGCAAACGCTTCAGCTTCAGTTTCGGCAAGCCCGAAGGACAGGGGATATGGCGGCAAGTCGTCGGAATCGTCAAGAGCACGCGTCACACCGGACTTGATAAAGAGCCTGGCGCTGAAGTCTATGTTTCAATCGAACAGCAGTCGTGGTCCCAGGATATGCTCTTCGTGCGCTCACCCTTGCCGAAAGCGGACGTCACCCGCATCATCCGTCAGGCTGTCGCGGCGGTCGATAGAAATCAAGCGATCTTTCTCATCACCTCAATGGAAGACTTGCTCTCCGACTCGGTTTCCGCGCGGCGTTTCACTATGTCGCTGCTCGGGGGATTTAGCGCCCTGGCCTTGATGCTCGCAATGATGGGGGTTTACGGCGTGGCGTCTTATGCGGTCGCGCAGCGCACGCCGGAAATCGGCGTCCGGATCGCGCTCGGGGCGCAATGCCGTGACGTACTGCGATTGATATTGGCGCAAGGGTTGAAACCCGTGGTCATCGGCTCCGTCGCCGGGCTGATCGCCGCTCTGGCTCTGGGCCGTGTGTTGTCGAGTTTGTTGTATGGGGTGACGGGCGCCGATCCGGCGACCTTCGCCGTTGTCGTCTTATTGCTTTCATTCGCTGCGCTGCTGGCCTGTTGGCTGCCCGCGCGACGGGCGACGAAGGTCGATCCGATGGTCGCGTTAAGACAGGAGTGATCGCACCTGGGTACGCGCCGCTTCCAGCGCGCAGTCTCGGGCGTTAGACGTATTGATCGGAATCAGATATCCCGATTGCCACACTAGCGTTGAGTGAATATTGCTTACAATTGCGCGCTGCGGGCCTTCAATGGGTCTGGCGCTCAAGTCTGCACGCTGGATGCGATGCGTACCCAGGGATTATTGGAGGACCATATGTTTCAAGACTTGCGTTATGGCATGCGAATGCTGCTCAAGCATAAAGGATTCACCCTCGTCGCCGTGCTTTCGCTGGCGCTGGGTATCGGCGCGAACACGGCGCTCTTCAGCGTCGTGGACGCAGTGATGCTACGGACATTGCCGGTCAAGGAACCATCGCGACTGGTGTTGTTTGAATGGCAGTCCGGGAGCGCGTTCAGGACCAATGGCATGCGAGGGAGTTCCAATCCGAAGCCGCCGGGCATGCGCGGGGCTTCGATGTTCCGCTACGACGTCATTGAAAAGATGCGCCAGGCGCGCTCCGCCGGGACCGGCGACCCGCTCAGCGATCTGTTCGCGTTCGCCCCGGTCTACGGATTGACGGCGGTGGCGAATGAACAGGCCGAAGTCGTCAGAGGGCAAGCTGTTTCAGGCGGTTATTACACGGGGCTCGGCGTGCAGCCGATGCTGGGGCGCGCGATCACGGACTCGGACGACAACGCCGCGGCGCCGCCTGTCGTCGTGCTCAGCCATTTCTACTGGCAGGAGCGGTTCGGCGCGAACCCGGCCGTCATCGGCCAGCGACTCAAACTCAATCAAACGCCCTTCACGATCGTCGGAGTGACGCCGCCCGCCTTCACCGGCGCGTTGCAAGTGAGCGATCGTCCCGCCGTCACAGTCCCGCTGGCGTTCGAGCCGACTCTGCTCGGCGAACGCACGGGGATGGCCAGGGCCAACAGGCCCGGGTACTGGTGGATAAATTTGATGGGCAGGCTGAAACCGGGGGCGACACTTGAACGGCGCGTTTCAGGCGATGGCGCTGGAAGTGATGCCGCCGCCGCGACGCGACAATGAACCGGCGAAGCTCGACCCGAAAGATTATCCTCGACTGGTAGCGCGAACGGGGAGCCAGGGGCTGATGGAGAGTCGCCAGCGCTATTCGGCCACGATCTACGGCCTGTTCGGCGTCGTCGCGCTCGTATTGTTGATCGCCTGCGCCAACGTGGCGAACCTTCTGCTGGCGCGCGCGTCGTTGCGAGGGCCTGAGATCGGCGTGCGGCTGGCGGTCGGCGCCGGGCGGGGCCGTCTGATCCGGCAACTGTTGACCGAGAGCGTCCTGCTCGCGTCTTTGGGCGGCGCGCTAGGCGTCGTCTTCGCGTTCTGGGGCAAGCGCGCGCTCGCGGCGCTGGCCGACCGGGACACGAGCTTTTTGCCCGCCGAAATCGACCTCAGCATAAATTGGCGCGTGCTGGCTTTCACCGTCGTCGTCTCGATGCTGACCGGAATTCTGTTCGGCCTGGCGCCCGCGCTGCGCGCGACCGGCCTGGATTTGGCGACGGCGATCAAGCAGGGCCGGCGCGCTACCGGCGCGGTGTCTCGCTTGAGCAAAGGATTGGTCGTCCTACAAGTAGCTTTGTCGCTGCTGTTGCTCGTCGGCGCGGGGCTGTTCATCCGCACGCTCTACAACCTGCAGCAGGTCAACCTCGGCTTCAATCAGGAGAAACTGCTGCTCTTCGCTTTGGACCCGCTGCAGGGCGGATACAAAGACGAACGGCTAACGCAATTCTACGAACAGCTTTCCGCGCGTTTGGACAACCTGCCCGGTGTACGCGCGGCCACATTCGGCGCCGTTCCGCTCATCGCTCACTTCGGATGGAACACTCGCGTCCTTCTGCCCGGCGAAACGGAGAAGACCGCCAGCGAGCACATCGCTAACCGACAGGCGACGCGCGAAAATTATTTCACAACGATGGAGATTCCACTGCTGCGCGGGCGCGGCTTCACAGAACATGACAACCAGGGCGCGCCCAAGGTCGCAGTCGTCAACCAGACATTCTCGCGCAGGTTCTTCCCGAACGATGACGCGCTCGGCAAGCGAGTTAGAGAGGGCGACAACGAACCCGAAGTTGAGATCGTCGGCGTCGTGGCCGACACCAAGTACAACAGCCAGCGCAATGACATTGAGCCATTGCTTTACACACCATGGCGGCAGGCGAGCGCGTTCGGCGGGATGCACTTCGCCTTGCGTACCACGGGCGAGCCGACCGCGCTTGCGGCGTCGGCGCGCCAGGCCGTGCGCGAGTTGGACGGCAACCTGCCGGTCACAGAGGTTAGCTCGCAAGAGGCGCGCTCTCAACAGAGCTTAGGGCAAGAGCGCCTCTATGCGCGGCTTCTGAGCTTTTTCGGCGCCCTTGCGCTGATCCTCGCCGCCATCGGACTGTCCGGCGTGTTGGCATACTCGGTCGCGCAGCGCACGAACGAGATCGGCATTCGCATGGCGCTCGGGGCGCAGTCGGCTGATGTGCTGCGGCTTGTGATCTGGCAGGGGATGTGGCTGGTGTTGATCGGGTTGTCAGTTGGCGCGGCCTGCGGGTACGGGTTGAAGCGGTTGTTGGCCAGTCAGTATTTCAGCCCGCGGTCATGGCAACGTCAGATGGCCGAGCAGCTTTACGGCGTGAGTATGACCGACCCGCTGACTTTCGCCGTCATCGCGGCGCTGCTTATCGCCGTGGCGCTTGTGGCTTGTTGGCTGCCCGCGCGCAAGGCGGCGCGAGTAGACCCGCTGGACGCGCTGCGGGAGGAGTGATTTCGATGCGGATTATCCTGCAATCATAATCTTCGACAATGTTGTCTATAGTAACAACCCGATTGTAGTCCGCCCCGGCGGCGCGAGGCGATTGAATGAATCAGTACCGCTCGCGGCGCTGATTCGGCAAATTGGAGGACGAAATGTTTCAAGACCTGTGGTTCGGTTTGAGAATGCTGCTGAAAAATCGCGGCTTCACGCTGATCGCCACGCTCACGCTGGCCCTCGGCATAGGCGCGAACACGGCCGTGTTTAGCGTGGCCTATGCGACGCTTCTGCGCCCGCTGCCGTTCAGGGATCAGGAGCGGCTGGTCGTCGCGTGGAAGAGCGACGAGACGACCAAACATTCGTTCGTCGAAATATCAATACCTGAGTTCAACGACTGGCGGAGTCAGAATAGAGTCTTCGAACATCTGGCGGCGATGACGACTACGATTTATGGCTTCAACTATACGCTGACCGGGCGGGGCGAGCCGGAGCAAATTCACAGCGCCAGAGTCTCGGCCGATTACTTCCCTGCGCTCGGCGTAAAGCCATCGATCGGACGCGCCTTCACGGCGGATGAAGACCGTCCGGGCGGGACTTCTGTCGCGGTCATCAGTCACAGTTTGTGGCAAAGGCGCTTCAACGCGGACCCGAACCTGATCGGTCAGACGGTTACGTTCAACGACGGCGGAAATCAGTCGGCGCTGGAAGCTGCGGTGAAACCCGATCAAACAATTAAGCTCAACGATGTCGGCTTCACCGTCGTCGGCGTAATGCCCCCGGATTTCGAGTTTCCTAAAGGCGTTGACATGTGGGTCCCGCTCTCGGCCGCGAGCGGAAAAGACCTGGTCGAGAGTCGCCTCGGTTTTCTGCAAGCCGTCGGCCGGTTGAAACCGTCTGTGACTCTGGAGCAGGCGAAAGCCGAACTCGACGCGATCGCCGGGAGGATTGCGGCCCAACACCCGGAGATGAGGGCGGGCGGCGAGCGCGCTGTCGTCAAACCGCTCACCCGCCACATCTTCGGCGACGCGCGGCCCGCGCTCTATATGTTGCTCGCGGCCACGGCGCTGTTGCTGCTGATCGCCTGCGCCAACATCGCCAATCTCCAGCTCGCCCGCGCGACTTCGCGGCGCAGGGAAATCGCGCTGCGGGCCGCGCTCGGCGCCGGTCGCGGACGGCTCGCGCGCCAGTTGATGATCGAGAGCCTGGCGCTGTCCGTCGCCGGCGGCGGAATGGGGGTCCTGCTGGCTTTTTGGATCCTCGACGCGCTAATAAGCCTCGCCCCTACGGACATCCCGCGCATCGAGGCCGTCGAGATCAATCTTCCGGCGCTGCTCGGCGCCTGCGGACTGACGCTGCTGTCGGCCTTCGTCTGCGGGCTTGCCCCGGCGCTTATCGCATCTAAGGTCAACCTCGTCGAAGCGCTCAACGCCGGCGGCAAGATCGGCGGGGAACAACGCGGCAAGCGGTTGCGCGGCGCGCTGGCGGTCGCGCAAATCGCCATCACCCTGGCGCTGCTCATCGGCGCGGGTCTCGTCTCTCGCAGCCTCTTCAACCTTCAACGGATTGACCCCGGATTCGATCAGCGCAACGCCATGACATTTCAGCTTCAATTGCACGGCGGGAAGTATCCGGACGTCGAGAAGACGAGGGATTACTATCGACAGTTGCTCGAACGCATCGAGGCCCGGCCGGGAGTGGTCGCGGCAGGCGCGGTTTTGATGCGCCCGCTCGAAGCGCCTGTCGGCTGGTTCGTGCGATACGCGACCGACGGGCAGTCGACGGACGAAATGATGCGGAATGCGATTCTGAACTGCGTATCCGTCACGCCCCATTACCTGCGCGCCATCGGGACCCCGCTCAAATCCGGTCGCGATTTCACCGAGCAGGACGACGGCGGCGCCCCGCAGGTGGCGATCATCAACGAAACGATGGCGCGCAACGCCTTCGCCCCGGGCGTCGATCCGATAGGCAAGCGCATCAACGTCGGCGGCCAGGGATGGCGTACGATCGTCGGGGTCGCCGGCGACGCGCGCCTGATCGATCTGAAAGACGCCCGATGGAACGTATACGTGCCTTATCGACAATTCGCCTACCCGGTCTCGTACGTGGCGATTCGCTCCACCTCCGACCCGGCGGCGCTGATGGCGATGGTCCGCCGCGAAGTGGCCGCGCTCGATCCCGAACAGGCCGTCATGGGCGTGATGACGATGGAGCAGCGCGTTTCCACGTCGCTCGCGCGGCCGCGCTTCAACGCGCTCCTGCTGAATCTGCTGTCGGCGCTGGCGGCGGCGCTCGCGGCGGTGGGGATTTACGGCGTGATTTCGTACTCCGTCGCGCAGCGCACGCGCGAGATCGGCATCCGCCTGGCGCTTGGGGCGAAGCGCAGCGACGTCTCGCGGCTGGTGATCAGGCAAGGGATGGCTCTGGCCGGCGCCGGCGTGGCGATCGGGCTGGCCGCGTCGTTGGCGTTGACGCGATTGATGCAAGGCTTGCTCTACGGCGTGAGCGCGTCCGACCTGTTGACCTTCGCGGGCGCGACGCTGCTGCTCGGCGCGGTGGCGGTCGCTGCCTGCTGGCTGCCGGCGCGACGGGCGACGAGAGTTGATCCGATGGTGGCGCTACGGGAGGAATAAACGCAAGGAGTCCAGCCCTTATCCCAAATCCACATGATTTGGAAGAATAGTGGCGCGGACTTTAGTCCGCGTGACCCGAAGATGACGCAAGCGCGGACTAAAGTCCGCACAACGGTAACGCGCGAATCGGGTAGGAGGGGGCCTCTCGGCCCCCGTCCTCCCACACCACCGGACGTGCGGTTCCGCATCCGGCGGTTCACTTAGAAAATTGAAGTTGTCGCTGTTGATCGAGCAATGAGACGAGTCCCA
>Ga0209382_10008807_pt1 | contig 12686 bp, 15 predicted proteins | sample SoiMetdeltSBSDD5_FD_187599 | JGI IMG/M metagenome (GOLD analysis project Ga0209382, IMG submission 187599) | Bulk soil microbial communities from a Populus tree surrounding site in Tennessee, USA - Soil MetaG P. deltoides SBSDD5 (SPAdes) (version 2) | ecosystem: Environmental > Terrestrial >... | reverse complement strand
CAGTTGATAGCAGGAATAAGCGTAGCGAAAGCCCGAACGTTGCTGTTGCTCGCGGTTGAGCGCAAAACACAGGCAGGCCGAATAGACCCAGCGATCCACCACTTGCGCCAGGCGCGCCAGGCCCCGGGCGCCGTCCAACTGTTGGGCCAGCCGATTAAGGCCGGCCAGGTCGGAGCCGCCCACAAAACAGTTGCCCTCCTTAACCCAGGAGATGGCTTGTTTTTGGGCCTGGCGCTGTACCCATTCATGCCCATTGAGAGAAATTTGCAAGCCAAAGGGCGGATGGCCGCTCATCTTGATGGTGAGGTGTCCCCACTGCGGGTCGACAATGTGGAAATGGTAGTGATAGACCAGCGGCCAGCTCTTGGGCCGGCGCAACACCACTTTGCCGGCGTGATTATTTTTGGCTTGCCAGACCAGGGCCGGAGCTTTGGCAACGAATATGGCAAAGACACCTCGGAAGTGAGGGTCGGCGGGGCGAAGCTTTTCGGCTTGGGCGTGCTTGGTCTTGTCGCCGGTGGCAAAATAGCGCAGCGGGATTTGATGTTTGCGGGCATAGGCATGCACGCGCCGGGCAAAGTCCCCCGCCAGCTTGCGCAGTCGTTGCTCGCTCAGCTCCGTGTTGGGAAAAAGCTGGTTCCACCAGGTCAACAACCCCCCGCTGGTTTGGCCCAGCGGGAAGTAGCCGCGCACGCAAATGCGATCTACACAGTCGTAGGTGCCACTGAGCAAATCCGCCACGTAGGTCGAGAAGTCGTCGGAGGTTAACATGAACCCATATTACAAAAAACCGGCTGTTCGCCGATAGGCGAACCTCTTTTTTCCCAGCGGAGTCTGGGAAAAAGCGTGTGTCACTATCGGTCGCTATTGGTATCTATTCAAGCGTTTAACGTCGGTCTCAGCCCGTCGATTTTACCGATTCGTACACATAGTGACATATAGTTCTTGCAAAGTTGTGGCAAAGTAAAGAGGTTCGACTTGGAGTTCAGCCTTTAATCACCTACTACGGCTGCTACAGCAACCATTGACGAGGGCAAAAGGAAAAAAGAATCCCCGTAGAGAAAACCAGAGATTAACGAGATCAACGGCCCGCCGTTATCCAAGGATTAAAAAAGCGCTCGTCCTACTTCATTCGAAAAGTTTATTGAACTGACCCCGCTTATTTGTCCCAAATGCCAGGGAAAGATGCGCATCATCAGCTTCATTGACCAGCCTGATGTGATTAAAAAAATTCTTCAACACCTAGGTCTATGGGAAGAGTCCCACGCCCCTCCTGAAAGAGATCCTCCGATAAAAGAGATTACCTTCGATCCATTCTACAGCCAGTTAATTTAAAAGCTTTTGTACCCTAACCCGGAGCCAATGTCGATCCTTGCCCACGCAAGCCGATTGCTATTGTGTTTGTGATTTCAGCTTTCTTTCACTGACACTATGGGGTAGGAACTGGGTAACAAGCGGGTGCAGCGAATCGCCTATACGGACGACCCCGCTCCGGCCTGGCGGCTCACCGAGAGACGGACAAGTGAATGAATTTAACTCGTTTTGCTGGTTGCGCGACGGGTCAATTTACCGATTCGAGCACATAGTATCCGATTGTTCTGGCAAAATTATGGCAAAGTCAGCGTAGTGCTCCCTCTTTCATCTCTTGTGCTTGTGCTGTGGACTTGTCGAAGCGTGATTGAAAGTCCGCCCCTCCATGTTCCCAAGCATCTTGATGGCGGACCTCATACTGTCGGCCATAACGATGAACTTAGGGCCGGCGTATTGGCCGTATAAAAAAGTTGTAAAAAGGATCTAACCCACTGTTATCATACTCCTGACAATTCGCCCTGTAGATGTAGGTTTTTCTTGACAGCTGGCCATGGCAGGGCTCGGAAATAATGGCTTTAATATGGGCATATGGTTTGCTGCGTCCGCTGTGTACCATATGGCAGCGAAGATTCTAGTAGTCGAAGACGACCGTTTAAACCGAGACTTGATTTGTAAAGTGCTGCGCCAAGCGGGTCACCGGGTCGTCGAGGCGTGCGATGGAGCCGTAGCACTGGAAATACTTCAGATGTTTCGGTTTGATCTTGTGATTACTGATTTTGTGATGCCAAAGCTGAACGGCATTAAGTTCGTCGAGCAACTTCATTCTCTTCAGCCACGACTCCCCATAGTCTTCATAACAGGTTATCTATCCGTCATTTCAGGTAAGGCAATACTAGACGAAGTGGCAGAGATTCTTCGGAAGCCTTTTGAACCTGATCTTCTAAGATCAACTGTCCAACGCCTGCTCGAATCAACATCACACACTGTCTCCTGCCGTACGCTTTAGGTGCTCTTTCTCTAGTCGCGTGTGGATGGCTCTTGATGTTTAATCCGACTGACTCTCGGAATACACCATTTGCCCAATGGGAATTATCACGTACTTTCGATAGGGCGGAAGGACCGAAAGAGAGTTAATCATGAAGATCGAAGAAAAATTGAGGTACACATTTCCTCTGCACACCGAGCCTAAAACGCAGGATGCAATCCGTAAACAGGTGGTGGAACTGATGGAGGACGACGATATGGATGACTGTAAATGTTCGGAGATTCGGGTGGTAGTCACTTACATATCCGTGCTTCGGGATTGGTTCGATGCTTCCGTTAAGTGTGACTGCGACGTTAAACGATCTGCTATTAAGAATAGAGCGCTTACGTTTGGTTCTTGAGCATTTAGAAAAGCTAGACTGTCAGCCGTCTTTAAAGCCTCGCCCATACGCTCTAGGTGCTTCTGCCTATCTGCTTATCAATCCATTCCTTGCATAGCTCCAGCCCGTACCGCTCGGCCTCTTCTTTGCTCTCAAAACTTCGCCCCTCGATTCTTTGAACCTCAACAATTGACCCCATTCGGTTCGCCTTGCAGACAATGCCCACGGATGCGCTACTCTTCCCGTATTCCGGCCTTGCCCACGCGATCATGTGAAAACCTTTGTATTCTTCTGAAGCCGTCGAAGGGGTACAGCCGCTGTTGATTCGAGGTCAAGGCCGGTGATATGTGTGATTCACAACGAAGGAAGGGTAAACATATGCGCTGTCGGTACGCCTTACTGTTGGTGCTGTGGATACTCTGGTCGGAACTCCTCGGCGATGGAAAGCCCGAATGGAACTCCATCGACACTTTCAACACCCAAGCTGCATGCACAGAGGAATCGCAGCAGAGGGCTTCCAGGGCGAAGCAAAATAGAAAAGTCCTAAACTCTGGCCCAACTCACCTTACATACAAGTCTGTTGACGGGACGTACATGCTTTCTTACATTTGCGTACCCGATACCGTTGACCCACGGCCCAAATGAATCCCCCGCAGCCTGCGGAGAGGTTGGCAGAGGTATTGGACGCAATTCCATTAGCGGAACCACTACTCCACCCCTATCGCTTTTCCCACATCCAGCCCTCTCTCCGGCGTCCCGCACCCCTTATTTTCTGAAAATTTAAGCGTTAATTGCAGTTTTTCTAACTGGCGGTTTTCTTCTTCCGGGCTGGCCTAATACAAAAGCAGAATCGGGATCTTTATCGCACTGTGGATTTTTACAAAGAGGTCTGCCGCAGCGTCGCAGCCACTATGTTTCCAGGGTTGCTTAGGATGGAGCTCACAGACCCAACCATAAAAACACCGGCATTTAGTAGGCTTTTTGGTTCTGTGCTTTCTCGCCTTTGCCATAGATTGAGTTTACCAAATGGCCTGTGATAGCTCTAGGCGGCTTTGCCAGTGCGTCAGTCTGCGCGAGGCTTGAGACGACAAGTTCTTCCAACGTGACAGGTCTTTTATCTGGTTCTGCCATGTGCTTCCTCACTTGATCACTTTATCCGCTCGGTACAATATCGACTGCGGAATGTCTACGCTTTCGTTTCGGCCGTTTAGGATCAACCCGGACCCGCGTTGTTTTCTTTGCGATGAATTTACCTGTTAGAGATAGAGCTGAGGAGTGGACAATTTAATGACTATTCAATCCAATGTCTCACTTGATCACTTTATCCGCCCGAGCGACCACATTCGGCGGGATCGTCAGATCGATCTGTTTGGCAGTTTTGAGATTGATCACCAGTTCTAGCTTCGTCCAGTGTTCAACGGGCAAATCTGATGGCTTGGCTCCCTTGAGGACTTTGTCCACGTAAACAGCGAGGCGCCGGTATGTGTCGGGAATGTTTCGCCCGTAGCTCATCAGCCCGCCACTCTCACACCATTCTGTGCTCCGGTATATCGCCGGAAGTCTGCTCTTCAAAGCGAGTTCAACGACCCGTTTCGGGTAAGTCGTTATCGGGGCGTGATGGATAAACGTAAGAGCGCCAACCTTCAATCTGGTCGCCGACTCAAACGCTTGGTCGAAATCGTTTGCGTCTCTTACTCCAAGAGATTCAATCCGAATCCCCAGCGCCTTTCCTGACTCACCCGCTTCTTTCATACCCATATCCGCAGCCGGGTCCGCCGGATTAAACAGGATCGCCGCGAGCGAGAGTCTGGGAACTATCTCCTTGAGAAGCTCTAAGCGTTTGCCATACAATTCATTATTTGCCACCGTCACTCCGGTTATGTTACCCCCTGGCCGCGCAAGACTGGCGACGAGACCTCTCGCCACCGGATCGCCGGTCGTAGAAAAGATAATGGGGATCTCTTTGGTCGCATCCCGAGCAGCCGAAACGGCTGCCGAAGAGGAGGCGACGATAACGTTGACCTTGAGCCGAACCAGCTCGGTGGCAAGTACGGGCAGCCAGTTGAGATCTCCCTCCGCATATCGATACTCAATGCCGAGATTTTGCCCTTCGACATAGCCCAATTCTCGCAAGCCTTGGCGTAATGCATCCGCATTATTGGAAAAAAGAGCGGCGGTATCAGGGGCAAGAATACCGATCCGGTGAAACTTTCCCGGCTGCTGTGCGTCAGCGAGACGGATAGAAGCGAGCATCAAACCAACAAGTAAAACGACAATAGCTTTTCTAGCCATAACACCTGTTTACCGCGCGGTTCATTGTAGGTTATCCAGAACGTTTTGTCTTGCCCCTCGTTCATCCGATATGGCACAGCTGGCAACCGTGTCACCGCCTTGACACGTCCTATTCACAGGAATATATCAGCCGACGGTATTCGTTGGGCCGCATACACGAAAGGCGGCGACACCATGGCCTTGTACAACGTCATGTTTTCATGCAGCGACTGCGGCCGTTTTCATACAACGAAACTTTCCATCACGGTGATCGATGGCCCCGACCGGCGGAAACAAATCGAGGAGGTGTACTCGCCTAGCGCAACGCCTCCGGAGGTCACTGAACTCCTACGGACGCATGTCATGTGTCCTGTAACACGAAATTCAATAAAGCTGGACAGGAAGAAACTCTATCTCGTCCCGATCGACTGAACATCATTCACGCCGTTTTTTCCAAACGGACGGGCGACCAAGATGTTGCACTCACGGACAGAGCTACGAGGTTGCGACGAAGATTGCTTACCGATGGCCGTCTATATTCACGGGGTCAAGAAATCAAACCGCTAGACATTAATGTTACCAAAGCTGACGCCACAATCTGGGGTGAATTAGCCAAAAGCCCAGCCGGCGTATCCAGGACCCGGAGCATTGACGCAGTGTGTGACTCGCTTCTCCAACGTATTATGAGCAAAAAGGACGTTAGCAAAGGGCCGAATCTGGTTTTGGCTTTGGAAGCGGTTCATTTCCCAGTGACTAAGCCCGTCGCCGACAGATTCGTTGAGAAATACAAACATATTTCGGGAGCGGTCGGTTTCTCTCAGATTTGGCTGGTTGGTCCCACGGTGTCACTAACCCATCAACTTGCTTGATAGAGGTTTTCCATTGGGCAGATCGTGTAGCCGAGCTCTGCGGGCTCAGTTGGAGTGACATCGATTTCAAGGAGGGAACAGTAAAGGTTTTTGGGAACGGTCCTCCCCACGCCGACAACCCCAGAGCCGTAAGGTTGGCGCAAGAAGGATGATCAAGTTCTCCATTATTCTCGGAGTTCTTGGATTATTGGGAACAGCCGCCGCGATGCCGTACCTCAGCGGATGGGTTTCCAATTGGGGACCACGGCAGCAGTGGCTGGTAGGGCTCATCGCGCTCTTGCCCGCTTGGTTGTTTGCCTTCTTAGGTTTGCTGCCATCGTCCGTCGGACCAGAATACGATCCCTTGCCTCGCTCGGCGCTTCTTTCTTCAGTGGTTGCTCTGTTAGGGGTTGTTTTTACCGATACAGTCGTGAGACGGCTTGGTAAGTCAGGACATTCTCGCTCGCCTTTTAAGTACTGGATCCTTGGAACGACAGGGCTCCTTCCGGCGTGACTTATTACTTTGTGGATTCTCTTTTGAACAACGCTTTGCGTATGGAGTTTAACTCTAAGGGGACGCTAAACTTCACGAGCCAACGTGCTATTTCGCCGTCGTAGTAAATTCCCGCAACGAATGGCTACGACGGCGAATTTTTCTTAGGGCGATGTCTTAGATTTGACGAATTCTTTCATCTCGGAAACAACCACCTACTTAAGCGTTTTCCGCAGCCCAAGTTCAGAGGGTTGGGTACAGAATTGTCGGGGGTTTAGAGCCGGCCGGGTTGTGTTGCGCTGAACCAGCTATCGATGCGTTGATAGACGAATCGACGCAAGGTCTTCAGCCTCCAAACCGGTTGTGAAGTTGCGCCGGCTGGTGAACTCGGAATAAGGTCCGTCTTCAAAGTCTATGTGACCTTTCCACGACCACGCGCGTGTCGCGCGGTCTTGATTAATGACCCCGCGGAACGGCTGTTTACGGTAAAATTCCTTTATGGTGTATCTTGTTTTTTCTGTACTTGGAGTTTTCATAGTCGACTGGCCGCGAACTTCGCCAACTTTGGTTTTACTAATCGTTCGAAATCTCTATACGCTAATTTAATCAACTCCGTATGAGAACCTGCGTTAAATGCAATCTCGTCGTCTTGGGACAAGCTTTCGTCCACGAAAACTTCCATCCCATAAAGATTTCCGAAAGGCGGCATAGCGCCGATCTCCGAGCCAGGAAACATGCCTTTAAATTCCTGCTCGTCGGCAAGTTCAACCTTACTTGCTCCCGCCGCTTTTTTCAGGAGATCAAAACTTACCTTGTAAGAAGCGGGCAAAACGGCCATCGCCATCCTATCATCGATCTTCACCATGACCGTTTTTGCCAGCTCTTTTCCTGTAAAGTGAGCAGAAGCCGCAATTTCTTGAGCCGTGTACGCCGAGGAGTGACTGATGGTTACGTACTTAATATTGTGTCTGCTCAAAAAAACTCCCAGTTCCTTTACTCGCATAGGGAGCACCTTTAGGTTTCGGAACGCTTGTCCAAATCGAACACCCGGTTGTATTTCAAAAGTAGCCTTCACCCAGGTCAGCAGGAATCACAGTAAAGTCAGTTACTACCCGAGTGACCCCTGGAACACTTTTGATTAGCTGCACGATCTCTTCCTCTGGCACCGCATATGCAAAAACTCCTGATACACGGACTTCTCCTTTCTCTACCTTCACCGTGATTCCTAAACTTCGAAAACTCGGAGAGATCATTAGTTCGGCTTTTACTTGGCTAGCAATTGCTAAATTTTCAAAATCCTGCCGAGAGGCGGCGGTGGGCTGATAGCGTTCCAAACGCGCAGCCTCAACAATGACCCGCGTTACACCTTCTATCCCCATTTCGGCCACATTGAGAGCCAGATCGTATCGTGTTATGTCCCGCCAATCGGTTCCAAACAATGCCAGAAGCCTCCGAGTACGGGCTTCGTCCACATGGTCGATATAGCTCCGTGCTCCCGCCTCATTAGTCCCTTGTTGGGACTGAACCTGTTTGATGCGGAATTCTAGAGGGGCCGTAAGGAGCACTTTCAGTACATGGCGGATCCCAGGCAAAAGCTCGTGCCCGATGTGCCCGTGGTAAACGATGTTACCTCCTTGTGCCACTTCACACATGGCTGCTTGGAGGGCAATCCGATAAGGGCGCATGTTCTGTAACCAGCGCTCCCACCAGTGGGGTTCTTTTTCGAGTACCTCATTGAACTTCGCCTCAGATATGCCGTAACTATCACTAGCTTCAATGAGCACCTCCCGGCTTACGCATCGGTAACCTAGGGCCTGGGCAACTCCTTTTGCAATCTCCTCGCCGGCTGTGAATGCGCCTCGGTAGATTGTGATGATAGGCATACCTTTTCCAACTCCCTTCAGGATTCAAAACAAAAAAGCCAGCGCACCCTGGTGATCAAAAATCGCCCGAGCGGCTGGCCCTAAACTTCAATTCCCCCTCCGAAGAACGTCTTGCGTTCCTGATTTGGCCTCAGATCATGCTAGAAGCCGTCTCGATGATGGGGGAGGCTTGTTACGACGCGACAAATATCACATGGAGGAGTGCTGTCAAGCAGCAGCAGATTCCACCGCAATCGATGCCTCAACTTAAATCCGGTAACTTGTACATCTAAATTGTGACCAAATTTCCGAAGCTAACTTAACGCTTTTGACACATTATACATACCGTGCTGCAACTTGCAGCCGTAGTCGGTCCGCAATAGAATCCCGCCACCAGAAACCTAGAAGCGATTCTTGGGACAAGAAGGAGGGATTCAATATGGCAGTCACTGTGAAAAAGATTGTGCTGTGGCGAAAAGAGGTTGAGAACAAGCCTGGAGCACTTGCCGACACCCTTGCATCACTCGCCAGCGCAGGCGCGGACCTCCAGGTTGTGATGGCCTATCGCTATCCGGGCGACGAATCGAAGGCCGCTGTTGAATTGTACCCGGTCACGGCAGTGAAATCCGTGGCTGCAGCGAAGGAAGCAGGACTCGCCGCATCGTCCGTACAGGCTTACCTAGTGGAGGGCGATAACAGGCCGGGGCTGGGCCATGCTATCTCCCAGGCCATTGCCGATGCGGGCATCAACATCGATTTTGTTTTGGCCCAGGTTATAAGCAGAAAATACTCAGCTATATTTGGTTTCGAATCCGAAACGGACGCTACGAAAGGCGCTGCCGAAATTAAGAAGGTTGCGGCTGCGAAGAAACGATAGTTACCGTAACGGTGGGCAGATCGGGATTCCGAGGGTTGGGAGTATAGACTGCACGATGGTCGCGGAGGCTCCCGTGCTTCCGGCGGGATATGTTGTTAGTGCGTCCACAACATGCCGAACTCGCGTTATCCCTGATTCCGTTTGCATGCTCGTACGTTGACCTGTTGTGTCGTAATCTATCCATCCGCACAAAGTCCATCAGCGCCTTTATCTCCTCAGAGTCGCCAACGGATTCAGGAACTATCGATATTCGCTTCGAGCAGTTTTACTCGCTTTTTGACAGCAAGCGTATTGAGGCGCTGGAAGGAATGGCTCTGGTGCTCTCGACACTTGTTCTATCAATTGCCATCGTCCCTATCGGGATAAGCACTTACTTCCCTAGACAATTATGGAACTGCTATCTCCTCACCCAGTGGCCGAGCTTGCTGTTCATTGCCTCGGGAGGCGGGGGGATTCTGGCCTCTGGCCTGGGAAAACGGCTGGAAGACTCCATTTTCTTAGTCGCCGCTAAATCATATGAGTTAATATTAGATACACCCCCGTCAACAAAGATATACTGTGTGTCTTGTCAATGCGTCCTGGCTAAACGGGATTTCTTATGATTTCTTATTAAATGAAGCGCCTTAGCCAAATTTCTTGACTCTCAACCGACGGGCATGTTCCTTGCTGTTTGTTCCACAAGTGAATCCCGTTCGTCTGGAACGGCTGGTGTAATGACGGTCTATACATAGACGGATTAAACAGAAAGGAGGGCAATACCAATGGCAGAGGCATCACGAAGGATGGTTCCTAGGTACCAAATGATGATTGTCACTTGGAGTATCTTATTTTTAGCTCCCTCTTCTAGTCGGGGCCAATCGCTTGTGGCAGCGGTTCTACCATCGAGTCGCTCCGTTCAGGTCGGAACTTCTGCCACGGCCTTTGCGACCATTATAAATGCGGGTCAAGAGCTAGCCACTGACTGCAAGATCTCGCCGCTCACCAGGATTCCGGCGTATTTCTTTTACGTCGACTTCGAAAGCTTTGATTATGACCCCATAAACATTCCTGCAGGGGCAGCCCATAGCTTTATGATTGGGTTGACTCCCACTGCCCCAATGGCTGCGACAGACGTGCAGCTGAGTTTTAAGTGCGCTAACACTGATCCGGCTCCGATCGTCCCGGGAATCAACACCTTTCTCTTTTCGGCTTCAGCTACTCCGGTCGCCGACATCGTGGCCTTGGCGGCGACACTAACCAATGACGGCATCGTGATCATTTCTGGGACCAACGGAACGGGTGCCTTCTCGGTGGCGACAGTGAACGTAGGGGCGAGCGGAAATATCACCGCATCAGCAGACACGGGGAGCGCAGCACTACCGGTGAACATCTCTCTCTGTCAGACCAACCCTGCCAACGGGCAGTGCATTTCAGGTATCGGTCCCAGTGTGACCACCCAGATAAACGCCAACACGACACCAACCTTTGGGATCTTTGTCCGGGGCAATGGTAACGTGCTTTTTGATCCGGCCGCAAACCGGATCTTTGTGCGGTTCAAGGATAGCGGTGGAGTAACACGCGGTTCAACCAGCGCGGCCGTGAGGACATCAGGGACATCATCAGATCCTTGCTGCCCCTGGGACTATTGAAGCAACTTGCGCGATGTGACGCCGTCCAATATTGAACCTGCCGACAGATGTTTCTTATACGTCGACCACGAAATCATCCACAGGAAAACTAAGATTTCCGCAACTTTCTTTTTGCCTATCTTTAGTTGTTTCATGTCACTGGTTCCGCACTGCCACGCTGCTTGCTCCTCGGGTAACATTGCTGCTGTCTTTGAAGAGCACAAAAATCCGATTCGTCTCCGGGACAAAGGAAGCATCTCCGGCGGCCGTCACAAAAAGCCCAAAGGTTGGTGTCTCATTAGACAGGATCCGTCGTGTTGACGCTGCTGTCAGGTGGCAAGAAGCAAGCGCCAGTATGCGGGTCGGTCTGACAAATGAAAATATTGACCGGCAACACCGCGCCTCCCGGTTTCGAATCTTCCGTACACGCACGAACGATGAGCTTTAGCAACGTTTTGTCTTTAACTTCTTAGTAGTCCCATGCCCCCAACACAAGCACCGCCACACTAGTCGAACCGCGCATGATGCCCCCGAGGTCTCTGAACCACAGATATATCCGATACACTTCCGGATCGAACCGCCCGGCACCGCTGGGGTCAGGCACACTGTCGTCTTGTACAAATATGTTAAAAGTCGGCGTTGTGTTGGTGTCCATCGTCAGCGTAACCGTCGATGTCGGCGCGGCTAAGCATGCACCTGTCGCAGGATCGGACTGACAGATTGTAATCGTCATCGGCAGCGCCGCGTTGCCCGTGTCCGCCGATACCGTGATACTGGCACTGGCTCCCAAATTCGTCGCCGCCGCCGCGAACGCTCCCGTGCGCGGATCCCAATAAGGGATGACGACAGTTCCCGCCTGATAACCTTTCGTCCCCGCCGCCACCGCGATGATGTCCGGTGCCGCCGTTGCCGATACCGTAAACTGCAGCGTGTTGACACCGACAAGCGTAGTCGCCGGGTCGGTGTTGCTGCAGTCGAAACTGAACTCGATTTCGATCGGTGCGATCGGCGCGTTTGGAGTCAGCGAAAATACGTAGGTTTGAAGTCCGCCGGCCGCGATATCGACCGGCGTGTTCGGCGTGTCGATGACCGCATTGGTTGCCGGGTCGGTGGTCTGATAGGAAAAATTTGCCGGGATACTCGATAACAACTCGATGCCGCACGACGTCGCCGTCACCGCTCCGGCATTGATGATCGTCGCAAAAGCTGTGGCTGTCGTATCGACTTGCACCGAGTGGCTGCTCGGCAACACTGCGGCAACGATTGAAGTCGGCGCACCGGAGTCAGGTTGAGCGAATGCGTGGTCGATAAAGAACCCGGAGACAATTAGGTTTAACAACAGGGCGATCGAGCCGCCAGGTCTTGGTATCGTGAGTTTCATCTGTCCACCTCCTGCTTGGACTCGTATTCCACGTCTATTTCGTCATCGACAAAATAAACGTTCTCAGGATGCTACTGCCTATCCTGATCGAGAAAGTCAGCGAGAGAAGATGTTTGGTTCATATATCACCAAACCGCAGCAACTCTCATGCCAGCTCCCTACGTGTGATTTCTCAGCTGGAATAATTGTGTCGATGCCCTTGAGAAATCAACGAACCGTATACTTCCGTATCCACGGGTGTATACAACGTTGCCCCGAGAGCGTTAATAGAACTGTCGCTATGTGCCAAAGAGCCGCCCGCTAGCCTAGCCCTGCATCCGGCATCCGTTAGAGCACCTTGGCGAATCATTGCGCGATGGTTGTACCCTTTTTTCGTGCTTCCTGCGGGCTACTTTGTTAGCGCGAGGCGTATTGCTGATAAGCGGATGGTTCTCGCGGGATACCGCTTGGCCGATCTTCTGACCCGATTAACTCAAAACTGAAGGAGAATTCAGTTCAATTACACTTTAACGCCACGGCTGTAGCCGATTGTTGGGCTGGGGCTAGGAGCTTCGTGCAGAGATGATCGACGGACACGTTCACTAATCTTGGTTTCTCATCTTGCGAAGCAGCTCCTGAACCGAGGACTTGGCGATTACACGGTCGAACTGAGCGCGGTAGTTGTTGACCAGA
>Ga0209382_10008805_pt1 | contig 12686 bp, 11 predicted proteins | sample SoiMetdeltSBSDD5_FD_187599 | JGI IMG/M metagenome (GOLD analysis project Ga0209382, IMG submission 187599) | Bulk soil microbial communities from a Populus tree surrounding site in Tennessee, USA - Soil MetaG P. deltoides SBSDD5 (SPAdes) (version 2) | ecosystem: Environmental > Terrestrial >... | reverse complement strand
AGGCCCGATCCTCATGCTCGACGCCGGGGCCAACGTCGATTGCTCGGCGCGGGAGCTCGTGGGGTTCGCGCACCTCGGCACCGTGTACATGCGGGACATTCTGAGCCGGCCCAGCCCCAAGGTGGCGCTGCTCAACATCGGCGAGGAAGAAGAGAAGGGCACCGCGACGGTCAAGGAAGCGCACCTCCTTCTCCGCCAGGATTCCCGGCTCAACTACCTGGGGAACGTCGAGGGCCGCGACATCCTGGGCGGGCATCCGCGGCACGGCGCGCTCGACGTGGTGGTGTGCGACGGATTCGTCGGCAACATCGTGCTCAAGTTCTACGAGTCGGTCCTGTACCTCGTGCGCCACCTGGCGCAGTCGGGGGCGCCGGGCCTGTGGGAGCAAAAGGAAATCCGGGCCGCCTTCCGGATGCTCGACTACTCGCAGTACGGCGGGGCCCCCCTGCTCGGGGTCAAGGGCGTCTCGATCATCTGCCACGGATCGTCCAACAGCAACGCCATCCGTCACGCCATCCGCGTCGCGGTCCAATCGGTCGAAGTGCAGCTGGCCAAGCACATCGGTACCGAGTTCGCGGAGCGCGAGGCGGTGGAGCCGGCGTGATCAGAAAACCGATCGCGGCGATCCGGGGCCTCGGCACCGGGGTACCCGAGCGCATCATGACCAACGCCGACTTCGAGAAGTTTCTCGACACGTCGGATCAGTGGATCGTCGAGCGGACCGGGATCCGCGAGCGCCATATCGCCGGCCCCGCGGAATCCCTCGCCAGTCTCTGCAGGAGTGCCTCCGAGTTCGCCATGGCGCAGGCCGGCGTCGGTCCGCTCGACGTCGACGCGATCATTCTCGGCACCATCTCTCCCGACCGCCGGCTGCCCGCGACCGCGTGCGATCTGCAGGCGCTCCTGGGCGCGAAGAACGCCTCCGCCGTCGACGTCGCCGCGGCGTGCCCCGGATGGCTCTACGCGCTCGCGCTCGGGGAAGGGCTGATCGCCTCGGGGCAGGCCCGCACGGTCCTCGCGCTCGGCGCGGAGAAGCTCTCGTCCGTCACCGACTATCGGGACCGGAGCACCGCGGTGCTCTTCGGCGACGGCGCGGGCGCGGCCGTGCTGCAGCCGGCCGGGGACGACGGCCGCGGCATTCTCTCGATCGTCCTCGGCTCCGACGGCACGCTGGCCCACCTGCTGTACATCCCCGGGGGCGGATCGCTCGATCCCGTGAGCGAGCTCGTGGTGCGCGACCGCACCCATTTCATCCGGATGGCCGGACGGGAAGTGTTCAAGGCGGCAGTGCTCGCGATGTCCAGGGCGTGCGAGCAGGCGCTCGCGCGGGCGGGGGTGACGGCGGACCAGATCGACCTGCTCGTGCCGCACCAGGCCAATCTGCGCATCATCGAATCGACGGCGAAGCACGCCGGGCTTCCGATGAGCAAGGTGCTGGTCAACGTCGACCGCTACGGGAACACGTCCTCGGCGTCGATTCCGATCGCGATCGCCGAAGGCGTGGCCGACGGCCGGATCACGCCCGGCTCGCTGCTCCTCACCGTCACCTTCGGCGCGGGCTTTACCTGGGGAGCCGCCGTCATCCGATGGTGAGTCTCCTGCTGTTCCCAGGCCAGGGCGCGCAGAAGGTGGGGATGGGCAAGGACCTGGCGGCGGCCTTCCCCGCGGCCCGCGACACCTTCGCCGAGATCGACGAGGCCCTCGGCATGGCGCTCTCGCGGGTTATGTGGGAAGGCCCCGAAGAGGAGCTGCAGGAGACCCGGAATGCGCAGCCCGCGATCCTCGCGCACTCGGCGGCCGTCCATGCGGTCGTGCGCGGCCGGCTGGGCGAGGTCGCCGGCGCTGCGGGGCATTCCCTCGGGGAATACAGCGCGTACGTCGCCGCGGGATCCCTGGATCCCGTGTCCGCCGCGCGGCTGGTCCGCAAGCGGGGCGAGCTGATGCACGCCGCGGGCACGGCGCGCCACGGCGCGATGGCGGCGGTCCTCGGGCTCGAGAGCGACCTCGTAGTCCGCTGCTGCCGGGAGGCGTCCTATCCCGGGTCCGTGGCGGTGGCGGCGAATCTCAACGCTCCCGACCAGACGGTCATCTCCGGCGACCCGGTCGCGGTGGCCGCGGCGGGAGAAGCGTGCAAGGCGGCCGGCGCCAAGCGGGTCGTGGCGCTCAAGGTGAGCGGCGCGTTCCACAGCCCGCTGATGGCCCCGGCCGGCGACGGACTGCGCGAGGCGCTCCAGGCCGCGTCGTTTCGCGAGCCGGCGTTTCCCGTCGTCGCCAATGCGTCGGCGGAGCCCGTGGCGACCGCCACGGACGCGGCGCACCTGCTCGGCGAACAGCTGACCGCGCCGGTGCGCTGGGTCGAGTGCGTTCGCGCGCTCGCGGAGCTGGCGCCGGGCGGGCGATTCGTCGAGCTCGGGCCGGGGACCGTGCTGAGCGGGCTGCTCAAGCGGATCGTGCCGGACGCGCCCTCCGTCGCGCTCGGCACCGCCGCCGACGTGGAGAAGTTCCTGGCATGAGCGCCATCGACCTGACGGGCCAGACGGCGTTCGTCACCGGCAGCACCCGCGGCATCGGGCGCGCCATCGCCGAGGTGCTCTACGCCGCGGGCGCGAAGGTGGCCGTGGTCGGACGGGACGCCGGACGCGCGCAGGCGGTGGCCGCGGAGCTGGGTGATCGCGCCGCCGGCGTGGGATGTGACGTGGCCGACGGGACCCAGGTCGACGACGCGATCGCGGCCGCCGAGCAGGCACTCGGCCCGGTCACGATCCTCGTGAACAACGCGGGACTCACCCGCGACAATCTCCTGATCCGGCTCTCGGAGGCGGATTGGGACACGGTGCTCGACGCGAATCTGAAGGGCGCGTTTCACACGACGCGCGCCGTCGTCAAAGGGATGATGAAGCGGCGCGCCGGACGGATCATCAATATCGCGAGCGTCGTCGGTCTGACCGGGAACAAGGGCCAGGCCAATTATGCCGCGAGCAAGGCGGGGCTGATCGGCTTTACCAAGTCGGTCGCGAAGGAGTACGCGAGCCGCGGCGTGCTGGTCAACTGCGTCGCGCCGGGATTCATCGAGACCGACATGACGGGCGCCTTGCCCGCCGACGCACGCGATAGCTTATTGGGGCAGATTGCCCTGGGGCGCCTGGGAAAGCCGGCCGACGTGGCGCACGCGGTGCTCTTCCTGGCGTCCGATTGGGCCGGGTATATCACCGGACAGGTGCTGGTCGTCGACGGCGGCATGGTCGTCTGACGTCGTCTACTCACATTCTCACGAGGACCGCCATGAGCGACATGGTCGAGAAGGTCAAGGACATCATCGTCGAAGAGCTCGGCGTCGAGCGCGAAAAGCTCACGGACGAGGCCAGCTTCATGGAGGATCTGGGCGCCGACTCGCTCGATACCGTGGAGCTCGTCATGGCCTTCGAGAAGGAGTTCGACATCGACATCCCCGATGAGGAGGCCGAGAAGCTCCGCACCGTGGGCGACGCACTCCGGTATCTCCAGGAAAAGCTCGGGAAATAGGCGATGCCGCCTCGGGTGGTCGTCACGGGCCTCGGGCTGGTCACGCCGGTCGGGCTGACCGTCGCGGAGACCTGGAACAATCTCCTGGCGGGGGTGTCCGGGGCCGGGCCGATCACCAAATTCGATCCGAGCCGCCTGCGGGTCCAGTTCGCCTGCGAGGTCAAGGGCTTCGATCCGCTGGTGTATCTGGAGCGCAAAGAGGCGAAGCGGATGGATCTCTTCACCCAGTTCGCCATGGCCGCGGCGCACCAGGCCGTCGTCCAGGCCGGGCTGGAAGGAAGGTTTCCGAATCCGGATCGGACCGGGGTCGTGATCGGCAGCGGCATCGGCGGGATGATGACGTTCGAGGAGCAGTGCCTGCTCTACCTGGAGAAGGGCCCCGACCGCGTCTCCCCGTTCTTCGTGCCGATGTTCATTCCGGACATCGCCGCGGGGCACGTGTCGATCCGGTACGGCCTGAAGGGCCCCAATTTCAGCACGGTGTCGGCGTGCTCCTCGTCCGCGCACGCCATCGGCGAGGCGTACGAGATCATCAAGGCGGGCAAAGCCGATTGCATGGTGACCGGCGGCGCGGAGGCCGCCATCACCGGCATCACGATCGCCGGCTTCCAGAACATGAAGGCGCTCTCGACCCGCAACGACGCGCCGCACCTGGCGAGCCGCCCCTTCGATCAGGAGCGCGACGGCTTCGTGCTGGGTGACGGCGGGGCCGTCCTCGTGCTGGAGAGCCTCGCGCATGCGCAGGGACGCGGCGCCACGATTCTCGGCGAGGTCATCGGCTACGGCATGAGCGCGGATGCGTACCACATCACGGCGCCCTGCGCCGACGGGGACGGCGCCGCCCGGGCCATGCGCGCCTGCCTCGAGGACGGGCATATCGACCCGAAGGACGTGGGCTACGTCAACGCGCACGGCACTTCGACGCCTCTCGGCGACATCGCCGAAACGGTGGCGGTCAAGAACGTGTTCGGCGACCAGGCCCGCCGACTGGTCTTCGCGTCCACCAAGTCCATGACCGGCCATCTGCTCGGCGGGGCGGGCGCACTCGAGTTCGCGGTGTCGCTCATGGTCGCGACGACCGGGAAGATTCCTCCCACGATCAATCAGACGACCCCGGATCCGGACTGCGATCTCGACTGCGCCCCGAACGTCATGAGCGAGCGGACGGTGGACATCGCGCTCTCCAATTCCTTCGGCTTCGGGGGACACAACGTCACGCTGGCCGTCCGCCGCTTTGACGAGTAAGCCTCCGGGCCAGGAGCCCGTCCCGGTCCTCGAGCGACCCTCCCCGGCAGTGTCCGCGGGAGGGTCGCGCGCATTGCGGCGGGGCAGTGCGTCGCGGGTCCAGCGGCAGATCGGGATCTACTTCCTGCTGGCCGTCGTGCTGGCGCTCCTGCCGGTGGTGCTGGGCCTCGAGCGCGTGCTCCGCGAGCGCCTCATCGGTGCCCGGCTGGCCGCGCTGGTGCCGACGATGCGGGCCATCGCCGAAGGAATGTCCGGACGCGTGGACGCCGCGGAAGGCCGGATTACCCGGCTCGCGGCCCTCGTCGGCCAGTCCGGCCCCGACGTGGATGCCCAGGCCGTTGTCCAATTCGACCGCCTGGTCGCGCGCGACGCGGACGGCGCCTGGCGGAGCAGACGGGATCGGTTCGATCCGGCACTCGAGGCCGGGGTCTTCGTGGCGCGCGACATCGTGGTCGACGCCCGGCTCAAGACGCTCCTGATGCAGAGCAAGCGCGTCGTGGAGCTGTTCGGGGCCGGGACCCTCGACCCGCGATTTGCCGACGCCTGGTTTTTCTCGAGCTTCGGCGGCGAGGCGATCTATGTCTCCGATCAGCCGACCTTCGTGTACGAAGAGAAGCCGGACCAGGACTATCGCGGGGGCGTGTTTTTTCTGCCGGTGACGCCGGATTCGAACCCGCGAGGAAGCCCGCGGTGGACCGCCCCGTTCTACAGCCAGCGCACCGTCGCCTGGTATGTGGACGTGCTCGCCCCGGTGCGGCGGGATGGCCGGTTCCTCGGCGTCGTAGGGCAGGACCTTTCTCTGGAGGAGCTCGTCGATTACAACGCGCGCACACCGCTCGAGGTGGGCGGCCGGTTCCTGGTGCTGAGCCGGGACGGCATCGTGATGGTCGGCGACAGCGCGACGGTACGGACGCCGGGACGGACCGGCGGCCTCAAGCTCAGCGATCTCCCGGAGGTCGAGCTGCGCGATTCGCTGGCCGCCGCGCTGGCGAATCCTCCGGAAACCGGGCGCATTCGGTCTGTCTCCCTGCACGACGGGCATCTGCTCGTCGGGGCCATTCCACGCACCGGCTGGCTGATCGCGTCCGTCGTGCCGCGTGATGTGCTGACCGGCCCGATCCGGACCCCGCTCCGCCTCCTGCGCGGCGCTCTGATCGGGGTCTTCGGACTCCTGCTGGGCGCGTCGCTTGGAGCCATCGGTCGGGAAATCCGGCGCCGCGAGGCGACGGAAGAGGGACTGCGGCGCAGCGAGGAGCGCTTCATGCGGCTCTTTCAGCTCAGTCCCGAAGGCGTGTGCCTCACCCGGCTGTCGGACCAGCGCATCCAGCTCGTCAACGACCGGTTTCTCGAGATGAGCGGCTTCACGCTCGACGAAGTGGTCGGCCGCCGCGCGCTCGACCTTGGCTTCTGGGCCGTGCCGGAGCATCGCGAGGCGGTCATGGCGACGATGCGCGCCGTCGGCAGCGTCGATCACTTCGCGTCGCAGCTCCAGCGCCGGGACGGCAGCCGCCTCGAGGTCGAAGTATCCGGCAGATTCGTCGAGGTCGAGGGCGAGCCGCACATGCTCACGATGGTGCGCGATACGAGCCAGCGACGGGCGCTCGAGCGCCAGCTGGCCCAGGCCCAGAAGCTCGAAGCCGTCGGCCGGCTGGCGGGCGGCGTCGCGCACGACTTCAACAACATCGTGACAGCAATTCTCGGGCACGCGGAAATGGCGCGCGACGTGACGCCCGAGGAATCGCCGGCCCGGGAGGACCTGGACCAGATCATCCGCGCGTCCGGCCGCGCGAGCGAGCTCACGGGGCAGCTGCTGACGTTTTCGCGGAAGCAGGTGGCGCAGCCGCGGCGGATGGATTTGAACGGGCTGGTGGAGGAGACGCGGAGGCTGCTCGAGCGTCTGATCGGCGCCGACGTCCGTCTGCGAGTCGAGCCGTTCGAGTCCCCGGTCATCGTCCACGCCGACCCGGGACAGCTCGAGCAGGTGCTCATGAATCTGGTGGTGAATGCCCGGGACGCGATGCCGGCGGGCGGAACGCTCACCGTCAGAGTGCGCCACGCGGGCGAGCGCGCGCTCCTGGAGGTGCAGGACACGGGCATCGGGATGAGTCCGGACATCCAGGCGAGAATCTTCGAGCCGTTCTTCACCACCAAGGAGCGCGGGAAGGGCACCGGTCTCGGACTCGCGATGTGCTACGGCATCATCCACCAGGCCGGCGGCGCAATCGACGTCGAGAGCGCGCCGGGCGCCGGCTCCACCTTTCGCGTGCAGCTGCCGGTCGCCTCCTCCGACAGCCTCGATGCCCTTCCCGTGCTGCGGTCCGGCAGTCAGGTGGCTCCGCTGGGCGGCACCGAGACGATTCTCCTCGCCGAGGACGAGCCGATGGTACGCGACCTGGCGGTCCGGGTGCTGGAAGGACTCGGCTACCGGGTGCTCGTCGGGAGGGACGGCACCGATGCCCTCGCCGTGTCGGACGGGTTCCGCGGGCGAATCCACCTGCTTCTGACCGATGTGGTCATGCCGGGCCTGAGCGGCCCCGAGCTGGCCACCTGGCTGGCAGGGGAGCGCCCCGACATGGCCGTGCTGTACGTCTCGGGCTACGCCCCCGATTCGGCCTCCCTCGCCGAAGCGCTCCGGAGCGGCGCGGGGTTCCTCCCCAAGCCCTACAATCCGGCGGACCTCGCGCGGGAAGTGCGGATCACGCTCGACCGCCTGCTTCCCTGAATCCCCCGTTCCGATGCGGCGCGGCCGAGCCTTTGTCCCGGCGTGCCGCCAGCGTAGATTGCGGCGTCCTGTAGTCCGATAACTCCCGCTCAGGGATGCAGATAGGATGGACGCTCCCGATCCCGGCAGGTTTCGCGATCCCCGGCTTCGCCCTGTCGCCGAGCGGGTGCTGGCCGGCGAGCGCCTGAGCCCTGCGGACGGTCTCGTCCTGTACGAAACGCACGACATCCTGAGCCTGGGCGAGCTGGCCGCGTTTGCCAACGCGCGCCGCAACGGCGACCGGGTGTTCTTCTCCGCCAATCAGCACATCAATCCGACGAACGTCTGCGTGCTCCGGAACACGTGCGTGTTCTGCTCGTTTGCCCGGATGCCCAGGGAAGACGGCGCGTACACGCGGACCCTCGAGGAGGTGTATCACGAGGCTGAGCAGGCGCGCGGCGGGCCGACGCGTGAGTTCCACATCGTCGGCGGACTCCACCCCAAGCTGCGGCTGTCGTATTACACCGACATGATCCGCGGCCTCAAGGCGCGCTTCCCCGAGATCCACATCAAGGCCCTTACCGCCGTCGAGATCGCGCATCTGGCGCGGATCGAGAAGAGCCCGGTGCGGGACGTGCTGATCGCGCTCAAGGAGGCGGGCCTCACGTCCATGCCGGGGGGTGGCGCCGAGGTGTTCAGCACTGCCGTGCGGGCCACGATCGCGGAGCGAAAACTCACGGGCACCGAGTGGATCTCGGTGCACCGCGAGGCGCACCTGCTCGGCATCCCCACGAATTGCACGATGCTGTACGGGCACGTCGAAACCGCCGCCGACCGGATCGAGCATCTGAGCATGCTGCGGGCGCTGCAGGACGAGACCGGCGGCTTCCTCACCTACATCCCGCTAGCGTACCACACCGAAAACAACGAGCTCGGCGAGGAGCTGGGCCGTGTCGGTTCCGCGACGACCGGGTACGAGGATCTCAAGAGCATCGCGGTCGGCCGGCTGTTTCTCGACAACATTCCGCACGTGAAGACCCACTGGCCGATGGTCACGCCGTTCATGTCCCAGGTGGTGCTCGACTTCGGCTGTGACGACCTGGAAGGCACGGTGGTCTACGAGCGGATCTATCACGAGGCCGGAGCCCGGACGGCGATGCACATGCCGTATGGCGAGCTGGTCCGCCTGGTCCGCGGGGCGGGCAAGCGCCCGGTGGAGCGGGATAGCCTCTATCGGCCGGTGCGGGAAGATTTCGATGACCTGCCCGCCGCATGGAGCACGGGCGGCGCGTCCGCGCCGGTGGTGCACGCCGCGTGAGTGCGCTGCGCCTGGGCCGCATTCCCTGGATCAACTGTTATCCGGTGTACGGCGGAATCGACCGCGGCCTGGTGGATCCGGGCGCGGATCTCATCACCGGCACCGCCGCCGACCTGAACGACCTCCTGGCGGCCGGAGAGCTGGATGTGTCGGTCGTGTCCGCGGTCGAGTATGCCCGCAATGCCGCCGCGTATCATCTGCTTCCCAATCTCGCCATCAGCTGCGACGGCCCCGTGCACAGCGTGCTGCTGTTCAGCCGCCGGCCGGTGCACGCGCTCGATGGCGCGACGGTGCTGCGCACCGCGTCGTCGCGCACGTCGGTGCTCCTGCTGGAGCTGCTGTGCCGGCATCGCTGGCAGATCCGGCCGCGATTCGCCACCGTGCGCGCGGAATCGGCCGACCTGGACACGCTGCGCGGGTTCCCTCACGAAGCCGTCCTGGTCATCGGCGATGCCGCGCTCCTCCTCGCCGCGGAGGCGCGGTATCCCTACGTCGTGGATCTGGGCAGCGCGTGGAAGGACTGGACCGGGCTCCCGTTCGTCTTCGCCGTGTGGGCGGCTCGCCGGGCCAGCGACTCCGCCGCCGTAGCGCGGGTGCACCGCGCGCTCGACGAGAGCCGGGCCTGGGGCCTGGGGCATCTCGACGAGCTCGCCGCGACCGCCGCCGCGGCGACGGGCATTCCCGTCACCACCTGCCGCACCTACCTGGGCGACCTCGACTATGCGCTCGAGTACCGGCACCTGGCCGGCCTCACGGATTTCTTCCGGCGGCTCGCTCAGGATGGACTGGTGCCGGACGGAAGCCTCAGCTTCATCACCGCGGCCTGATGGGAATCCGATGAGTGACGTGATCGATCGAGCCAGCGGCGAATTTCAGGACTACCTCGAGCTCTACGAGCGCGCCCCGTTGCTCGAGCTGGGTCGGCTCGCGGACGCGGAGCGCTATCGCCAGCACCCCGACGAGGTCGTCACCTATATCATCGACCGGAACATCAACTACACGAACGTCTGCGTCGCCGACTGCAAGTTCTGCGCGTTCTATCGCCGGCCGAAAGACGGGGAAGGCTACGTCCTGCCGTTCGAAAAGATCGGGGAGAAGATCGAGGAGTGTAAGGCGCTCGGCGGCGTGCAGATCCTGCTGCAGGGCGGGCACAATCCCTACATTCCGTTCGAGTGGTACCTCGAGCTGATGCGCTACATCAAGGCGCATCACCGGATCCACATCCACGGATTCTCTCCGTCCGAGGTGGTGTTCTTCAGCGAGCGATTCGGGCTCAGCGTCGCGGAGGTGATCCGCGAGCTCAAAGCGGCGGGGCTCGACAGCATTCCCGGGGGGGGCGGGGAGATTCTGGTCGACGCGATTCGCCGGCGCGTGGCCCGCAAGAAGGCTCAGACCGACGAGTGGCTGGGCGTGCAGGAAGAGGCGCATCGCCAGGGCATGAAGACGTCGGTGACCATGATGTACGGCCTGGGCGAGACGCTCGCGGACCGCATCGAGCACCTGTTCCGGGTGCGGGCGGTCCAGCGGCGGACCGGCGGGTTTACGGCCTTCATCTGCTGGCCCCTCCAGCCCGACGGGACCGCGATGGCCGATCAGCCGAAGACGGATGCGGTCACGTATCTGCGAACGCTGGCCATGGCCCGCATCCTCCTCACCGAGGTGCCGAACCTCCAGTCGTCCTGGGTCACGATGGGGCTCAAGGTGGGCCAGGTCGCGCTCCGGTTCGGCGCCAACGACTTCGGCTCGCTCATGATGGAGGAAAACGTCGTCTCCGCGACCGGCACGACCTACAGCGCCACCATCACCGAGATGGAGCGCTGCATTCGCGATGCGGGCTACGTGGCCCGCCGGCGTCGCCAGGACTATTCCTACCTCGAGGAGCTGGCCGGCGCCGCGGCCTAGCGCCTCCCGGCTGGAGCTTCCGTGATCCGCGTCGGCATCGGGTACGACTCGCATCGGTTCGAGCCGGGCCGTCCCTTCATCCTCGGCGGCCAGCGCATCGCGTTCGAGCGGGGCCTGATCGGCCACTCCGACGCCGACGCCGTCTCCCACGCCGTGATCGACGCCCTCCTCGGCGCGGCGGGCATCGGCGATCTCGGCGCGCTCTTTCCCGACACCGATCCGCAGTGGAAGGACGCGGATTCTCTCGAGCTGCTCCGGCTCACCCGCGATCGCATCGCGCAAGCCGGCTGCGTGCCGCTGCAGGTCGACGTCACGATCGTGTGCGAGCGGCCGCATCTGGGCGTATACAAGGCGGCCATGGCACAGGCCATCGCCGGCGAGCTGGGCATCGCGCCCGATGCCGTCGGCATCAAGGCGAAGACGAACGAAGGCATGGGCTTCGTCGGACGCGGAGAAGGCGTGGCGGTCTTCGCCGTGGCGACGGTGGAGGCGCGCTGATCGAAGAGCTGCTGAACCGGGTGGCGTCCTGGCCTGCGCTGGCACTGTACGCGGTCATCGCCGGATCCGTCATCATCGAGAATTTCTTCCCGCCGTCGCCCTCCGATGTATTCGTGGTGCTGGCGGCCTTTCTCTCGTCCCGCGGCGATCTCGAGCCCCTGACCATCTTCTTCGTGGCGTGGGGCTTCGGCGTGTTCGGCGCCATCGTCGTGTACTTCAGCGCCCGCCATTTCGGACGGCGGTTTCTGGATTCCCGCACGGGGCGCCGGGTGATCACGCCGGCGGCCTTCGCCGGGATCGAGCGCGAGTACCTCCGGTTCGGGGTGGCCGGCATCTTCATCTCGCGCCTGCTCCCGGGCTTCCGGGCGTTCGTTGCGCCCTTCGCCGGCTTCGTGAGCCTCTCGCCCGCCAAGGCGCTGATTCCGATCACGCTCGCCGCGGGCACCTGGTACGCCGGCCTCACCTTCCTGGGCAGTACGATGGGCGCCGAGTGGGAGGCGATCAGCGGAGTCCTGGGGCGGTTGAACCGGACGCTCGCGATCGCCGCGGGGGTGGTGGCGGTGCTCCTCACGATCTGGCTCCTCCGCCGGAAGCGCCGGCGCGACGAGGAGTCGCTCTGGACCGCCGTCCATCTCGCGTTTCGGGACGACGAGGACGTGTCGGCCGAAGTCGAGCGCGATCCGGCGATCGCCGGCGCGGCGGCGCTGCTCATCGAGCTCGCGCGCCACGAGCACAACCTCGGCGAGAACGAGCTCGCCGCGATCCGGGATCGGGTGCACCAGCGCTGGGGTGTGACGCCGCGCGTCCTCGCGGACACGCCGCAATCCCTGCCGCTCTCCGCCGAACGGACGGCGGAAGTTTCCCGGGCCGTCCGGTCGCGCTATGGGGTGCGCGCGCGCGAGCGCATCGCCGCACGGCTGCGCCGGGTCACCCGGGCGGATGCGCTCTTGAGCCGGTTCGAAGCCAGGCTCATGGCCCGCGCCGACGAGCTCCTGAGCCTGCCGACTGCCGGAACCGCTCCCGACCCGCCGTCGGGCCCGCGCCGTGAGTGATGCGGCGGAGCGGGGCTTCCTCCTCGAGGGCTTCCGCGATTTTCTCGCGCTCGAATCCGGCGCCAGCGTGCACACGGTGGTCAATTACCAGCGGGACCTCCGCCGGTTCGTGCAATTCGCGATCACGCGGAAGGCGCGCGACCCCGGCGCCGTCACGCGGCCCATGCTGCGCGAGTTCGTGTTCCTGCTCAAGGACCTCGGGCTCGCGCCGGCCACCATCCGGCGCCAGGTCTCCTCGCTGCACACCTACTTCAGCTTCCTCGTCGGCGAAGGCATTCTCACCGACGACCCGAGCGACCGGCTCGAGACGCCGCGCCGGGGGCGCGTGCTTCCGTCGGTGCTGAGCGTCGCGGAGGTCGAGCGTCTCATCGCGGTGCCCGGAACGGACGACCCCCTCGCCTGGCGGGACCGGGCACTGCTCGATCTCGGCTACGGGGCAGGGCTCCGC
>Ga0209382_10008804_pt1 | contig 12687 bp, 10 predicted proteins | sample SoiMetdeltSBSDD5_FD_187599 | JGI IMG/M metagenome (GOLD analysis project Ga0209382, IMG submission 187599) | Bulk soil microbial communities from a Populus tree surrounding site in Tennessee, USA - Soil MetaG P. deltoides SBSDD5 (SPAdes) (version 2) | ecosystem: Environmental > Terrestrial >... | reverse complement strand
GCCATGCGGTGATCCCCGCCCTGCTTCGGCTTCTTTTAGAATCGCATACGATGCCAAATCCCGCGTAGCGGTGTACTGACCGAAGTCCGTGCCGCCGTAGCGATCGACGAATTCTTCGAACTGGCCGTTCAGCAGTTTTCCGCCGAGCTTGTAGCGGAAGGGGTCCCACATGATCGGGTCCATGCCTACCAAACGGGGCGCCAGATGGCCGATGGGAAAAAATTGGACGAACTCCATATCCACCAACTCAGCGCCAGCCCACAACGCCAAGGCGTAGGGCTCACCGCCCATATTCGCGGATGCGCTATTTCGCGCATAGAGCTTGGTCAAACCGCCGGCGGCCAGTATGACGGCCTTGGCTTGAAACGTAACGACCTCGCCGTCGATCACGTTGAGACCCACAGCCCCCAGGGCGCAGCCGTCTTTGGTGACAATCTCGATGATGCTCACGTTACTGATACGACGAATTTCACTGATCTCGCCGACCTTGCGTCGCAACGTGGCCGCCACGGCCGGACCGGTGTTGAGAAAATCGACGTAGCAGCAGCGACGTCGGCTGTGGCCCGGCGCCATTTCTTGTTTGATGTGGCCGTTCTCCCGCGCCCAACGGGTGCCCCACTGCTCCATTTCGAGAATGCGTTTGGGACCTTCCTCGCAGAGAAGCGCGGACAACTCTTCGTTGCAAAGACCTCGACCGGCTTTTAGAGTATCTTCAAAATGAATCGTCCAGTCGTCCGGCTCTTGCTGACCGATGGCTGCGGCCACGGTCATTTGAGCCATGACCGTGGCGCCGCCGCGACCCACGAGACTCTTGTCGAGAAGAATGACAGACGCGCCTTTTCGGGCGGCCGCGATGGCGGCGTACATCCCGGCGCCTCCCGCGCCTACGATTAGCACGTCAGTAGTGAGGTTGGGCATCAGTCTTCGCCGGCACTCGAAATTGCAGATTGAAGAAAATCCGGATTAGCTTTTGGCGTCCAGCAACCCGGTCTTTTGTAATTCGAGTAGCGCCTGCTTCGCGGCTTCCTGCTCTGACTGTTTTTTGGTTTTCCCTTCTCCTGTGCCGAGCATTTTGCCGCCTACGGCTATTTCTGTAACAAAGCACTTGTCATGGTCGGGACCGCTCTCGGAAACCAGATGATAGCTGGGCGGGCCGTGAAATAGCATCTGGCTGATCTCTTGCAACCGGGTTTTGTAATCCTGCTGCCCGAGGCTTTTCTCTTTGACATCGGCAGTAAAGTATCGCTCCACAAGACGGCGGGCGGCTTCGTAGCCGCCGTCCCGGTAAACTGCGCCGAGCAGCGCTTCGAAGGCGCCGGTCAAGATGGAGGGTTTGTCTCTGCCACCGCTGCGCTCTTCACCTTTGCCTAGGCGAAGCAACGGACCAAGATTGAGCAGGGCGGCCTTTTCAGGAAGCACCGTGGAGTTCACCAGTGCCGCGCGCATTCTGGATAGGTCTCCTTCGCTTTTCTCTGGAAAGCTCCGGATTAAGAGATCACTGATGGCAAGATCCAAGACCGCGTCGCCGAGAAACTCCAGCACTTCGTTGTGCCCTGCGCTTTTTTCACGGTCGTAAGAAACATGGGTCAGGGAACGAACAAGTAAAGAAGTATTCGAGAAAGAATATCCCAACTCCTTCTCTAGCTCCGCTAGCCGTGATTCTTTCTTCAGGCTAGCCTTCGTCAGATGCGAACGCGTCATGGCACTGGACACGGGCCGGAGCGATCTCCAATGGAGTCCCCCGGAGCCATCCCCCTTCAAAGCCTTCGACTTCGACCTCGATTTCACGATTAACCAGAGTTCCACCCTGAGAGACCAAGACAGGCAGATAGTTTCGGCTGAAGCCGTGATGCCTGCCAGTCGATCGATCGATCTTCTCTTCAATAAGCACCGAGAGTTTTCGGCCCGTGAAGCGAAGACAAAAGTCTCGCTTTTTCATCGCGCCCAGTTCGCGCATTCTACGGGCACGTGTCTTTTTAACTTCACCCCCCACGTGATCCGGTAATGAAGCCGCAACCGTCCCACGCCGAATAGAATAGGGAAAAACGTGAAAATAAGTCAGAGGTAAAGCAGCAAAGAACTGAAGCGAACGGTCGAATGCTTCGTCTGTCTCCCCCGGAAAACCAACGATGATATCGCTGCCCAAGGCGGCGTCCGGTAAGCGCTCGCGAACTTTCATCAAGAGCTCGCGGTAATGGGCTCCGTCATAATTTCGCCGCATCCATTTCAAGATTTCGTCATCACCGGCTTGCGCACAGATATGGAGGTGCGGGCAGATAACGTCGGAAGTTGCTATTAAATCGAGCAAACGATCCGGCACTTCGCGCGGATCGAGTGAGCTCAAGCGAAGCCGCGGGATCAATCGGCTTCGAGCGATCGTTTCGAGTAAGGCGGTGAGGTCGATTTTGGGCGTGAGATCCTGCCCGTAACTGCCGAGATGGATTCCCGTCAGAACAATTTCCCTGTAGCCGGCATCGGCAAGCATGCGGACCTGCTCCAGAACCTCGCGCGGCGTCACGCTGCGACTCAAGCCACGGGCCGTGGGAATGATGCAATAAGTACAGGAATAATTGCAGCCTTCCTGAATCTTGAGAAAAGCCCGCGTGTGGCCCGGCAGCGCTCTCGTCCCTAGAACCGGAACTCCACGCTCTCTTTTCACATCGCTGACAGCAATCCTGACGTCACTATCTTTGGGAAGGTCAACGAACTGGAGTAGATCCTCCAGACGATTGAGCCCGACGACGTAATCAACGCCCGCGACGCGCGCCAGCTCCGCCGGATTAACTTGGGCGTAGCAGCCGGTCACCAATACCTTTGCACCCGGGCTTAACCGCTTTGCGCGCCGCACCAACTGCCGCGCCTCCCAATCTGCGCGGTCGGTTACCGTGCAGGTGTTGATAATGTAGCAATCCGCCGGCTCTTCGAAAGGAACCAACAAGTGATTCTGCTGCAGTCGGTTTTGGATGACTGCAGAATCGTATTGATTGATCTTGCAGCCCAGGGTTGTAATGGCTATCTTCACTTCGTTCAGAATATCAAATTTCAAATCTCAGAGCATCCGAACTTTGAGATCTGGCATTTGAGATTTGTAATCGCGCAGCGCGCTAGCGGATCGCTCGCGTGATCCACCCGCCCCCTAATAACCGATCGCCACGATAAAAGACCGCCGCCTGTCCAGGTGTAACCGCGGGAAAATCTTCTGTGAAACGAACTTCGGAGGTTCCTTCGACCGTTCTCCGGACAACACACGGAATCGCGGGTGACCGATAGCGGATCTGCACTTCCGCTGCGATCTCGTCTTCGTCAGACGACTCGAGCCAGTTGATATTTCCAGCAATGAGCCCCTTACAACCGAGATCTTCGTTAGCGCCCACCACCACCCGCTTCGACTCCTCTTCGATGTCCACGACATAGAGCGGCCGAGATGCTGAAATTCCCAACCCCCTTCTCTGGCCGATGGTAACGCTATGAATGCCGGCGTGCTGGCCGAGCACCTTTCCTGACCGATCTACCACGTCACCGCCAACGATCTCGTCCTGACTCGCGTAGGATTCCACCAGGGTCTTATAATCGCCGAAACAGATATCCTGGCTTTCCTGACGATCGGCGACCGGCAGACCCAGCCTTTTCGCTTGGTCTCTCACGTCGCTCTTTTGCATTGCACCGAGCGGAAACAACGTGCTCGCCAGCTGGTCGTGACTTAGCGCGAAGAGAAAATAGGACTGATCTTTCCTGGAATCCGCGCCGCGAAAGAGAGATACACGCCTGCCCGCTTCTCTAACGACCCTGGCATAGTGCCCCGTGGCGACATAATCTGCACCCTGCTCTGTTGCCCAACTGAGTAACCTGCCCAGCTTGAAATCGCGATTGCAGGCGACGCACGGATTCGGCGTGCGCCCTCGCAGATAACCCTTTGCGAACGGTCTGACCACGGTCTCGACGAATTGTACGCGAAGATCCAAGAGGGTGTGTTGTATGCCGAGCAGCGCCGCGATTTCCCGGGCGCCGCGATGGTCGGAGCAGTCGCGGGGGCCAAGGTCATCGCTTTCCCACAGGCGCAGCGAGACGCCCTGGATATCATAGCCCTGCTCCACGAGCAGGCCGGCGGCGACGGAACTATCGACGCCGCCGCTCATGGCGACCACGACCTTAACTCGTCTCCTAGGCATCAATGTTTACCCATCAAAAGGCGCGAGGTGTGAGACATGAAGCGAGAGTAACGAGTCCCCCTTATTCTTCTTGCCTTCATCAACTTCCCGTATGCTTCAATAGCTCCTTTACCTTATTCAAGACTTCGTTCTCCTCGGCGGTTTTTTCTTCCAGGCCACCTTGACGAGCGCTGAGTTCGTCCACCCTCTTCTCCAATTTTTCAACATAGTCGGCGAGACTGCCGATCGCTTTCGCGATGACGTCGGGCAGGTCGGCAGAATTGAGGTCGATAATCGCTTTGCCCGCCGGCGTGTGGCTCGCCTCAATCTTCACTACTCTGCCCGGAATGCCGACCACCGTGGAGTGCGGTGGCACCGAGGTCACCAGTACGGAGCCGGCGCCCACCCGGCTATGGCGGCCGACGGTCACAGGCCCGAGGACGGCCGCGCCGCTGAAGATCGTCACCGAGCCTTCGATCGTTGGGTGGCGCTTGATTGGCTCCGTCGACGTGCCACCGAGCGTAACGCCCTGATAGATCGTCACGTCGTCGCCGATCTCACTCGTCTCTCCAATCACGACGCCCATGCCGTGATCGATAAAACAGCGCCGGCCGATTTTCGCTCCAGGATGGATTTCGATCCCCGTGAGGAATCGGCCGATGTGGCTCACGAACCGCGCCAGCGTGGTGAGCTGCCGCTCCCAGATCCAGTGCGCGAGCCGATAAATCAGGATCGCGTGAAAGCCGGGATAAGCAATGGCCACCTCCCACGTCGAACGCGCGGCCGGGTCGCGGTCGAAGACGGCTTGGATATCCTCTTTAAGCGTTTGCCACATGCGAAAGCTCTGGGAAGGTGGAGTGTTGGAGTAGAGGAGTATTACCCATGGCTCCAAGACTCCACTACTCCTGTTCTTTAGTTCACGTGCCGATGCCTCGAGTCCTTGTAAAGCTTATAGTCGATACTATCCACCAGCGCTTGCCAGCTCGCCTCGATGACGTTGTGCGAAACGCCCACAGTACCCCAGCGATCCTTACCGTCGCCGGATTCGATCAAAACCCGAACTGACGCGCCCGTGCCTTCGCCCGAGGTCAGTACCCGGACTTTGTAATCCAAAAGCTCGACATCTTTCAGCGCTGGATAAAATTTGGTCAACGCCCGGCGCAGTGCCTGGTCCAGCGCATTGACCGGCCCGTTACCCATAGCCGCGGCATGCTCCATTTCGCCGTCCACCTCCACCATGATAGTCGCCTCAGACAACGGCGGGTCGCCCTCTTTCCTTTTTTCATCGATGACGCGAAATCCGACCAGCCGAAAGTTCTTCTTTTTTCGTTCCAGGGAATCCTGAATGAGTAATTCGAATGAGGCTTCCGCTGCCTCAAACTCGTAGCCTTGGCCTTCCAGCTCCTTGGTGCGACGCAAAATTCTCTGGACCGCCTCGTCATGTCCTTTGAGATCGATGCCGTACTCTTTGCCCTTGTAAATAACATTGCTCCGTCCGGCGAGGTCGGAGACGAGCACTCTCTGCCGATTGCCGACAAACTCGGGATCGATGTGTTCGTAGGTCTCGCGGTTCTTCAATACCCCGGACACATGGAGCCCGCCTTTATGCGCAAAAGCACTGTCGCCGACATAGGGCTGGCGCTTGTTCGGTTGAAGGTTGGCCAGCTCGTAGAAGAAGTGCGATACCTCGCGCAATCGCTTGAGCTGGGCCGGCTTGATGCAGTTCTTTCCCATCTTCAACTGTAGGTTGGGAATGATCGAAATGAGGTTGAGGTTGCCGCAGCGTTCGCCGAAGCCGTTGATGGTGCCTTGAACCTGGCTCACGCCCATCTCAACGCCGGCCATGGTATTCGCGACCGCAAGCTCCCCATCGTTGTGACAGTGGATTCCCAACGGCGTTTTGATCACCCGATTGACGTGGATGAGCGCCTCCCGAATATCGCTGGGCAGTCGCCCGCCGTTGGTGTCGCACAAAACGATCCAGTCAGCGCCGCCATCCTGAGCAGCCTCGAGACATTCCAGCGCATAATCCGGGTTTGCGCGAAAGCCATCGAAGAAGTGTTCCGCGTCAAACATCACCTCGTCCACGCGCCGTTTCATGAAAGCGATAGAATCGGCAATGATCTCCAAGTTGGCCTTCTGGCTGATCCTGAGATCATCGCGCACGTGAAGATCCCATGTCTTACCCACCAAGGTAACCACGGGAGTATCGGCCTCCAGAAGCAGCTTCAAGTTTATGTCCTGCGACGGCTTAGCGCTGGGTTTTCGGGTGGTGCCAAAGGACGCGATCTTGGCGTTTTTCAATTTCAGTTTCTTTACCCGCTTGAAGAAATCCGCGTCCCTTGAATTCGACCCAGGATAGCCTCCTTCGATGTAATCGATGCCCAACTCCTCCAGCTTCTCGGCAATGCGCAGCTTATCCTCAAGCGTAAAGGAGATGTCTTCCGCTTGACAGCCGTCCCTCAACGTCGTGTCATAAAGCAAAACGTCTTTCATACATTCCCCTGCTTCCCGATAAACGCATCGTGCAACACGCGCACCGCCAGTTCGGTATATTTGGCGTCAATGACGACGGAAATCTTGATCTCCGAGGTTGAAATCATCTCGATGTTGATTCCTTCCCGCGCCAGAACTTCAAACATTTTGGCCGCCACCCCCGCATGGGTGCGCATCCCCACTCCGACCACGGAAACTTTCGCGATGTCGGTATCGACTCTTACTCCTTTGGCCTTCAAGGCGGGCAGGGTTTGCTCGACGATGGACAATGCTTTTTTATGATCCGTTTTGGACACGGTAAAAGTCAAATCCGTGGTGCCGTCTTCGCTGGCGTTCTGTATAATCATGTCGACGACGATGTGGGCATCAGCAATGGGGCCAAAAATCTGCGCCGCAAGCCCGGGGCGATCCGGCACGCGCACCAGCGTGATCTTCGCTTCATTCTTGTCGCAACTGACGCCAGAAACCAACACGTCGTCCATACTCTCATCCTCCTTCACCAGCCACGTCCCTTCGACGTCTGCGAAAGTCGAACGGACATGCACCGGAACAGAAAACTTTTTGGCAAACTCGACGGAACGAATCTCCAGCACCTTAGCCCCGGTGCTGGCCAGCTCGATCATCTCGTCATAAGAGATACGGGCCAATTTTTTCGCGTCTTGACAGATCCCCGGGTCCGTGGTGAAAACACCTTCGACGTCGGTATAGATCTCGCACGCCTCGGCATTGAGAAATGCCGCTAAGGCAACCGCGCTGGTATCCGACCCGCCCCGCCCTAGGGTGGTGATATTATCGTCCTCATCGACACCCTGGAAGCCGGCAACCACAACCACCTCGCCGGCCTGCAATGACTGGACTATTTTCCTGGAATCGATCTTTCTGATGCGCGCCTTGCCATATGCATTGTCGGTTTCGATCCTCACCTGATGACCCAAGAAGGACCGCGCCGGCTGCCCGACCTCTTTTAGCGCAAGGCTCAATAGAGCGATGGAGACTTGCTCACCTGAAGCCAGCAGGACATCTTTTTCGCGATCGTCCGGCATCTCGGAGATTTCGTGCGCCAGCGCGACGAGCCGATTGGTCTCGCCGGCCATAGCGGAGACTACGACTACAACTTCATTGCCGGCCCGCCTTGCGGCGCGAATTTTCTCCGCTACATGCCTGATTCGCTCAACCGTTCCTACCGATGTCCCGCCATATTTCTGTACTAGCAACGACATTGCTTTTTCCATTTTAGATTTTGGATTATCGAAGCTCCAAGTTCCACCATTAATTGATCAACCGATGCCCTTTGAACCTTGCTTTTTAAATCCTCAAACCTTCGACGATTTCTTCGTACCGTCGACCGTGCGGACTAAACGTTAGTTGCCGTCGATTGCCATCGACATACGCCACCCTGACTTCGAGGAATTCATCGACCTCGTCGGCCGGCAAATGTTCGAACCATTCAATCAAACTGACGCCGTCCGCATATAGGTACTCGCGGAGATTGAGGCCTTCCAGCTGCGCTCGACTCTCGACCCGGTAAAGATCGATGTGATAGACGGGCAACCGGCCGTGGTATTCGTTTATCAAAGTAAAGGTCGGGCTTCGAATCCAGGCCTCTTTGCCTACTTCAAGGCCCTGCGTCACACCTCTAACAAAACAGGTCTTGCCAGACCCCAGCTCGCCAATAAGAGCAATGATTTCGCCGCCTTTCAACAGTCTACCGAGCCTGCTTCCCCAATTCATCGTCTGGCGGGGCGAACGGGTCAAGACACTCCACGAAGCCATCAGACCATGAGTCCCACCAGCACAACTAATATATTTTTATCGAGAATTCGAGGACTACGGCGCCGCCGTTGACAACGCCCGCATTCCTGGCGGCAAGCCCTCGATAATATCTGATGCTATCAGCCCTATTTGGCCTTTCTCCGCCGCCACACGATCACCCACAAATCCATGCAGATAAACTCCAAGTTTCATCGCTTTTTCGGGGCTAAGTCCTTGGCCCAAAAGCGCTGCCAATATCCCTGCAAGAACATCGCCCATTCCGCCGCTCGCCATTCCTGGATTACCGGTGGGATTGATGAATACCTTTCCCTCGGGTGTCGCGATTACCGTCCTCGCGCCCTTGAGCACGACGTGACAGCGATGCTGCATCGCAAAAGAGCGAGCGGTGCCGACACGGTCTCGATTCACGGTCGCAGTGTCCTTGTTGATTAACCGGGCCATCTCCCCCGGATGAGGTGTGAGAATGGGCGGAGTCTTCGCATTGCGCAATCGATCTATTTCCAGTGCCAGATTGTTGAGTCCGTCCGCGTCGATTACCCAGGGAATCTCCAGATTCCGCAGCAACCAGCGGAGGGCACTCCGCGTCGAGTCATTAACTCCGATGCCTGGGCCAAAGAGCAGCGAGCTTTTTCGCTCTAGCAGACGGCGCCATTCTTCATCGCCCAGCGGTTCCATCTCTTCAGCGGTGTTATCGCGCAGCAACTCGGTCATCACTTCGACGAACGTGCTGGCAAAAATATCGTTCAGCGATCGCGGCGCCGCCAAGGTTACCAAACCCGCGCCGCTTCGCATCCCCGCGCGGCAGGCCAAAATCGCCGCGCCCGTTTTTCCTCGGGAGCCTGCCATCACCAGCACATGTCCGTAGGTCCCTTTGTGGGTGTCCGGTTGCCTGACGGGAACGAGCCAGCGGACCTCTTCTCGTTCCAAAAGCTCGATGTATGGAGAGACTTCCTTGACTGCGCGAGGATCAATACCGATGTCTGCAACGACCAGCTCACCGACATAGCTCAAACCGGGATAGATAACCTCACCGAGCTTTGGAGAGGCCAAGGCAACCGTCATCTCCGCCTGAACGGCAACCCCCAACGGCGTCCCGTTATCTGTATCGAGACCCGAAGGGATATCGACAGCGGCAATCGGAACCTCGGACAAACTCATGAGCCTTATCGCTTCAGCATAGAGACCGCCCACAGCGTTTTTTATCCCGGTTCCGAGAATCGCGTCCACGAGCAATTCCGTGCCGCGCATCCTATCACTGAGCAGGCCCAAAGATCCTTCTGTAATTTCGGTGACCTTTCCTCTAAGTTTTAGATAGGCCCCGAGATTGTGAGCGGCGTCCGGCGACAGTTCGCTTTTCCGCGCGAGCAGTGCAACCTCGGAAGGAATACGTTTTTTCTTGAGCAATCGCGCGACGACTAAGCCATCCCCGCCATTATTGCCTTTACCGGCAACTACCAAGACCCCCTTTTTGGCGGCCCGTCCAAAGCGTTCGAGAATCGCCTTGGTTATCCCCTCTCCTGCCCGTTCCATCAAGGTGAGACTGGGGACGCCGTACTTCTGGATCGTCAAGCGATCCATCTCGCGCATCTGCGCCGCGGTAACAACGATCATGATTCAAGGTTCCAGGTTTAAAGTTTCCAAGTTCAACGCTCAAAAATTCAACGATCCGGACGTCGAACCTTGAACTTTGAACGTTGAAACTTGAACAGGCTATTGCCGAGCACGAGTAAGCAGTTGCTTCATCTCGCGCACGGCTTGTTCGATCCCGACGATAACCGCGCGGGCGATAATACTGTGGCCGATGTTGAGTTCGACGATTTCAGGAATAGCAGCGATGGGTGGAACATTATCGTAATCGAGTCCATGCCCGCCGTGAACTTCCAAAGCCAAGCTATGGGCGAGCGTCGCTGCTGCGGCCACTGCAGCACGCTCCTTTTCCCGTTCCGCGTCGGCCGCATTGCAGTACGCTCCCGTGTGGATCTCCACTGCGTGAGCACCAACCGCTTGACTGGCTTCGATCTGATTCTTTCGGGGATCGATGAACAGGCTTACCTGGATGCCTCGTTCCTGAAGGCGTCTGACGGCCTCCAGAATTTTTTGTTTGTTCGCCGCGACATCGAGACCGCCTTCGGTGGTGAGTTCCTCTCTCTTCTCCGGAACGAAGCAAGCGTCATCGGGTCGCAACTTCTCCGCCAATGCAACCATGGCCGGAGTCACAGCCATCTCCAAATTAAGCTTCGTACCTAGTCGTCGGCGCATTAGCTCGACGTCACGCTCTTGGATATGCCGCCGATCCTCCCGGAGATGCACGGTGATCCCATCGGCGCCTGCCTTCTCGGCCAACAACGCCGCCTCCACCGGATCCGGCACCGCAACGCGGCGCGCCTGTCGCACTGTCGCCACATGATCGACGTTAACGCCTAAACGAATCACGGACTACGCCCCTACTTCCACACGAATTGCCTCGGCGATCTCACCCGCCATCTGTTTGACCTTGTCTTCGTTTTCGCCTTCCAGCATCACTCGCGCCAGTAGCTCGGTGCCGGAATACCGGACCAGCATTCTGCCCCGGTCTTTAAGATCCTTTTGGACCTTTGCCATCGTCTGCTGGACGCGGGGCATGGTAGCCAAGGCCTTTTTCTCTTTCACTCGGACATTAATCAGCACTTGCGGCAACCGGGTCATGATTTTTTTGAGCTCGCCGAGCCGTTTTCCTTTTTCCATCAACAGCGCCAATACTTGCAGACAGGTAATCGCCCCGTCGCCGGTCGTGTTGTGATCCAGAAAGACAATGTGGCCCGACTGCTCGCCCCCCAGGTTGTGTCCGCCGGCCAGCATTTGTTCGACAACATATCGGTCTCCGACTTCGGTGCGCAGCAGTTTAATCCCAAGATCCCGTAGCGCGAGCTCCAGGCCGAGGTTGCTCATCACCGTAGCCACCACCGTTTTCTGCTTGAGGGTTCCCTTCTCTTGCATATCCTTCGCACACATGGCCAGGACTTGATCGCCGTCCAATATTTCACCGGCCTCGTCGATGAACATCGCGCGATCCGCGTCGCCGTCCAGGGACACTGCGAAATCCGCATGCTCGTGCAACAGAACGTCTCGCGCGGTTTCCGGGTGGAGAGCGCCGCAGCGCTGGTTGATATTTTCACCGTCGGGCTGAACCCCCAGTGGAATCACTTCGGCTCCCAGCTCCGATAAAACCTCCGGCACGACCCGATAGGCAGCGCCATGGCCGCAATCGGTGACGATGCGCAACCCCTCTAAAGTGAGATGACGTGGAAAACTGTTTTTTAGAAACACGATATACCGGCCCACCGCATCGCTGATCCGAAAGGCCTTGCCAATCTTCGAAGCCGTAGGTCGGTTTTGTTCCGTCTCGCCGTTGAAAATCATCTCCTCCATTCGTGCTTCGACTTCGTCAGGCAGTTTAAAGCCATCCCACGAGAAGAATTTGATACCGTTATCTTGATAAGGGTTGTGGGAAGCCGAAATCACGACACCCGCATCAGCTCTCATGCTGCGGGTGAGAAAGGCGACACCCGGTGTGGGCATGGGACCCACCAGTTGCACATCCGCCCCCATGGAACAAATACCTGAAGCCAGCGCGGTCTCCAACATGTAACCGGACAAACGGGTATCTTTACCGATAAGTATTTTGTAGCGGTGCTCCGTGTCGCCACCGAGTATTTTCGTCAGGGAGCGAGGTCTCCGGCGGCCCGATGCGTTACCTGGTTGCGCTACCGGATCCTGCAATACCCGAGCAATCGCTCGCCCTAGCTTCAGCGCCATCTCCGACGTCATCGGCTCCTGGTTCGCTACCCCTCTTACACCGTCCGTCCCGAAAAGACGGCGCTCGGGTTTCTTTTTTTTCTCCTCTGGTTGTGACATCGAGTAAACTCCTTCTTAAGTCAGACGACCTAGACTCCGGCTTTTGTGATTCGGACTTTAAATCGCTGCGGCTTTTGCTCCGTTACTTTGACCTCAGGTGGCAAACTAACGCTAAGGGGTACAGAATGTTCCCCAGGTGTCAACCCTTTGAGGTTCAGATAAACTTGATCTGCTCCCACTTCAAGCTTTTCAATGACACGCTTGGGACCCGAGAGTCGCAAATAAACCGATCGCGGACTCACGATATACTTCCCTGCAAACCCCTTCGCTTCCACGTCAATATTGCTAAAAGCCCGGCTGATTTCCTCTTCCTCCAACGTGATCGCAACCTCTACCTGGTCAGGAGAGAAGGAAAACGGTTTTCCACCCGTCGAAA
>Ga0209382_10008803_pt1 | contig 12687 bp, 14 predicted proteins | sample SoiMetdeltSBSDD5_FD_187599 | JGI IMG/M metagenome (GOLD analysis project Ga0209382, IMG submission 187599) | Bulk soil microbial communities from a Populus tree surrounding site in Tennessee, USA - Soil MetaG P. deltoides SBSDD5 (SPAdes) (version 2) | ecosystem: Environmental > Terrestrial >... | reverse complement strand
TGGCCACCTAAAATTCTTCTCCGTAATGATTATTATTATATATCGAAATACTTTTACTTTGGGCAATTTAACTTATTCAAATATTAAGCAATCCTATCTTCAATTAGTCTATATTGATTTTCATTTATGTCTCCATTTTTCAATGAATAAATAATGTCACAGCGTAAAGAATCCAGGAATTGCTGATATTCATTTTTGCTTTTGTCTGTGAGTTTTGGATACCTGCAGAGCACGTCATGTTTGTTATGAATCTTTAATAAATATGCAGCGAGAAATTTTGGCTGCTTTCTTGCCCTTAAATACCCCGGTACAGTTAATATAGCTCCAGTAGTGCCTGCTCCAGTTGCTATGGCTGTTGAAATGGTAGATAAGAACACTGGTTTAGTGTTATTATTATTCTCCTGTAGAGTAGCAGCTGCTACTATTTATAGACGGTCAAAGGGATAGAGTGCAGTTATAGTTACCATAATATAAAGAAGTGATATAGCGATGAGAACTATTAGCGTGCTATCACTCCTACGATCAAATCTATTTCTTTTTAAAATATTCATTTTTAACTAATATATCTCCAAGCACGCACGATTCTACGATTGATAACGATAATGGAATATTATGATTGTACATGACATCATAATCGCTAATAAAAAACAGGACAATATTTGTTACATTCTCGCACACTGCTCTCATTTTTGTCAATTCTTTGGTTAGTATTGATTTTAATATAAACAAAGACACAATGTCCACTTCTGAAATTCATGGATCTAATTTGTCTTGTCATTTATATGAAAACAAAGACTAGATAAGAGATCACAGGAAATGAATCAAAAAAATAATGACAACATCGTAAAAAAAATAAAAACACAGATAACGGTAGAACCAATCCTAGCAGCACCTGTAATACCATCACTGACTTTCGTGATTAAGACTGGAAAAGTGATCAGAAAATGCGGATAACCAATTATCTCAAAGGGAAAATGATGACTATCAGCGATACCATCAATTATGACAACAATCACCTTGAATCAGATAACAATATCAATAGTCGTTACAGTACGACAGCCGAAAAATACTCTTGCTGGTGTGTTTTGTTTATCGATCAACTGAAAATAGAAGCTAGAATCCTGCACATAGGAACGGGTAAATTCAAAATTGTCGAAGACAAGTTCAACACAAAATATGTAAATAAGATTGTGGATGCATCAGAAGTGATTCGCTGTAAGGTGAAACCAAGTGACTTACATAAATTCGAAGGACAGGTAAGGCCTAAAATTCGGAAACCCATCTCTAGATATATCCTGTGTTCTAGATGCTCCTCCAAGATTTCCTTTTCTTCTCCTCCAAGGCCTCTGACCGAATCAATCCAATAAACTAAGTCATATCGATTATTGTTTACCAACTGTATAAAACATCTTGAGAGCACAACCGGTTGCATCAAGTAAATCAAAAGTGCTACCCGATGTCTCATCTTTGTCCAAGTTTCCATTATCCTTAAAATGAACCATCCTCTTCTGAGTTACTAATTCTTTATGTTCTACATTTGATACTGCAACCCAACATTTACTTACTAAATGCTGAGATCTGCCTAACAACTCTTTGCCGTACTCATTAAAAGAAACAGGAATTACAATCATGCGGTATTCATAAACAACTTTATTCCTTCTTGCACGTTCTATAATTCCCTCAAAGTCTGAAATCCAGATAATTCATTTTTTGGTATGTAACTGGGTATCTATATTTATCAGAAGAGGATTACTAGCATCATTCATGTTAAATTACTACCATATACACTACTTAGTTTTTGAAAGATTTTCATACAGGTATCACTGTCGAACTTATAGTTAGTTCCATCGAGCTTCCAAAGTGTGACTGAAGCATTTTCGTCGATAATTTGTCTGCCACAAAGAACACAATTCTGATTATGTTGATTTATAACTTTAGGGATTGCTGCTATGAGCCATTTTTGTTCCGACTTAATTTTTTTCATATTCATTTTTCGTACTACCTATTTCTTTTATTTTTGATATAAATGACGCCACGAATCTTAAGTTTGGATTTCAGCTCCGGATTTTGTAGATCTATTTAAGTTCCAAAGAAGGCAAGTTAGTTAGTTTAGGAACCATTAAATTTACATTATTTCAAATTTTTACGATTGTGAACCAAATTTGACACGATTTCAGGACCTGTTCCAGAAAACAGAATCTAACAACTTGAGTAAATGATACATTATCGGGTTCTCTGGAATTCGAATCCATCTATTAAGTACACATGCGGTTTTAACAGTACAAGCTTTATTAATTCAGTCTACAAATTATAACACTTTAGAGAATCTAAAGTCATAAGACCTATGATTCAATAATATTAATATTTCAATCAATCAATGCAGTATTCTATACATATTCAGATATAGTTTAGATAATATTACAAGAAAAATAGCCAATACGTATTAAAATTGTAAAGAATTTTAATGATGACTGTACATATCTGCACAAAGGTCATCATATACTAGGAATTTTACAAAGAAACGATTTATGTACAGTGGTTTTGAGCACTTGTTGATGAACAAGAAACAATCAATGCAGACATTACTTATTCTGGGAACAGTCCTTAGCATAGGAATGATAGGTATTCCAGGTGCTAACATACCACTGTACGCTGGTGAGGGCTATGATAAGGATGACGACAATATAAACTGGAAAAAATTCAAAAATTCTGACACATATGCAGATGCAGATAAAGATACAAAAAAATGCTTTAATGAAGCACATGACCGAGGAGACAATCTAGCGGGTTATGAAGTAGAGGAGTGTCAAGATGATTCAGATTCTTATGGAGATGACGGAGATGACGGAGATGACGGAGATGACGGAGATGACGGAGATGACGGAGATGACGGAGATGACGGAGATGACGGAGATGACGGAGATGACGGAGATGAGAACAAGTACTCCAATAACGATGACGACAATGATGACGACAATGATGACGACAATGATGACGACAATGATGACGACAATGATGACGACAATGATGACGACAATGATGACGACAATGATGATGACGATGAGAACTAAAATTAGAACCAGAAATCAGTAACTACTTCCCCCCTTTTTTTTCTTTTTAGGAAAGAGAAACACAAATTTTACTATCAATAATGATTATACTAATTTAAGGTAATGAGATTTATCGACTTAATATGAACCATGAATTCTATTGATACAGCCAATTTTTTTAAATAGTCAATAAATTTATATAGAATTTAAATTCCAGGCGCGTGGGAGGGATTCGGACACTGCATGTATTCGGGTTCTGTTGATCTTGCATTTAGTTTTATATTATGTATTAATGACAGCTAAATTTGCGTAAAAAAATCTCGCAGAAATCTTAATGCATCTAAGCTGATAAAGTAATTTTTAAGTCTCCGTCTGGGGTGGGAGTAACAATTGCACTAAAGTTAGCATATTCTGGTGTTATGGGAATAAAAAATTGTGCTGCGATTTCAACAGATATTGTATACTTGCCAGAATCACTAAATCGGAATGATGGTAACATAACGCCATTAATTGAGTGATAAAAAGGTTCCCCATACTTGGTAGACATCTTGTATAGCTCAATTCCATCTCTTTGGATAATAAAATCGCAGTCTACATGACGCATACTAGTTTGTTTGTCTTTATTATTCTCAAACATGTTAACCATAAAAAAGGTAGGTTCTCCGTTTTTTATTTCTGGACCATATTGCAAATTCACAAAATACTTTCCGTCAGAAGTGCTACTTGAAATATTCTCAATTTTTGCATTGCTTTCTGAAAATGGGCTTTTACTATTTACTAGGGAGAATGAGTTTTGAAAAGTTGTAAAAAATATTAATAAAACTAGGGAGAATATCGACGAAATATAAATAATATTTCCCATATCTTTATCTGCCATAAGCATTATTTTATCATATAGGAATTTCATATCTAAAGACTAAAGTTACTGCAGAACGTGTGCCAATTTATCATTGTTATTACAACTCAGTGGAAGTTTAATTGTCGTAACACTCATTCTGAGTTTCACTTGCACTTTTTTCGCATCTCCATCGAAACAGCTTCAGGCACAACAGTCATCGAACCCAAATTATGTCACATATGAAAAACGTAGCAATTTCATAAAAGAGTTCAAAATTCCGATAAACGAGAGAGGTTTAAAGGGAATAGCTACAGACAGTGAAGAGAATGTTTGGTTCTACCATGCGACAGCAAACGGCAGTATGATCATGAAAATGTCAAATGGTCACAATTTTACCAAACTATAGTATTCCTGGTAACACTACAGTTGACACTGCAGTAATAAACCTTGCAGGAGGTCAGCTACTATTTGATAATACAAGTAATGTAATTTGGTTTACTGATGCTAGAACAAATTCCCTTGGAAAGTTTGACATAAAAAGTAACGAAATAGAATTATTCCCTATTCCAACCAATGAGTCTGGAATAATGGGACTTGCATTTTCACCAGACAAAAAGCTTGTATGGTTCACAGAGATAATTGGAAATAATATAGGAACTCTAGATATTGAATCCAAAGAGATTACAGAATATCCTACAGGAGACAATAGCGGTCCCACACTACTTACTTTTGATTCTAAGGGGGTTTTGTGGATTACCCTTTCGTATGCAAACAGCATTTTAAGAGTTGAACCCTGGTTACTATTTCCTGGAATAAAAAGTAGCGGGATGTATCCAATTTCTTTAGAAAAACCAGATTTTTTCTCCCCGTTTGGCATAGCAACTGTCCAAGTAAAGGGTTTGAAAAAATGTTTGTATCGGATCATGGTTCTAGCAGAGTCCTCGTTTCTAATTTAAGTTCTGATTTAAGGAATTATACTTCATATTGGACCTCACCTTCACAGGCACTTCCAATGTCTCTTCCAAGTCAAGTTGTGTCGGATAAAGCTGGAAATATTTTTTTCGCTGAACACGGTGGTAACAAGATAGCAAAGATATCCTCCGATAATGGAATCATGACTGAATTTGAAATTCCTACAGGACCCCTTGCGACTTCATTATTCTTGACAGTGTCTCAAGATAAGAAGAAACTCCGGTTTACAGAATGGGCATCAAACAAAATAGGATATCTTGATAATACTTTGCAGGTGCCGCTCAATATGCTGGTCACTAAGAACGAATCAGCTTCTACTAATACTGATATCACACCTATAACTCTGAAGGCAGGTGAATCTTTTCCTGTTAACATAGCATTAACTCTAGACAAGAACATATCTTCTCTAGTATTGGCAAATGATACTGAACTATCTGTTGTTGGGATGACTGATTCTGGACTTCAAGGAATTGGATACACTTCACAAGCCCTGAGCGTTAACTTGATGGATGTTCCAAAGAGAAATGCAACTATACACCTTAAAGCAGAAACAGAGAAGGCTATAGCTGGAAACCACACCCTTATGATACGGGCATCATTATTAGAGAATGACGGTCTTGTTCTATCATTGTTATATCCACAACTGGTAAAGTTAGATGTTCCTACGAAGCCTTCAGAGATGAATAAAATACAAAATTTTCAACAATTTTCATCAAAAAATATTGAATCTTCTAACTCATCGGCAATGTTTAGAGACTTCCTAAGGATTGGTGCTATTGCTGCAGTAATTATCCTAGTAGGATACTTGATTTACCATAAAATAATGCGTAGCTCAATATTCAAAAAAGCGAAGTCTTAGAAGGATACTTGACGTAAAACTTACCTAATCTAAATATATTCTCTGACGAGTTTGCAGTTTTCAACTCTTAAATAAAATATTGGTTACAGGGTAGACATGAGTTCTATTACAAATACAAGTTCATTTCATAATCCCAAATATGCAGAATGTATTGAAGCATGTAATCATTGTGCAAATTCATGTGATTACTGTGGCACTCTATGTTTACGAGACGTTAATTATACCCTTCTGGAATGTGTAGAGCTCTGTTTCTATTGTGCTGATGTATGCAGATCTGCATCCAAACATATGTCTCGTGACAGTAACCGTGCAAAAGAGTTCTGTGACTACTGTGCGAAAGTATGCGAAGATTGTAGTGAGGAATGTGATGAACATGATATGGACCATTGTAAACAATGTGCGAAAGTATGTCGAGAATGTTCAAAAATATGTAAAGAAATGGTAGCAAAGCAAAGGAAGTAATCTAAAAAATAAAAATAAGGAGTTAACCCTGAGGTTTTCACCGCCTTGACGCTAATGGTGTCTGTATTGATCGTGTGCTAAAATCAGTAACAAGTGTGTGGGATTCGGACATTGCATGGATATTGGTTCTGTCAACTTGGTAAATGGTTGTCTGAGAGATTTGTCTCAACTCTCATTGACGCGATATATTCTGCTATTATTAAGGAGTTTTCTTGTGATAGTTTTGTCTTCAAATGGCTAAGATAATAAGGTTCTAGTCCTTCTGTTGCAGCATCAACTTTTTGATCAAATAACGACGTTTGTAGTGTATGAGATCCCATTACTCTTAGTTTTACGCATTAGTAACTAATAAAGTAGTATTGAACCCTACATGACGTCCACATCATGTGGCTGACTTTCGGTGAATCCTGCAGGAGTAACCTTTACAAATTCTGCGTTATGTTGCATTTCAGATATGTTTCTAGCCCCACAATAGCTTAGACCTGATCTGACGCCACCTACAAACTGCTTAATTAAATCAGTAACGCTTCCCTTATACGGTACCATTGCCTCAACACCTTCAGGTACGTAGTCATTAGGATCTTCTCCATCTATTACTTGTGATCCCTCTTCTCTATACTTTCTACCAAGAGACGCATAAAACGATGCCATGCCCCGATACATCTTGAATTTTTTTCCATGTCTTACTATTGTTTTGCCCGGACTTTCATCAGTTCCTCCAAAAAGACTGCCAATCATTACTGTGGATGCACCTGCTGCTAAAGCTTTAATAGCATCACCAGATGTCCTTATCCCGCCGTCAGAGATCACGGGCACATCAAAATCCTTTGCAACTTTAACACCATCAATAACTGCAGTTAGTTGTGGAACCCCAGAACCAGTGATAATCCTAGTTATGCATATTGAACCAGATCCTACTCCAATCTTTACCGCATCAACCCCGGCTTTAACGAGGTCTCTTACTCCTTCTCCAGTAGCAACATTTCCTGCAATTAGTTCGCAATTTGGAAACGCTTTTTTTATCATATTGATAGCATTAATTGCATTGTCGCTATGGCCATGAGCAATATCTACTACAATGATGTCAGTTCCAGCGTTGAGCAATTCCTCAGTTCTGTCTAAATAATCTCCTTTTACTCCGACGGCTGCGCCAACCAATAACCTACCTTTCTTATCCTTTGAAGCCAATGGATATCGTTCCATTTTCATTATATCCTTACTAGTAATAAGTCCGACGATATTATTTGATTCATCAATTACAGGTAGTTTTTCAATTCGATTTTTATGTAGAATTTCTTTTGCCTCCTCGATAGAAGTTCCTTGTTTTGCTGTAACAAGATCCTTTGTCATAAGATCCCTGACCTTGGTATCTGAATTATATTGAAACATGATATCTCTGTTGGTAATTATTCCTACCAATTTTTTTGGATTATCATCCATTACCAACAAGCCAGATACGCCAAGCTCGTGCATTACCTTAGACGCTTCATTTGAAGTTTTAGAAGGTGAAATGGTATACGGCTGCTCAATGATTACGGACTCCGATCTTTTTACCCTTAATATTTCATCGACCTGATCTGCTATTGTCATAAATCTATGTATGATGCCTATTCCGCCTTCTTTTGCTATGGCGATTGCCATATTAGATTCAGTCACCGTGTCCATGTTTGCGCTGATTAGTGGAATATTTAACAACATATTTCTAGACAATTTTGTTTTCAAGTCGGTTTGAGATCTAGAAATTATAGGAGACCGTTTTGGAATAAGGAGAACATCATCAAAAGTTAAGCCTTCTTTTACTTCCAATATTTCCTTGATTTTTATAGTTACGTTGGGATTATAAGCGTTTTCTTCTGATAGGTTTCTTCCAACTGTTTCGCAGATAATTTCTACCAGATTCAAGTGGACAAACGTTTCGACAAGCGTTCGAGTAGTTCTAGCGCAACTTTCGTTTCTTTAACATCATGAGTCCTAATAATGGCAGCTCCATTTAGCACACATATTACCTGAGTAATAATTGAGGGTATTAGGCGCTCTGACTCGGTCAGACTAAATAAATGACCGAGAAATGATTTTCTTGAAACTGAGATACAAATTGGTTTTGAGAGAGTTGACAGATTTTTTAGATTCGCTATGATTCCTATGTCTCTTTCGTACCAATTTTGATGAGATATTTTTGTAAAAAACGGGTTATTTCCCGCCGTCCGAAAAAAACCGATTAGAGGATCAATAATCAGCTTATCTTCATTTATGCCACTTTGAGTTGCTAAGAGTATACTTTCCTGTAAAATGTCGAGTGTTTCAGATATATCTCCTGACCTATAGGCAGTGTAACTATTTCCACACGCCCCTATTATCACAGGCAAGCCTGATGAATAAATTATAGTCTTCATTTTATCATCATATTTGAGCCCTGTCACATCATTGATTAAATCAACCCCCATCTCAATGGAAGCATTAGCTACGTCTGCTCGTGGTGTATCTACCGAAAGTGGAATGCTACATACCTTTTTTATAGCATTGATTGCGTTTCGTAACCTTTTGAGTTCTTTTTCAACTGAAATTAGAGTATTAAGATAAGGCGCAGTAGACATTCCTCCAATATCAATTATATCTGCGCCCTCCTCTTCCATTTGTAGTGCCTTTTCAGAAATAATTTTCTTATCTACTGAAATAGAATCTTTATAAAAGGACTCTGGACTGCAGTTTATTATTCCCATTATTCTTGGCTTTCCGTTTCCAATTTCTAGGTTTCTTACCTTAACTTTCACCATTCTCTTTATTACCCCTTCCTAAAGGAATTAGTTCATAAAATAGTTAAACAATATTAAACAAACTATAAACTTATTTACACAAACAAATTTTTCGATCAATAGTTTTAATATAGGTTAAATTGCCAATTATTATGAGGGTTATTGAATATTTCCTATTTAGACATTTTGGAGAACCATTATGACGAGAACACTTGACAAAACCCACACTGTCCTTTCATATGTTGAAGGCAGTCTGAAAAATGCAATTGTTATGAATGATGATGTCAAGGAAAATGGTTTCATATTTTCACTTATTAATCCTCCTGTTCCATTAGGCGGAAACATTGTATCCCTTGATATTTATGTAGATGAGCTACCAATATCAAAAAAATCAATTCAGATTGCTACATCTGATACAATAGTTAATGCAGCAGCATTATCTGAAACAAGACCAATTCAGTTCAAACCGTTTCAGAGTGCCAGGTTTTTGGTGATAGGTGTGGAGCTGGATAATCAAAAGAAACACAAAATAACTATTATGAGTAAACTCGAAGGCTTTGAACAGATAATTATTCCATTTACATTTGTGGATTATACAAGCAACAAGAAAGAAAAAGTAATCATTTCATCAAATTTGCCAGAAGAATCAGATACTCAAGTCTACGGTGAGACTATGTTTATGAATTTTGCTTCGCCATTAGTGCTATCTGGCAGGAAAGCCTACATAGTATGTTCCTCAAGTGGAGCACTTTCAGCGAACTGGACCTGGATGGGTGCACGATATGATAACGGAGGCTTATATGTACCGCCCGCCAGGGCATTCGGAAGAATTATTGTCGAGATTTCGGTAGATGAGGGAGTTAGGAAAAGACTTCCAAACTTTGTTATTTCATCGAGGCATGAAAATGGAAGCCTATGCACTCATCATGAAGTAGCAGGTATTCGTGTTAAAAGAAGATTATTTGTACCAATTGAAAGTAAAGGCTTCGTCCAGATACTTAATTTTGACCCCGAAAAAATTAATGAACTTTTTCCTTTAAATACAAGAAAGCAAACAACTAAAAAAATCAGGGTGCATTTCCTAATTGATGGTAATATTACGAGTTATGGTTTAGCTGCAATCTCCCAGAGTAATTTTTCAAAATATTATAAATCAGAGAACTGTTTGCAGATTAGAACAATCGCAAAAAAAGGGGTTGCACACTATTTTGGAACTATAGGTATTTCACCAAAGAATTTGAAACCGTCGAAGATACTAACAGATTCTTTTGATAATGATTTGGAATTATCTTATGATGTAGAGCTCGAAGAAGGTCTAACGAAGGAAATAGCATTAATAGGTGCTGGTGATTTCACAAGTGCTCAGGACTGTCTAAATGAATACAAAAACATGAGAGACAATTACCAAAAACTATATGAAGAAACAAAAAATCATCATAATAATATTTCAACATCTACGTTTACAATACGTCATGCATCTTCTAGTTCAATTTCAAATTCAATAATTGTCAAGTTGGCAAAGGCGCTGAAAAAAGCAAAGACTGCTCTTGAGTACCTGAAGGCAAATTATGATAATCTTGGAGAGGGTATCTGCGCAGGACTTCCTAGGTTTCCCAATTATTGGGCACGTGATACGGGGTGGTCATTAAGAGGATATTTGTCTATGGGTCAATATGATTTTTCTCTGCGAGTTATAGAAAATTTCTTAAAACGTCAGGCAAAACATACCCACAATGGTGCAGTGAAAGGGGAATTACCCATGGTAATCAGTGGGAGAACATTTCTTCACAACACAACATATGGTTCTGCAGATTCAACCTTTTTGTTTCCGTGGGCTATTCGTGAGTATGTACATGGTACAGGAAATACCCAATATCTCTCAAAAAGATGGGGATCCATAGTTGATCTTGTTAATTCGGGTTTTCTTAAAGATATTGACAATGATGAATTTATAGAACACGGTTTTTCAGGCACCGCAGAAAAATTGCCAATTCAGGATTCTACTTGGATGGATCATATCGACAGAAGAAAGAGCGCTAATGATGTGCAAGCATTATTTTATGAAAGCTTGATAATAGGTAGTGAGTTAGCGAAGATAGTTGATGATAAAGAGCATGAAAAGACCTGGCTTTCATCTGCTGAAAAATTGAGAAACAAGATTGATGGTGAATACTGGGACCAAAAGGGCGGGTTTTACTATGATACTATTCGTAAGGATCTGAGTAAAGATAGCAGTATTCGTCCAAATTCATTAGTACTTTTGCTTACTGAAGTAGTAAAGGATGAACACAAGGCAAGATTAGTTTTAGAAAGACTGGAAAAGGAAGACATGACTACCTCATGGGGTATGAGGTCTTTGAGCAGTTTGGATCCCAAGTATCATCCTTCACTGTATCACGATGGCGCCGTGTGGCCACTTGTTACAGGTTGGGCAGCTATCAGTGAAATAAAAAACCAAAGGACTCAACAAGCGCTCGAATATCTTTCAGCAATGGCTGATCGTATAATTTCTGAAAATGGGATGTACGCGGAAACGTACCGAGGTGACAGACCCGAGCCATTTAATTCGTGTATACTCCAAGCGTGGTCAGTTGGATTATATGTTTATGCGTTGCGCGAATTAATGCTGGGAATTAGACCAAACATGATTAAAAATAATATCTGTCTGGAACCCAATCTACCTGACTCCATTAGATCGTACTTTAACGACTTGAATTTTGATCATTTTATTAGCACCAATGAGGGCCTCAACAAAATTAGCATTTCGGTTAGACCTGATAGAGACAGAATTACCATAGTACCAGAACGAAATGATGTAAAATTACCCGAATTCTCTAGTACCACTTACTCTATAGACATTCAGAGAAATAAATAAATCTACTAGTTATAATCAACAGAATCAAATCATATCTTAATATTAGACTAACTCAATTCTTTGATGAGTAGTTAGTTGATTCGCATAGACGAGGAAAAGATCTTTTCCACAATTGATGAAAAGAAACCACACTCAGTTGCCCTAGATGGACCAGATGGCATCATAAAGAAAATTCAAAGTTGTGCAAACAAGTTGACAGAGAAATACAATATCCCTGTGTACGTTATTGGAGACACATCTTGGGGCTCATGTGATCTAAATATTCATGCTGCAGAAATGTTAGGTGTAGACATCTTGTTCAACATTGGACACACTATATCAATGGAGAACTTTGGAAATAAAGTAATTATGATAGATGCTTTTGATGATATAGATTTTAGTAAAATTGCAAATAGATGTGCGATTGAGTTAAAAAAGAAGAATTTTACAAAAATTTCCCTTGTGACTAGCAGTCAATATATACATTCTATGCAAAAAGTAAAGGAGATTTTTGAGTATCATGGATATGAAGTCGTTATTGGAAGGGGAAAGGGCCATCTCAATGATGGCCAAGTTTTTGGTTGTGAGTTCTACCCAGTTTATCATACCAAGGATCAGGTAGATGCATACCTGTTTTTGGGACAGAGTATTTTTCATTCTGCCAGTGTTGCAATTGTTACGCAGAAACCCACATTCATGTTGGATCCTTACTTTAATGAATATTCAGAAATTAGTGATATAGCACGAAAACTAGAAAAAAAGGCAATTTTAACCGTATATAAAGCTCAGGATGCGAAAACAATCGGAATAATTATTGGATTAAAGGAAGGACAGTTTGCCAATATTAAGGCACTAGAACTCAAAAGGTTGTTGGAACTGGCGGGCAAAAAGATCATGCT
>Ga0209382_10008801_pt1 | contig 12688 bp, 8 predicted proteins | sample SoiMetdeltSBSDD5_FD_187599 | JGI IMG/M metagenome (GOLD analysis project Ga0209382, IMG submission 187599) | Bulk soil microbial communities from a Populus tree surrounding site in Tennessee, USA - Soil MetaG P. deltoides SBSDD5 (SPAdes) (version 2) | ecosystem: Environmental > Terrestrial >... | reverse complement strand
CAGCGTGTCGACGCCGTCGAGCCGGCGTAGGAGCCAGTACTCCTGGAACCACCCGACGTGACCCATCTCCCAGATCGGTGGCTCGAGGAAGTGCCCGGCGGTGCCGAGCATCTCGGGATCGCTGAGGCCCTCGAGCAGCGCGAGCTCGACGTGGCGGGCATCGAGCAGCGGCTCGAGTAAATAATCCTTTGATGTGAGCGCCGCGGTGCGCATAGCCGTATGTAACGCACTGTAGCGGCGTGGCATCGCCCCGCAAGCTCCGATAGCCCGGATTGCGCTCTGCCTATACGACGCCGATCGATACTCCGATGTCAGTCGCGAAGCGCGGCCACGATCGCGTCGACGTCATAGACGCAGCCGCCCCACGTCCCGCCGCCGGCCTGCTGCAGCGCGGCCCACAGCCGCGTGTCGTCCGCGATCTCCGGATCGGGCGACAGATCCGGTTGCGGCGCGCGTGCGGCGAGCACTCGCGCGCCCTCCTCGGGAGAGAACGTTCGGCCGCTCTCGCCGACGAGGTCGATCGACCCCTCGAGCCGATGCCGATCGATCACGATGCGGATGCTGTCGCCGTCGCGCACCCGGCCGATCGGTCCACCCGCGAGGGCTTCGGGCCCGACGTGCCCAACGCAGGCGCCCGTCGAGACACCGGAGAAGCGCGCGTCGGTGATCACGGCCACGTGCTTGCCGAACGAGAGGTGCTTCAGCGCGGCCGTGATCTGGTAGATCTCCTCCATCCCCGCGCCGAGCGGGCCGCGACCGATCAACACCAGCACGTCGCCGGGCTTGATGCCGCCTGAACCAGGATTCTTGATCGCCGCGATCGCGTCCTTCTCGCGGACGAACACGCGCGCCGGCCCGGTCTTTCGGTAGACGCCGTCGGCATCGACGACCGACGGATCGATCGCCGTCGATTTGATCACCGAACCCTCGGGCGCGAGGTTGCCGCGCGGGAACGTCACCGTGCTCGTCAACCCGCGGGCGCGCGCGCGATCGGGGTCCATGATGACGTCCTCGGGTGCGACGCCGTCAGCGCGCCGCAGCTGCTCGCGCAGCACGCGACGGCGCTCGCTGCCCTCCCACCAGTCGAGCACGCGGCCGAGCGTTTCGCCGCTGGCGGTGAGTGCTCCTTCTTCGAGCAGGCCGAGGCGGCGCAGGTGCAGCATCACCTCCGGCACGCCGCCGGCGAGGAACGCGCGCACGGTCGGGTGCGGACCGTTCGGCAGCGTGTCGACCAGCCGCGGCACGCGGCGGTTGACCGCGATCCAGTCCTCGACGCTCGGCCGGCGCAGGCCCGCCGCGTGCGCGATGGCGGGCGTGTGCAGCAGCAGATTCGTCGAGCCGCCGAATGCGGCGTGCACGACCATGGCGTTGCGGATCGCCGCGTCGGTGACGATCGCCGACGCGGTGATACCGCGCGCGGCGAGACTCACGAGCGCGCGCGCGGAGCGCCGCGCCATGTCCGTCCAGATCGGCTGGCCCGACGGCGCCAGCGCCGAGTGCGGCAGCGACAAGCCGAGCGCCTCGCCGACCACCTGCGACGTCGCGGCGGTGCCGAGGAACTGACAACCGCCGCCCGGCGAGCCGCACGCGCGGCAGCCGAGGTCCTGCGCCTGCTCCAGCGTCAGCTCGCCATGGGCGAAGCGCGCACCGATGGACTGGACCTTGCCCGCGTCCTCGCCGTCGATCGGCGGCAGCGTCACGCCGCCCGGCACCAGCACGACGGGCAGCGCGCGCATCGAGGCGAGCGTCATCATCATCGCGGGGAGGCCCTTGTCGCACGTCGCGATGCCGAGCACGCCCTTGCGCGTGGGCAGCGAGCGCACGAGACGGCGCAGCACCATCGCCGCGTCGTTGCGATAGGCCAGGCTGTCCATCATCCCGACGGTTCCCTGCGTACGTCCATCGCACGGGTCCGAGCAGAACGCGGCGAATGGCAGGCACTCCTGCGCGGCGAGCTCCTCGGCGGCTGCTTGCATGAGCAGGCCGATCTCCCAGTGTCCGGTGTGATAGCCGAGGGCGATCGGACGGCCGTCCGCGGCGCGGATGCCGCCATTGGTACCAAGCATCAGGAACTGGGGCCGGCCGAGCTCGCGCGGATCCCACCCCATGCCCGCGTTCTGCGTGAGGCCGAAGACGTCGCCGCTCGGTCGCTCGAGCAGCATCTCCGCGGTGAGCGGCAGCCGCCCCGCCGGCCCGGAGCCGGCCGTGCGGACTTCGAATGTCGTGCGATCGGATTCGACGAGCGTCTGGAAGCCTGTTGCTTTCATGGCCGCGAGGGTACCACCGCGGCGCCGGTCGCTGGCGCGACCGTTGCAAATCCGCCCTGCGGATGCGCGAGGATTCCAGCCTGCTCGAACACTACCTGGACGTTAGGCGAGCTACCGAGCGGCTCTGCGAGCCGCTCGCGGTGGAAGACTACTGCGTGCAGGCCATGCCCGAGGCGAGTCCGGCCAAGTGGCACCTCGCGCATGTGTCCTGGTTCTTCGAGACGTTCGTGCTGCGCGCGCGCGCAGCCGACTACCGCCCACTCGACCCGCGTTACGCGGTGCTGTTCAACTCGTACTACAACGGCGTCGGGCCGCAGTTCGAGCGTCCCGCGCGCGGCACGCTCTCGCGGCCGACCGTCGCGGACGTGTTCGCGTATCGCGCGCACGTCGACAAGGCCATGATGGCGCTGCTGGAGGACGGGAACGGTGTCGTCACCGTCGGGCCGGTGATCGAGCTCGGGCTGCATCACGAGCAGCAGCACCAGGAGCTGCTCGTGACCGATCTCAAGTACAACCTCGGCGCCAACCCGCTGCGCCCGGCGTATCGCACGCTCGCGCGGCCCCGCCGCGCCGCGGCGCCGCACACGTTCGTGGACTTCGAGGGCGGGGTCGTCGAGATCGGCCACGGAAGTGCCGACTTCGCGTTCGACAACGAGCGGCCGCGGCACCGCGTGGCGCTGGCACCCTACACGCTCGGCTCGCGGCTGATCACGAACGCGGAGTATCTGGAATTCGTCGAGGCCGGCGGTTATCGGCGGCCGGATCTCTGGCTGTCGGACGGCTGGCGCACCGTGCGCGAGCGCGACTGGCGCGCGCCGCTCTACTGGGAGCGCGTGGACGGCGCATGGCACGCATACACGCTCGGCGGCGTCGCGCCGCTCGAGGCCCGGGCACCGGTCGCGCACGTCAGCTACTACGAGGCCGACGCGTACGCGCGTTGGCGACACGCACGGCTGCCGACGGAGGCGGAGTGGGAGCATGCCGCCGCCGGCCAGCCCGTCGATGGCAACCTGCTCGACGACGCTGCCGACGACCCGCAGCCGCCAACGCACACCGGTCTCGCGCAGCTCTTCGGCGACGTGTGGGAGTGGACGGCCAGCGCGTACCTGCCGTACCCTGGCTTCCGCCCGCTGGCCGGCTCGCTCGGCGAGTACAACGGGAAATTCATGGTCAACCAGATGGTCCTTCGCGGCGGCTCGTGCGCAACGCCGCGCTCGCACATTCGCGCGAGCTACCGCAACTTCTTCCCGCCCGACGCGCGCTGGCAGTTCTCGGGCATTCGCCTCGCGCGAGACCTGTGACGCGCTATCACGCCGACGTCCACGTCGACGACGACGCGCTCACCGCGGCGCTCGCCGCCGATGTCCGTCGCGGGCTCAGTGCACGGGAGAAGTGGCTGCCGCCGAAATACTTCTACGACGCAGCTGGGTCGGCGCTGTTCGAGCGCATCACGCATCTGCCGGAATACTACCTCACGCGCGCCGAGCAGCGGCTGCTCGCAGCCCACGCCGCGGCGATCGTCGACGACGTTCGGCCCGAGGAGATCGTCGAGCTGGGCGCGGGCTCGCCGGCGAAACTGCGCATGCTGCTGGCCGCCCTGAACGGCAGTGGGCCGCTCGCGCGCTACGTCCCCGTCGACGTCGACGCGTCGATGCTCTCCGCGGCCGGCGACACGCTGCTCTCCCGAGGCGAGGTCAGCGAGGTCCACGCGGTCGTCGCCGACTTCGAGCGTCACCTGCGACGAATCCCGCCGCCGGCGGGGCGGCGGCTCGTGGCCTTCCTCGGCTCGACGATCGGCAACCTGCATCCGGCCGCCCGTCACACGCTGCTACGCGACGTCCGACGCTTGCTCGGCAGCAGCGATCGTCTGCTGCTCGGCGTCGATCTCGTCAAGTCGCCCTGCGCGCTTCACGCCGCCTACGACGACGCCGCCGGCGTCACCGCCGAGTTCAACCGCAATATCCTCCGCGTGATCAATCGGCGGCTCGGCGCCGACTTCGACGTCGAGGCGTTCGGCCACTACGCGCGCTGGGATGCCGAGGCCGCCCGCGTGGAGATGCATCTCGTGGCGTCCACGGATCACACGGTGCGCGTGCGCGAGCTGGACATGACGGTGAGCTTTGAAGCTGGCGAGACGATCTGGACGGAGAGCGCGTACAAATTCACCCGCGCGTCGGTGGAGGCGATGCTCCGCGCCGCCGGGATGCGGCTCCACCGCTGGGACAGCGACGGCGCGTTCGCGCTGGCGCTCGCCGCTCCCATCCGCGCGGCGGCGGCGCTGCCGCGCGCCGCATGACCGCGACCCCGCGCAGCCTCTACGTCCACGACGACCTGACCGCACTCACCGAGGACGACCCCGACGCGGCAGCGCTGGCGCAGCGGCTGCTCGCGCTCGTTCGCCGCGACGCCCACGTGCGCGTGCTCACGCTCGACGCCCAGCTGGACGCCGTCGTCCGCCAGGGCTCGCACACACCGTTTGCGATCACGATTGGCATCGCGGCCGCCGGCGAGGCCGTGGCGCGCGCGCTGCACGCGCGCACGGGGTGGTTCCCTGCCGTGCGGCGCATCGAGGTCGCGCGCGAGGAGAACGCCGCCGGCAGCTACGATCTCAGCACCGGCGGAGCTGGCACTCTGGGCCACCAGTTGGCGTCGGTGGCCGGTGCCGCGTCCGTTGCCGTGGTCGACGACACGGTCTTCTCGGGGCTCACGCTCGAGGCGGTGCTGCGCGGGCTCCCGCGGGGCACGCTCGAGCGAACGCACGCCTTCTGCTTGCGCGGGGTCGCCGACAGCCTGCCGGCGCTGCGGCGACTCTGTCCGGTCACGGTTGGGTTCGTCGCGCCGGGACGGCTGCTGGACGAGGTGAGCTTCATCAATGCCAGCGGCCTGGTGCGGCGCGGCGCCATCCGCCGCGTCGGACGTGCGCCGCTCGCGTTCTACGAGCGGCCCGAGTGGATTCGGGCGTGGTTCCCGAGCACGGCCGACGAGGTTACCGCGTGCTGCGCCGAGCTGGCCGACGTCCTGATCAGGCGTCCTGGCGGCTGCGCGGCAGCCGATCGACCGTCGCGTCCGCGATCGCGCGCGTGAGCTGTTCGATCATCACAGGCTTGCACAAGAGGATGCGAACGCCCGCGGGCTTTTCGCCCTTGGCCTCCATCAGGTCACCGAAGCCGGTGAGCATGATGATCGGCTTGTCGGGCGCCAGGCGTGCGATCGTCGCCGCCAGCTCGTCGCCGCCCATCTCGGGCATGGCGCGATCGGTGATCACGACGTCGAACCACCCGGCCATGAATTTCTCGAGGCCCTCGACGCCGTTGTCCGCCGTCTCGACGGTGTGACCGACCGCCAGCAGTTGCTGCGAAATGGCCTTGCGCACGATCGGCTCGTCCTCGACGAACAGGATCCGGAGCCGACGCGGCGCCTCGCGGGACTCGGGACCGCGCGCGTCGGTCGTCGCCGACGTGCCGGGCGGGAAGCGCATGACGATCGTCGTCCCGGCGCCGGGCCGGCTCTCGACGGCCAGCGTGCCGCCGTGCCGCTCGACGATCGCGTTGACGAGCGACAGCCCGAGCCCGCTGCCTTGCTGGCCCTTCGTCGAGAAGAACGGCTCGAGGCAGCGCCGACGGACGTCGTCGCTCATGCCGAGTCCGGTATCGGCGACGTCGACGCAGACACCGTCACCCTCTCGCCGCGCCCGCACGGTGATCGTGCCGCCCCGCGGCAGCGCGTCCACGGCGTTGAAGATCAGATTGATGAGCGCCTCGCGCAGCTCGGACTCGTCGCCGAGCATCGGCGGCAGCGAGGCGGCGACCTCCGCCTGCATACGGATCGTCGCGCCCGCCGCGAGCGCCTGGCTCTTCCAGCGCGGCGCGGTCAGCGCGAGCGCCTCCTTGATGCACCGGTCGAGGTTCACGGGCGACAGGACCGCCTTCTCGGCGCGCTCGCGATAGAGCTCGCGCAGGCGTCGCACCACGGCCGCCGCGTCGCGCGCGGCGACGTTGATGAGACGCATGTACGTCTCGGCCTTGCCGGGATCCGGCGTCCGGGTGCCGTTTTGCAGCAGCAGCTCGCTGAAGCCGAGGATCGGCGCCAGCGTGTTGTTGAAGTCGTGCGCGATGCCGCTCGCCATCTGGCCGACCGCGCGAAGCCGCTCGTGCTGAAGGACTTGCTTCTGCGTGGCCTTGAGCTCGGCGAGCGTCTGCTCGAGCTCGGCGTGGCTCGCCTGCAGCGCCGCCGCCGCGCGCTGGCGCTCCGTGATGTCGTTGAAGCTCACGACGAGACCGGTGAGATGGTTACGCTCGATCATCGGCGTCGTGACGTAGTCGACGGGCAGCTCGCTGCCGTCAGCGCGCGTGAACACGGCGTCGGTGGCCTGCCGCGCGCGGCCGTCCGCGAGCGGGGCGAAGATCGGCAGATCCGCCGGCGCGAGCGGCGTGCCGTCGGATCCGAGCATGCTCAGGGTCTCGGCCACGGGACGGCCGACGGCGCGGCGACCGTCGACGCAGAGCATCTCCGCCGCCGCCGGGTTGATGAACGTGATCCGGGCTGCGGTGTCGACGCCGAAGATGCCTTCGCCCGTGGCCTCGAGGATCAGGGCCGTGCGCGCGGAGGCGCTCTCGTTGAAGCGCCACGCGATGACGCTGCCCACGCACGACGCGAGCACGAAGCCCGCGTGGATGCCGGCCCACCGCCACGGCGACTCGTAGGCGGCGGCGTGGTTGTACACCTCCATCGGCCACAGCACGCCGACGATGCCGTGGTGCACGGCCACGAACGCCACCGACAGCAAGTACGGAATCCAGTCCTGGCAGAGCGCGAGGAACGCCAGCATCACGAAGAAGTGGAAGTGCGCCTCGATGTAGCCGCCCGAGAGGTGCACGAAGATCCCGGACGCGCTCATGAGCGCGAAGCCCACGCATGTCGTCTGAAACGTGCGGCTCACGCGCGGCCAGCCCGCCAGCGCCGCAAAGAACGCCACGACGAGACCTTCGAGCGCCGTGTGCAGGACCGTCCCGTGCTCGATGAGCGCGTGCAGGCTCAGCTCCCACCGGTGGCCGAGCACGGGGCCGGCCAGCACGATGGCGGCGGCGTGCAGCCACGCCAGCGTGAGCAGGAACCGGCGGCGGGTGCGCCACACGCTCTCGGGAAGCGATCCGCCCGACGGCACGACGGACCACGCGCGTTCGAGCAGATCGACGACGGTATGCTGGCTCGGAATTGGTCGCACGTCCCCCTCGTGCAGGGACTGTAGGCAAGGAGGATGCCGCACCGGCGCGCCCAGGCTTTTCAGCGCGTTACACGCGCGTTGCCGGGCGCGCCCGAGGGAAACTGATCAGGGACTAGCCGAGGAACCCCTTGCCGGCGTCGGCGAGACGGTTGAGCAGTGGAGCAGGCGTCCAGAACGCGTCGCCGGTCTTCTTCTGGAACTCGAGCATCTTGTCACGCAGCGCCTTGAGGCCGATCGAGTCGGCCCAGAACATCGGGCCGCCGCGATAGACGGGCCAGCCGTAACCGTAGACCCAGATCACGTCGATGTCGCTGGCGCGGACCGCAATCTTCTCCTCGAGGATCTTGGCGCCCTCGTTCACCATCGGGTAGAGCAGCCGCTGGAGGATCTCCTCGTCGGAGATCGGCCGCCGCGTGATGCCCATCTCGGTGGAAACGTCGACGATGATCTTCTCCACGTCCGGATCGGGGCTCGGGTTGCGCTTGTCGTCGTACTTGTAATAGCCCGCGCCCGTCTTCTGGCCGAACCGTCCCAGCTCGCAGATGCGATCCGCCACCGGCGACTTCACGCCCCGGCCCTTGCGAATACGCCAGCCGACGTCGAGACCGGCGAGGTCGCCCATCGCGAACGGTCCCATCGGAAACCCGAAGTCGTACAGCACGCGGTCCACCTGGTGCGGCAGCGCGCCTTCGAGAATGAGCCGCTCGGCCTGGATGCCGCGCTGGTGCAGCATGCGGTTGCCGACGAAGCCGTAGCAGACGCCGACGAGCACGGGCACCTTGTTGATGCGCCGGCCGATGGCCATGGCCGTCGCAATCGTCGTCTTCGACGACTTGGCGCCGCGGACGTTTTCCAGCAGACGCATCACGTTGGCCGGGCTGAAGAAGTGCGTGCCGATCACGCTCTCCGGCCGGCGTGTCGCCGAGGCGATCTCGTTGACGTCGAGCGTCGACGTGTTCGTCGCCAGCACGGCGTCGGGCTTGGCGATCTTGTCGATCTTGGCGAAGACCTCCTTCTTGATCGGCATCTCCTCGAACACCGCCTCGATCACGATGTCGGCATCGGCGAGCGCGTTGAAGTCGGTGGTGCCGGTGATCAGGCCCATGCGCTTGTCGACGTCGGCCATCGTCAGCCGCCCGCGGCTCGCCGTCGTCTCATAGTTCTTGCGGACGACGCCGAGCCCGCGGTCGAGCGCGTCCTTCGCGACCTCGACCACCGTGACCGGGATCCCGACGTTGGCGAAGTTCATCGCGATGCCGCCGCCCATCGTACCCGCGCCGATCACCGCGGCCTTCTTGATCTCCTTCGCCGGCGTGTCGGCCGGCACGTCGGGAACCTTGGCCGCCTCGCGCTCGGCGAAGAAGAAATAGCGCTGCGCCTTCGACTCCGCCGAGTTCAGCAGCTCGACGAACAGCTCGCGCTCGCGCTTGATTCCCTGGTCGAACGGCAGGCTCACCGCGGCCTCGACGGCCTTGACGATGTTCTCGGGCGCACGGAAGCCGCGCGTCTGGCGCGCGACGGACTTGCGGAAGTTTGCGAAGACCTCCGCCTTGCCGCGCACGGCGGCGAGCTTGTCATCGAGGTCGCGGATCTTCTTCAGCGGGCGCTTCTCGTTCAGCACCTTCTCGGCAAACGCGACGCCGGCTGCCGTGAGGTCGCCCTGCACGATCTCGTCGACCAGTCCCGCGGCCAGCGCCTCCTCGGCGCGAATCGGATCTCCGCTGACCATCATCGACAGCGCCTTCTCCACGCCGACCACGCGCGGCAGCCGCTGCGTTCCGCCTGCGCCGGGCAGCAGGCCGAGCTTCACCTCGGGGAGCCCGAAGCGTGCGTCCTTCACGCTGATCCGGTAATGGCACGCGAGCGTCACCTCGAGACCGCCGCCGAGCGCGGTGCCGTGGACGGCGGCGACGACGGGCTTCGGACTGGTTTCGATCAGATCGAGCACCGAGTGCAGGCTCGGCTCCGCCGGCGGCTTGCCGAACTCGGTGATGTCCGCGCCGGCGATGAACGTGCGACCCGCGCAGACGATCACAATGGCCTGGACCGCCGAGTCGGCAATGGCCTGCTTCAGGCCCTGGGACAGCCCCTGTCGCACGTGCTGACTGAGCGCGTTGACGGGCGGATTGTTGACGGTCAGCACGGCCACGCGGCCGCGACGATCGAGGTCGATTGACTGGGTGACGGCTGTCATGATTGGCCCTCCCGGGTGCGACTGCGAGCGACTATACTCCGAATCCATGACGCCTACGACCGTCGAGCGCCCCAGCGTCTGTCCCCTCGATTGTCCCGACACGTGCAGCCTCAGCGTCACCGTCGACGCGGGCCGCATCACGAAGATCCGCGGCTCGCGCGCCAACCCCTACACGGCCGGCGTACTCTGCGCGAAGGTGCCCGAGTCGTATCCGGAGTTCGTCCACGGGCCCGGCCGCCTCACCACGCCGCTGCGTCGAGTCGGCAAGAAGGGCGAAGGGCGCTTCGAGCGCATCACGTGGGAGCAGGCGCTCGACGAGATCCACGCGCGCGTGTCGTCCGTCATCGCGGAGCACGGACCGCAGGCCGTGATGCCGCTGAACTATGGTGGGCCGCACGGCCTCCTCGCCGGCGGCTCGATGGACCTGCGCTTCTTTCATCGGCTGGGCGCCACGCTCCTCGACCGCGGGCCACTCTGCGGCGGCATTCGCAGCGAGGCGTGGGCGGGCACGTACGGCGCCGCACCCGGAATTCCGCCGGAGCAGGTCGAGGCGAGCCGGCTGATCATCGCGTGGGGCTACAACGTCACATGGTCGGGTCTGCATCTCACACCGATCATCGATCGCGCGCGCCGCAACGGCGCGAAGCTCGTCGTCGTCGATCCCAAGCGGACGAAGATCGCCGAGCGCGCCGATCTGCATCTGCCGATCAAGCCCGGCACCGACGTCGTGCTCGCGTGGGCGATCGCCGCCGAGCTCGAACGACGCGGCGCCATCGACCGTGCCTTCGTCGAGCGGCACGTGTCCGGCTACGAGGAGTACATGGAGCGCGCGCGGCGCTGGACGCCGGCGGCCGCCGCACGCGAGTGCGGGCTCTCCCAGGCGGACGTCGAGCTGCTCGCGGAGTGGTATGCGAGTGTGTCGCCCGCCGCCATCGCTGTGGGCAATGGACTGGAGCGCAATCAGAACGGCGGCAGTGGCGTGCGCGCGGTGTTCGCGCTGCCCGCCCTCGCCGGCAAGTTCGGCGTGCGGGGCGGCGGGCTCGTGAACTCGGCGCGCGCGGCATTTCCGCGCACGCCCGCCAAGCTGGCGCGGCCGGATCTCGTGCCGAAGGGCACGCGAACACTGAACATCGTGGACGTCGGTCGGCATCTGACCGATCCGGCGCTCTCGCCGCCGCTGAAGGCGATCTTCGTCTACAACCACAACCCGCTCGTGGTGCATCCCGATCAGAATCGGATGCGCCGCGGGCTCGCGCGCGAGGACCTGTTCGTCGTCGGCTCGGACGTGGTGATGACGGACAGCCTGGACTATGCCGACATCGTGCTGCCGGCGTGCAGCCACTTCGAGCACGACGATCTGTTCGCGGCGTACGGCACGCACTGGCTGCAGCGTGCGGAGCCCGTCATTCCGCCGCAGGGCGAGGCGCTACCCAACACCGAGATCTTCCGGCGGCTGGCGGCGCGCTTTGGGTTCGATGATCCGGTCTTCCGCGCGAGCGACGCCGAGCTCATGGACGACGCGGTCGACGGCGCGGACGCGCGGCTGGGCGGTGTGCAGCCGAGCCGCATCCCGCTCGATCGTGCGCTGCTGATGACGTTCGACGGCGGCGAGGCGAACCTTTTCGCCAACGTATTTCCGAAGACGGCGTCGGGCAAGGTGGAGCTCGCATCGCCGTATCTCGAGACCAAATACGGCGCGCGACTGCCCGACTATCGCCCGTTCACGTCCTCGTACCCGCTGATTCTCATCACGCCGGCGTCGGATAAGCGTACGACCTCGACGTTCGGCGGCTGCACCGCCAACGCCGAGACGCCGCCGCTCGAGATCCATCCCGACGACGCGCGGGCGCGCGGGCTCTCCGACGGCATGCGCGTACGCGTGTGGAACGACCTCGGCGAGGTTCACCTGCCCGTGCGCGTCACGGACTCGGTGCCGCCCGGCGTCGTGTGCTCGCTCAAGGGCGCCTGGATGAAGACGAGCGACAACGGACAGACGGTGTCCGCGCTCGCACCCACGCACCACGCCGACATCTGCGGCGGCGCCTGCTACAACGACACGCGCGTCGAGGTGGCTCCCGCCTGAGCGGCGGTCCGCTCGTCGGCGGCGTCGAGACGGGCGGCACGCGCGTACGCTGTGTCGTCGCGACCGGACCCGACGACGTGCGCGCCGAGACGAGCGTGCCGACCACGACGCCGGCCGAGACGCTCGCCGCTGTCCTGGACTTCTTTCGCGCGCACACGCCGGTCGCCGCGATCGGCATCGCGTGCTTCGGACCAATCGATCTGGACCGCGGATCCGCGACGTTCGGTCACATCGCGACGACGCCCAAGCCCGGCTGGGCCGGGGCAGACGTCGTCGGCGCGCTGCGCACACTGAACGTGCCGATCGTGTTCGACACCGACGTCAACGGCGCCGCACTCGGGGAGCATCGCTGGGGCGCCGGGCGCGGCGTCGACCCGTTCGTGTACGTGACGGTCGGGACCGGAATCGGTGGCGGCGCGATCGTCGCGGGCACTCCGCTGCACGGGCTGGTCCATCCCGAGATGGGTCACGTGCTGATTCCGCGCGATCCCGATGACGCGTTCGCCGGCGCGTGCCCGTATCACGGCTCGTGTCTCGAGGGCCTCGCCTCCGCCGTCGCCCTGCAGCGCCGCTGGGGTGCTGCGCCTGAAACGCTCCACGCCGAGCACGACGCGTGGCGTCTGCAGGCGCGCTATCTCGCGCTCGGCCTCGCCGCGATTACGGCGGTGCTGTCGCCGCCGCGCATCGGGCTCGGCGGCGGCGTGATGCGCGCGCCCGGCCTACTGGCCCGCGTGCGCGCCGAACTCGCGACCGTCCTCGCCGGCTACGTGCGCACGCCGGAGATCGTGCCCCCGGCGCTTGGCGAACGGGCCGGTGTGCTCGGGGCCATTGCGCTGGGCCAAATGGCCCTCGACGGGCGTGAGTACAATAGCGCGCGATGAAGGTGCTCCTGGTTCATCCAAGTCCGTTGATGTACTCGG
>Ga0209382_10008799_pt1 | contig 12689 bp, 10 predicted proteins | sample SoiMetdeltSBSDD5_FD_187599 | JGI IMG/M metagenome (GOLD analysis project Ga0209382, IMG submission 187599) | Bulk soil microbial communities from a Populus tree surrounding site in Tennessee, USA - Soil MetaG P. deltoides SBSDD5 (SPAdes) (version 2) | ecosystem: Environmental > Terrestrial >... | reverse complement strand
AGCCCATGCGATGGCGTGTTTTGGACTATGCGGCCGGCCCTTGCGCCGGCCGCCAAACGAAAGTGCACGCTGCGCAGGAGAAAACGATGCTCAGGAAAATCTGCATGGTATCGATCGCTGCGGCGACGCTGCTGGCGTGGCCTGCACTCGCCGCCTGGCCATCGGATCGCGCCGCGCAGGCCGAACGGATCGGCGATCAGCGCATCATACGAGAGATCGTTATCGATGGCGGCCTGACCGAGGCCGGATCGGATGACGCGCCCGCCAATGAGCTTCGGCCGAGCTGGGTCGACCACCGCAGCGTTCTCGATCAACTGTATCAACACTCATGGTGAGACGCAGTGATTATGTTCTTCCCGGTCTTTTGGACAGTATATATCCCCATCGTCACGATCATCTTGGCTGCGGCCGGCGAGTGGCTGATCCATGCCTTGCGCCGGCTCCGCGCGCGAGGCCGGCTTGCCTGTTCGAACCGGCGGCGCGCGCGCGCAGCCCTCAATCGGTGAAATCAGGACATCCAATGTACGAGCCTCTCGTATCCGGTGGCACTGTGCGCAGGCTGTGGATCGGCGAAGCCGAGCTTTACGGCCAGCACTTGTTGCGCCTCGAGGCCGAAAGTCGGCGCAATCGCTTCGGCGGCGCGGTTTCCGACGAGTTCATCGGGCGGTACGCCGAGTCCTTCACGCTCAGCGGCGCGGTCATCTATGGTTTTTTTGTCGACAGCGTCTTACGCGGCGCGGCCGAGTTGCGCCTGCTCGAGCACACGGGTGACGCCGAGGCGGCCTTGAGCGTCGAGAAGCCGTGGCAGAGCTGCGGCGTAGGAACGGCGCTGCTGGAACGCGTGCTGCTCGCGGCGCGCAACCGGCAGATCGAGCGGCTGCATATGCTTTGCCTCGCCGAAAACCGGCGCGTGCAGCAGCTCGCGCGGAAATTCGATGCCGCGCTCAGCTTTGAAGCCGGCAGCGTCATGGGCGAAATGAAAGCACCACATCCCACACCGATGTCCGTCATGCGCGAGCTTGTGGCCGACAGCACCGACCTTGCGATGGCGATGTTGGACGTGCCGTCGCAGCTTGCAAAGCGGCTTGACTATATGAACGGCCCGCCGGAGCGCCGGCGGCGGGATCAGCGATATGAGCGGCTGATGTCCGTCGATAACTGGCGATGAGCGCGTGGTGCTCGCCCATGACTGGCGTTCCAGCAGGGACAGATCATGAAAGGCAGAGGCAGTGTTGTGAACGATTTACTCGAGCTTCAATCCCTGGGCACCCGGCGAGGCTTTCTCAAGTCGACGGGGCCGCGACGCTGGCGCTCGCCGCTCTGGCTAAGATCAAGTAGGCCGTTCTCGCCGTTACCGGTGCGTGACGGCAGGGCTGGGGCCTAGATCTGATTTCAGCATGTCAATCCGGTCCGCGTCGGCGATCCCCGCAATTTCAAACAAAAGACGACAGGCCTCACCAAGCATCTCTGTACCCAGATATTAGTTCAGCTGGGCAAACCTGCACCCGAAGTGTTTGTGTCACATGCAGGCTCTACGGGCGACCGCTGGCGTAACGCAGATCACAGGAGACCAATCATGACTGACCGCATCCCGACCATGACTCATGCCACCGGTTCGCCCGTGGTGGACAACACCAACATTCAGACGGCGGGCCCGCGCGGTCCGGCGCTGCTCCAGGACATCTGGCTGATCGAGAAGCTGGCTCATTTCGACCGTGAGGTGATTCCCGAACGCCGCATGCATGCAAAGGGATGGGGCGCGCATGGCACCTTCACCGTCACCAAGGACATCACCCGCTATACCAAGGCCAAGATCTTCTCGGAGATCGGCAAGCAGACGCCCATGTTCGCCCGCTTCTCGACCGTTGCCGGCGAGCGCGGCGCCGCCGATGCCGAGCGCGACATCCGCGGCACCGCCCTCAAGTTCTATACCGAGGAGGGCAACTGGGACATCGTCGGCAACAATACGCCCGTCTTCTTCTTTCGCGATCCGCTGCGGTTTTCGGACCTGAACCACGCGATCAAGCGCGATCCGCGCACCGGTCTGCGCTCGGCCGACAACAACTGGGACTTCTGGTCGCTCCTGCCGGAAGCGCTGCACCAGGTGACCATCATCATGTCTGATCGTGGGATTCCCAAGTCCTTCCGCAACATGCACCTGTTCGGCAGCCATACCTTTTCGATGATCAACGCCGCTAATGAGCGCACCTGGGTCAAATTCCACTTCCGCACACAGCAAGGTATCGAAAACCTCACGGACGAAGAAGCCGCCGCGGTGGTCGCCAACGATCGCGAGAGCAATGGGCGCGACCTGTTCAACGCGATCGAGAGCGGCAATTTTCCGCGATGGACGCTGTCGATCCAGGTAATGACCGAGCAGCAGGCCCGGACCCACAAGCACAATCCTTTCGATGTGACCAAGGTGTGGCCGAAGGCTGATTACCCGCTCATTGAGGTCGGGGTAATGGAGCTCAATCGCTATCCCGATAACTTCTTTGCGGAAGTGGAGCAGGCCGCATTCTCGCCGGCCAACATCGTTCCCGGCATCGGCTTCTCGCCAGACAAGATGCTGCAGGGCCGGCTGTTCTCCTATGGCGACACCCAGCGATATCGGCTCGGCGTCAATTTCAACCATATCCCGGTGAACGCGCCGAAATGCCCGTTCCTCAGCTACCACCGCGACGGCAAGATGCGGACGGACGGCAACCTTGGTGCGACGCCGACCTACTGGCCCAACAGCAAGGGCTCGTGGATCGATCGGAACGAGGCGCTGATCGAGCCGTCGCTGCCGATCGAGGGTGATGCGACCTATTGGGATCATCGCGTCGCTGATGATCACTATGAGCAGCCCGGCAACCTGTTCAGGAAGATGACCGCCCAGCAACAGCAGCTTCTCTTCGAGAACACCGCCCGCGCCATGGGTGACGCGCGCATCGAAGTCAAGCAGCGCTACATCGCCAACTGCGCCAAAGCCGATCCCGCCTATGGCGCGGGCGTCGCCGCCGCCCTGGGCCTCGCGCTCGACCAGGCTGCCGAATGACTGGTTTCCCTCCAGTAGGAGTAGCGGCATGAGCACGATCACTGCAAGGAAGCACGATCCCGCAAGCGCGATCCAGGGCATCGGGATCCCCGACAGCAAGCTGTGCCGGCAGATCACCGAGCTTGTCCGGGATACCGAGTCGGACCTGCTCTTCAATCATTCGAGCCGGGTTTATTGCTTTGCCGCGTTGACCGGCCTGCGACGTAACCTGCGGTTCGACAGCGAACTGCTCTATGCCGGCGCCATGTTCCACGACATGGGCCTGACACCTCGGCACAGCAGCCGAACCGAGCGCTTCGAGGTCGACGGCGCGAATGTCGCGCGCGACTTCCTTAAGGCCCACAACATCGCGCAAGGCGACATAGACCTCGTCTGGACCGCGATCGCGCTGCACACGACGCCGGGTATCCCCATGCACATGCACCCGATCATCGCCCTCGTCACCGCCGGCGTCGAAATGGACGTGCTCGGCATCGCCTATGAAGAGTTCTCGGATGCGCAGCGCAAGGCCGTGGTCGCGGCCTATCCGCGCACCCCTCATTTCAAGGAGGACATCATCCAGACCTTCTACGATGGCATCAAGCACAAGCCCGACACGACGTTCGGCAACGTCAAGGCCGACGTCCTCGCCGACAAGGACCCCAGCTTTCAGCGCGGCAATTTCTGCACTGTGATTCGGGGATCGCGCTGGACGGGCTGAGCAAGGCATCGGCCGATCTGGCAAACGTCCGCATCGGAAAATGTGCGCTCGCAACATGCCTCCGGCGTCCAGGCCGACGAGCTTTCACTTTGACGCTCGCAATGCTGCTGCGAGCAGAACGACGCAAGCCCATTTCTGGAGATCAGCAATGTCGAACTCTCTTGCATCCAAGGTCCTCGCGGAATTCATCGGCACCTTTGCATTCGTGTTCATCGGCGCCGGCGCCGCCGCGGTGGTCGGCGACGGTGTCGGCCTGCCCGGTATCACCGCGATTGCCTTCGCCCACGGCTTGACCATCATGGTCTTCGCCTTCGCCTACGGCACCGTGTCGGGAGGGCATATGAACCCCGCCGTCACTGTTGGCGTGCTCGCCGTCGGCGCGATGCGCGCCGGCGAGGCGGCCGGTTATATCGTCAGTCAGCTCGTTGGCGGCGTCATCGGCGCGCTCGTGTTGCGGGCCGTGCTGGGCGGCGCAGCTACCGGCCTCGGCACGCCCGCGCTCGCGCACGACCTCGCCCTGGGCGCCACGACCGTCGCGGTCTCGCCGGCAGCCGGATTCGTGATTGAGGCCGTGCTCGCCTTTTTCCTGGTGACGGTGGTGCTCAGCACTGCGGTTGCGGGCCGCGCTGGCAATCTCGCGCCGCTGGCGATCGGGATGACTCTGACCCTCAACATCATCATGGGTGGGGCCCTCACAGGCGCCGCCTTCAACCCGGCGCGGGCGCTGGGCCCGATGATCGTAACCGGCAATCTCAGCGATGCTTGGCTGTACATGGCAGCCCCGATCGTTGGCGCCATCGTCGCTGCCCTGGTTCACACCGGCCTCACCCGACTCGCCCGGCAGCCGGCGACGACGGCCGAGCCGGCTCAGCCCGTCCAGACACCGGCCGGCTGAGAATACTTGGACGCCCGCTATGGGCGCTCGGAAAGGTGACCCCTTCGCCGAGGATTACGTGTCTTGGTGCGACAGGGTTCTGATTGAGTGCAATGCCAATACGCTACGGCCTCTTTAATCTCGGCGGCCTGCTGGACGGTTCGTAGATGACGAGCGCGTTCCTCTTCCCGTGCGTTCGGGACAGCACGGATGCGTCCCTTCACGCCGGGCAGGTCTGAACAGGCTTCGACCGAACCTGTTGCCGGATTTGGTGAGCACCGCCCGCCGCACGATCAGTGTCGCTGCCCCTGGTCGGAAGTCGCGCAAAACTGAGCCAACCACGTCAAGAATGCGCAAGCCGTGTCCACGTGAAATGGCTACATCACCATCAGTCTGAAACTGGCGCGGAGGCCGTGTTGTGGACGATTGGCTCAGTCTTGCACATCTGATATCGCGGCGGCTTTTCCTCAAGACAACCGGGGTCGCGACATTGGCACTCACTGCTCCACCGGCGCTGGCTGAGACGGCGGCGGAAGCTGCGGTGCCGCCGAGCGAGCACGTAAGCCTCACGATTAATGGACGGCGCTATGCCATCGATCTCGACCCGCGCACCACTTTGCTCGATGCCTTGCGCGAGCATTTCGCGCTGACCGGCACGAAGAAGGGCTGCGACCAGGGACAGTGCGGCGCCTGCACGATCATCGTCAACGGACAGCGTATCAATAGTTGTCTGGCACTCGCGGTGATGCATGACGGCGACGAGATCACCACCATCGAGGGCTTGGCCGAGGAGGGCACTCTCGATCCGATGCAGGCCGCCTTTGTGCGCCATGACGGCTTCCAGTGCGGCTACTGCACCCCCGGCCAGATCTGCTCCGCCGTCGCGCTCTTGGCCGAACACGACGCGGGCTGGCCCAGCTATGTGACCGCGGATGTCGCGACCGCGCCGGCGCTGACCGATGCCGAAATCGCCGAGCGGATGAGCGGCAACATCTGCAGGTGTTCCGCTTACCCGAACATCGTTGCCGCCATCCGCGAGGTGAGCAAGGGGGGCCGTCAATGACACCGTTCCGCTACGAACGGGCGAGCGAGATCGCATCCGCCGGCGCATCGGCCGCCCAGCCTACGGCCAAGTTCATCGCCGGAGGCACGAATCTCGTCGACCTCATGAAGCTGCAGATCGAGACGCCGGCGCAGCTCGTCGACATCAGCCGGCTGCCGCTTGATCGCATCGAGGAGACGGCGGGCGGCCTGCGCATTGGCGCGCTCGTCACGAACAGCGCAGCTGCCGTCGACATGCGTGTCCGCCGCCGCTATCCGCTGCTCGCGCAGGCCATTCTGGCCGGCGCGTCCACGCAGCTTCGCAACAAGGCCACGACCGGCGGCAATCTGCTGCAGCGCACGCGCTGCGCCTACTTCTATGACACGACCAAGCCCTGCAACAAGCGTGTGCCCGGCTCGGGTTGCGCGGCGTTGGAAGGCCTCAACCGGATGAACGCCGTGCTCGGTGTGAGCGACCACTGCATCGCGGCGCACCCGTCCGACATGGCTGTGGCGATGACGGCGCTCGACGCAGTGGTGGAGACCATCGCGCCCGACGGTTCGGCCCGCACGATTCCGATCGATGCGCTTTACCGTCCACCCGGCAACACGCCGCATATCGAAACGGTGCTGGAGCCTGGCGAACTGATCGTCTCGGTGCTGCTGCCGCCGCCCCCCGCCGGTCGGCAGGTCTATCGCAAAGTTCGCGACCGCGCTTCCTTCGCATTCGCGCTCGTTTCGGTCGCGGCGATCCTCGACTTGGACGGCGACCGGGTGCGGGCGGCGCGTGTCGCATTCGGAGGCCTCTCATATAAGCCGTGGCGGTCGGCCGAGGCCGAGGCAGCGCTCGTGGGCGCGCCGGCGACCCGCGCGGCGTTCGATGCCGCCGGCACGGCTGCACTCCGAAATGCCCGCGGCTATGGCCACAACGACTTCAAGATCCCGCTTGCCCGCCGGACGCTGCGCGCCACGCTCACTCAAGCGGCCGGACTCGCGTAAGGAGATTTCACATGGCGCAAAGTGACAGTCCGATCGGCCGCCCGCTTAGCCGCGTCGACGGCCCTCTCAAGGTAACCGGCAGAGCGAAGTACGCGTTCGAATACGCGGTACAAGGCGAAGCCGCGTACGGTTTCATCGTGTCCGCGGCGATCGGCAAGGGTCGCGTGGTCGGCGTGGATGTGCGCGATGCAGAGCGCGCGCCAGGCGTGCTGCTGGTCTTGACCCAAGGCAATGCACCGCCTCAGACCCCTTGGGGTCCGGTTGACCTGCCTGACCGCTTCGCGCGCGCGGAGCCTGCGCTCGACACCGATGCGGTGCGCTATTTCGGGTTCCCCGTTGCTTTCGTGGTTGCCGAAACCTTCGAGCAAGCCCGCGCCGCCGCCGCCCTGGTCCGCATTCGCTATGCCTCTGCGGCCGGGGACTATGACCTGCACGCGGCAGCGCCGCAGGCGGAGAAGCCGGACCAGATCGATGGCGGCGCGCCCCCTGACACTGCGGTCGGCGATTTCGCGTCCGCCTTCGCCGCCGCGCCGGTGAAGATCGACGCGGCCTACACCACGCCCTATCAGCACTCAGCCCCGATGGAGCCGCACGCGAGCATGGCGTTCTGGGAGGGCGAGATGCTCACCGTGTGCACGGCGGCGCAGTTGACGACCAGTCCGCGCGAAGGTCTCGCGCGAACGCTCAACATTCCGCCGGAAAATGTGCGCATCATCACGCGCTATATCGGCGGCGGCTTCGGCAACAAATTACCGTACTACGTCGACGCGACACTGGCCGCGATCGGCGCGCGCATGCTGCGGCGACCGGTAAAGGCGGCGATGACGCGCCCGCAGGTCTTCAACACCACGACGCATCGCAGCGCGTCCGAGCAGCGCGTACGGCTCGGCGCCGACCGCGATGGTCGTCTGACCGCCTATGCACAGGAAGCCGTGGCGCAGTCTGCACGCTTCGACACGTTCACCGAACCTGTCGCGCTGGCGGCACGCAGCCTCTATGCCGCGTCCAACCGGCTCACCCGGCATCGCCGCGCGCGGCTGGATTTGTCGCGTTCGGATTCGATGCGCGCGCCGGGCGACGCCATCGGGCTGTTGGCGCTCGAATGTGCTATGGACGAGCTAGCCGAGACTCTCTCACTCGATCCGGTCGAGCTGCGCCTACGCAATGATACGCAGATCGAGCCGGAACTGCACAAGGCGTTTTCCTCGCGCCATCTCGCCGAATGCTTGCGCGAAGGCGCCTCCCGCTTCGGTTGGGAGAGACGCGTCGCCAAGCCCGCGAGCGTTCGCGACGGGCGCTGGCTCGTCGGGATGGGCGTCGCTTCGGCAATCCGCGGCGACCTCCTGAAGCACGCGAGCGCACGCGCGCGCTTGGAGAGCGATGGCCGCTTGACCGTCGAGCTGGCCATGACGGACATCGGCACCGGCACCTATACGATCCTCACCCAGATCGCCGCCGAGACGATGGACTTGCCGGTCGATCGCGTCACGGTTCGTCTCGGCGACACGAATTTTCCCCCGACCGATGGCTCGGGCGGCTCCTGGGGAGCGGCGACTTCCGGTGCGGCGGTGCTTGCCGCTTGCCGCAAGCTCAAGGCCGGGCTCGGGTCCGGGATCACGGAAGCGGAGGGGTCGGTCACTCCGGCCGAGCTCGACAACAGCTACGCACACGACGCCTTCGGCGCGCATTTCGCCGAGGTCGGAGTGGATCGCGACACCGGCGAGGTCCGCGTTCGGCGCATGCTCGGCGTGTTCGCGGCCGGCCGCATTCTCAATGCCAAGACCGCGCGCTCGCAGATGATCGGCGGCATGACCTGGGGCATCGGCGCGGCGTTGATGGAGGAAAATCAGGTGGACCTGCGCTACGGCTCGTTCATCAACCAGGATTTGGCGAGCTACCACGTCGCGGTGAACGCCGATGTCGGCGCAATCGACGCCGTGCTTCTCGATGAGGCCGACCCGCACGGCAGCCCGCTCGGCAGCAAGGGCTTGGGCGAGCTCGGTATCTGCGGGGCGGGCGCGGCCGTCATCAACGCCATCCATAACGCGACCGGCGCGCGCATCCGCGATTTCCCCGCCACGCCGGACAAGCTGCTTCCCGCGCTCGAAGCGCTGGACGACTAGCTTGTTTGAGGGGAGCGGAAATGAGCCGCAAACTTCGCTCTGCTCCGTCCGCCCTTGTGACGGCACGATTGCCCAAGTCGCGGCAAAAGCCATCAAGAGATTCTCGACCGAATGAATAAGTTGCGGATGGGTCCCCTCTCGACGTGAGAGCGGCCATCGCAAGCGCTCGAAGCGCTCGACGACTAGCTTGGATTCGCTCTCCCAGGCGCAAAGGACTCAAGTTTCTCTCAAACAGCAAGCGCTCGCCGTCGAATGATCGTCTGCTCATGCAATGTCTTGAGTGACCACGAGATACGGAACGTGGTGACGACATCGCGGGAGCAACCGCTGAGCGCACCGCAAGTCTACGATTGCCTCGGCTGCAGCATTCGGTGCGGGCGCTGTGCCCGCGCCGTCAAGCGGATCATCACCGAGGCCTCGATCGCCTGCGCTGAGCGGGCGGCCGAGGGCATGTCGGTTCTCAGGAATGGTGGTCATCTCGACCGTCAAGAGGATTGGATCCGCAAGTATTTAGAGCAAGACCAACCTGATGACGCCAATAACGGGCAAGTCATTTTCCGGTCTGCAGAGTAGATGAGACACAAGACGAGCGCATTTTCACTGGCTTCTCGAGGCCGGCGTTTGCGCGCCTCCCCAATCACGGAAAGCTGGAAATGGATACGCAAATCAGGGGAAAGCCAGTGGCGGATTTGCGAGATTATCTCGCCGAAGAGCGAACGTTTCTCGCGTGGATCCGCACTGGCATCGCATTAATGGCCTTCGGGCTTATTCTGGCGCACTTTGGGATCTCCGCGGATGAGCCGCACCCGACCCAAGGGGGCCCCGGCATCGAGCCGCATGAGTTCTCACTCTGGTTTGGGGCCGCCCTGATCACCGTGGGCGTGATCGTAAATCTCGCTTCCGCATGGCGCTATGTGCGCCTGGTCAGCCAATTGAACCTAGGTCAGGTCGTGCCCCGCTGCGTCTCCAAGCAAGGCGTGGTCGTGGCTATGTCTCTGGCGCTGCTCGGCATGCTCATGGCGATTTACATGGTTCGGGTCCTGCCGCAGCCGCTGAACACGCTGCATGCACAAGCGGTGCACATGCCCGCGTCCACAGGAGACCATGATGCACGGTTCAGATAAGCGTTACCTCGACAACACTGCTCCATTCTTTTCGGCAGGTCTGATCATCCGACAAAAGGAGCCGAAGAATCTGGAGGCGCCCTTCGATCGGATCGACTCCTATCTCACTCCGACGGAGCTGTTCTACATACGCAGCCATTTTCCAACGCCAAAGTTGGACCGCGCCTCCTATCAGCTGCGCATCGATGGTGCGGTCAGCCATCCGTTGACTTTGAGTTACGAGGACTTGCGCAACATGCGATCCGAAACGCGGGTCGCGACGTTGGAGTGCGCAGGGAATGGCCGAGTCTTTCTCGTCCCGCAGGTGCAGGGAGCACAGTGGGAGCTCGGAGCGGTCAGCAATGCGGAATGGACGGGCGTGCCCCTGCGAGCATTGCTGGAGCGTGCCGGTCTGGCGGAAGACGCTTGCGAGATCGTGTTCGAAGGAGCGGATCGCGGAATACCCAAAGAAGAGCCCCATCCGCCCGACCCGATCTCGTATGTTTGGAGCCTGCCGCTAGCGAAGGCATTGCAGCCGGAAGTTCTGGTCGCGTATGCGATGAATGGTCGTGATCTTGCGCCCGACCACGGATTTCCGGTCCGCGCGATCGTGCCGGGTCATTATGGCATGGCTTCCGTCAAGTGGCTGACCCGCATCGAGGCCGTGCGTGAGCCGTTTCACGGTTATTGGCAGACGACGGATTACGCCTATTGGTCTTCGTCGGATGGAAAGCCGGTGCGGCGCGCGTTGGGAGAAATGCAACTCAAGTCGCAAATCGCGCGGCCGCGCGTCTACGAAACCGTGGCGCCGAATCGGATCTATACGGTTTGCGGCGCCGCATGGGCAGGCGACACCGACGTGACCGAGGTTGCAGTGAGCACCGATGGTGGCCAAACCTGGGCTGAGGCGGAATTTCTAGACCCGGTGCGACGGCATGCCTGGCGCCGTTGGAAATTCGATTGGCTTACACCGAAAAAGCCGGGGCAGTACACGCTGCTGGCTCGCGCCAAGGACGCGGACAGTATGCTGCAACCTGACGAGCACGACCGGAACTACGGTGTCTACGTGATCAATCACTCTCTCCCAATTGAAGTATTCATAGAGGGTTCTGAAGGCCCGTGAAGCGGGCGCACGAACGGCGCGCAGCACCCAGAATTGTGTCAGCCCGTCCAGATTCGGCAGCGCACCGAGTGCGCGACGAATCTACACATCACGAACAAATGAGAATGCGCTAGTGGAACGCAGCTTTTCCCGAAATAGGCAAGGTGATGTGAAGCGTGGCGCCGCGAGGTGCGTTCGCGGTGGCCCAAATCCGCCCCTCATGCGCTTCAATGATTGAGCGGCAGATCGAAAGTCCTATACCCATGCCGGTCGGCTTTGTGGAGTAGAACGGCTCGAACAAGCGGTTGAGAGACTCCGGTTCGAGTACCGGACCTAAGTCGCTCACCGTGATTGAAATAGAGGCGTCTCGGTCTTTGTCCGTGGCAATCTGCAGCTCTCGCTTCCCTTCGTCCGCGCTGCTCATGGCTTCGACGGCATTCGTCACCAAATTCATGATGACCTGCTGCAGCTGAATGCGATCTCCCCGAATGGGCGGCAAGTCTCTACCGAGGTGTGTCTCCAGCGAGACATCGTTCCTCAGGATTTCGCTGCGGGCCAGTGCGATCGTCTCGACGATCACCTCGTTTATATCCAACAGGTCCGCTTGCGCAGGCGCCTTCTTGACCAAGGCACGGATGCGCTGGATGACATCGCTGACCCGCCGGCCGTCCTTGATGATGGCCCCGAGCGCATCGGAGACCTCGTCCAGATCGGGCGGCCGGGCCCGCAGCATACGCGACGCAGCATAGGCATTGGTGACGAGCGCACCGATAGGCTGATTGACTTCATGCGCAATCGACGCCGTCAGCTGACCGACGGTTACGACGCGGTTGACATGCGCGAGCTGGATCCGCGCGTCGCGGAGTTTTTCAGCGGCCAGTGTTTGCTCGGTGAGATCGCGCGCGACTGCAAGCGCCGCATCCACCCGCTCCGACTCCAGCTTTAACGGCGAGTAGGTCACAACCCAGAATCTGCGACCCCCGGGATTGTCGAACCATTCTGCAAAGCTGACCTCTTGTCCCGCGAAACATCGATCCAAATTTGGTTTGACCACTCGATCGAAGGTTTCTCTGCCAACGATATCTCCGACTTGCATGCCAACGACCTTCTCGGCCGGTATTCTCCAAACCCGCTCATAGGTGGGATTGGCCCGTCGATACCGGTAATCCCGGCCGATGATGGATACGAGGTCCGGTAAGCGCTCGGACACCTGTTCAGTCAGATATTCCTCCCGCTTGCGATCGGTGATGTCGGTGGAGGTACCCACCACTTCGACGACATGGCCCGATGGGCTCAAAACGGGATGGCCGACGGTGTGAATAAATCTGATCGTGCCGTCCGAATGCACAACTCGGTGTTCTAGCTCGTAATCCCTGCGGTCGCGGATTGTTTGCTCCATCGCTTGCATCACTGTTTCACGGTCGTCCGGATGGATGCGCCGCACCCAATCGCCCGCGCCCGGCATCCCCGCTGCGGGATCGAAGCCAAACAAGCGGTGATGTTCCTCGGAGGAATAGGTCATCCGCCGCTTCGCGACGTCGTATGCCCAGCTGCCTGTGTGCGTGATCTTCTGCGCCTCCGCCAAATAGGCCTCGCTGCGCTGCAGGGCTTGTTCGGCGCGCTTGCGATCCTCGATATCGGTTGCCGTTCCGTACCATCGGACGATCTTTCCTGAGTCGTCGCGCAGCGGCCTGCCGTGGATCAGGA
>Ga0209382_10008798_pt1 | contig 12689 bp, 10 predicted proteins | sample SoiMetdeltSBSDD5_FD_187599 | JGI IMG/M metagenome (GOLD analysis project Ga0209382, IMG submission 187599) | Bulk soil microbial communities from a Populus tree surrounding site in Tennessee, USA - Soil MetaG P. deltoides SBSDD5 (SPAdes) (version 2) | ecosystem: Environmental > Terrestrial >... | reverse complement strand
CAGTTAGAGCAGAAAAACGGCTCAAGAGCCGTAGGAAACGATTAAGCCAAAAATTACTGCTGCGGCATTCTAACTTTGCCCGCCTAACTGTCCAGTGAAAGGGGTTCACTCCAAATCGTTCAAGCCGTTCCATCCGCGGCGCTAATCTTTGTTCTCCCTTCTTGTACGAGTTTAGTTCATTTGCGGCACAGAATGTCCCCCTCTACGAATCGCCGATTCGCCGCACCTAAACAAAATCAATAGTTACTATTGGCATTCCCCTTGCTCTAGCTAGCTCGCTCCACGGGGGTTTACCATGCCGTTGAAAAGACTCTACCGATCCATGAGTTGCGCACGCGCGGCTCTTTATTCTATGTTTGGTTCACCTAGCTTTGGAATTACCTGGTCAATTGTGACTTTCTTGAGTGGACTGGTTTACCTGATCTACGACGAACACAAGCGGCGTAATGTTGGAGCAGGGCGCAAAGAACGCGTCGCCGACCTTGAAAATAACAGTGAAGCCACGACACACAGTGACACACCTAACGTAATGATCTAGTTTTCTCGGACTATCGACCGAAACCGCTATCGTATCCAAGTTTGCCCAGAGTTAAGATTAATTAAGGGGGTCCGCGCTCCTCTAATTACATTGTGACGCTCTGTCATGCTGCGACGCTCTAATGTCACGTGCGACATTGAAGGGGAACGAATTATCGCAGGAGTTCTCAAATTTCCGTTCGACCTGTGGCAAACAGATTGCTCGCATCCAAGGTTTTAATGGCGCAAAAAATACTGCTAGTCGAGGACAACTCCGCCTTATCCGAGTTTTTGTCTTTTTACCTGCATAGCCTGGGGTATGAAACATCATTGGCTGGAACTTCAGCGCAGGGAATAAGCAAGGCTTTAGCGGAGGTTCCGGATCTCATAATAACAGACTTAAACCTTCCCGATATGACCGGCGTGGACGCGGCAATGATACTCAAACAAGACCCTGCTACATCCGCCATTCCGATTGTTGTCCTTACGGCCACGGTAGTTGGAGAATGGAAAAACAAAGCACTCAAGGCGGGCGTAACGGAGTATTTGATCAAGCCCATTTCACCCCTGGAATTAGCGAAGGTGCTGCGTCGACTCACGCCACTAGATGAGTTTTAAGCGCATGCTCGATAATCTCCAGACGGTTTTTTATCTTCAATGAATTGCAGAAAAAAGAATTTCGTACGGTTACATCTATCGATTTTTAAATTTCGCCCTCCCCTTTGATCAACCAGCCCCAGTGGGCCAGGCTTTCACCCCACCAAATGCCGGCTGAAAAATTCCGTCGCTTTCGGCCAGGACAGGGCCGCTGCGTGAGGCCGGTAATTCGATGATCCCGTGTTGGCGAAGGCATGCGCCGCGCCGGCATAGGTGTGGAACTCGTGGACTTTTCCCCATTTCTTAAGCTCCGCGTCGAGCTTGCGCATGTCTTCTGGGGATGGGTTCTGATCGTCCGCGCCGAAGTGCCCCTGGATCGGACAACCGATCTCGCGTGTACGCTCAAACGGCGATGTTCCATCGCCAAACGGAACCATCGTGCTGCCGCCGTAAAACATCACGCCGGCTTTGAGATCTTTGTTCGCCGCTGACATGAGATAAACCAGCCGCCCTCCCATGCAAAAGCCAACGATGCCTAACCGGCCGCCGTCGACCTGCCGGTGATTCTTGAGAAAACCGATAGCAGCATTGATATCGTTGATGATCGTCGTGTCGCGCAAGCGCGCTTTCCGCGTCGGATTGTCGTCTTTGCAGTCCGGACCATCGCGGTGATAAAGATTCGGCGCAACGGCGGCGTATCCCTGAAGCGCCAGCATGTGAGTGGTGTCTTTGATAAAATTTTCCAAGCCCGACTGTCCGTGAACCACGACGACACCCGGCACCGGCCCACCGCTCTCCGGCACGCTCACATAAAGCGGCATGTCATTGTTGTCGACATTTACTTTTTCCCACGAGCTAGGCACCTTTCACCTCCGTCATGAACATGGCTATCAGACCTTGCCATCACGAACACCTCAACTAAGCATAGCTTCTCCTGGCTGGTCAAGCATCATGTAGCTCACCGCGGAGTCGCTGAGGACGCAGAGTAAAGAGCTCTTGATCAAGAAATACTCCGATCTCTGTGAACTCTGCGTCTCTGTGGTGAATACTCTTACACAGCGCTCTCGAAGGAGCCTTTCTCCCGCTTCACTCAATCAATCCCAAGGGACTTCATCAAATTCAAGAGGTGGGTCTTGTGCAGGCCGAGTATTCTCGCGGCGGCGGCTCTATTGCCCCGCGTAGTCACCAGAGTCCGCCTGATGACATCCGTTCGGGCAGCGTCTACGGCTTCGCGATAGGACAAACCCTCAGAGGTTCTCTCCGCTTCTGAGTAAACGATACGTGGCGGCAGATCGTCGAGAGTAATTTCGGGTCCTTGGCCGAGTACCGCTGCGCGCTCGATCACGTTCGCCAATTCGCGGACGTTGCCCGGCCATTCATGAGCTACAAGTTTTGCCTCCGCATCAGCTTCAATCTCGGTAAAGTTCTTCTTCGTTTCAGCGGCAAACCGCCGCAAAAAATATTTAGCGAGAACGGGTATATCTTCTCTGCGTTCTCTTAATGGCGGCAGCGAGATCGGAATGACATTAAGACGATAGTAGAGGTCCTCACGGAATCGTCCTGCTTTGATGGCGCTTGAGAGGTCGCGGTTGGTCGCTGCGATCACCCGGACATCCACGTGAATCGGCTGAGTGCCGCCGACGCGCTCAAACTCCCGCTCTTGAAGAAATCTTAAGAGCTTGGTTTGCAGCTCCGCCGAAACATCTCCAACTTCATCGAGAAAAACCGTGCCGCCGTGAGCCAACTCCATCTTGCCCTTCTTGAGCTGATGGGCTCCCGTGAACGCGCCTTTTTCGTGGCCAAAAAGCTCGCTTTCAAGGAGTTCTTTCCCCAGGCCTACGCAATTGATAGCGATGAAGGGTTCTCCACTCCTGTCGCTCCACTGATGAATCGCCCGCGCGAAAACTTCTTTCCCTGTGCCGCTTTCACCTAAGAGCAATACGGTCGATTTGCTCGCCGCTGCCTTTTTAGCTGTTTCGATGGCGAGCTTCATCTTTGGGCTCTCGCCGCCGATTAACCGATAACGCTGGCTCTCCTCTTCGGTAAAGCGTTCAAAACCTCTTTTGAGCCGCTCGCGCTCCAGAGCCTTTTCTACTATGAGCACAATATGGTCGAGATCGAATGGCTTCGTGATGAAATCGAACGCTCCCTCTTTCATCGCTTGCACGGCCCGCTCGATGGTGCCGTAGGCCGTGATCATAATTGCCGTCGTGTCCCGCCCTCTTTGTCGTAATTCTTTCAACACTTCGAGCCCGTTTTTGACAGGCATCTCGATATCGAGGAGCACCAGTTCCGGGGCCTCCTTGTCCACCTTGTCCAGACACTCTCGCCCATTGGCGGCCGTGATCACTCGAGAACCAAGGCTATTCAGAGTTTCACTTAGAATGTCCCGAATATCGGCGTCGTCATCCGCGACAAGAATGGTTCCGCTAAGAGTTTTCATCGATCGGTTTCTTGCTTTGGCTTTACCCGGAGTTCTTCCTTAACCCTCGCCCTTTCAGGGAGAGGGATGGGGTGAGGGTAAGTGCCTTCTAAGACCTTCCCCTAATTCACACCAATCCAGAGCTTTGCGCACCTGATACCGGCAGAGTGAACGAGAACGTGCTCCCGCGACCCGGCTCAGACTCGACCCAAATCTTTCCGCCGTGCAACTCCACCAAAGCCTTAGCGATCGCAAGACCGAGGCCAGTGCCTTTTGAATCCGCGCCGTTTACCTCGGCAACACGATAAAACTTGGCAAATATCTTTTCTCTATCATCCAGCGGTACTCCCGGACCCGTATCGGATACAGACACCTGAACGCTTTCCCCACCATTTCTTGACGCTGATACTGTGATCCTGCCCTGAACAGGCGTGAACTTGATCGCGTTGCCGATCAGGTTCGTCAGGACTTGGTTGATTTTATCCCGATCCGCCCAGACCAGAATGGACGGTTCGCGCATGGTCGTTTCAAGCGCAATAACTTTCTCCGCCGCAACCGGCCGCAAGGCCTCCGCCACCTCATGGACGAGCCCACTGAGAGAAACGCGGCTAGATTTAAACTCGATCTTTCCCGACTCGATCTTGGCCAGATCCAACAGGTCATTGATCAAACCGGCTAGATGCTGCGTATTAGATCGCACGCGGGTGAGATAGTGAACTTGCTTCTCGGTAAGCGGTCCGGCCACCTCGCGCAGTATCAGATCCACGGCGCCTTTGATTGCCGTGAGCGGTGTCCTCAGCTCGTGCGAGACGTGAGAGACGAAGTCCGATTTCATTCGATCCAACTCCTTGAGCCTCTCATTAGCAAGAGCAAGCTCGCGGGTTCTGTCTTCGACCTTTTTCTCCAACCCGGTATAGGCCTCGCGCAGATTCTCGGCCATTCTGTTGAACTCTTCCGCGAGCACTTCGATCTCATCTCCAGTTTTCAGCTCCAGGCGCGCATTCATATCGCCGCCGCCAATACGCTCGACCCCATTTCTCAGTGTTTCCAATGGCCGAACGACCCGCCGGGCAACAAGCAAAGAGGCAACAAGCGCCATGCCAAGACCTACGAGCAGGAAACCGGAAGTTCTAAACAATGATGCATAGAGCTCGCCATATACTTCTTCAACGGGTTGCTCAACGAAGACCGCCCCGCCGAGTACAGGAATCGGCGACCAGGAGCTGAAAACCTTCCGCGCATGAAGGTTATTGGCTACGGTCCACGTCGGGCTTGCCGCACCGGTTCGGGATTGGAAAGCCAAACGCACTTGATCGAGGTGGGCTACGTTGCGGCGTTGCAACACAAGGCTGATTTCCGGGTGCGCGATGAGATCGCCGTTGCGTGCTACGGCATAAGCGTAACCTTCGGTTCCGACTCTTAGCTTCGATAGCAGGTCCCACACGTACTTTAGATTGACCTGAACTTGAAGGATTCCAATTGCCCGTCCCACGTATCGCTCGATGGGAACGGCAATCGTCACGTAAGGCTCAGAGTCCCTATGAAAGTAGACGGGACCGAAATAGGACTTTCCTTCTTTAGCCAAGTGGAGCGCCGGAGCCAACTGGAGCGCCGGCAACGCGGAATCGATTTTCTCATCTAAGACCCGGGTAAGACGCGACACGGCTACGCGAGATATGCCATCGCTGTCGATCGCCACTGCCTCCGTGATAGCCGGGGCGATAGCGAGGAGCCGTCTCAACTCGAACCGATATTCCGGTGAGAGTCCTTTCTCCGTGATTTCACGACTTTTGGTGGCACCTCTCGTCGTGCGCTCGATCTCTTGGACAAATTGCTCGATTTTCGCGGCCGCCCCGAAGGTAATTTCCTGCTGAAGCCGCACAAGGTCTGCTGCACTCTCCCGATAGCGGAAGTAAAGTTCGCTTAGGCCGCTAGTGACAAGCCCGCCGCTGATCAGAATCAGGGAGATGAGAAAGTAGTGGCGAACAAGACGGCTACGCTTTTGCCGGGTTCTTCTATTTTGGATATACGATGCTTCGACTGAGCTCAGCACAGGTTTTAGCTTTTGGATTAGCGCAGGCATACTCACCCGCTGACTGCTTTCATTGAGGCCATTCAACCGAGGCGGATTCTATAAAACCCTCCAGCCAAGAAGCAAATTGGTCCGCGAATATTTTCCGACAATCTAAAATCCAAAACCTGTGCTGAGCCCTTCGGCTGTGCTCAGGATAGACTCCGTCGAAGTATCGAAAATCTAAAATTGACTCACTCAATCACCTTATCTGCCTCCATCAAAAGGTGCGCAGGAATTTTCAACCCCAGTGCTTTGGCTGTCTTGAGGTTGATCACCAGCTCGAACTTCGTCGGCCTTTCTATCGGGAGATCCGCTGGCTTGGCTCCCTTGAGGATCTTATCAATGTAGGTCGCCGCACGCCGGTCCACATCAGCCAGATCGGTTCCATAACTCATGAGGCCACCAAGCTCCGGAAATCTTCTCTCATCGTAGATCGCCGGTAGCCGGCTCTCCGCCGCAAGATTCGCGATCCGTTTTGTCAGATCATTAACGATGGGGCTCCGTATCATGAACAGGGCCTCAGCACGTTCTCTTTTTATAGCTGCGAAAGCCGGCTCTAAATCTTTAAACACAGCCTTACCGATTTTGATCTCTACCCAGTCGTCTCGATCTCGTACCTCTGCGGCCTGGAGCTGCACGCCCAGGGATTGAGCGGCAACCTCGGTCCTTCTCCAGGTTGTGGACTCAGGATGACTTGGAGTCCAAAGGACGGCGACGCGGGATAGCTGCGGAATCACGTCCTTGAGCAGCTCAAGCCGTTTTCCGACCAGCTCAGAGGTAAGGTTGGCCAGTCCGGTAATGTTTCCACCCGGTCGCGGTAAGCCGGCAACAAACCCGGCCCGAACAGGGTCCTGACTGCTTGTGACAATCGGGATCATCTGAGTCGCGCTCTTAGCGGCCTCCGTTGCTGGCATACCTTGCCCAAAGATAATGTCGACCTTTAGACGGACAAGGTCGCGCGCCAACTCGAGTAACCGTTCCGACCGGGCCTCTGCGAACCGATACTCGATGATAATATTTTTTCCCTCGATGTATCCGAGCTCTTTCAGTCCTTGGCGGAATGCCTCGATGCGATAAACCCTGCTGACCGGATCTCCGGGGCTCAGATAACCTATCCGAGCCATCTTTGTTGGCTGCTGCGCTTCAGCCGAAAGGCCAAGAGCCAAGAGAATGCTACCTAGAGCAAGACCAATGATTGTTTTGATCATGGTTATCTTCTTCTAGCTGTCGGCTGCTTCTGGCACTGCTGGCTTGTACACATTGCGTTGTCACTCGATCACTCGATCCGCCTCCATCAAAAGATGCGCAGGAATCTTGCGCTCTAAGGCTCTGGCGGTCTTGAGGTTGATCACCAGCTCGAATTTCGTCGGCTGTTCGACTGGCAGATCGGCGGGCTTAGCACCTCTCAAAATCCTATCCACGAAATATGCGGCGCGCCGGTGATACGCCCGACGATCCGGTCCATAAGATATAAGACCTCCGGCCTCTACATACCCCCCTCTCGGGTACATCGTTGGCATCCGGCTCTTCGCCGCCAGCTCAACTATTCTCGTTCGGTTCCGGAAGAATATATTTTGCGTCAGCACGGTGAGGGCAGCTGCCTTTTCTCTCACCATCGCTGCGAAGGCATTCTCGATCTCGTCCGGGTTCTTGACGTTCAAGATCTGAAGCTGCACGCTCGACGAACGAGCCACGGACTCGATTTCTTTAATCGATGTTTCTCGGTCAACATTGCCTACGTTTGCAAGAACCGCTACCCGGGAGATTCGTGGAGTTAACTCTTTGAGTAGTTCCAATCGCTTGCCGGCCAACTCCGGCCCCATGATGGACAGTCCCGTTAGATTCCCCGCGGGCTGGCCCAGGCTCTTCACAAGTCCCATTCCGACTGGATCGCTCATTACAATTGCGACGATAGGAGTCGTCTTGGTCAATCGCTGGGCAGCGCGGGCCCCGTTAACACTGGTTGCCACGATGATATCAATGTTCATACTGAGCAGTTCAGCCGCAAGCATCGGAAGCCGGTCCTCATTCTCGTTCGCCCATCGGTATTCGAGAACAATGTTTTCTCCGTCCACCCAGCCAAGCTCGTGAAGATCTTGTCGAAACTTTACGTCCTCTGGTAATGCGTCGGTTCCACGGCGCGCCATACGAAGCGGATCGCCACTCCCGGGGGATAGAATACCAATCCGGGGTATTTTCTTCGGCTGCTGCGCATGCGCTGGAATGCTCAGCGCAAAGAGCATAGCGCCAAGGAGGCAAAGCGCAGAGTGCACAGCGCTAAGCGCACGACCAGTGAATTTTTTCCTCATAAGTCTTCTCTGCGTTTCTGCTGTTCTCTGCTTTCTGCCAATCCAAAATCCAAAACCTGTGCTAAGCCCTTCGGCTGCGCTCAGGATAGACTCCATCGAAGTATCGAAAATCCAAAATTGACTCGCTTACACCAGTCCGGAGGTTACTGGCGCGGATACCGGCAGAATGAACGAGAACGTGCTGCCGCGACCCTCCTCGGACTCGACCCAAATCTTTCCGCCGTGCAACTCCACCAGCGCCTTAGCGATCGCAAGACCGAGGCCTGTGCCTTTGGAATTCTCTCCGTTCACCTCGGCAATCTGGTAAAACTTAGCAAAAATCTTGTCTTTCTCGTCCGCCGATACTCCCGGACCATTATCGGACACAGACACCTGAACACTTTCTTCGCCATTTTTTGACGCTGATACTGTGATCCTGCCCTGAACAGGCGTGAACTTGATCGCATTTCCGATCAGGTTCGTCAGGACTTGGTTGATTTTATCCCGGTCCGCCCAGACCAGAATGGACGGTTCGCGAAGGACCGCTTCAAGCGCAATGGACTTCTCCGCCGCCACCGGCCGCAAGCCTTCCACCACCTCATGGACGAGGCCGCTGAGAGAAACGCGACTCGATTTAACTTCGATCCTACCCGACTCGATCTTGGAAAGATCCAACAGGTCATTAATCAAACCAGCTAGATGCTGAGTGTTAGATCTCACGCGGTTGAGATAATGAATTTGCTTCTCGGTGAGCGGTCCCGCGACCTCGCGCAGCACAAGATCAACGGCGCCTTGGATTGCCGTGAGCGGCGTCCTCAACTCGTGCGAGACGTGCGAGACAAAATCCGATTTCATTCGGTCCAACTCTTTGAGTCTCTCATTGGCGAAAGCAAGCTCGCGGGTTCTGTCTTCGACCTTTTTCTCCAACCCGCTATAAGCCTGGTGCAGATTCTCCGTTATTCTGTTCCCGAATGCCTTGGCGGTCCTGAGATTGATCACTAGCTGGAACTCTGTCGGCTGTTTGATGGGCAAGTTTGCGGGCTTGGCGCCTTTCAAAATCTTATCGATATACGGGGCCGCACGCCGGTCCAGATCAGCCAGATTGACTCCATAACTCATGAGGCCACCAAGTTGCGCAAATCTTTGATCATCGTAAATGGCCGGCAGCCGGCTCTCGGCCGCAAGATTCACGATCCGTTTTGTCAGGTCATTAACGATGGGGCCTCGTAGCATGATCAGAGCCTGAGCACGTTCTCTTTTTATAGCTGCGAAGGCCGGCGCTAAATCGTCTCGATCTCGTACCTCCGCGGCCTGGAGCTGCACGCCCAGGGATCGAGCGGCGACCTCGGCCTCTCTCCAGGCTCCGACCGCAGGATGGCCCGGGGTCCAAAGAACGGCGACGTGGGATAGCTGCGGAATCACCTCCTTGAGCAGCTCAAGCCGTTTTCCAACCAACTCCGAGGTTAGGTTGGTCAGCCCCGTAATGTTTCCACCCGGTTGCGCTAAGCTGGCGACAAGCCCGGACCCTACCGGATCGCTGCTGCTTGTGACGATCGGAATTATCTGCGTCGCGTTCTTAGCGGCCTCCGTTGCTGGCCCACCTTGCGCAAAGATAATGTCGACATCGAGATGGACAAGCTCTCGCGCCAACTCGGATAACCGTTCCCACCTGCCCTTTGCGAGCCGATACTCGATGATAATATTTTTTCCCTCGATGTATCCGAGCTCTTTCAGCCCTTGTCGGAATGCCTCGATACGATAAGTCCTGGCGGCGGAGTCCCCCGGGCTCAGATAACCTATCCGAGCAAAAGTCCTCCTACGCATGCTTTTCTTCTCCTGAGCTCCGCTGCACCCGAACTCTAACCACTCCTATCACCTCATCCGCCCAGCCCCTCTTTCCCTCGCCCTTTTTAGGGAGAGGGCAAGGGTGAGGCTAAGTGTTGCGAACCAGATACCGGCAGAGTGAACGAGAACGTGCTGCCGCGACCCGGTTCGGACTCAACCCAAATTTTTCCCCCGTGCAACTCCACCAGCGCTTTGGAGATAGCGAGGCCGAGGCCCGTTCCTTTGGGTTTCGGCCCTCCGTCCTCCGAGACCTGATAAAACTTTTGGAAAATCTTCTGACACTCCTCCGCTGAAATCCCTGGACCGCTATCATTGATGGAAACCTGAGCCCATTCCGCGTTGTCTTTCGATGCAGAGACTGTGACCCTTCCTTGCGGCGGTGTAAACTTGATCGCATTGCCGACGAGGTTCATCAGCACCTGGGTCACTTTATCCCGGTCGGCCCACACAAGGACCGAGGGCTCGGACACCTTAACCTCGAGCAGGACGGGCTTCTCCGCGGCCATGGGCTTCACAGTCTCCAAGACCTCATGCACGAGACCTCCGACGGAGACGCGCACCTCCTTAAGCTCGACTTTTCCCTCCTCAATTTTTGCGAGATCGAGAAGATCGTTGATCAGCCCGGCCAGGTGCTGAGTGTTTGATCTCACGCGCGTAAGATAGTGGGTCTGACTTTCGTTAAGGCGGCCCGGCACTTCGCGGAGCAGGAGATCCACCGCACCTTTGATGGCCGTCAATGGCGTCCTTAGCTCGTGTGAAACATTTGACACGAAGTCTGATTTCAAACGGTCTAACTCTTTCAGTCGCTCGTTGACGGTTTCAAGCTGGCGGCTTTTTTCCTGAATTTCCTGGAAGAGGCGAACATTCTCGATGGCAATCACAGCCTGGTCGGCGAAGGTTCTGAGCAGTTCTATTTGCTTATCCGAAAAAGGTCGGACCTCCATGCGGCGGATTACGATTGCGCCGAAAGCCCTCCCTTTAGGGAGCAGCGGGGTGGTAAGCAGTGTGCGAGCGCCTGAGATCGCCTGTCGAGGCTTGGAGTCCGGAGAGTCGGTTTCGACTTCTGCTTTGAGGTCGTGAACATGCACCGTTTTTCTCTCGATAATAGCTCGGCCTACGGGCGTGTCACGACTGAGTGGCCTAGCCTCGGGCACCGGCATCGACCCATACTTCGCCACGGCCGGAATAACAACATCCCCGTCGATGCGAGCGATCAGGCCATCTGCAGCGCCACAAAGCCGCGCGGCACTCTCGATCACGGCATCGAGCACCGGTTGAATATCGGTGGGCGAGCTCGCGATCACGCGCAGGATCTCGCTTGCGGCGGCCTGTTGCTCTAAGGCTTCGGCGAGCTCGGCTTCGCGGGATTCGAGTTTTTCACTGACGCAGCGCAACTCTTCCTTGAGTTGGCTCAGTTCGGTACCTTGCGGGTTCGTTTTTTGCTTTATTGCCCTAAGCCATCCCATCAGAGTTCTCCTAAATCTATTCTAAGAGAACTGTCATTGGGCTAACCGCGAGGAGGCCGGAAAACGCGAGGCTGTTGGATCGGTTCGAGAGCCTATCCGACCGTGAACTTCATTGTCAACCGCTTTGGAAACCATGTAAACGAGCCGGTGAAGCGGCGGTGCGTATCGCGCCTAGGCAATAAGCGGCCGCTTCGCCGTTTCGAGGTTGGGTGCTCGTCACTTCTTTCTCTTCTCCTCTACCGTAATCGAACCCTGCATCCATGGATGGATGATACAAATATAGTGCAGGGTGGTGCCAGGGTGGGCGGTAACCTCAGCACTCACGGAGCTATTCGGGGGCAGGAAGATGGAGTCGCCAGCAGCGTCGAGGCCCGGGCGGCCGACGTTAACCACCGGTGTAGTAGGGGGTATCCCACCGTGGGCATCCATAAACTGCAAGCAAGGGCCATCAACGCCGAGGATTCTCTTATCCCATAAACATATGTAGGCTTCGGCAAAGTTAACCGGGACGTCCTCACGTTCAACAATGGTGATGGTATGGGGCGATGTAGTCAGGGCATTATCGGCCCAGGTCACTCTGTCTCCCTTATCTACCTTGATGTCCTGCGGTGCAAATCTTAGGTTGCTTAAAAAGAGGGAGTTAGCCTCAAAGGTCTCTAGACCCTTGACATCCACTTTTTTTCCGCCGTCTGCACCCACCATGCCTATGCTCACGGTCGCGACCATAGCTATTGCCATTAACGTGATCATCACGAGCTTTTGCATATCATCCTCCTTTTGCTGACTGGTTGGCTCTGATCCACTCTTCTCCACGCGTTCGAAGCCACGGCGGTGACCGCGCTCCCTGTACACCGCCGCCAGCTTCATATAGTCGAAGTGTTCGCCTCATGGTAATCTGTTACTGCCGCCGAGCTGGCGTTTCTTTCAAGGCTTGCTGCAACGCGCCTTCCAATTCACGCGCGGTCACGAGTCCTTCAAACTTAGCGCGGATGATTCCTCGCCCGTCCACCACAAAGATCCACGGCTCCGTGATCAAGCGCCATTCCTCGACCGTTGGAAACACTTTCTTCTCGGCAAAATCCTGCCATATCTCATGATGCGTGAAGGCCACTCGTTTGCCGTAGGCCGGAAGCAGTGTCCGAACGATATCGACAACTGGCCCGCACATGCGGCTGGTACAGAACTGTGGTGTTGCAAAGACAATTAGCTGCGGCTTACGCTGTTTGATGGCGTCCCCAATCCGGACTTGATGCAATCGAGGATCAGGCCGTGCGCTCGTATCAATCTGGCGCAGATCTCTAACATCACTGGCAATCAGATTGTGGCTCCGCGGCGCGGGAGAACCAACTGCCAGGGTGTGGGACGTATCAAGAACCGTCACTGCGGTGCGCGCCACCTCATGCGAGCCGTCCTTCTGATGAACCAATATCTCGATGCCCCAGTTACCCGCCCGCGCGAAACCGATCTGCGTTACGTAGAGA
>Ga0209382_10008797_pt1 | contig 12690 bp, 15 predicted proteins | sample SoiMetdeltSBSDD5_FD_187599 | JGI IMG/M metagenome (GOLD analysis project Ga0209382, IMG submission 187599) | Bulk soil microbial communities from a Populus tree surrounding site in Tennessee, USA - Soil MetaG P. deltoides SBSDD5 (SPAdes) (version 2) | ecosystem: Environmental > Terrestrial >... | reverse complement strand
TCCGAGACGTCGCGCATCCGATCGAGCAGCTGCTCGGTGATCGCCCACGCCTCCTCGGCCTGGGCCAGCGTCCTGGGAGCTTCACGATCGCCCTTGCTCGATCCGCCGTCGCCCTGCCACCAGGGGAGCTTCGCAAGCACGCCGGACTCGAAGACCGTGTACACCTCGGACTTGCGGAGGACCCGGCGCGGCCCCTCCAGGCTGTCGGCGCCGCGCAGAGCCAGGTCGGCCTCGACGGCGTTCTGGATGGTCGCGACACGACGGTAATTGTCTGAGACGTCGTTGCCAAGATAAAGCGCGACCACGACCACGTCAGGATTGAACCGGACGCCCTCCTTGGTCAGGTAGACGGCCTCGTTCGCCGTCGCCCAGCCGTTCGAGCCGGCGTTCAGGACGCGGTAGTGCCGGTCCGTTCGCTCGCTGTTGAGGCGGTCTTCGAGGCGCTGGGTGAACGTCTCGTGCTGGTTGACCTGCTCGGCGAAGGTGAACGAGTCGCCGGTGATCAGGATGCGGTACTCGCCGGGCGGCTTCGGGTAGTCGATCTCGGCGCCGCGCAGGCTCCTGGAGTTGATCTCGATCCAGGAGGTGAACTCCGAGGTCTTCTTCCAGCCGGCGCCGGGCTTGTTGCGCCGGCCGAACTCTGGATGCGCCTCGACGAAGCTCTGCGTCTGGTAGTCTCCCGGGAAGATCGCCCCGGCGACGCGCAGCGTGACCTCGGCGAGGGCGAGCGGCAGCAGCAAGCCGACCAGGATCAGCACGACGCGCGCCTTCCACGACGGCGCCGATCGCGGTGCAGCAGGGTCGCGACGCCGCGCCGCGTTTGCTGATCCAACGGCCGCCTCTCGTGCCATACCGCTCCGGCCCTGTGTCGTCGCCACAGGGCCGAGTATACGTACGTCCGCGCAGCCGGACCAAGGCTATTCGCCGTACCGCGACTCGATCGTAGCGGCGCTGACTCGAAGAGGATGGGCGCCTAGCACCGGCTCCTGACACCTGCCGTACACGTGCCGCGCCATCCGTGGTACCCTCGCCTCGCGATGGGATGTCACTGATGGAGGGTTGGCGGCGGAACCTGTACGTCGTCTGGTTCGCGACGTTCGCCAGCCTGACCGGCGGCAGCCTGGTCCAGCCGTTCCTCCCCCTCTTCATCAATCGAGATCTTGGCGTCACCGATCCGGGCACGGCGGCGATCTGGTTCGGAGTGGCGACCAGCGGCGGCGGCATCGCCCAGGCGATCCTGGCGCCGATCTGGGGGATTCTCGCGGACCGCCACGGCCGCAAGGCGATGCTGGTCCGAGCGCAGTTCGCGATCGGCGCCGCCAACGCCACGATGTCGTTCGTCGGCTCGCCGTGGCAGCTTGTGGGACTGCGAGTCATCCAGGGGATGTTCTCAGGCGTGGTCGGGGCCTCCCGAGCCCTGGTGGCCGGCAGCGTACCGCGAGATCGGGTGCCGTACGCGATGGGCCTGATCCAGTCCGCGATCTTCATGGGTCAGACGCTGGGGCCGACGATCGGCGGCATCATGGGCAGCGCGATCGGGTTTCGAGCGTCGTTCCTGGTGACCGCCAGCATCAACCTGGTGGCCGGCACGCTGGCGGTGAGGTACGTCAAGGAGCAGCCGATCGAGCGCCCAGGTGGCAAGGGGAGTCGCGGGCGGGGCAGCCTGCGCGAGATGCTGCGGTCGCGAGCCATTGCCATCCTCTTCGTCACCTTTTTCCTGACCTCCGTCGGCAACATGCTCTCCCGGCCGATCATCCCGTTGCTGCTCCAGGAGATCGACCCGGATCACGACGTCGCGTTCACGGCCGGGCTGGCTTTTTCCGTGCTCGGGGTGTCCGGCGCCATCGCGTCGGTGGCCGCGAGTCGGAGCGGCGGCCGAATCGGCCTGAGGCACCTCGTCGTCTACGCCGCGATCACGTCTGCCGTTTCCACCTACGTCGTCGGGCTGGGCACCACGCCGCTGATGGTGCTCGCCGCGCTGTTCGTCACCGGACTGGCCCAGGGCACGCTGGCCTCCTCGTCGACGGCGCTGATCAGCCTCGCGGCGCCGGCCAGCCGCCAGGGCACGGCGTTCGGCATGCTGACCTCGGCCCAGTCGCTGGCGATGGGGGCGGGCCCCCTGGCCGGCGGGCTGCTGGCGGCGTTCGCCGACCTGCGCACGCCGTTCGCCGCGTCGAGCGTGCTACTGGTCATGGGCGGGCTTCTCGTGATGGCGGCGCCGCAACCGACCACGACGTCGAGCTCGGAGGCGAGTCCTGTATGACCACCAATCGACCGTCACGCGTGCTGCTCGTGGTCTGGGACGGGATGCGTCCTGACCTGATCTCGCCGGACCTGACGCCGAACCTGGCTGCCCTGGGCGACAACGGCTGCGTCTTCGACGCCAACCACGCCGTCGTGCCGACCGTGACCCGGATCAACGCGGCGACACTCGCAACCGGCGCCCCGTCGTCGGTCCACGGCCTGCCCGCCAACCTCTTCTTCGCGCCGGCCGTCGATCCCCAGGCGCCGATCTCGGTCGGCGAGGGCGAGAACGTCGCCCAGCTTCGCCAGGCGTACGGCGTCTTCGCGGCGCCGACGATCGCCGACGTCATCCGTGCAAACGGCGGTCGGACGGCGATCGTCAGCAGCGGGACGCGCGGCTGCGCCTGGATGCTCCACCCGCGCCGTGCCGAAGTCGGCGATCTGATCGTTCACCCGACGCTCTCGACGGACGAGGAGCTGCGACCGTTCGTGGAGCGTCTTGGACCGATGCCTGACGCGGCCGTTCCAGACACGGCGCGAAATCGCTGGCTCGCCAGGGCTGCCGCCGAGATCGTGCTGCCCGAGCTTCGACCAGACCTGTTGATCTTCTGGCACGACGATCCGGACAAGAGCCAGCACCAGCACGGCTTCGGTCACCCGGTGAGCCTCCGGGCGATCCGCGACGCCGACGCGCACCTGGGGATCGTGCTGGCGGGGCTCGATGCGGCGGGCCTGCGCCAGGAGACGCTGATCGTGGTCGCGTCCGATCACGGCTACGTCGAGGTCACCCGGCGCCTGGACGTCTCGCCAGTGGTGGCGGCGCTCGCCGACGACGCACGGGTGATCGTCGCGCCGAACGGCTGTTCGGTCCTGTTTCATCTCAGGCGCCCGGATGCCCGGCACCTCGAGCGGATGGCTACCGAGCTCCGCAAGCTGCCCGGCGTTGACGTGATGTTCAGCGGCGTGCGCGGCGGTCCGGTGGTCGACGGCACACTGCCGATGAGCCTGATCCAGGTCGACGGGCCGCTGGCGCCGGATCTGCTCGTGACGCTCTCGTGGAGCGACGATCTGAACGATCGCAGCTACCAGGGCGTCTCCTACGGGGTCGGATCGAACAGGGCGAGCCACGGCGGCGCCAGCGCCTGGGAGATCAGGAACACCCTGATCGTGCAGGGGCCGGGCGTCAGGAGTGGGATACGGTCGTCGCCGCCGTCCGGCATCATCGACCTGGCGCCAACCGTGCTGTCGATGCTCGGCCTGACGGTGCCAGAGTCGATGGTGGGACGCGTCCTCCACGAGGCGCTGACGGGCGAACCGATGAACCACGCCGACCCGTCTCGCATGGCAGGCGATTCGGCGCGGGTCTGGGAGCAGACGAGTCCGGATGGCACGCTGCGCTGGAGCGAGTACGGCGGACGACGGTACCTCTCAGCGGTCAGTCGGGCGCCTCTCCTGACGCCGTAGCCCCGTACCACGGGGAGTGCACCTGCACTTGCGTCGCCCGAGCCTGTGCGGCTGGTCTACGCGCGGTCTACGGCAGGCTGGTTCGGCCCTCGCCACCCAGCGCGCCATTCGCGGCGGCGACGGCGACGTTCAGCGCGGCGTCGAACGAATCGCGCCAGGCGAACGCCCCGCCGATCGGCTCGCGGACATCCCAGCCACGCCCGTCAGGGGCTTTCGCCACGGTGAATGCGAGCGGGCTCTCGCGCGATGGCAGGGTGACCTCGACCCGCGCGGTGCCGGCCCGCTCGTCGACTGACACCCAGACGCCTGGAACGACGACCATCCGATGCCTCCTGCTGTGTGGCCACAAGACACCGTCGGCTGGACGGCGCAGGGACACGCTACCACCTGTGCCGCGAGCGAATGGCGATTCGGCCGTCTCAATCCGGCATCGAACGGGTCGTTCTGGCGGCGACACCACACCGGCGTGAGGCGAGAAGAAGGGGTGGGGCAAGAAAAAGCCCCGCCTCCTACGTGGAGAGCGGGGCCTCTGGTGCCGACGAAGGGATTCGTCTCGACCACCGTTCGCAACTATTCGTCACCATCCGCTATTTCCTGGCACCCGGATGTACGCGGACGCTCCGGACGACGACGGCCGGTAGCGGACCGCGCGTCGTTGCTAACCGGGTTGCTAACCAAACGCGATCACGCTCCTCCACCGGTCGGATCGAATTCCAGCTTCAGGTGCCAGACGAGGTTCACAGGAGCAGCCGGCAGGGTTGGAACGGGCTGGCCGAGCGCTCGTTCCATCGTCTCTATCATTCCTGTCCGGCTTGTGAGTCGATCGTAGTCCTTCCATCCTTCGAGTCCCGAACGCCACGGGGCAAGAGCGAGCAGGGCATCCAGATCGGTTGTCGACTCCTTGGCCCGATCCCGCTCTTGGTACTCGACTGCGAGGATCCAGATCGTGAAAAGCGGCAGGTCCGGGGCGGCCCGCCGCAGTCGAACCACCCGGGCGGCGTTTTCGCACGATATCCGCGTGATCCCGCTGGCCGTGGTGCGGATCATCTCCCCAAGGACCGACAGAATTTCGCATACCTGACCCTCGTCTGAACAACCGCCAGCGCGAGCGCCTCGTCCGCAAGGCCGAGCGCTCGACCGCGCGTGTTCAGGGTGCCGGCTTCGGCCGGCGCCCCCTCGTCGAGGCGGCAGCGTGATCGACGCCAGCCAGTACATCTACGTCGACACGGCCGCTGGAGGTGTCGACAGGCGGAACATCGTCAAGAAGTTTGACGAGGTGCGGCTCAACGGTCTGTCAGACTGCTACACCAGCCACAACCGCGCCACTGAGGATCGCGTCAAGTGGCTACAGACCCACGAGAACTCTCGCGGCAATCCAACCGTTGCGGGTTTTGACGGCGCGACCTGGGCCGATAACCTGCATCTTGACATCGACGCCGAGGGGAACCTCGGACTGGCGCTTCAACGGCTCCACGCCGTCCTGGACCGTCTTGAGACCTGGGGCGTCGACCTCAGCTCGATCCGGATCTACTTCTCGGGTGCGAAGGGGTTTCACATCGAGATCCCGCACACCTTGTTTGGGGACTTCATCCCGTCGAAGGAGCTCCCCAAACGGCTCCGGCGAGCTGCTAAGCGCATCTTCGGCGACATTCCGTTCGATACCAGCGTCTACGACGCCTTGCGGCTGTGGCGGCTTGAGAACAGCCGAAACGCGAAGAGCCGACTCTTCAAGATTCGCCTCACGGTCGGCGAGGCCCGTACGAGCAGCATCGATGAGATCACCGCGTTGGCCGCGCAGCCACGTGACACGTCGACGGTGCCGGAGTTCGAGGCAGTTCCCGACGACGAGTGGCACCCTGTTGAGGAGCTCGTCGACATCTGGGCGGCCACGATCATTGACGATGAGCCGACCGATCGGGCTGAGCAGCGAGCGCCGACCGATGCGGCACGCGACGCCCAGACGAGTGCCGCCATCACGGCGAGCTGGCCTTACGGCGGCGAGATTACGACCGAGGGCGACAAACCAAACGCCCAGGTCAGCCGCCATGCTGACTACCTGCTGCCAGTCATTGGCTACTTGGCCCCTCGCACATCGGCCGATCACGTGCAGGAGATCGTCGAGGATGCGGCCGAGCGTGCGAACGACCAGACGTTCCTGCGCGGTCGTGACTGGCACAATGAGATCAAGCGGATCGCCGATGGTGCCGCCGAGCGCATCGAGAAGGACGAGAGGGTCAGAGGGCTGCCCACGCTCGGCAAGCATTTCCCCGGTCTTGCGCGTGTGCTGGCTGCCCTCTGGCCCGATCCGACGATCATCCAGAACCTCCCGCTTGGCGAGGGCGATGCGCTCGAGGAGAAGGCCCTCCTCGAGGCCGCGAGCATCAAGCGCAGCACGGGCCAGCGCGTCCTCCGCGAGGCCTTGGATGAGGGCCGCGCCGTGAGGATCGGACGCGGCAAGAAGAACGATCCGTACCGTTACTGGGCGGGGTCTAACTTTCATTCTGCCCAAGCTACATCCCCCTGGGCAGAAAGCAATACAGAGCCCGCGTACACCTGTGCGGTGTGCGGCATCTTGACCGACTCGGCCGACCTGTGCGTGTCCTGCGAAATGGAGGCAGCGAGTTGAAGCGCCGTCCGCTCGGCCACCACGATTTCGCGACCAGGCTGACGCTCGCCCGTATGCTGATCGCCCGTGGCGCGTCACCCGCACCCATCCACCTGGCCAACCAGTTCGCCGCTGCCGGAGTTGAGGCACGAGGGCACCACGACCGGATCGCCGCCGTACTGCCGGTCCTGGAGCCAGATCGCCACTGGCGGCAACGGATCGACACCAGTCCACCAGACGACGTCCGGGCCTACCTGCTGGCCGCCGTGCTCGACTGCACGACGGTGTGCATTCACCTACGGCGAGGCGGTCCTCAGCCGGCGTTCTTCCAACTTCCGCTACGTCGCGCCGATTGCACCCGCTGTGTCGGAACGATCCGCCGGTCACCCGCTGATGAGGCCGACCGCTGCGACCTCTGCGGCGCGCGAGGCGTGGTGATCTTCCAACCGTTCGCCGTCCGTCTGGGCCCCACGCTCGTCGTGGGCGACGCCTGCCGGGGCTGTGCCCACGTTCTGGGGATAATGGACGCGGCGTCGTGACGGGGAGCCGTCCATCACCAGTGACGCTAGTGCCCTGCACGAGATCATCCGCGGGTCCGGAGGGTTCTTGATGCTCAGGGCGATGCTTGCTGGCAACCTTGGCGGCGACGCGGAAATGCGCTACTCGGCGAACGGCACACCGTTTCTGCGCTTCAACGTGGCCTCCAACTCCAACACCCGGTCCCCTGACGGAGAGTGGCAAAAGCGCACCGAGTGGGTTCGCGTGACCCTCTTTGGGCAGCGTGTCGAGTTCTTGTCTCAGCACCTGCGGAGGGGGACGTTCGTCTGCGTGGATGGCCGTCTCGAGGCTCGCCCCTGGACAGATCAGCACGGCCAGGTTCGAGCAGGGCTTGAGATCGTGGCGAGTGATGTCGAGTTCGCCAATCCACGACCGGGTGACGAGGCTGGGGACAGCGACACGGGTGGCGGTTCAGCGGCACACGATCGGTCGGGCCAGGGCGGCCCGCCGTCGCGCCAGGCACCGCCGTCGAGGCCGGACTCGGGCGACGACGGCGACCTCGAGGACCTGCCGTTCTGATGGGAGTCCTATCGCGCTTCGTGGACGATCACGAGCTCCACGAACTGGGCGACGTGCGCGACATCAGCCAGCGTGGCGTTGTCGGGGGTCGGGGCGTTGACGTGCAGCCTGACGGCGTACACGCCGCCGGCCAGGTCTACCGTGGCCGCCTCGCCGGCGACAGAGACCGGCATCTCGACATGCGCGCCGGGGTCCGAGTTGCGATCGGCTTGGAAGATGAGGACGGTGGGCGCCTTCACGTCGTCGTCGGCCAGACGGGCAGTCACCCGCAGGCGTCCCGGCTCGAGCTGAATCGCCAGGCCGGCGTCGGCGGCCGGCGTCACCATCAGGGTCGCGTCGAGCACAACGCGCTCGCGGGTGTCAGAGTTCATGCGGAGAGCTCCTTGGTCTCACGACCCGTCACCGCCGCCGAGCGGCTCCCCTGCGCGGGTCCGATTCGTGCTCGTCTCTCCAAGGGGGATGCTCGGCACTCCGGCAGCGACCTCCTCGATGGACGATGCGTAGTCGGTGCGGTCCCGGACCGGAGGACCGGCGCCCGGCCCACGCCGTCGGTGAGGGCGGCGATTACGCGGCCGAGCGGGAGCATCCCGCTCGACACTGTGGTTTCGGAGAGCGCACGATGAGTGCCAGCAGTGCTGACCTGAGGGAGCCCTTCGCGCCGCCCCCTGGCTCGGGGCGTCGGCCGCTCGCCTGTCTGACCTGTCCGCCGCACAACGTTGCCATGCGGATGACTCGAGTCCATCCTGCCCGCAGTGGCGTGGTCGTCCACCTCGTGTGCTCACAGGGTCACGCCCAGCGCCTGGCGGTCAGGTCTGCCGAGGGGCGCGTCCTCATCGAGGCGGCTCCGTCCACCCGGTCGATCTCGCCTCGGCGAGGCGAGATCATCCACTGATGTGCGAGGAGCCGGCGGCGCGGCCGGCTGTTGAGGAAGGGGGACCGGACACGTGACCCAGGACCCGAAAGATCCACAGGAGCTGGTGCGCGAGGCGGAAGCGATCGAAACCTCCGTTGCGCCTGGACGCGAGGCCGGCGACGACGAACCACCCACGGAGGAGAGCGCGAGTGACTGATCGTGAGTTCTGGATCGAGGTGCGGCGCTGGCTGAAGACGCGCATCCTGGCCGACACACAGATGGTCGCGACGATTGAGCAGCGCTTCGCCATCAGCGATAATGGAGCGACGAAGGATCGCCAGTCGTCGGCAGTGGGCCTGCCTCGCTAACAGAAGAGATCGGGGCGACGGGTACGCCATCCGGCCCCGATCGCCTGACAGAGTCTGCGCACATTGCGCCCGCTCTCTTGATGAAGGGAGCGGGCGCGTGTCGTTCCGAGACGTAGGCAGGCAAGCCACCTGGTCGGGCCGGCGCGGCAGGTGGCCATGGGCGCCGCCAGGATGACGCAGGCTAGCGGTCACGGCGAGAAGCGGTCCAGGCGCGAGGAAGCGGCCATCTCAGCATTGCTGGCCTGCCCGACGATCGACGCGGCGGCCCAACAGGCCGGCATCAGTGAGTCAACCCTGCGTGCCTGGCTCCGCGATCCTGCCTTCCAGCGGCGATACCGCGAGGCCCGGCGCCAGGTGGTCGAGCAGGCCATTGTCAGACTCCAGCAGGCAGCCGGCGACGCGGTCATGGTCCTATCAGCCATCGCCGGCGACGACTCGCAGCCAGCCGGCGCGCGGGTTTCGGCCGCTCGCACGGTCCTGGATCAGTCGTTCCGGGGCATGGAGGTCCTCGACCTGGTCGAGCGGATCGAGCAGCTCGAGCGGGCGCAGAGCGGCGGTACGGAATGACGACCGCCCTCGCCTCCCGCGTCGGCCGGCTGGAGAAAACGAGCGCCGGCGTGCTCGCACCGGCCGACCTCGGCGCGCTGTGGACGCCGCAGTCCGAGCCGCAACGGCTGGCGCTGGAGTCCGAGGCCGACGAGGTCTACTACGGCGGCGCCGTCGGCGGCGGGAAGACGGATCTGATCATCGGGGCCGCTGTCACACAGCACCGGCGCTCGGTGATCTTCCGCCGTGAGTACGCCCAGCACGCGGCCATCGTCGACCGCGTCACCGAGGTACTGGCCCCGATCGCCGACCGGGTGGCGTACAACGGCACGGATCGCCGCTGGCGCTTCCCCGGCGGGCGCATCCTCGAGCTGGGCGCCGCGCAGCACGAGGACAGCGTCCGGAAGTGGCGCGGCCGTCCCCACGACGGCAAGTTCTTCGACGAGCTGCCGGAGTTCACCGAGGGGCAGTATCTGTTCTTCTCGGGGTGGGCACGCACGACCATCCCGGGCCAGCGGGTGCGAACCATCGGCGCCGGCAACCCGCCGACCGATGCCGATGGGGAGTGGGTGATCCAGCGCTGGGCGCCGTGGCTCGATGAGCAGCACCCGAACCCGGCCGCACCGGGCGAGCTGCGGTGGTTCGTCAGGATCGACGGCACGGACACCGAGGTCGAGGGGCCCACTCCCATCGAGCACGGCGGCGAGACGCTCTATCCGCGCTCCCGGACGTTCATCCCGGCGAAGCTCGGCGACAACGCCTACCTCTCGCGTGACCCGGCCTACCGCGCGACCCTCCAGGCGCTCCCCGAGCCGCTCAGGAGCCAGCTCCTCTACGGCGACCACAGCATCGGCCTGCAAGACGACGAGTGGCAGGTCAGCCCCTCGGCGTGGGTGCGTGCGGCCCAGGCCAGGTGGACGCCGGAGCGGCCGACCACGGAGGACGAGTACGGGTGCCGGGCGCCGGCTCCGCTCGACCAGATCGGGGCTGACATCGCGCAGGGCGGCGCCGACAACACGGTGATCGCCAGGCGCTATGGTGACTGGTTCGCGGAGCCGGAGGTGCACCCGGGCATCTCGGTGCCGGACGCGCGGAAGAACGCGGAGCACGTCGGCCGGGCGCTGGTGGAGGGCGGGACGGCCGCCATCGACGTCGACGGGGTCGGCGCCTCGACGTTTCACCTGCTGGTCGCCCTCGGGCATGGCGACCGGGTGATCCCCTACCGCGGATCGGCGCGCATCCCGACACTCCGCGACCGCTCGGGGCGGCTGGCGTTCGCCAACCAACGGGCCGCCGCGTGGTGGGCGCTCCGGGATGCGCTCGATCCGGCCCACGGGAGCACCATCGCGCTGCCGCTGCTGCGCGAGCTGCGGGCTGATCTGTGCTCGGTCCGCTGGAGTCAGCAGGTCAACGGCATCCAGCTCGAGGACAAGAAGGACGTGAAGAAGCGGATCGGCCGGAGCCCGGACCTGGGCGACGCCTACGTCATGGCGAACGCGCCGTGGCTGGTCGCGCGGCCGGCGCTGCGGACGTACGATGTCACGATGGGAGCCGGCACCACGCCGCAAGAGAGTGCCTTCGAGCGGCTGCGGCGGATGCCCGAGCCGGTGCCGGTGCGCCCGCTGGTCGGGCGCCGCCGGTGACGTACAGCCCAACCTGACCGGCCGGGTTCCCTGGACGGCGAGCCATCACGGATGTGGGCCGGGGTCACTGGCCCCGGTCTCACCATTTCACCTCGACGTCTTGAAGAATCAACGTGGCCGGACTACGATGCGGAGTGCGGGGGTGCGACGGTGCAGCGGGGAGTCCGGTCGGCAGCAGGACAGACCACGGCGGCCGTACCGGCGGCCGTCGTGCTCGTCATCTGCGCCGCCGGCCGGCCGGGTCCGCAATCGGCCACAGCGGCCGGCTCGGTCGCGCAGTTGCCGACCACCCAGGACCGCCACATGGTGGTGGAGTCCGGCGGCAAGGTCTACGTCATGGGTGGCTGGATCGGGGGCGTCGGCACCAACCGGGTTGATGCCTATGATCCTGCCACCAATCAGTGGACCCGACGTGCGGATATGCTGACCGCCCGCTTCAGCTTCGGCGCCGCCAGGGACGGCAGCGGCCGCATCTACGCGGTCGGCGGCGTCGCGGAGGGAGCGGGGCTGACCGACCTGGCCGAGCGGTATGACCCTGCGACTAACGTATGGACGCCCATCCCAGCGCTGCCGGAGGCGATTGCAGCTCAGGCGATGTCGGAGCTCCCCAACGGCGATGTGCTCGTCGCCGGTGGTCAGACCTGGGCGGTGAGCGACCGGGCCTATATCTACAGCGTGACTCAGGGTCGGTGGACACCAGCGCACGCCATGTCTGCCCCTCGATACGCGATAGCCGGGACGCTGGCGTCGAACGGTCGCGTCTACGTCGTCGGAGGAAGCACGACGCTCGTCGAAGAGTACGACCCGACGTCCGACACCTGGGCGACGCGCGCCCCGATGCTCGCCGGGAGGTATACGCCAACGATCATCGCGGATGCCGGACGCCTGTACGTCTTCGGCGGGCTCTTGGAGGGATCCTTCACGAGGCCTCTCGCGACGACGGAGGTCTACGACCCGCTGCTGAATCAGTGGACGGCGTTGGCGCCGATGGCGACGGCCCGCTCGCACGCCGGTGCCGCTCGTGCCTTGCCTGGCTGGCTCCTATCGATCGCTGGCGACGGCGAATCGACCCAACTCGATTCGGTCGAGGACTACGCCGTCAGCACCAACACCTGGGGCGCTGGTGTGCCCGATCAGCCGACCCCGACGCCGACCGCTACGAGCACTCCGACACTCACGCCGACGCTCACGCCGACGCTCACGCCGACGCTCACACCCACACCAACCGCGACGCCTGGCGTCTGCGCCCCACGGCCACCGATCACACTGGACACCACGCGGCCCGCGTTCGGCCAGTTGAGGGTCGTCCTCACCGCCATGACGCTCCCGGCCACGCCGACGAACTGGCTGCGTCGCATCCGCTTCGATCGGCTCGACAACGCGCGGGTGACGATTCGGGGCTTCGTCGACCGGGAGCAGCCGTTCACGATCGAGTTGTCGGATCGCCCTCGGCAGGTGATCGTCGCCGCGACCTGGCGGGCACAGGGGCCTTATACGATCCGCCTCACGGTCGAGGACGACTGCAACCCGCCCTGGCGGACGTTCGTCGGAGCGGGGGCCGCAGTGTTCTGAGAGTCTCCCTACAGCCCCACCAGTCCGGCGGCGTTTCCCCGGAACAGGCTCCCGTCCCGGATGTAGCGCCGGGCCACGGCGACCGAGCGGTGCCCCGTCTGGGCCATGATGGCCCGCTCCTCGGCACCGGCGATGGCAGCTGTCACTGAAGGCGCGGCGGACGTTGCGGGCCAATCGACGAGGGCGGCATCAGTGGGTGTGTCACTCGCCGAACAGCGTCCGTGTCAGCGAAACCATAGCCACGCTTCGCCTGGGGAACGATCCTGGGAGACAGCGCAGCGGAGTGCGCGCGAGAGCTCCCCCGATGGAGGCAAGGCC
>Ga0209382_10008796_pt1 | contig 12690 bp, 11 predicted proteins | sample SoiMetdeltSBSDD5_FD_187599 | JGI IMG/M metagenome (GOLD analysis project Ga0209382, IMG submission 187599) | Bulk soil microbial communities from a Populus tree surrounding site in Tennessee, USA - Soil MetaG P. deltoides SBSDD5 (SPAdes) (version 2) | ecosystem: Environmental > Terrestrial >... | reverse complement strand
CCGTGACCGGCCCGGTTACCAGCGCCGCGACGATCGGGATCGGGAGGGTTACCAGAGGCGTGAGGACCGCGGGCTCGAGCGCCGGGGTGACCGTGATCGTGGTGGATACCAGCGCCGGGATGAACGTGATCGTGGTGGATACCAGCGGCGGGACGATCGGGGGTTCGACCGGGGTCGTCGTGGACCTGGCGGTTACCAGCGGCGGGACACCGGCTACGGCGACCGCGAACGTGGGCCGAGCCGCTTCTCCGACCGCGACGAAGAGCAGGCGCCTGCGGGCCCCCAGCTCCCCGATGACGTCTCCGCCGACGAGCTGGATCCGGCCGTCCGCGCGGAGCTGCTTCCGCTCGCCAGGCCGGTCGCCGAGGTGGTCGCGCGGCACCTTGTCGCCGCGGGCAAGCTGCTCGAGGAGGATCCTTCGCGGTCGCTTGAGCACGCGATAGCGGCCCGCCGGCTGGCTTCGCGCATCGCCGCCGTCCGGGAGGCCGTCGGCTTGGCGGCGTACCGTGCCGGCGAATGGGCGACCGCCATCGCCGAACTCAGGACGTATCACAGGATGACCGGTCGGCAGACGCACCTTGGGGTGCTCGCCGATTGCGAGCGGGCACTGGGGCGGCCGGAGAAGGCGATCGACCTGTTCCGCGCCGCGGACCGGTCGAAGCTGGGCCGCGAGGAGGCGCTGGAGCTGCTGATCGTGGCGGCCGGCGCGCGGGCCGACATGGGCCAGCACGACGCCGCCGCGACGATGCTGCAGATCCGCGAGCTTTCCATCGACTCCGAGGAGCCTTGGGCCGCAAGGCTTCGCTACGCCTATGCCGACGCGCTGCTAGAGGCGGGCCGGACAGAGGAGGCGCGGGAGTGGTTCGGGCGCGCCGCCGAGGTTGACACCGAGAGCGCGACCGACGCCGCCGAGCGGCTGCTCGAGATGGACGGCATCAAGATCGAGGGTGAGGACGAGGACGGCGACGACGAGGACAAAGGCCGACTCGAGGCCGAAGATCAAGCCGCGGGCGACGGCGAAGAAGACGAAGACGAGTACGACGAAGACGACGTCGACGATGACGATGACGACGACGTCGAAGACGACGATGAGGAAGACGACGTCGAAGACGAAGACGACGTCGACGATGACGAAGACGAAGACGACGCTGAGGAAGACGACGACGGCGGCGACGAATATGACGATGAAGACGAAGACGAAGACGACGAAGACGACGAAGACGACGATGAATATGACGACGAAGGCGAAGAAGACGAGTACGACGACGAGGTAAAGGACGACGAGGACGCAGGCGAGGAAAAAGGCGAAGGCGAGGAAAAGTCCGATCAGGACGACAAGTCGTGAGCCGGCTCGTCGACCGCTACGACCTGGTCATCCTGGACCTCGACGGGGTGGTGGTGCTGGGTGACCGGCCGGTGGCCGGTGCCCCGGAAGCGTTGATCCGCTTGAGGGAATCGGGCAAGACGATCTGCTTCGTCACCAACAACGCCTCTCGCCGTGCCTCCAAGGTGGCCGGAATCCTTGCCGGCATGGGCATCGAGGCGTCCGAGCACGAGGTCCTGACCTCCGCCGGTGCCGCCGCCGCGATGCTCGGGCGCAAACTCGAGGCCGAGGCGAAGGTCCTCGTCGTCGGCGCGCCCGCGCTAGCCGAAGAGGTTGCGGCGCACGGACTCCAGGTCGTCGATACCGCCGAGGCCAACCCCGCCGCCGTCGTCCAGGGATACGGCCCGGATGTCGGCTGGCGGCACCTGGCCGAGGCGTGCGTGGCGATCCGGGCAGGCGCCTTGTGGGTCGCCACCAACGCCGACCGTACCCTCCCGACCCCTCGCGGTGCCTTGCCCGGCAACGGCGCCCTGGTGGCGGCGCTGGCCACCGCCCTGGACCGGCCGCCCGACACTGTCGTCGGCAAGCCGGAGCCCGAGCTGTTCCTGGCAGCCGCAAGGGAGGCGGGGGCGAAGCGTAGCCTCGTCGTTGGCGATCGGCTCGACACCGACATCGCGGGTGCGCGCAGGGCGGGGATGGACAGCCTCCTTGTGCTCACCGGCGTTGCGGACGAACGGGCGCTCTCGCGGGTACCCCCGGATGAAAGGCCAACATACGTGGCGCCTGATCTGTCGGGGTTGTGGGATGTAGCGTGAACTTATGGTGACCCGGAAGGTGAGTGAACCGGTGCAGGATGCGCTGAAGGCCTATTTCGAGCTGGCCCTTGGGCTGACCGAGGCATCGAAGAAGAAGGCGGAGAAGGCCGTCAAGAAGATGGCCAAGGAGCTTGTGGGCAAAGGAAACGCGACGGCCGCCCAGATCCAGACAGCGGTCGAGGACCTTGTTACCACCAGCGCTTCCAACCGCGAGGCGGTGACCCGGCTGGTGCGGGTGGAGATGGACAGGGCGCTGAGCCGGGTGGGCCTTGCCACGAGCGAGGAGGTGTCGACGCTTCAGACGCGGGTGGAAGCGCTGGAGCGCCAGCTGCGCGACGAGCGCGCGGTGGCGAAGCCGGTGTCCGCACCCGCCGCGAAGGTGGAAGAGGCCGCGCCCGCCCCCAAAGCCGCGCCGACCCCCAAAGCCGAGCATGGCCCCAAGTCCGCGGCCAAGGCGGCCCCGACTACCGCCAAGAAGGCGACGGTCGTTAAGAAGGCGCCGGTGATCAAGAAGGCTCCGACGGTCAAGGCCGCGACGCCGTCAACCGATGTGCCCGTGGCGCCGAAGAAGGTGACCGCCAAGAAGGCCGTGAGGAAGGCGGTTCCGGTGACCGAGGCGACGCCGTGACCGACGAAATGGCCGCCGTGATCGACGAAACGCCGGAAAGCCAGGAGGCGTCCGGCGGCACGGGGCACCCGGCCGTCGACGCGGCGGTGCGCGCGGTGGTCAACTCGGCCGATCTGCCGGTGGCCGAGCAGCTCGCGGCCTACGAGGGGGCGCACCAGACCCTGCGCGAGGTGCTTGCGTCCATAGAGGACTGATGGCACGCCGCCTGCGCCTCGACGCCGAGCTGGTGCGGCGCGGTCTTGCCAGATCCCGCGAGCACGCGGCCTCGCTGATCGACCAGGGCCGGGTCGAGATCCGTGGGTCGGTCGCCCGCAAGGCGGCCGCCATGGTCGACCCGGCCGATCCGCTCGTTGTCGTCGAGGCTCCCCAAGGGCCCGATTATGTCTCGCGCGGCGGGCACAAGCTCGCGGGTGCCCTCGCGACGTTCGCGCCGAAAGGCTTGGTGGTCAAGGGAAAGCGGTGCCTCGACGCAGGCGCCTCGACCGGAGGTTTCACCGATGTGCTACTGCGCCAGGGGGCGGCGGCCGTCGTCGCGGTCGATGTCGGCTACGGCCAGCTCGCCTGGTCGCTGCGCAGCGATCCCCGCGTGACGGTGCTTGACCGCACCAACGTGCGCGCGCTGACCCCGGAACAGATCGGCGGCGTGGTCGATCTGACCGTCGCCGATCTCTCGTTCATCTCGCTGCGCCTGGTCCTTCCCGCGCTCGCCGCGTGCACCTCACGCGATGGTGACCTCGTCCTCATGGTCAAGCCGCAGTTCGAGGTCGGGCGGGAGCGGGTCGGCTCCGGCGGCGTGGTCCGCGACCCCGACGCCCGCGCCGATGCGGTGATCGATGTGTGTGCGTCGGCGGAGGGGCCGGGCCTGGGCGTGGCGGGCGTCGCGGTGAGTCCGCTTCCGGGCCCATCGGGAAACGTCGAGTTCTTTGTCTGGTTCCGGGCCGGCGCCCCGCCCGCCGACGCTCAGGTCATCAGGGACGTGGTTTCGGGTACGGTTTCGCCATGACCAGGGCAGCGCTCCTCGTCACCCACACCGGGCGCAAGGATTCCACGGACCACGCCCGGACGGTGGCGCGTGACCTGGCCCAGGCCGGGTTCGAGGTCCGCGTGATCGCCGAGGAAGCCTCCGATCTGGATATTTCTCATCTGGTACCCGTCAGCGGCGCCGACGCCGCCCAGGGAGTGGAGATCGTCTTCGCTCTCGGGGGTGACGGGACGCTGCTGCGCGCCGCCGAGCTTGCCCGCCCCGCCGGCGCCCCGCTGCTGGGTATAAACCTTGGCCGCGTTGGGTTTCTGGCCGAGGCGGAGATTTCCGATCTGGACCAGGCGGTGCGTGACGTCGTCGCCCGCGCGTACACCGTCGAGGAGCGGCTGACCGTCGATGTCACCGCGGAGCTGCGCGGCGAGGTGATCGCCGAGTCGTGGGCGCTCAACGAGGTGACCGTGGAGAAGAGCATGCCCGAGCGCATGCTCGAGCTGATGGTCGCCGTCGATGACCGGCCGCTTTCCCGCTACGGATGCGATGGAGTGATCTGCGCCACTCCGACCGGGTCGACCGCCTACGCCTTCTCGGCGGGCGGTCCCGTGGTCTGGCCCGAGGTGGAGGCGCTGCTGGTCGTGCCCATCAGCGCGCACGCGCTTTTCAGCCGCCCGCTGGTCACGGCGCCGCATTGCATGATTTCGATCAGCGTGGACCCGTACACGTCGCGTGCCGTGCTGTGCTGCGACGGCCGCCGGGTTTTCGACCTTCCCCCCGGCGCGCGAATCACTGTCCGGCGTGGAGCGACAGCAGTGCGTGTTGCGCAGCTTCGCCCGCGCGCGTTCACCGACCGTCTGGTGGCAAAGTTCGGACTTCCGGTCGAAGGCTGGCGCGGCAATGGTCGGTAGGTGGCGTTAGTGTCTGCCTGTGCTGGAAGAGTTGCGAATCACCGGCCTCGGGGTCATTGAGGACACCACCCTTCCGCTGGCCCGCGGGATGAATGTCATCACCGGAGAGACCGGAGCAGGCAAAACGATGGTCGTCACGGGGCTGGGGCTGCTCTTCGGCGGGCGCGCGGACGCGGGGCGGGTGAGGGCCGAGCCGGGTCGCGCGACGGTCGAGGGGCGGCTGCGCCTTTCCGCTAGGGCGGCGAGCGCGGTCAGCGCCCGGGTCGCCGACGCCGGCGCCGAACCGGATGAGGACGGCACTCTGCTGCTGAGCCGCACGGTCACGATCGAGGGGCGGTCGCGGGCTCACGTCGGTGGCAGATCGGTGCCCGTCTCGCTCCTGTCCGACGTGGGCGAGCAGGTGGTTGCGGTGCACGGGCAGTCCGATCAGCTGCGCCTGCTGCGCCCGGCCGAGCAGCGCTCCTCGCTGGACCGGTTCGCCGGTCCCGAGCACGAGAAGCTTCTGGTGGAGTTCCGGGAGCAGTTCTCGCGCTGGCGCGCGGTCGCCGACGATCTGGTCGACCGCAGGCGCAACGCGCGAGAGCGGCATCAGGAGGCGGACCTGCTGCGCCTGGGTCTCGACGAGATCACGCGGGTCGATCCGCAGCCCGGCGAGGACGACGAGCTTCGCGCCGAGGCGCAGCGCCTTGAGCACGCCGAGGGTTTGCGGACCGCCGCCCAGCTGGCTTACCAAGCCATCGGTGGGGGCGGTGAGTTCGACGCGGAAGACGCGGGAAGCCTGCTGGGCACCGGCCGCCGCTCGCTGGACGCCCAGTCCTCGGTCGACCCCAAGCTCGGCGAGCTTGCCTCGCGCCTCGAGGAGGCCGCCGCCCTCGTCGGTGACGTCGCGGTCGAGCTTTCCACGTACCTTGCCAGCCTTGACGCCGATCCCGCGCGCCTTCAGGCCATCTTCGAGCGCCGCACCACCCTGCGCACGCTGACCCGAAAGTACGCCGATGACGTCGACGGCGTGATCGCGTGGGCGGATCGGGCGAAGGAGCGGCTGTCGCTTTTGGACACATCCGACGAGGCGCTGGAGGAGATGGAGCGCGAGATGCAGCGGCTGGCCGGCGAGGTGGCCGCGCTCGCGGGCAAGCTGCGTGCGGCCAGACTTGAAGCGGCGCAACGCTTTTCCGGGCAGGTGACGGCCGAGCTGACGGGCCTTGCCATGCCGCACTCGCGCGTCGAGGTGGTCGTCTCCCCGAAGTCCCCGGGCGAGATCAGCCTGACGGTCGACGGGGTGGAGTCCGGTGTGACCGCCGAGGGCGCCGACGAGGTGGAGCTGCGGCTGCTTGCCCACCCGGGCGCGCCCTCGCTGCCGTTGCAGCGCGGGGCCTCCGGCGGCGAGCTGTCGCGCGTGATGCTCGCCATCGAAGTGGTCTTCGCCGGTGCCGGCGGCCCGCCGACGCTCGTCTTCGACGAGGTCGACTCCGGCGTGGGTGGCACGGCCGCGGTGGAGATCGGGCGCCGCCTGGCTCGGCTTGCCCGTAACCACCAGGTTCTTGTGGTGACCCACCTTCCGCAGGTGGCCGCGTTCGCCGACCGCCACCTGGTCGTGGCCAAGGACACGGGAGGGGCGATCACCACCAGCGGTGTGCGGGTGGTGGAGGAGACCGAGCGCTCGCGCGAGCTTGCCAGGATGCTGGCCGGGTTGCCCGACTCCGATCTGGGTATCGCCCATGCCGAGGAGTTGCTGTCGGTTGCTCAACGTGAGCGCTCCGCTACATAGCAAGGCTGATAACAATCTGGGAAGAAGCCGATCAAGGGTGTTGGTGTAACCGATCTGCGATTTCTCGTGCCAGGATGGCAGGCGATGCGTCTACCGACTTTTCGCCGGACCCGGACCGCTGAACCGGGCACTCTCGCCAGCACGGCTCGGCTCGATCGCCGAACAAAGCGGCTGGTCGGGCGACTGAGACCGGGCGAGATCGCTGTGATCGATCACGTCGACCTCGACCGGGTCGCCGCTGACTCGCTGGTGGCGGTCGGTGTCGCGGCGGTCCTCAATGCCAAGCCGTCGATCTCGGGCCGCTACCCCAACCTGGGCCCGCAGGTGCTCGTCAACGCGGGCATCCCGCTCCTCGACGATCTCGGTGATGGCATTTTCGAGCAGGTCCGGGAGGGTGACTTCGTCCGCGTCGATGGCAACACCGTCTATCTGCGCGATGAACCCATCGCCCACGGTGTCCGCCAGGACGGCGAGACCGTGGGCAAGGCCATGCTCGACGCCCGTGAAGGGCTGTCGGTGCAGCTGGAGGCGTTCGCGGCCAACACCATGGAGTACCTCAAGCAGGAGCGGGAGCTCCTGCTTGATGGCGTCGGCGTGCCCGAGATCAAGACTCAGATCACCGGGCGGCACTGCCTGATCGTGGTACGGGGCTACGACTACAAGCTCGATCTCGAAGTCCTTCGGCCGTACATCCGCGAGTTCAAGCCAGTGCTGATCGGCGTGGACGGCGGGGCCGACGCGCTCGTGGAGGCGGGCTACTCACCCGACATGATCATCGGGGACATGGACTCGGTCACCGACGACGTGCTGCGCTGCGGCGCCGAGGTGATCGTCCACGCCTATCCCGATGGGCGCGCGCCCGGCCTGTCGCGGGTGCACCAGCTCGGTGTGCCGGCGATCACCTTCCCTGCCGCCGCGACCAGCGAGGACATCGCGATGCTGCTCGCCGATGAGAAAGGGGCGACGCTGATCGTCGCGGTGGGCACGCATGGCACGCTGGTGGAGTTCCTCGACAAGGGGCGCGGTGGCATGGCCTCCTCGTTCCTCACCCGCCTGCGCGTGGGCGGCAAGCTGGTCGAGGCCAAGGGTGTGAGCCGGCTCTACAAGCAGAGTATTTCCGGCTCATCCGTGCTGTTGTTGGTGCTGTCCGCGGTTTCGGCGATGGCCGCCGCCCTGGCGGTGTCCACGGTCGGCAAGGCCTATCTCTCCCTCGCCGCGGAGTGGTGGGACAATTTGGTGTTCGACCTCCAGCAGCTGTTCTAGGGCTTAGGGAACGATCAAGGTGATCAACTTTAGGTACCACGTCGTGTCGCTGACCGCCGTGTTCCTCGCGCTCGCCATCGGCCTGGTGGTCGGCACCGCCGCGCTCAACGGCCCGGCCGCCGACACGCTGGGAGACCAGGTGGACGCCTTGCGCAAGGCCAACACCGGGCTGCGGGAGCGGGTCACCGGCCTCGAGGACCAGGCCAACCGCGAGGAGCAGTTCGTCAACGCGGCGGCGCCGATCATGCTCGACGGCAAGCTCGCCAACCGTCGCGTGCTGCTGGTCTCCCTGACCTCCGGCCGCACTCACCTGGAGGGCGTGACGAGCAAGCTCACCACCGCCGGGGCGAAGATCGCCGGGACGATCACATTGCAGGACAAGTTCTTCCAGCCGGAGGAGAGCACGGCGCTGCTGGAGCTGGCGTCCAAGGCGCCGGCGATCGTGCCGGTCGCCTCGCTGCCGGTCAACACCGACGGAGTGGAGACGTCCAGCGCCCTGATCGCGACGGTGCTGCTCGACCGTAGCCTGGCCATCTCGCCCAACGACATCGCCGAGGTGCTGACGGCGTACTCGAAGGCGGGCTACCTGAGCACCGAGGGCACGGTGACCGGCGGTGCGGAGGCCATCGTTTTCGTCTCCGGCCAGCCGGCCGTCGACCGCCAGGCGGGCGCGAAGAACTCCGCGATGGCCACGTCGCTGGCGCAGTTCGACAAGGTGAGCGTGGCCGTGGTCGCCGGGGTGCTCGGCGGCGACGGCAACCTGGTGGGTCAGGTGCGCGACGACGCCGCGCTGGCCAAGACGATCTCGACGGTGGACAACGCCTCGACGGCGCAGGGCCAGGTCACCTCGGCGCTGGCACTGTGGGAGCAGCTGATGCAAAACAAGGTCGGCCACTACGGGGTTGGCCCCAAGTCGTCGGCCCTTGTGCCACAGGAAAAGAAGTAGGCATGGGACTCCTCGGGCGCTTGGCGCTGGCCGGATTGGGCGCGGCGGCGGCGGGGGCCGCCGCCCAGGCGATCGCGGCGTCGATCGTAGCGAAGGACTTGGAGCGCACCAACTTCCGGGGCCGTACGGTGAGCCTCGCCGGTGGCCCAGCGCTTGCCGCCTCGGCCAGCCTCACGTCCGCGCTCGGCGCGCGCGACGGCCGCACCGCGGCGGCGGCGCTGGTCGCCGGGCTTGGCAGCGGCGCGGTCGGGCTCTACGACGACATCGCCGGGATGAGGCCGGAACAGAAGGCGTACAAGGGGTTCCGGGGTCACCTTGAGGGGCTGAAGGAGGGCCGGGTCACCAGCGGCCTGGCCAAGATCGCTGGCGTGGGCTCGGCGGCGGTCATCGCGTCGGCAATGCTTCCCAACGAGAAGAGGGGCCTCGCGCGGGCGGTCGATGTGGCGCTTGGCGCCGGCGTGATCGCCGGCATGGCCAACCTGCTCAACCTGCTGGACCTGCGGCCGGGACGGGCGCTCAAGGTGGGCGCCGTGATCGGGGCGCCGCTGGCGCTGGGCAAGGCAGGGGGGGTCGCGGCCGGGCCAACCGGCGCCGCGGTGGGGCTGCTGCCACAGGACTTGGACGAGGAGATCATGCTGGGCGACGCGGGCGCCAACTCGCTGGGCGCGCTGCTGGGCGTGAGCATCGCCGCGAAGAGCGGAGCCTTCGTCAAGGCCGGGCTGCTGGCGGTGATCACAGGGCTGACGCTCGCGAGCGAAAAAGTGAGCTTCACGAAGGTCATCGAGCGGACACCGGTGCTGCGGGAGATCGATGAATGGGGCAGGCGGTCCTGACGGTGCTGGTGCGTGATGCCCGGATCGCTGGTGCCGCAATACTTATCGCAATCCTGACCATCCTGAGCCGCCTGGCCGGTTTCGGCCGCAACGTGGTGTTCGGGCTCACGGTGGGCGCCACCGACCTGGGCGACATCTACCTGGCCGCCAACACCGTCCCCAACATCATCTTTGAGATCGTGGCGGGCGGCGCGCTGGCGAGCTTGGTCGTGCCGCTGCTCGCGGGGCCGATCGCGAGCGGGGACCACCAGACGCTCAGGCGCACGGTTTCGGCCCTGCTCACGCTCACGGTGACCGTGCTGGCCGTGCTGTCGGCGCTGCTGGCGATCGGTGCGCCGCAGGTGATCGGTGTGCTCGCGCCGGATGCGGGCGAGGCTCAGCGGGAGGCGGGCATCACAATGCTGCGCGTCTTCGCGCCTCAGCTGCCCCTCTACGGGATCGGCATCGTGCTGACCGGGGTGCTGCAGGCGCACCGGCGGTTCGCGTGGCCTGTGATCGCGCCGCTGCTGTCGAGCCTGACGGTGATCGCGACCTATCTGTTGTTCGCAGGGCGGGCGGGGGTGCGTCCCGAACCGGAAACGGTCAGCCACTCCAACGTCCTGGTGCTTGCCGTGGGTACCACATGCGGAGTGGTCGTGCTGTCGTTGTGCTTGCTGATCCCGGTGTCCCGCTTGGGGATCCGGGTTTCGCCGGCGTTCCGCCTGCCGGCCGGGCTGGGCGGCAGGACCGCCGGGCTGGCGCTGGCGGGCGCGGCGACCGTCGCCTTCCAGCAGATCGCGATGCTGGTGACGATCAGGCTGGCGCTGGAGGTCTCCGGCGGCGCCAACACCGTCTACAACCTGGCGCAGACGTTCTACCTGCTGCCGTGGGCGGTGCTCGCGGTGCCGGTGGCGACCGCCGCCTACCCAACGGTGGCGGCCGCGCACGCCTCGGGCCGCGACGGCTCAGTGACCGTGGCCGCCTCCGGACGGGCAATCATGCTGCTGAGCTGCTTGGGTGCAGCGGGGCTCGTCGCCATCGCCCGCCCTGCCGCCAGCATCGTCCTGCCCGATGAGCCCGGGCAGGCGCGCGACATGGCGCTGGCGATGGTGGCCTTCGCCCCGGGGCTCATCGGGTACGGCATCGGGGCGTTGCATCAACGGACGCTGTACGCGGTCGGTGGGCAGCGGGTTGCCGCGATCGCGATCGGCCTGGGCTGGACGGTCGCCGCGATCTCGGCCATAGTGTTCAGCCAGGCCATGAGCAGTGTCATCGGAAGCCGGCCGGTGGCGCTGGCGCTGGCCAATTCGGTGGGCATGCTTGTGCTCGGCGCGGCCCTGGCGATCGGGGTGGCGCGCCGGTGCGGCAAGGCCGCCCTGGGCGGGCTCACCCGTGCCGGGATCGCGGGCGTCGTGGCGGCGGGGGCCGCGGCAGTCGCCGGATGGTTCGTGATACCCGGCACCACCCCGGGGATCTGGCCATTGATCGGGCAGGGCATGCTTGCCGGAGGTGTGGCCGCGCTCGTCTTTGTCGCGATGGGCGTCTTGCTTGATCGCGAGGACCTGCGCGTGGTCGCGCAGGCGGTGAGCAGGAGGATCCGCGGGAAGGGGGACGACGACCGGTGACGACCAACTGGACCGGGCGCGTGGTGCTGGTGCTCGCGTCCAGCACAGGCGGGATCGGCGCTCACGTCTCCAGCCTGGTCGAGGGGCTGACCGCGGCCGATGTGCGGGTGTTCGTGGCTGGGCCTGGCGCCGCCGACAGGCAGTTCCGGTTCACCGATCGCGGCGCCACCTTCACGCCTGTGGAGATCCCGCCCAACCTGCACCCCAGCGACATGCGCGCGGTCCGCTCGCTGCGCCAGCTGATCACCTGGGTGCAGCCGGACATCGTGCATGCCCACGGCCTGCGCGCCGGGCTCGCCTCCACGCTTGCCCGCCCGCCCTGCCCGCTCGTGGTGACCTGGCACAACGCGCCCCTGCGCGGCGGCGGCCTGCGCGGCCGGGTGCACACCATCGTCGAGCGGATCGTGGGCCGGGCCGCGAAAGTAACCCTTTGCGCCTCAAGCGATCTGGTGGCCAGGGCGCGGGCGGTCGGCGCCACCGACGTGCGGCTGGCCCCGGTGGCCGCGCCCGCCCTGCACCGCAGCCGCCGTCCCCGCGCCACCATGCGCGGCCACCTCGGCGTCAATGACGCCGCGCTTATCGTGCTTTCGGTGGGCCGGCTGCACCCGCAGAAGGGCTACAGCACCCTGATCGAGGCGGCGGCGCGCTGGCGCGACATCCGGCCGGTGCCACGGGTGTTCATCGCCGGCGAAGGACCGTCCTATCTGGACCTCGCGGCGCAGATCTCCCAGCTGCGCGCGCCGGTCACGCTGCTCGGGCACCGCACCGACGTCGGTGATCTGCTCGCCGCCGCCGACCTCGCGGTGGTGACGAGCATCTGGGAGGCGCGGCAGCTCTTCGCTCAGGAGGCCATGATCTCCGGGGTGCCCCTGCTGGCCACCGCTGTCGGCGGCATCCCTGAGCTGGTCGAGGACGCGGCGGAGCTGATCCCACCGTCCGATGTGGACGAGCTCGACCGCGCCTTCCGGCGCCTGGCGTCCGATCCGGCTTTGCGATCCCATCTGGCCTTGATGGGTACCCAAAAAGCCTCCACCTGGCCCAATGAGCAATCGACAATCGGCGGTGTGCTCGATCTCTACGCGGAGCTGGCCGGGTGAGGCGCCCACGGGCGGCCGCCATACTACTGCTGACGGTGGTGACCGCGGCGCTGGTGTCGTTCCTGGTGGACCTGCCCGGTTATGCCGCCGGCCGCTCGCGCTCCGTGACCAGCCAGAACAGCGCCGATTACGTGATCATTGCGGGCGCTCCAGGGCTGCGCTGGGACGACGTCTCCGCCGAGGGGACGCCCGCGCTGTGGCGGCTGGCGCAGCGCGGGGCGACCGGGTCGCTGGCGGTGCGTTCGGCGCACACACCCACCTGCCCGGCCGACGGCTGGGTCACGCTGGGCGCGGGCAACTTCGCCCGGCGCCTGAGCGGTCCCGTGGCCGAACAGTGCCCGGAGCTTGGCGTCGCCATCACGCAACCCGATGAGCAGGGCGCCTACCTGCCCGACCAGTCCAAGGTGGTGCAGGCGCAGAAGCAGCTGCCCTATGGCGCCGTGCCCGGGGCGCTCGCCGAGTCGGTGCGCTGCACCACGGCCGTGGGGCCGGGCGCGGCGGTCGCGGCGGCCCGGCCGTTCGGGCGCG
>Ga0209382_10008794_pt1 | contig 12691 bp, 2 predicted proteins | sample SoiMetdeltSBSDD5_FD_187599 | JGI IMG/M metagenome (GOLD analysis project Ga0209382, IMG submission 187599) | Bulk soil microbial communities from a Populus tree surrounding site in Tennessee, USA - Soil MetaG P. deltoides SBSDD5 (SPAdes) (version 2) | ecosystem: Environmental > Terrestrial >... | reverse complement strand
GCGGCGCCCGGCTCACTCGCCAACTCCGCGCGCTGTTCGACGTTCAAAGCCGGCTCGCCGGTCTCGATCACGCGCCGGCAAACCGGCTCGACCGTGTCTGCAATCCATGGTATGACCTCGCGCACTGTGCGACCCAGGTGCTCTTTCACCGAGGAGCCGTTGATTTCCGCCAGACGCTCGTTGATGCTGAGGTATTGCAGATCGGTGTCCACGAAACAGAGCCCGACCGGGGCCGTGGCGTAGATCGCCTCGACGTACGCCAACTGGCGGCGCGCCTGCTCCTCGCTCTCGCGCAGCGCTTCTTCGGCCCGCTTGCGCTGGGTGATGTCATGGACGATCGTGACAAAACATGGTTCGCCACGAAGCTCAATCGGCTCGATCGAGATCCTGGCTATAAGCGCTTCGCCCGATTTCCGTTTTATCGCCATCTCGAAGTCGCGAATGTAACCTTGCTCTTCCAGAATCGCGCGCACATGCCGTCGGTCCACGGGATCGATCGGGAATTCAAAGTGTGCCCAGCCTTTTCCGATCACTTCATCGCCGTCATAACCTAGCATCTGGCGCCAGCTATCATTGACCTCGAGAATGACGCCGTCGGACTGGCTGGTGATGATGAGACCGTCCGGACTCGCGCGGAACGCTTTGGCGAAACGCTCCTCGCTCTCGCGCAGCGCTTCCTCGGCCCGCTTGCGCTCGGTAATGTCGCGGCCGACCGTGAGCCAACAATGTTCGCCGCGAATTTCGAGCGGCTCGGCCGAGAACGCGACCAGACGCGTTTCGCCAGATTTCCGCTTCATCATGAATTCAAAGTCGCGGACGTAATTTCGCTCTTTCAGAATCGCCAACATGCGCCGGCGGTCCGAGATGTCAACATAGACTCCGAGGTCAATCGTGCTTCTTCCAATCACCTCATCACGGTCATAGCCTGTCAGCGAGACGAAGCTATCGTTGGCTTCAAGAATGACGCCGTCGGCGAGGCGGGAAATGACGAGGGCGTCCGGGCTTGTGAGGAAGGCTTTCGCGAAGCGCTCCTCACTCTCGCGAAGCGCTTCCTCGGCCCGTTTGCGCTCGGTGATGTCGCGGACGATCCCGGTGAAGATGCGCCTGCCGTCTTTGAAGTATTCGCTGAAGGCGACTTCGACCGGAACTTCATACCCGTCTTTGTGCAATCCTTGCAACTCGACTCCCGACCATTTGAGGTGTTTCTCTCCAGTCTCCAGATACCGCTCCATCCCGGTCTTGTGCAGATCGCGCATATATTCCGGCATCAACGTCGTCAGATCCGCGCCCACCACTTCCGACGGTGTGTAGCCGAAGACCTTCTCGACCGATGAATTGACCAACTGAATACGGCCGTCCTCGCCGACCGCGATGATGACATCTGACGCCGCCTCGGCGACTCCGCGATAACGCTCTTCGCTCTCGCGCAGCGCTTCCTCGGCCTGCTTGCGCTCGGAGATGTCAATGAAAGTGGCGACCGCTGAGACCCTGCGGCCTTCCGAATCGTATATCGGCGCCGCATCCACTGAGAAGAAGGTCTCCGTCCCGTCCCCGCGCCGGTACCTCATTTCTTCGCCCTTGACCGCTTCTCCGGAGATGATCGAGCGCGCGATGGGATACTCTTCCGCCCCGTAAGGACCACCGTCCTCGCGCAGGGCGCCGTATTGCGCGAATCCTCCATAGTCGTCAGAATGCAGCATCGGATGGCGCCACAGAGATTCCGCTTCGCGGTTGCAGAAAATCGGACGGCCCGAAGGCGCTTCGGCAATGGCCACGCCCATGGGCATCTGTTCAAGAATCTGTCTCAGACGATTGCGCTCAGTCTCGATCTCCCCGTGCAGGCGCTCGCGCTCGGCCTCGGCATGCTTTCGCCCTCGGATGTCGTGAATGATGAACTGCGCGAAATGCCGCCCCTTCCAATCGAACCTCACGGCGCTGACCTCCGCCGGAAGAACCTCGCCGTCATCGCGCCGGAACGCGATTTCGACCTGCCCCTCGGGCATGTCGCTGGTCAGCAATCCGGTCAGACAATCGCGGTATTGATCCACGCATCCGGGCGGAAAGAAGTCGAAGAGGCTCCGCCCGATCACTTGCTCTGGCGTGACTCCGAGCATCCCTTGCATCGACTGGTTGGCCAGATGGATCGTCCCGTCGTCACCGACGATCACCACGCCGTCAGTCGAGATTTCGGTGAGCAGCCGGTACCGCTCTTCGCTCGCGCGCAGCGCCTCTTCGGCCTGGACGCGGTCGGTGATGTCGCTCATCGCGCCGGCTATCAGAATCGGCTTTCCGCTTTCGTCGTAAAATTTCTGGCACTGGTCGAAGATGTGAACATAAGAGCCGTCGGCGCTGCGGAATCTGTATTCGTCGAACCAGTTGCGGTCGGCGCCCCGTATGAACTTTTCAAAACGGACCTTGACTCGCCCCACGTCTTCGGGATGAATGCGGTCATACCAGTCCTCCAGTCCGGGCTGCAAATCTCCGGGGCGGGTCCCGAACAGTGGTCTCGCCCGTTCGCTCCACCACAACTGGTTCGTCTCCAGATTGATCTCCCAGATCGAATCCTGAGTGGCTTCGGAGATGCGCCGCAGCCGCTCTTCGCTCTCGCGCAGCGCCTGTTCGGCCCGCCTCCGCTCGGTGATGTCGCGCTGCGTTCCCCAAGCGCGGACCACGGCCCCGTTCTCCACGATGCCGGTCAAGTTATTCAGGAAGTATCTCGTGTTCCCGTACCGATCGACCTCATGCGATTCGGAGTCCGTCAGATTAAACCCGGAGCGCTTGAAGGCGCGAAGTTGGTCGATGTTCCGGGGGTCCGTCCTGACGAGCAGATCGCTGATCCGCGCGCCCACGATCTGACCCGCGGTCTCGTAGCCGTACATACGCGCCATCGCGTCGTTGCATTCGGCGAGGTAAGCGTATTTGAAGAACATCTCGATCTGCTCGTCTTCAGGCAGGTTGACTGGGATCGGGCGTTCGAGTTCGAAGCGCCAAATCGCTTCCGAACTATTCGCGATGAAGGCGCGGTACCGCTCCTCGCTCTCCCTCAGACCTCTCATTGCTCTGGCCCGCTGTACCGACTCCCAGCATCGGTTGGCCACCTTCGTTACAAGCTCGACCTCCCAAGGCTCCCAGTTGCGCGGCGTCTTCTGGCTGACGGCCATCCTCGCCACGTAATGGCCGTTCTTGCTCAGCGGCGCGCAAATCAAAGCCCGGGCCTCCGCCCGCCGGTATGCCGAGAGATCTTTTCCCGCCAACGCCGCGGCCTCTACGTCATTGGCCACAAAGGGGCGATTCGCGCGCATCATCCGCAGAGCTTCGACGCCCAAATCGTCCACGCTGAACCGGCCCACGATGCCGGGGGCGTCGCCGCGGGTGTACTCGCTCGTAATGCACAGGTACTTTTCGTTCGCCTCGATCTCGGCGTAGGCGCAGCGGTCCACACCCAGATATTCGCCCAGCATCCGGGCGGCGGCGGCCATAATATCTTCCGGGTCGGCCAGCGGCTGCAGCGCCTGATTCAGGTCGGCGAAGAAACGGATCTTCTCCTCCATCATCTTGCGCTCGGTCACGTCGCGCATGATTATCGTGAACCCGCGCAGTCTGCTTTTGTCGTCATGTATTGCGGCGATGACCCCGCTCGCCCAGAAGCGCGAACCGTCCCTGCGGACTTGCCATCCGCTCTCCTCGTAGCGCCCCTCGGCCGCCGCAATCTCCAGGACGCGTTGCGGCTGGCCGCTATCGACATCCTCCGGCGTGTAGAAGACCGAAAAATCGCGCCCGACGATCTCACTCGCCCTGTACCCTTTGACCCGCTCGACGCCGGGGTTCCAACTGGCCACGCGACCATGCTCGTCGAGCATAAAAATGGCGTAATCCTTGACGCCTTCAACCAGCGAGCGAAAGCGCTCCCTGATCTCCCTCTCGTTTTTGATACTCGCCCTGAGCCGCGAAAAGATCAGGCTGGAGAGTATCCCGAATATTCCGAAGGAAATGGCTCGGATCTCATCTAATTTGCTGTCATAAGTGAATAGCGAATATTTCGGCGCGAAGAAGAAGTAATCACTGACTAGTAGCGATAAGATGATCGCCAGCAGCCCCGGCCAAAACCCTCCAAACCACGAGGTCAAGATCACCGCGATGACGAAGATCAACAGCGGCGCGCTCTCGCCGAGTAGCGGATCGAACTCCATGCGAACGACTGTGGCTAGCGCGACACTCAGGACCGCCACGCCATAAGGCGCCAACTGTTTTAATGAAGGTATCCGCATAATGCCTCGCGGGGCTGAGTGTGAGTGTACTGAAAACGCTACAATCCCCCGTTAAAATAAAGACGCAATTTATAGTCCATTTCCATATTTCATACGGCGTACGCTCTATGAAATATGGAAGATTGGCGTGCGCTTGCCCGCGGCGGCGCCGCCGCGTAATATGCGCAGCCTGTGATGACGCTCAGGATTCACGAAAGAGTTATGCTGCGCCCGTTGATGCATTACTTCGAGCGAAGGTTACATGCCCGCGACGACGGCGCGCGCGTTTCTCACCCTTTCGAGTGGGGTCTGGAATTTCTCGACGCCGGCGGCGATCCGATGCGCGATTCTAATAGCGCGCGCAAATTCATCAGGGAATTCAATGAGGAAACGCTCGCATCTAGCGAGAGTTTTTACACGCCGGCGCCTAACCGCCAATCCGATTTCGAATATTCGGCGTCCGAGTCTGGCTTCCACTTGCTGAAATTTCCGAGCGCGGTCACCACGCCTTATGAAAAAAACAACCTGGCGTACGCTAGATTCTTCCCGGCCGCCAAAGGCGACGACGCGGTAATCGTTTCGCCTCAGTGGAACGCGAAAGAAGATTCGCATGTGGCGCTCTGCCGTGGTCTGAACCGCTTCGGGGTTTCGGCGCTGCGGCTGAGTCTTCCCTTCCACGACCAGCGGACGCTCGACGGCTTCACACGGGCCGATTTCCTGGTCAGCGCCAACATTGGACGCACCATCCAATCTGTCAGACAAGCCGTTCTCGACATCCGCCGCGCCGCCGACTGGCTCTTCTTTCAAGGCTACAAGCGCGTGGGAGTGATCGGGACGAGCATCGGTTCCTGCGTGTCGTGGCTCGCATTCATTCACGACGAGCGGCTGGAGGCGGGCGCCTTCAACATGGTTTCGAGCTGGTTCGGCGACGTGGTCTGGCGGGCGCTGACCACGTCGCACATCAGAAGAAGTCTGGAGACCGAATTAACGGCCGAGGAGGTCCGTGAAGTTTGGAAGACAATCAGTCCGAGCGCCCACGCCGCCAGACTGGCTCGCCAGCGTCGCCCCGTCATGTTCATCTCGGCGAAATACGACCTGACTTTTCTACCAGACCTGGCGCGGATATTCTTCGACGACTGCGACCGCTATAACATGCCGGCGCGGAAAGTATTTCTCCCCTGTGGCCATTACACCCTTGGACGGACGCCGTTCAAATACATCGACGCGTTCCACATCATTAATTTCTTCCGCCGGTTGTGGCGTTGAGCTGAAGTGAGCCTGAATAGCGCAAATGGAGTCTGAAAACTTTGCGCCTTTGCGCCTTTGTGTTTAGGATTTGCGCCCGCGTCGATGGCGTTGATCATCATTCGGGCGCCGGTGGGACAAAAGTGAGTTGGAGCTTGCCATCATTACGAATACAATAAATATGAATTCGGCAGTCAACACACCCTTGGATTCGGACAGTCACACGATTTCTCAATCAAGCAATCTCAATCGAGAACCGATTACGCGAAGAGCCGCAACGATAATATTGCTGTTGCTGCCGGTCGTATTCGCGGCGCCGATCATATTGGCCGGCTACTCGCTGATGCCCCGCGCTGACATAGACGGAATTCTCGGTTTGCATCTCATTATCGGGCGCAATATCAGCGATGGAGCCCCTCCCTTCTTGAATCCTTATATGTTGTCGGCCCCGCTGCTGTTCGCGACGATCTATTCCGGCGCGCTATATCCTCCGTCGTGGCTATTCGCCGTATTCTCTCCGACAACGTCAGCCGATATTTTCATTATTACGTCATACTATATTGCTCTCGTCGGATTATACCTGTTCGGACGCCGCATAGGCCTGACTCGGCTCGGGGCGATAATCTCGTCGGCCGCATTCACCTTTGGAGTGTTGGGAGGGTTGAGCGCGGCAGGCATAGGCGACAGTTCCAACATCGCCTCAGCCGCCTGGATCCCATGGATTTTGCTGGCCATAGAACGCGTCGCCCAAAAAGCCAGCGCCCGATGGGTTTTGCTTGGGGCGGCGTTCTTAGCCTTGCAAGTCTTTGCGGGCGATCTTCAAATCAGCCTCCTTACCGTTCTGACCGCGCTCGCATATGTATTCTTCCGCAGTAAGCAAGGAGGCCGAAATAATCTCTTTTTGATCGGAGCCGCAATCATATTGATCGGCGGTACTTTTCTCGCCATGATCCAATTGGTTCCCATAAGAGAGAAGTTCGTAGCCGGATTCGCTGACTATATAGTAGGCGAACTGCTGCCGACATCAGGCATGTTTCCGATGAGGATTCCCATTCTGGCCTATTTCTGGCTGTCGGCGGCTTTCGCAGTAATTATCGGCTTCAGAAACCGACACGATAACAAATCATCGACGATATTCTGGGCGACTACGGCGGCGATTACTCTGTCGATAGCCTCCATGACGCCGGAGGCTCTGGAAAGAACATTATACTGGATACCGATATATGGGATTTTCCGATCTTCCGCCATTCCATTATTCATCTGCGGTTTCACAGTTTCAGTACTCATGGGGTCGGCGATTAGCCGTGTCCCGGACTTGAGAAACAATGCGATTTTAAGGCAAGTCGCGGCGATTATTCTTCTCTCGGCAATACCGATGATACTGGCCTTCTCAGCTAATTTGATGGACTACAGATCAACGGCCGCGATTTATAGCCATCTTCAAGATCCGCCCGCTGTTCAATTTATAAAATCACGAGAGAAAGATCTCAATTCTTTCCGCGTTCTCAAATACGATTTGGCGCCGAATCAACAAAGGAAAGGATTGGAGGCTGACCCGAGGCAGGCTATAAGGCCAGAACTGCGCTACGTGAACGGCGCCCGAGAGTCCGCTCACCGGTGGATTGCGGCGATAGCCGGCGATTTAAACGAGAAAGGAGAAGTTACTAGTTTCCCCCTGTTCTCCACGTCTCATACAGGTCTTGATCTGTTAGGGATAAAATATGTTTTAATTGAGAACAAACCGACACAGAATGCCGAATACGCCGGCGCCAATCTGGCGCCAATCGACGGCGTCGAATTTCTGAAAGATAAACTCGAATTACGTCTCACGCCGGGAAATCACCTCGACATTACGATCCGCCCGACTTCGGCGTCCGAACTTGTCTTCATATCCAGCATGGCCGGTTCTAATGACTTAACTGATGGCGCGACAATCTGCGACGTCAAACTTCATACTAAAGACGGGCGCATTTTGGCTCAAAAAATCCAGGCGGGCAGAGATACATCCGAATGGTGTTATGACCGTTCCGATCTGCTGAATAAGATCAAGCACAAAAAGGCCCGCGTGGCGGAAAGTTTTTCCGCCGAAGGGTTTTCAGGCCACTATTATATCGGCAAGCTGCCTTTCGATCGGACCGAAATTACGAGAATAGAGATGGATCGAGCCGAGTCGAGTGATTTCATTATCACTCGCTTGGCGCTTTACGACGACGCGGCGCGAAAGTCGACGCCTATTACGCCGGAAGATTTGCTGACAAATCATCTGCGAAAAATAGATCAACTCGGCGACATATCCATATATCAAAACGATAAACATCGACCTGTCGCATGGTTCGTCAGGCGCGCCGCAGTACAATCTGGCTCGGAGGTTCTAAGCGCCATCACGTCCGGCAACCTCCCGGACAAGTCGAAGTTCGACGTTTCGGAAACCGCCTTGCTTGAACGGAAAAGGCGCCGAACGCGAGAACTGGACATTCCTCCGGAGAACAACTCCACCGATTCGGCCGTCACAATTTTGTCTCAATCCCCGAACGGCATAGAGATGACCACACAAAACAGCCAGTCTGGGTTCCTGGTTTTAAATCTTCCCTACCATCGGGGGTGGGCTGCGCTCATTGACGGTCATCCACAAGCTGTGGAACGAACCGATTTCGCTTTATCCGGTATTACCGTGCCCGCAGGAACCCATAGAGTTAATGTTACTTTCAGCTTTCTGAAAGCCGGAAATGGGATTTTCTATTTCATATTCGGCCTCCTAATCTTATCCCTCACGCCTATGGTATTCAGTCCGCGACGTAGAAACGCCGTCCGCTTATCGCCCGATTTCATTGATCGAATTCGCGGCGTCGGTAATCGTTCCGTCGAGTTGTGTAAATCATTGGCCGACTCAATACTGAAATACCGGCGAAAAATCGATATGCCAAAGCTCCCGACGATAATCGGCGCGGCGGGCCTCATTGTGTACGGGTATGTGATGATCTCGTGGGCGGGATACGGAGTAGGCGGGTCTGACAGCTACGGGTATGGGAGTCTCGCGAAAACATTCTCACAATTGAAGGCGACTCAACCGGTTAAGGAACTGGCCGAATTAAACCTGCCGCAGGATTATATCGACATGTTTATTCCGCTAGCCTATATCCGCGGGCCTGAACCGGGCACAATGTCGAACATATATTCCATAGGCATTCCTTTACAGGGCGCAGCGGCGGCGTTCATTTTTGGATGGGATATCGGGCCTTTCCTGATCAGCCCATTGTCAGCGACATTGAGCATTCTATTGATTTATTTGATCGGATTGGAATTCGGGCTATCCAGAAAATTGTCGGCGGCTGGCGGTGTCTTACTGGGAATATTCCCGACAATAGTGGCTCAAGGATCAGTATTCATGTCTGACGTGCCGGCTATGCTCTGGTGCATGATCGCCGTCTTTGCCGCTTTACGATCAAGGAAAAATCCGCACTGGGCAATTGCTGCGGGTTTCGCATTCGGCGTATCGGTTCTTATACGTCCGTCGAACGCATTGCTGCTTTTTCCGATCTTTTTCGCGCTTCCCATATCAATAAAATCTCTGATACGTTTCGGACTGGGCGGACTCCCCGCCGCGTTATTGCTCTTCTCATACAATCGGGCCGCTTTCGGAAATCCTTTTGTATTCGGATACGCCGCCATAGGACTGTACGGCAATTTTAATGTTACTCAGTTTAGGACGCATCTCTCTCAGTTCATTTATTGGATAGCGATCTTGATGCCCCCTGCGGCATTGTTTTTCTGGGCGGCAACGGTCGTAAATAAATCTGTTCAATGGCGTGATCGCGCTCTGATTATATCCTGGTTCACCGGATTTTACTTATTCTACTGCTTTTATGATTTCAAATACGATTATGACGCAAACTGGTATTATACAAGATTTCTGCTACCAGGGATGCCGGCTGTGATACTGGGATTCTTACTCACAATCCGATACATCTCCGATTTATTCAGCGCCTCAACCGATAACGCAGCCCAAAAGGCTACAGGCAAATTTGTAGTCCAGTTACTCTTCTTGGCGCCTGCATTAATGACATCAGCATCTCGAATTCATTTTTACAGCCTTTATGACACCGGCGTCGGCGCCGAAGCATTCAGAAAGGCGGCTCAATGGGCTGGCGACATTATTCCTCAAAACTCATTGATTGCTTCTCTGGAGTATAGCGGCGTCGTAAAGTACTACACCAATTTCTATCCCCTTCGTTATGATCAGGTGACGCCGGAACGATGGAGCGTCGTCAAAGATCGCATCAAAGAAAAAGGCTACCAGTTGTATGCTTTGCTTCTTTACGACGAGCCTGTTAGAGCGCGGCCGAAAATCCCCGGCAAATGGACTCTCATAGATACGTTTAACGGCCATTCTACGCTGTGGAGGATCGACCCGGAATAATATCTTGCTCTGTTCGGCGTTATACGCCACGATAAATATCGCGACACGATTGCGCTCCAGTGTTCGTAAAGCAAGCTCAGACTCGGTAAGATGGGGGTGATCCATAATCTATTCAGAAGCCGGCTCGATCTGCCAAAGGCTGGTCGGACCGTGCATTCCAAGATTTGTCCATTTCCCGCTCAATCGCTTCTGCGCATCTTCAATTTCGAATGGCATCAACAACGCGTACCACCGATACCCCTTTTCGGCGGCGCGCATCTTCAATTCGGCCCACTGCTCCGGCCTTAGAAAGTCCCAGCGGACGATCGGACGGTCAGTATAAAATCCCAACGCGCCGCTCATCTGCATTGACACTAACAGCGAATTGCCTGGAATCGTCTGGTCCGCCCAACGGCTGGAAGTATAGTACACTTTTTCACCGGCCCCGAAACTGAACAGATCGAAACGCTTGACGTTATGATTCTCGAAAATGAGCGTAACACTCAGCAGGATCGCTAAACCAATCCGTCTTAAGCGAGCCTGCTCGACTTCGCTGATCGCCTTTCTGAGCAGAGGGACCACATCTCTGGCGACCAACAAGGCCCCCAGGATCATCGCAGGGTATGCCGGCAGGAGAAACCTGGTATACCACCACGCGCCGTAAATATCGTAGCAGGAATAGAAAAGAAGGTAGGCGCCGAACCAGGAGATGAGCATCGCCCTGTTCCGCCATTCGACCTTCCGATCCGCCGGCACGCCCAGCCAGCCGAGCAATGGCAATGGACTCATCGTCACCGCGATCCAGTAACTATAATAATTGAAGCGATCGGCAAATCCTGTCGTCTTCATATAACCGCGGCGGGGCGTCCAGTATCCAATCGGCAATGGATGGTTATGAGTGACGATATTGTAAACGAAGAAGATCGCCGCCAGCGGTAGACCTCCGAGGATGAAGAAGAGAATATTTTTGAACTTCAAACGAAGACCGAAGATAAGCGGGATCAGCAAAAGCACACTGGATGGCCGTGTAAGAACCGCCATGCCGAATGCGGCGCCGGCGAGCAACGCCCAGCCGTCCCGCTTCCTTGAGCGCAACGCCCCCAAAATGGCGACGAGACCACAGAACATCTCCACGACGTCGCTCATCGGCTGCATGGAATAATGAATGAACGTGGGACTGGCGGCGAGCATTACTGCGCCCGCTATCGAGAATCCGCGCGGGAGCCCCAGTTCCAAACCGACCAGATAGATCAGAAGGAGGCTCATCAGCCCAACCATGGGAGTGACCAGAAAAGGGCCGTGCTCCCACCCGGCGACCAAAGCGCCAAGGGCCATAAGCATTGGGAATCCTACTGGGTAAGATGGCGTCATCGTTCCCGGCTGCGGCCCCGGATCATAAGCCAGGGGCATGAAGAGTTGGTTAAAGTCATTCGGCAGGCCGAGCAGATCCGGCCCGGGCACACGACGAACAAATCCTCCCTTCAAAATTGAACGCGCGACCTGAGCGTACCCGGCGCTGTCAGACCCGCCTACCGTATAAGCGGCATAGCTCGCCAGATAATATCCGTAGATCAGCAGCCCAGGCGCCGCCACAACCATTATGAACCTCGATCTGACTAAAGCCGACAACTTCGACCTGTCCATGGTCAGGGTCTGAGACCCATTAAGTATCGATCCGATTTTGCTCGGGATGCGGATCGCTTCGAGCCTCGACTCGATTTTGGTCAACGTGCGCCCCGCCTTACCGCTCGCGCCGACAAGCAGAAGTAGAAGGCCCAGGAGAGACCAGACGGCTCCGGTGCGGAAACCGGGCGCGCGGAAGACGAATTCGACCCGATGTTCGCCCGCTGGGACGCCCACCCCACGCAATGCGTAATTCGCCCGCTCGACCGGCTCTCGACGCCCGTCTATCCACGCCTCCCACCCTCGGTAATAGATTTCGCTCAGCACCAGAAAACCTGGTCGCCCATTGCGCGTCTCCAATTCGATTCGCTGCGGCTCATACTTCGTCACCTTCACTTCGGCGCCCGCGGGCTCCTCGATTTGCAAGTTTTCCAGATTCCTCACCCCCCCCTTCTCGAACAAGACCGTCTTCGCCGGATCGAACGCCGTCCCGTCCTTCATCCTTCCAGTTTTGATCGTCTCCAGCGCCTCTTCGCCCGGTCCGATCGCCGCCCGGCTCACGAACCAGGCCCGCGGCAGCGCCTTCAGGTTCTCGTACACCTCCACCTCTCCCAGCGTCGCCAGTTTCCGCCACCACGACCCTTGGAATTGTATCGAGCTGAGTGTTGTCACGGCCCCGGTCGTTGAATCGAGCAGCGACGCGCGCAGGATCAACACCGACGCGTCTGCCGCCAGATACTCGAATTCGACCCCGACAATTTCCGCCCGCTCGAATGGCAGCCGCGCCAGATAACAATTAGCAGAGAATCCTTCCTCCGGAAGACTCTCCGCCACTTTCGCCCGCCGGTGTTTGATCGCGGCCCGCACGTCTTCCTTTTCGTATGCCAATTCGGAGGTGTCGCGCCCGGCCCTAAGCTCCTGCTCGATTACACGCCCGTCTTTGGTTCGCAACCTGATCCGCGCCATCGGCGTCTCGTCAGAAATGTGAGTTGAGTGGGACATCGTGGAAACGATCGCCAACTCGGACGCCATGCGCCCGGCCAGCGGAGCTTCGGCTCTAGCGCCAGGCCCCAGTCTCAAGTTGAGGAATTCTGGGCTGAAGCGAATTCCTTCGATCTCGACTGCGCGGCTTTGATCGTCCATCTCCCCCTTCATACGCAGCGCGTATTTCACATTGAGC
>Ga0209382_10008792_pt1 | contig 12692 bp, 7 predicted proteins | sample SoiMetdeltSBSDD5_FD_187599 | JGI IMG/M metagenome (GOLD analysis project Ga0209382, IMG submission 187599) | Bulk soil microbial communities from a Populus tree surrounding site in Tennessee, USA - Soil MetaG P. deltoides SBSDD5 (SPAdes) (version 2) | ecosystem: Environmental > Terrestrial >... | reverse complement strand
AGCGGCCGAGCTTGCGGCTCTGGGCGCCGGTGAAGGCGCCGCGCTCGTGGCCGAACAGCTCGCTCTCGACCAGCGACTCGGGCAGGGCGGCGCAGTTGACGGCGACGAACGGGCCGTCGCGGCGCGACGACAGCGAGTGCAGGACGCGGGCGACCAGCTCCTTGCCGGTGCCGGTCTCGCCGCGGACCAGCACGGTGGCGTCGGTGCCGGCGACCTGCTCGATGGTGTCGAAGACCGCGCGCATCCCAGGCGAGGCGCCGATGAGGGCGGCCAGGCCGAGCGGGCCGCGGTGGCGGCGCAGCGCCTCCTCGGCGCGCAGCGCGCTGCGGACCCGGTCGAAGGTGTCGCCCGACAGCTCGGTCGGCCACACCGCGACGTCGTCGGCGGGATCGCGCTGGTCGTCGGCGATGGCGACGCCGAGGCCGCCGGCGCGCAGCGCGGTCGCGATCCGCTGCGACAGCTCGGGCGGGGCCAGGACCAGCGCGCGCCGCGCCGCCGGCGGCGCGACCAGCCGCGCGATCAGGTCGCGCAGCTCGCGCGGCTCGACCGGCTTGGCGACGTAGTGGGTGACGTTGCCTCGGTTGATGGCGTCGGCGAGCACCTGGGTGTCGCCGTAGGCGCTGACCAGGACGCGCGCCGCGTGCGGGGCGATGCGCGCGGCGCGCTCGAGCAGCTCGACCCCGGTGAGGCCGGGCATGGCGTGGTCGGTGATGACGACGCCGATATCGCGGCGCCGGAGCAGGTCGAGGGCGTCGGCGCCGCTGGTGGCGGTGCAGAGCGGGGCGAGGCCGCGCAGCGTCCGGACCAGGAGGTCGAGGTTGTCGGGCTCGTCGTCGACGACCAGGATCTCACGCCCCCGCCCCGAACGAGCCTCCGCCGGCTGCGCCTGCACGGATGTATGGTGACAACGTTTCTTGCGGGAGTGTCAACGAAACTTGCGCCCAGGCGCAAGAAAACTTGCATTCATCCATGGATAGGACTTCAAATAGGCGTTCCGCTTCGCGCCGATCCGCGGCACGCGCCATGCTCCTCCGGCCCTAACATTCCTCAGAGAACATGTGGGCTGCATGACTCTGATGTAGGACAACCTGATGAAGATCCTCGTGGTAGATGACGAACCCAGCTTCGCCGCTCTGCTGGCGCGCGCCCTCCGGCGCATGGGTCACGTCGTCGCCACTGCAGGAACTCCGATCGAGGCGATCGGCCTCGCGCGCGGCGATGGCTACGAGGCGGTCATCACCTCTCTGGAGCTACCGGAGATGGATGGCTTCGAGATGGCCGCCGTGCTGCGCGCGCAGCACGAGGACATGGCGATCGCCTTCTGCACCAGCGCGTCGGACGACATCCGCGAGCGCGCGGCGCGCATCGGCCCGGTCCTGCCGCGGGTGTGGACGGTCGCGACCCTGAAGGAGGTCGTGATCGTCCTCGAGCGCGAGGTCAAGCTCGCCCTCGCCGCCGGCACCGGCCGCTCGCGGCCCGAGCCGCTCCGCAACGCGCCGACGGCCAGCGGCCGCTGGGCCTCGCGCGGCGGCGCCGGCAACCCGCTCGGCGTTGCGCCGGCGATGCGCCCGCAGAGCGAGCGCTCCGACGCGCCGCTCGATCTCCTCGCCGAGGGGCCGATCCTCGCCCCCGAGGCGGGGCCGAAGAACGGGCGGCCGCCGGTGCGCAAGATCCGGCTGTCGTGCCGGAGCTGGGAGCAGGTCGAGCGCCTGTGCGAGCAGCACGCGGCGGGCAAGACCGTCCTGACCCTGCGCGGCAACTACCGCCTGCGCATGCACGAGGAGCTGGTCGTCGCCCTCGCGCTCCCCGACGAGCTCGTGCTGTCGCTGCGGGCGGAGGTGATCGCGATCCGGCCGGCGGAGACCGGCGGCTCGGTGTTCGCGGTCGGCCTGACCGGGCTCACCGACGCGGTCGTGCAGCGCCTGGAGAACATGATCGTCTCCGCGCGCAGCGGCGGCGGGACGCGGCCGAGGATCGCGCTCCGCGCGCAGAGCGAGATCAGCATCGCGTAGCGGCCCGGGCGTCGTCAGTCCAGGACGGTGATCGTCCCGGCGCCGCCGTCGACCTCGATCATCTGGCCGTCGCGCAGCTGGGCCAGCGCGTCGCGCACGCCGACGACGCACGGGATGCCGAACTCGCGGGCGACGATCGCCGAGTGCGACAGCACACTGCCGCGCTCGACGACGACGGCGCGGGCGCTCGGGAACAGCGGCACCCAGCCCGGATCGGTCCGGTTCGCCACCAGCACGCCGCCGGCCAGCTCGATGCCGCGCGGGTCGTGGACGAGCCGGGCGGGCGCCCGCACGACGCCGGGCGCCGCGGCGACTCCCTTCAGGACCGCGCCGGTCGCCGCCGCCTTGACGGGCGCCGCGACCTGCGGCCGCAGCGCCGGGTGGAGGTGGGTCGCGCCCTGGGTCCAGAAGCGCTCGGGCAGCGGCCCGGCCGCGCGGTGACCGGCGAACTCGGCCTTGCGCACCGCGACCAGCCCGCGCAGGTCGGTGGTGGTCGCGGTGCCGCGGGCGAACGCGATCAGCTCGTTGATCTCGAGGTAGAAGACGTCGCCGGCGGCGTCGAGGCGGCCGACCTCGGCCAGCCGCTTGCCCATGGCGACGACCAGGCGGCGGACCAGGCCGAAGGCGCGGGTGCGCGCGAAGCGCAGGTTCTCGCGGTTCTTGACGTGGCGGCGGGCGCCGGTGAGGAAGAACGGGAACGCCTTCTGCGCGACCAGCCGCTGCTTGAGCGGCAGCGTCGCCAGATGCGCGGCGGCCTTCGCCTCGGCCTCGGCCCGGATCGCGCGCTCGCGCGCCTCGAGCTCGGCGACGGTGACCGGCGGCGCCGCCAGGTAGCCCTTGATCGCGGCGTAGAGGAAGGTGTCGTCGTCGCGCAGGGTCGGCTGCTCGAGCTTGAGCTCGTCGATGCAGCGGTCGCCGAAGCGGTCGACGTGGGCGGCGATCCGCACCCGCAGCCAGCCGAAGCGGGGGTCGGCCATGACCGCGGCGCGCGCCTCGGCGGCCGGCCGCGCGAACAGCGCGACCAGCGCCGGGTCCTTGCGGAGGTCGGCGGTGAGCGCGAGCAGATCGCGGGTCGGCTCGGTCGACTCGAGGCCGCCCTCGCCGCAGAGGAGGTCGTTGTGCAGCGACGACTCGCCGAGCCCCCAGGTGCCGAGCAGCTTGCGCAGGGCGCCGAAGAAGATCATGGCGAGGATGTCGTTGACGATCGGCGCCTGCCAGCGGCCCATGATCCGCTGCTCGGCGTCGAGGTAGGTGTCGACCAGCTGGTCGAGGGAGAGCGCCTCGAGGTCGCGGTCCCAGAAGTCGCCGTAGTTCTCGGCGAACTGGCGGAAGAAGTCGTCGACCAGGCGCTGGGCGCGGGCGAAGCGGTAGCCGAGGGCGCCGACCGAGGTCACCAGCTCGGGCAGATCGACGAACCACTTCTCGAACGGGGTCCGCGACATGGGCTGGTAGCCGAAGCGCGCGCTCTCGCGCACGCCCATCATCTGCTCCATGAACTCGGCGTTGAGCTTGTAGCCGGGCATCAGGCGCAGGACGCCGTACCAGGACTCGAGGTTGTAGTAGACGCGGCCGCCGAGGAGGCCGATCATCTGCTCGAAGCCGCCGGCGAAGGCGTCGAGGTCGCGGCGCGGCACGCCGAGGAGCGTGAACGCCTGGCGGTAGACCATGGCGTAGGCGCGGCGCGCGAAGCTGTACGTCAGCGGCGTGGTGACGCCGTTGTACGACTCGACGATGTTGGAGTTGTCCCACAGCCGGTCGCGGCCGCGCTGGGCGGCGTCGTGGGCGGCCAGGGTCGTGATCGGCCGGGCCTGGAGCAGCCACAGGGCGCCGCCGCCGAAGGTCCACTCGAGGTCGACCGGGAAGCCGTAGTGGGCCTCGACCGCCTCGCCGGCGTGGGCGAGGATCGCGATCTGCTCCTCGGTCAAGGCCGCCGCCTCGCGCAGCTCGGCGGCGACCTCGAGCTCACAGGTGCCGCCGTGGTCGCGGTCGTGGCGGAGCGCGATGGTCTTGTCGGCGAGGTCCTTGCCGATGATGGTCGGCGGGGTGCCGCGCGCGATCAGGTAGGTGTCGCTGGCGCAGCGGCCGGAGACCACGCCCTCGCCGAGGCCCCAGGTCGCGGTCGCGATCATCTTCGTCCGGTCGCCGGACGACGGGTCGGCGGTGAACAGGACGCCGGAGACCTCGCCGTCGATCATCGTCTGCACGATGGTGGCGACCTCGATCGGGCGCAGCAGCGCGCCGTGGCGGGCCCGGTAGACCAGCGAGCGCTCGCTGAACGCCGACCGCCAGCAGCGGGCGACCGCGGCGGCGACGTCGTCGGCGCCGCGCACGAACAGGCTGGTGTCGAGGCAGCCGGCGAACGACGCGCTGGCGCCGTCCTCGTCGAGGGCGCTCGACCGGACCGCGACGTAGCCGGCGCCGAGGCGGCGGCAGGCGACCGCGAGCTCGGCGCGCAGCGCCGGTCCCGGGGTCAGCTTCGCCAGCAGCGGCTCGAGCTCGGCGACGCAGGCGTCGACGGCGGCGCGGCTCGGCTCGGCGGCCGCGGCCAGGCGCTGGAGGGCGGCGGCGATGCCGTCGCCGACGCCGGCGGCGACCACCGCGGCGCGGAAGGCGCTGGCCGGCACCGCGAACCAGGCCGGGACCTGGGCGCCGGGCACCCGGGCCAGCTCGAGCAGGCTCTTGCCCTTGCCGCCGAGCTCGTCGACGAAGCGGGCGGCGGCCTCCGGCCACACGGTCTGCGAGGCGCTGGTCGCGAACGGGGCGCCGGGAAGGTCGCGGGCGCTCAGGCCCGCCGTCGAATCGATCGTGCTCATCGCATCATCTCCACGCCATGGGCGATCCCGGCCACGACCGCGACGCCAATCCAGACCACCAGGAGGTGCACCCCGGCGACCACCTGCAGCAGCTTCTCGCGCTTGACCGTGGGGTCGGCGACGAAGCCGCGCAGCATCCAGAAGCCCCACGCCGTCACCGCGGCGCAGGTCGCGATCCAGCCGTAGCCGCCGCCGAGGCGGAGGCCGACCCAGCTCGCCGCCGCGCCGGCGATGGCGAGCAGGGCGCCGCCGAGCACCGCCGCGCTGCGCAGGCCGATCAGGCGCGACCAGGAGTCGACGCCGTCGATCTCGCTCTCGGGCGCCCAGGTCTTGCGCAGGACGTCGACCGAGAAGAACGAGGCCAGGCCCATGACGCCGACGCCGATCAGCTCGACCGGGAAGCCGTCGGCGTTGCGCATGGTGAAGCGGGCGGCGATCGCCAGCACCACCAGCAGCATCACCAGCGTGTGGGTGATCGCGTAGACGACGAAGTGGCGCTCCATCCACGCCTTGGCGAAGAACTCGAAGCCCATCAGCACCGAGTAGCCGACCGGCAGCACCCACCACCAGCCGGCGGCGAGCCCGGGCTGGAGCGCGATCGCCGCCTCGAGGGCGAGGGTGATGGCGCCGGCGACCTTGAGCTGGCCGAGGGTGATGAGGCCGCGCTGGACCGGGCGGTCGGGGCGGGTCGCGCTGTCGTGCGCGAAGTCCTTGTGCTCGTCGAAGACCCGCAGGTGGAACAGGAACAGGAAGACGAGCAGCGCGCCGCCGAGGGCGGCGACGTCGAGGACCAGCCGGTCGCCGACGCGCAGGGTCGCCGCCTGGGCTGCCGCGTACGAGGCGGCGGCGGTGGCGATCGACAGCATCGCGGTGACCGGCACCGGGAAGCGCTCGGCGAGGTAGGCGCGGAACGCGGCGAGGCCGCGCGGCGGAGCAGCGACAGAGACAGCTTCAGCGACCATTAGTCTTCAGGCCTTCTCCAGAGCGTGATGAAGCGAGGCGGCGTGCATGCAGTCGGCGGCAACCGGCGCCATGATGCGGAGCGGGGTGGCGGCGATGACGAGCTCGAAGCGCTTGCCGTGCTCGAGGATCTCGCCGTCGCCGAAGAAGCGGACGATCCGGCTCGCCTCGACGGTGGCGCGCCGGACCGAGAGCCAGCGGATCTCGGGCAGGTCGAACAGCTTGCCGCGCTGGGCCCACAGGACCGCCTTGATCAGGCGGCGCCGCGTCGTCTTCGGGAACAGGATCATCTCGAAGGCGCCGTCGTCCATGCGCGAGCTCGGCACCAGGTAGAAGTTGCGGCCGACCTTGGCCGAGCTGGCGATGAGGACGCCGTAGCCGTCGAGGTCGAGCTCCTCGTCGCGGCCGGTGGTGGCGTCCTGGTAGCGGATCTTGAAGTGGGCGCCGATGCGGGTGCGCCCGAAGATCACAGCGAGACAGGCGACGGTGTAGATGATGCTGCCGACGCGGGCGAGCAGCCACCGGCGCAGCCAGCTGCCGGCGCGCCAGCGGTTGGCGGTGGCGGCGACGTCGGCGACCCAGCCCATGCCGCCCGCCGAGTAGAAGCGGGTGCCGTTGACCTCGATGGCGTCGAGGTCCTTGCGCTCCCACGCCGACATCGACATCGCGTCCTCGGTCGGCAGGCCGTGCTGGCCGACGAGGTGGGCGAGGTCGTTGGCGGTGCCGGCGGGGACGACGGCGAGGCGAGTCGGCGCGTCGCCGATGCCGTTGACACAGGCGTTGACGGTGCCGTCGCCGCCGACGGCGATGACCAGCTCGGCGCCCCACGCGGCGGCGCCGCGCGCGGCGGCGAAGGCGCCGGCGAAGTGACTGACGCGGACCTCGGCGAGCTCGACGTGATCGCCGAGCGTCTTCTGGAACAGCTGCTTCCAATCTGCGTCGCGCGCCGAAGGTGCAAGCTCGTTGACTACAATGACGGCTCGTCGCACCGTGCCAAGCTGACGCAGGGCCGCGCCCGGATTGGTCACCCGTCTTGCGGCCCTTGCAGCGGTACGAAGGTCCTCACTGATGCGGGTGAATGCAACGAGTGTGGGCTCGCTTCCCGAGGTTTCCTCAGGATGGCCTGCGACATGCCCGACCTTGGATTCCGCCGACATCGGTCGGCAAAACACAGCAAGGCGCGCGCCACGCTCTTGACTTCGTCGCGAGCTGGCGTCAGGTGACCAGCCCGTTGCGATCGCGCGTAGCGTCAGTAGCGACGCTTGCTCCGCTGGCGCACCCGGCATTCGTCGACGATCGCGCCTGCGCGAACGCCTGATGGCCGATCGACTTGCCGGCGCGCGCAGTCGTCATGGTCGAACGACTCCAGCGAATCCTGGCGAGATCGGTGAGCACGGTTGCTGCGATAACCGCCACGCGATGGCACCTTGCTTGCTGCCCGAGAACGACGTGGTCGCGCCGCAGTCCATTCGCAGTGGGGAGCTCGAATCGCTCCTGTCCGCCTTCGCCGACGCCGGCGAGTCCCTGTACGCGGACGACACCCACGCCGCGCGGCCGTCCGAGTCCCGGACACGCGCGCTGCTCGATCCGCCGTGCGCCGCTGCCAGGTCCGCCTCTTCATCGACGAGCGGGCGCCGGCGCGGGTCGCCGCCATCGTGAACCCGCGCCTGGTCGAGGACGGCTCACCGGTCGGCCTGCTCGGCTTCTTCGAGGCGGCCGACGACGCGGCCGCGGCCGGCCGCCTGCTGGCCGAGGCCACGGCCTGGCTGTACGCCCAGGGCTGCGGCCGTGTGCGCGGGCCGATGAACTTCACCACCTGGCACGACTACCGCTTCGTCACCGAGGGCGAGGCCGGCTGGATCCCGGGCGAGCCGTACCACCACCGCTACTACCCGCGGCTGTGGGAGGCGAGCGGCTTCGCCGCCGCCGGTCGCTACGCCAGCCACTGGGTCGCCGACATCGACGCCGTCCTCGCCCGCTTCGCGGCGCGCGCCGAGCTGGCGACCGCGTCCGGCGTGTCGCTGCGCCCGGTCGAGCCGGGCGACCTGCCGGCGCTGTACCGGCTCGCGGTCGCCGGTTTCGCCGACAACTGGCAGTACTCGCCGATCGATCCCGAGGAGTTCGCCGCGCTGTACAGCGGCGAGCGCAGCGCGGCCGGCGCCGCGACCTCGTACGTGGCGGTCGCCGGCGGCGCGCCGATCGGCTTCTACTACACGTTCCGGGCCGTGCTGCCGGCCGGCGAGACCTCGATCGGCAAGACGATCGTCGTCGACGCCGGCCAGCGCGACCGCGGCGTCTACCACCTCATGATGTCGGCCTGGCTGCGCGAGGCGAAGGCCGCTGTCGGCCGCGCCATCGCCGCCCTCTTCCACTGCGACGGCTCGCCGGCCCTGATGGGCTGGGAGCGCGCCGGCGCGGCCTTCAAGCGATACGCCCTCTATGAGCACCAGCGCGCCTGACACCGACGTCATCGGGCGGATCCTCGCCCACGCCGTGCACCACCCGGCGCGCACCGCGCTGGTCTTCCCGCGCGATGGCGCGTGGCATCGCCTCACGTACGCCGAGCTGGCGGCGCGGGTCGCGCGCACCGCCGCCGGCCTGGCCGCGCGCGGCGTCGGCCGCGGCGATCGCGTCGTGGTGCTGGTCCCGGTGTCGGCCGACCTCTACGCCGTGCTGCTGGCGGTGGCGTCGCTGGGCGCGGTCGCCGTCTTCATCGAGCCGGCGGCCAGCACGGCCGAGATGGCGCGCGCCGTCCGCGTGACCCGGCCGCGCGCCTTCATCGGCATCCCGAAGGCGCACGCCCTGCGCTACCTGCACGCCGACGTCGGCCGGGTCCCGCTCGCCGTCGTCGTCGGCTCGCGCCGCGCGGCGCGCCTGGTCGCCGGCGTCGCCCTGGCCGATCTCGAGCGCGACGCCGCGCCCCCGGCGGTCGTCCGGGGCCCGGACGACCCGGCCCTGCTCACCTTCTCGAGCGGCTCGACCGGCACCCCCAAGGGGGCGGTGCGCAGCCACGCCTTCCTCGCCGCCCAGCACGAGGCGATGGCGGCGCTGCTGGGCGCGGACGAGGACAGCGCGCCGATGGTCCACGTCTCCGCCTTCGCGATCGTCCTCCTGTCGACGCTGGTCAGCGGCGGCACCGCCGTCATCCCGCCCCTCGGCCGCGGCGTCGACGACCTCGACGCCGGCGCCCTCCTCGACGTGATCGATCGCGAGCGCGTCACCGCCGTCTCCGGCTCGCCGGCGTTCCTGGCGCCGCTGGTCGCCGCCGCCGCCACCCGCCCGTTCTCGCTCTACTCGCTGCGCCGCGTCCTCACCGGCGGCGCGCCGGTGCCGGTCGATCTCTGCGAGCGCGCCCTCGAGGTCCTGCCCGAGGCGGCCACCTTCGTCGTCGCTTACGGCTCGACCGAGGCCGAGCCGATCGCCACCACCGACGCCCGCGCCATCGCCGACCACGCCGCCGCCATCCGCGGCGGCGCCGGCCTCCTCGCCGGCCGGCCGTGGCCGGACCTGCAGGTCAAGCTGCTGCGCCCCAGCCGCGATCCGATCGCGATCGGCCCGGGCGGTCTCGACGCCCACGCGGTCGGCCGGGGCGAGGTCGGCGAGGTGGTCGTCACCGGGCCGCACGTCAACCGCCGCTACTTCCAGGACCGCCCCGCCGAGCGCGCCCACAAGATCGTCGACGAGACCGGCGCGGTCTGGCACCGCACCGGCGACACCGCCCGCTTCGACGACCGCGGCCGGCTATGGCTGGCCGGCCGGGTCGCCGACATCGTCCGCCGCGGCGACGACGCCTATCACCCGGCCGCGGTCGAGGCCGCCGCCCGCGCCCTGCCGTGGGTGTCGCGGGCCGCGCTGGTCGAGGACGGCCGCGGCGGCGCCCTGCTCGTCGTCGAGCCGCGCCCGGGCCTGGCGGCGCTGGCGGCGCGCGCGCGCACCGCGGAGGCGGTCCGCCACCTGGCCGGCCACGGCATCACCGTCGACGCCGTCCGCGTCGCCCGCCACCTCCCGCTCGATCCGCGCCACCGCGCCAAGCTCGACTATCCCGCCATTCGCCGCCGGTATGCGGCCACGACCGGACATCCATGAAAGCAAGCGTCCCCGATCCGACCCAGCTCCGCTCCATCGTCAAGGAGCGGCCCGTCTTCGCCCGCGTCGTCTACAGCCAGTGCTGGGAAGATCCGGACATCGCCGCCGACGGCCTCCACCTCGGCCCCAGTGACGACCTGGTCTGCCTGACCAGCGCCGGCGACAACGTCATGGCGCTGTCGCTGCGCCGGCCGCGCTCGATCACCGCCATCGACTTCTCGGCGGCCCAGAACGCCCTCTTCCAGCTCAAGCTGGCCGCGCTGCGCACGCTGCCGTGGGCGGAGTACGTCGCCTTCCTCGGCGCCCGGCCGTCGTTCCAGCGGGTGTCGACCTACCGCGATCGCCTGCGCCGCGAGCTCCCCGACGAGCTGCGCGCCTACTTCGACGCCCAGGAGCCGATCCTCGCCCGCGGCGTCATCCACGCCGGCCGCTTCCAGAAGTACCTGAAGATGTTCCGGACCGGCGTCCTGCCCCTCGTCCACGGCCGCGCCGTCGTCGAGGAGCTGATGACGATCGACGACCGCGACACCCGCGAGCGCTACTACCGCGAGGTCTGGGACAACCGGCGCTGGCGGTCGCTGTTCACCTTCTTCTTCAGCCGCGCGATCATGGCCCGCCTCGGCCGCGACCCGGCCTTCTTCCGCTACGTCGATCAGGCCAAGATCGGCGCCGCCTTCCTCGAGCGCGCCCGCTGGGCGCTGGTCGAGACCTCGCCGCGCGACAACCACTTCCTGCAGTACGCGCTGCTCGGCCGCTACCCGGATCTCGAGCGCGGCCCGCAGTACCTGCGCGAGTCGAACTTCGCCGCGCTCCGCGAGACCACCGCCAACGTCAAGATCGTGCGCAGCGACCTCGAGTCGTACCTGGCGACCCTGAAGCCGGGCGCGCTGTCGGCGCTGTACCTGTCGGATCTGTTCGAGTGGGTCGGCCCCGAGCACCACGAGGCGATGCTGCGCAAGATCGCCGACGTCACCCGCCCCGGCGGCCGCCTGGTCTACTGGAACCTGCTGGTGCCGCGGCAGCGCCCCGACGCGCTGGCCGATCGCATCGACACTCATGAGACCGAGGCGCGCGCCCTGCACGCCCGCGACCTCGCCTTCGTCTACTCGAGCTTCCACGTGGAGTCGATCCGATGAGCGCACCTGCTTCCGCCGGCTGGGCCGTCCGCCTGGTCGATCTCCTGCACCGCCGCGGCCGCTGGTTTATCGCCGCGCTGGTGATCGCGACCGTCGGCATCGGCGTCTTCGCCGCCAAGATCAAGGTCGACAACTCGCTCAAGGTCTGGTTCGTCGAGGGCGACCCGGCGCTGACCGCCTACGATCACTACAAGGAGGCGTTCGGCAACGACGAGATCGTCATCGTCGCGGTGACCGCCCCCGACGGCGGCATCTACCAGCCGCGCTACCTCGAGAAGGTGCGCACCGCGTCGCAGGCGCTCGAGAAGCTGTCGCGCGTGCGCCGGGTGTCGAGCCTGGCGGTCAGCCTGCACGCCACCAACGAGGACGGCGACATCGTGGTCGGCCCGCTCCTGCCCGAGAGCGGCCCGGTCTCGGCCGACGACGCCGCCGCGGTCAAGCGCCGGGTCGCCGCCGACCCGTCGTTCAAGGGCGTCCTCGTCGGCGACAGCGACAAGGTGTCGCTGATCCTGATCGAGCCCAAGTCGTCGCCCGACTACGAGCACATCCGCAAGGAGATCCTCGCCGAGATCGGCGTCATCGTCGATCGCGAGCTGCGCAACGACGGCCTCGGCGCCCACCTCGGCGGCGTCGGCGTCGTCTACGAGGGCCTCAACGAGGCGTCGCTGCGCGACTCCGGCGTGTTCGTGACCCTGTCGTACCTGATCCTGCTCGGCGGCCTCTGGCTGATCTTCCGCCGCGTGGTCTGGGTCCTGGTCGGCGGCGCCATCGTCTCGATCGCCGTCATCGCCACCCTCGGCATCGCCGGCTTGCTCGGCCGCGACATGAACATGGTCACCGCCATCATCCCGACCATGATCATGACCGTCGGCATCCTCGACCTGGTCCACCTGGTCGACGCCTTCGACGAGGGCCGCGCCGCCGACCCCAAGGCCTCGGCCACCCGCATCCTCGGCTCCGCGGTCGCCTTCGTGGTCGTCCCCTGCATCGTCAACTCGTTCACCGACGTCATCGGCTTCGCCTCGTTCGTGGTCGCCCCGGTCGGCGCCATCCGCGACCTCGGCTGGCTGGTGTCGGCCGGCCTCCTCATCCTCCTGGTCGCCGTGCTGGTCATCGGCATCCCGGCCCTGGCCCGCTTCGGCGGCCGCAAGGGCGGCGCCACCACCGAGCAGCTCGACAACAGCTGGGTGTCGCGCGGGGTGATGGCGATGACCCGCTTCGCCATCCGCCACAAGGGCGCGGTCCTGATCGCCACCGTGATCCTGACCGGCCTGTCGATCTACGGCATGACGCGCCTCCAGGCCGACACCTACACGATCGGCTTCCTCCCCGAGGACCACGTCGTCCGCAAGGACCACGCCGCCATCGAGAAGGAGTTCGGCTCGTACGTTCCGCTCGAGTTCACCGCGACGACCAAGGGCGACAAGCTCGTCACCGATCCGGCGGTGATGACGCGGCTCGATGCCGTCGAGCGCAGCTTCGAGGACCACCCGGAGGTCGGCCGCACCACCGGCCTGGTCGACATCGTCAAGCAGGTGCACCAGGTCTACATGGACGAGCCGACCGCGTACGCGGTGCCCAAGGAGCGCGCCGCGGTGTCGCAGCTCCTCGACACCACCTACGCCCAGAGCGCCGACGCCGAGGACAACCTCAACGCGCTCCTCGACGATCGCCAGGCGCCGCAC
>Ga0209382_10008791_pt1 | contig 12692 bp, 11 predicted proteins | sample SoiMetdeltSBSDD5_FD_187599 | JGI IMG/M metagenome (GOLD analysis project Ga0209382, IMG submission 187599) | Bulk soil microbial communities from a Populus tree surrounding site in Tennessee, USA - Soil MetaG P. deltoides SBSDD5 (SPAdes) (version 2) | ecosystem: Environmental > Terrestrial >... | reverse complement strand
GGCAACGTCATTGTCATGCGACGACTGCAAATCTCTGAAATATTCAGCTTCGATAAGTTCTACAAACGGCACAACCTGCTTTCAGTTGAATGACGGGAAACCAGAAGACGAACGATTTACCTCAACCGCAACGTCACACAAACAATCTTGTGCGACGTGAGGGCTATATATCTCCATTCATCACTCATAGTTACGAAAAATCCGATAGCTAATGACACACCCTAGGTCTGTTAGCTCCTAGCCATGCTGGTTTGACAAAATATGGAGTTGGGCTAAAATTCTCATCAACTGACCAACTCTAGCAAACCGGGATTTATCTCCCGGAGAGGGGGAAAATGTACCAATCTTTCGTTCAAGCGGCCTTAACAATCTTGGGCCGCTTGTTTTTTTTATGCCAATAGCACCCAGGGGCGTCGGCTATTACCACGCTCGCTACGAGCCGATGCGGCATCTTCTGCGCTGGATGATTACTAACATTGCCTGGCGCTTCCTCGCCCGCATTGACACCGTGCGCATTTCTGGACTAGAGCACTTTCCTGCAGCCGGCCTGGGTGGCCAGCTTTGTAAGGCGGGGGGTAATTTTGCGGAGTGTGGCCAGAGTGTAGCCACTGGCAATGGGTAAACTTCTTCTAATGGATTCGTTAGGCAGCCGAGTAAGTGAGGTGCTCTCACGAAGGCGCAGGAGACTATCCAGCCTTGAATGTAAGTGGATATTGCAACATGTTAGCATGTCTCCAGAGTCATGTGTGTTAGATATTGGAACAGGGCCAGGTTTTCTGGCATCAGCCCTTTCTTCAGAAAACGGCTTACGAGTTTGGGGAGTTGATGTACAGGATATTCGGCAGGTCAAAGTACCTCTTTGCCTATTTGATGGGGAAACCTTTCCATTCCGAAATGGTTGTTTTGATACAGTGATACTCAGTTTTGTACTCCACCATACTCAGAGAAAGAAGCAGATACTCTCGGAATGTATTAGGGTTGCCAATAGGTGGATTGTAGTCTTTGAGGATGTAGCTGATAGTTGGTTTGATAAACTCCTCTTTGCGCTTCACGGCTATGGATATAACACGCTATATGGAATTGCAGAACACCCACAGACCTTTTCTACAGATGAGTGGATAGAATTCTTCAAACTCTTCCTTACAACCAAGTTGAGTATTCGCACAGTGCCTGTTGGTCGACTATCATTCGCTTGGTTTTTTCCCATTGCTCGTCGGCTTTTTCTCCTCGACCTCAACCCCATAGGCGAACTGACAGGTATGTCGGATAACCGTTCTGTGCAGTAAATGGCACGTCAGATAGATTGGGAAGCACGCCTTGACCTGTTCACCCCCATCTATCCAAACATAAGCAAGTTATCGTGGATTGCCAGGGAGGAATAGTATGTCGTTTACTACTTACTCACTAAGTTGGGCACTTCAATTGTTAGCGGGTTTTATGAGACAAAACCAGAGACGTATAGCAACACTCGAACTCACCCGATTCTGTAATAGACGATGCTCATATTGCGAGGTACCTAACCTTTATGCTTCTCAGAGTGAACTTGCTATTTCGGAGGTATTGCAAGTAGTGGATTGGCTCCAGACTAGTGGGTATCAGGTTTTGACTTGCTTAGGAGGGGAACCATTAGCTACTGGGTTAACCAAGGAAGATATAGCTTTCAGCGAGTACACGACTAGGATAGTCGAACATGCTACAAAACTTGGCATGTTTGTCAATGTTACTAGTAATGGTGACTATGTTACACCAATGCTCCTGAGTAATTTAGCTACGGCAGGACTAAAGTCAGTTGCCTTTTCGCTACACACTTACACTCGGCAATCACTTCAGCGATTAATAAAGCTTAGTTTAGAAGCGGCCTGTCTCCGTATCATCCCCACTATCTCACTGACATTGACCTCGGAAACGGCAAGAAAGATCCCCGCAATCGCAGCTCATATAGCAGCTCAAGGAATCCTGGTTAGCGTGAATATATGTCAGGATCATGGAAGTGAATTCTCTACTGCGCGTCACGACTTGGTACCCAACAAGGAGCAACAAAAGTACGCTCTGGGCGCGCTATTGGATCTCAAATTAAGTGGTCTTGTTCGTACTAACAGACGGTATTTAAGTAAGGCGATCAATTACTATCGCAATAACTGGAGGTGCAATCACTCCACAGATCAGTTTATACATATCGGCGCAGGTGGGACAATCAATGTATGCTCCGAAAGAAGAACAAAGATCTCTGCATTGAGCCAACCGGACCTCCTTGGAATCGAGTGGCGAATGACAAAACGCAATCTAGTTGAATCCTGTCATAACTGTCTCCATCAATGTTACTTTGAGGCTGAAAATCCAGATCTAATTGGAGATGTGCCCACCATGCTATGTGGTATGTCAATATTAAGCGGTCACCACCACTGGGTTCGGCGGTGGGCTGACTTCTCAATCCCCTTAATTCGGCAAGGCAGGTTAGACATTGATTGGCAATTAGACCTGGAAGCATCTCGGAATATTAAGCCGGATATGAATAAACCAAACGTCACCTTATTTGAGTGATTCTGAAGGAATGCGGATACAATCTGCCGCCCACCTAGGCTGCTAATTATGAAACTTAGGCTTTTCTTGTTCGCCATCTATTTTCTTCCAACGACGAAAAGGTAGTAGGATGTATATCATAGGAATGAAGTATTGGGGACCCCACGACGGGAGTGCCTGCCTAGTAAAAGATGGAAAGCTTGTTTTCGTGATTGAAGAGGAGCGCCTAACTCGCGTGAAACATGCCCCTTATACTGCTCCAGTGAATGCTGTCCGTGCATGTTTGGAATATGCCCACATTACGATAAGAGATGTCGATTTTGTAGCTTGCCCTCGTAGTTCACCTCGAATGCAACGACAAATGGTTCTGCCGCATATCCTGGCCAATCTGTCCACGTATCTACGAATGCACAGTTGGCAAACAGCGATATTGGCTCTTCAGTCCATCACCAATCTTGGAGCATTGACAATATATGCGGCACTCGCTAAACATTTTGGTCATGTACCGAAGATTGTGTCAATTCCGCATGATCAAGCACACTTAGCAAGTGCATTTTATTGTTCCCCTTTCGAGCGCGCAGCTTTGCTCAACATTGAAGGCTTTGCTGAAATGACTACAGCTGTATTGGCTGAGGGTGATCCGTACGGCATTCGTCGAGTGCAGGAGGTGAGATTTCCCAACTCTCTTGGTTGCTTCTACGCAGCATTCACGGATTGGCTGGGTTTCCAAGTAAACGAAGGGGAGGGAAAAGTAATGGGGTTAGCTCCATATGGAACCCCGGTATATCCACTTTCTCACATCATTCGTACAACCCAACATGGCATTGAATATGACGGGCGCTACGGGTTAGATCAAGCAAGCAGAAAGCTGAAGCGCGAGTTTGGTCCGCCACGAAAGCCCACAGACCAAATTACTCAACGACATAAGGATATCGCATCATCAGTGCAGGCAAGGTTGGAGGACATCGGATTGCACCTCTTGCGAATATTGGCGAGCAAGGTGAATACTGACAATTTATGTCTGTCGGGAGGTGTTGCGCTAAATGTAAAGATGAATGGTCTGTTTCTACAGAGTGGTCTTGTGAAGGATATGTTTGTTATACCCACGGCAAATGATGCAGGTTTGTCGATAGGAGCAGCGTTGGAGCTTTACCGTTGCCTTGGGCATCAGGTCAATTACGTAATGAACAATGCATATTTGGGCCCGAGCTATTCAGAATCGGAAATACAGAAATCTATCACGCAGCAAGGGCTTGCTTACAAGTACCAACCTCATATCGCTGAAACAGTTGCAGATCTAATTGTGAATGGACAGATAGTTGGTTGGTTCCAAGATAGAATGGAGATAGGTCCCAGAGCTCTGGGCAATAGAAGTATTCTTGCAGATCCGCGTATATCAGCTATGAAAGACAGGATCAATTCCCGTGTCAAACACCGTGAATCTTTCCGCCCCTTCTGTCCTTCGATCCTGGATGAGGCAAAAGATGATTACATGACCGGTGCAATCCAGTCTCCCTTCATGACAATCGCGTTTCAAGCAAAACCTGGTATTCGCGATACTGTTCCGGCTGTGGTTCATGTCGATGGATCAATGCGTCCCCAGACCTTAACGGAGACTGCAAACCCCAAGTTTTACAAATTGATTCGCGCCTTTGCCAGTAAGACAAACGTGCCGGTTGTGCTAAATACGTCACTAAATGTAATGGGTGAGCCGATATGTTGTACTCCGAAAGATGCAATTAACTGCTTTTTAACCACCGACTTAGATGCAATAGCCCTCGGAAACTTCCTTGTAATGAAAGGAGGTTGATTTCGCTAATCCTAACAAGTTTGTACAAATCGTGAGGATGGACCACCTTCAAATTAGTTCTAAGGTCAATCAAACGAATGTGCAGTGTGAGCAACGACACAAATAGGCTTACAGATTCTCTTGCCGGAGTCGTAACTACGTGAATGGCAGGCGTTGCGTCATCTTGGTCGCCGATGGGGCACGACCAGATGTATTAGAACGCTTGTTAGTTCTTGGTAAACTACCGAATCTATCTAGCATTTTAGCTCTCGGCGGTAGTTATAATCGTGCTGTCACCGTATTTCCATCCACAAGCGGTCCCGCTTACCTTCCTATGATAACCGGCAAACATCCTGGGGATTGCAACATACCTGGCATACGCTGGTTTGAGCGTTCGAACGGTCAAGGTATGCCTATCCAAGGCAAGCTACGCAGCTATGTGGGACTTGGCAGTCGTTTCTTGCGTTCCGATTTGTCAGCGCATACGCAGACACTGTTTGAGATAAGTCCCGGATCTGTTGCAATCGCGAGCGCCTTAGCTGGGAATTACAATACCAAAACACTTAGTCGGTATGAACTATTATTCATGTTCGCCCACTTAACTGGGCATTATTATATTCTGGACAAGTTGGCGTCGTATGATATCGTGAATGCTGTTGAATCTGCCGCACCTGTTGTATTTGGAATACTACATGCAATTGATGGATATAGTCATAAACACTCTCCTGAAGCGTCAGTGACACATGACTCGTACGTTGCTCTTGACCGTCTCTTGGGAATCATTGTTGATCGTTTACGGCGTAAACGCCAGGAATACATGCTTATCGTTACAAGTGATCACGGGCTAACTGCAACGACAAGACACCTTGATCTTGCCGAGATTCTGAGTAGTTTTGGGTGTACTGTCTATGCGTTCCCAAGCGTCCTTGGGGAGTGGAATCCAAAGGCTTTTGAGTACGATAACCTTCTTAGTTCTGTGGACTGTATATGCGCTGTCTCAGGAAACAGTATGGCTAATATCTACTTTCGGAATGGTATTTCATGGGAGGGTATTACATATTGCGAGAACCTGCAGCAAGTGATAGCTGGATTGTTGGCCAATCCAGGTGTCGACATTGTGGCCGGTAGAAGTTTGTCAGGAGGAATAAGGGTATTTAGCAGACGAGGTCAATCCTCTATGGAATTTGATGGAACGAATGTTATTTACAGCGCAATTGAGAGAGATCCCTTTGGTTACAAAAACATGCCAATTGGTATTCCAATAGATTTGGCGTTTCCATTCACATATGATACAGATTACCCGGACGCACCGCTGCAATTGTTCCACCTCCTTCAATCTGCGAGAGCGGGCGACTTAGTTGCCAGTGCTACCGAGGGGTTCGACTTTAGGACGAACGAGTTTCCTCTACACCACTCATCACATGGATCGCTTTGTCGCGCACATATGCTTGTTCCACTTGTAAGCACTAGCTCGATTCGGAGCAAGTATGTGCGAACTGTTGACATATTCCCCACCATTTTGGAGTATATGGGCATACCTTCTGATAAGCTCGAATTACAGGGGCGAAGCTTCTTAGGAGATGGAATTGCCCCCTTTCGATCTTGACCGCGTCCCAAGGATCAAAATAGATCCGTGATCAGGATTAAGTACTTGGTGCGAGTATGTCCATTAGACGACTACTTCTCAAACAGTATCATCGACTCGTGCAGCGTATAGTACCACCGTATTTTGATTCAGAGACAGAGGTAGCACACTTGGAACTGCTTTGTGCGAAGTATCCGGAATTACTCCAATTCGACAAGCTCACCCAGGCTTATTCCAAAGAGTTGGAGCCTTACTATCGCGTCTACACTCAAGAAGTATCAAACTCCAGCGCAACAATTTCACTAAGATTAGCAGTGTTCTTGATTACAATGTGTCGCATTGTAAAGCCGAAGACGATTCTGGACTTGGGCTCAGGTTTCAGTTCATTCGTGTTCCGCCATTTTATGAAAAACGACGCTCTGGAACTTACAGTACACTCGGTCGATACGAGTTCATATTGGCTGGATAAGACCCGCAATTTTTTGCTTTCATATAAGTTGCCTGCTAGTCATTTGATAACCTGGAAGGCGTTTCTAAGACAAAGTACTCAGAAGTACGACTTTGTACTCTGCGACATTTCAATGGGTGTCAGAATACAGGCTCTTCCCATAATTTTGTCTTTCACTGGACCGAGCACTGTCGCTATATTCGATGATATCCATATTCCACTATACTCAAGACGACTTAAGTATTGGCTCCAAAAGTCACCCCACAATTCTTATAGCCTTAAGTTCTATACAGAAGACGAGTTTGGAAGGTATTCCCTTGCAGTAACGGCATAGCTTCGGGGTGACGCTTGCCAATTCGGCTTTCTACCCCAGCATGCATAATACAATCGGACAAGTATCAGGTCTATTATGGGCTGAGTGTGACTGTTAGATAGCGCGGATCAATGATGAGCTTCCCCCTGCATTGGGCTATAGTCTTAACACTTGAGCCTTATCTACTGGTATTTGTTCTCTTCTGATGAGACCGCCCATGTTTTTGATAATCTAAAAGAAGCCCACCTTTTTTAGCTTTCGCTTGTCAAAGCCCTAGATGGGGATTGTTGAGAGTACGTTCGGACTCTTTCCTCGGTTTTACTAATCGCGATAGCGTTGGTATTGGCTACTGGTTGTTCCTTGGTTTGCCTCGTGCTTGTAAACGATCATGGAGGTATTGCTCTATTGAGGAGTGATATCTATATGCAACTAATGCAATAACATACAGTGCGACAAAAAGCCCTACGAGGAGTGGTATCGGTAAAGTGTTGCTACCCGCAGCCACTACTATTAAGGTCATAGGTGCCCTCACAAAGAGGGCGATTGCCATGATTTTCCATATTGGAATAGACGCAAGACCTGCCATAAAGTAAGGGGCTTCTCCCACTGGCATGAGCATGAGCAGAATCCACAGTATTACAGAATCGGCATGGATCACATGTTCCCAGTGCGCAAATCTTTCGGTCCCCATAATTCTTTGAACTAGTGGTCGGCCGTAATGCCGAGCCAATGCTGCTGCCACAGTTCCACCGATTAGCATTCCCATTATGCTGCATAAGAACCCGCCCCAGATACCTAATAGATATCCTGCAGCTAGTTGAATAGGATAGCTAGGCAAGGGCGCTATAATGATTTGAACTGCATTTAGAACTATAATAACTATTGGCCCTAATGAACCGAATTGCATGATCCATGTGCGAACTGAATCTGCGTCACTAAACAATAGTGAGAGTTGCTCTCGTTTCTGCCATACAATTAACACTATACTGACCACAAACAATATGGGAAGCCATCGCTGGATATGTCGTCTCACGGCCCCCACCTCCACTGGTTTTTGACCTGATTTAATATTGTGTTGCACAATCGCTACATATGACCAAACAATCCCGTCCGGTGTTCTACCTTACGCTACTATAGCACTCCTCAAGCCGCTGCATACTATTCTCCCAAGTATAAAAATGCTCAACTAGTAAGCGAGAGTTCCAAGCGAGGCTGGTAGCAAGTGGTTGATTCTCAAGAACCTCGATTACATTCGCTGCGAATTCCTCATTACTTTCAGCAAGCATTAGGTGTTGCCGATGAGTCACATCTAATCCTTCACATCCTAGCCGTGTAGAAACTATGGGTGTTCCAGTAGCCATTGCTTCAAGCAACTTAAGACGAGTACCACTCCCCACGCTTAGGGGGCATACAAATACGGAGCTGCTATGCAAATACGGTCTAATATCAGTCACACGTCCTACAATTGTGACCGAGTCGCCATTTGCCAATCTCCGAAGCTGTGCTGGCGGGTCATTCCCAACAACTAACAGCTTGGTGGTAGGCATACTCTTCCGGATTATCGGAAGAATGTTCCGAGTAAAATCAATAACGGCGATTGTATTGGCTGCGTAACGAAAGTTGCCGACGAAGACGATTTGGCTACGAACTCGATGGTCCATTTGCTCAAATGTATAGTGTCCGAGGTCAACCCCATTGGGGATAACATATGCATGTTTGCTTGGAACCAGCTTGCTCATTAGTTCTCTATCGAAGTTGGAGACCACCGCACATCCTTGAGCAGTCTCCCACATCTTGATCTGCCACTGTTTTTGTCGCACGGCATCTAGCTTGAGAGCAGATCTCATAAAGCCTGATGTCACCTGTGTATACCCTAATGATATCAGGAACTGAATCGCGTGGTCTACTATCAGCATAGGAGGCCTTCCACTAGAGGGAAGGTTGTGAGCTATGTAAAAGCCATCTACATGACAAATATCATATGTATGCTCAAGGAGAATCTGCGTGAACAACTCGACCGAATTGGCGATAGTGAAGAGTATCGAAGTTAGGGGGACAGACGAAATGCTGTACCTATATAACACGCCAGGAGATATCACGTTCCTGCGTTTATATACTTTAATCTTCTCGCAATACTGGGCTAATAGGTCGATGCTATGCCGCTCTGTATGGAGCTCATTGATGCAGACCAATGTGATTCGGTGCTGCTTGGCAATTTGCCGAATGAGATTGAATATGCGTACCCTTACACCTGTAATGGTAGGGTAAGGCACAACAGGAGCTAGCATCAATATTCTCATGTACAATGGCCCAAAGGCGCAGTTCAAATGACAATTTTGATTCTTGCAATCACGCGAATACTAATACCTTGTGTAGTGTTCACATAAATGTACTCTCAAGCTAGTAGGCTATTAATTCCCACATCTAAAACTCTCACTTCGGGGTGGGCAAACAACCAAGAATTCCAAGTATGTCTTGTGCTTTGCTCATTGACCCGTGAATCGGGTCAGCAATGCTAATCAACCTATTGATGTTGGTAGGCAATTCCAATCAACAGATCGGTAAGTTGCTGCAACGCTCTTGGCCCACGTCTTTCCCCAAAGCTTCACCAAATTGTGCTTCCCTGAGGCAATAAGATAACCTGCAATACAAGTAGGGATATCACCGAAAGGGTCAGGATTTTGCGCTTCATAGTAGCATTGATGAAGGCAACCACGGCAGCTGCCTACGAGAGCGGCTTTTGTGTTCCTCCATTGTTTATCGTTGAGATTGTCAATTTGCAACAATTGGATGTCTGTTCTCACCTCACTACATACATTGGCCATTCCATCTGCGCCTATCTGTAAAAACTCATCATGTAATGGGTCGCATACCCAAGAGTTAGGATAGTGTGCAGGTGCCTCTTGCAAATAGCGTTTATTAGTGCGAAGTAGACCTGATCCTTTCAGCTTCAACAGTGCTTCAAACACAGTAGCTTGCTGGTCAAGACTTGGAACAAGATCGCTGCACTGCGATGAAAAAGAGCCTCCGAAATCCTGGCAGAGGCCAACGCCAACCAGGATTCCTCGACTGATGATATATCTGGCAACCGCAGCTAGTGTGGATGACCTCGGCGCTGTGAAAACAATAGAGATTGAAGGGACGATGCCAGCAGTTGCTACTTCCTGTGCTTTGGCAAGAAGAACATCCACACCTTCCTTTGTGTAAGTGTGGAGGGAGAGGCACATCGAGCTTAGCCCAGCGGACGCAAGTTGGTGTATAACTATTGAGTTCAAGAAATCGCCATTAGTTGTGAGATTGGTCAGCAGCCCCCTTTGGACTGCATGTTTTATAACCCGTAAGGTCTTATCACGAATGCCGATGCCTTCCCGTGTTCTTCGCGGCACCAGGGTTTCACCACCAACAATCGAGAGGATGCAATAGCCCCAGTTTGCTACCCTGTCTACTAAACCTATCGCTTCTTGCATCGATAGTTCCTGCTCTGGCTGATACAAGTCGGGGACGTTACAATATATGCATCGTCGATTGCAAAACCGCGTCAATTCCATTGATACGAATCGATGAACTTGTGGCCGAGTAAATGCCATAACAAGGCGTGATAGGCTAGTGACCCTGTGAACTAGTTTCATCGTCTCCTCCAGCACAATTCAGGTCGACAAGGAACATCCTAGTAGGATATTATCAGACAGCCTCGTCTAGATTCTAGGATGCGATATGGATACCGTCATGTAGTCCCAGTACTTCTGTTAAATCGAATATATGGAGAAGCGTAGGGCTATTGGAACTGTAGCAATGATGCCTAATTGCTCAATACAATGTATCGTCCTAGTAGTGCTACGATTAACATTCTTACTATCCTGCCCAATAGGATTGTAACGAAAACTTGTGATGCAGGTAATCGCGCCACGCCAGCTGCAATTGATGCAAGGTCGAAGATGGGATTGGGGATGGCCGCAGCCCAAAAGACTACAAGTAATCCACGATTATCCATCCATGCCTTGATGTATTTATATAGCTTCCATTGTGTTACCATCGGACGCATGCCAAAACCTGTCAAATAGCCAGGCATTTCCCCAACGGCTGAGCCAGTTCCAGCGATTACTCCCAATAATACCGGGTTGAGTTTAGATCCTAAAGAATATACCAAGATCATGGCGGGAAATGGAATTCCAACTAATCCTGTAGCTGCGCTAAGTAGACTTCCGACAAAGGCACTCATGTAACCTAACTCAGCATGGCTGACAAGGAAATCCTTTGTGGCAAACACGAGAATCGTAGTAGATATTCCCGTTAACAGAGCCAGTAAATAAGTAAGTCTTTCACCATGCTTATGGAATTCATTCTTCACAGCGGATAAATCCCTATCCTCATTTGGTCTCAGTTCTACTCGTCAGTTCATGGTTTATTAAGCGACTCGAACCATAGAACAATCGCAGCTAATCCACCGACCTGAAGAGAGCACCACAGAATCCAATCTGGACCAATGTCGAGGCGACCTTGAATTGACTGACTTACTATTAGATACGTCCCGATAGTAACAAAACCATACATTAGCAGAACTACAGGGATTACATCCAGAATGACAACGACAAGGGCCATTAGTCCGACTAAAAGCACTAAAAGGCATCCAATTACTACATACCCAAGATTCTTACCTAACAATACTGCCGTTGTCTTAAATCCGCTCTCACGATCTATATCAATATCCTTCACCTGATGAGCGAGTTGTGAAACTGCCGATCTGATTGTGAAAGCGATGATCGTGAGCACACCTGCCCGTGACCAAACTGAATTACCAAGCGATGGCCAAGCAGCTGCCAGGAAAAGAAGTCCTCCGACGATGCCATGTGATGTTACATCAATGATAGGGATTGCTTTGAGTCGTACTCGTCGATATGAATACACGAAAAGAATGAGCAGTATTATAACGATCGGGATGAACAATCTCACATCGACAAGGCTGGAAACAGCCAGGCTTCCGGCTGCGGAAATAACAGCAATTATATAGGCTGCACTTAGGTCAAGCTGATGTGAAGAAACGACATTCCTTTTTCCCTTAGCTAGATCCCTAGCATCATCCTTATAATCCTCAGCGTCGTTAAAGATGAACCCTGAAACAAGGGCAAGGAACTGGGCAATAAGAGTCGGAAGCATCCTCCAATTCCAACCAATGTCGCCCATGCCATAGGCAATAGTTGTAGTGAAAAAAGCCCAGGGAATGTAGATATAACATCTCGTGAGATTCACTGCAAAGTATAAACGCATCATTACGGAGCTAATTAGTCTTCGCATTTGCACCATCCATATTCACAGAGGTCTGGCTACGAACTTAGCTACGTATTTTGGATTGTCAGCCATTTGCTACAGTGCTCCGCCGGTATTATCCGTTCTCAATTTAGGCGAGTTCAATTGTTATCGTCGTCGCCTTCGACATGTCGTTATAGTAACCACGGCGGTGCTCCGGCAGAATGGAGGCAAGTTGGTACATAGCCTCGTCTGTCATCTGACGTAGGCGCTCGTGTCGCAACTGGCCACTCACCGGCACAAATCGGAAGGGGTGCCCCAACTGGAACCAAGCGCCGGGCTTGTTGCGGTTCCACGGACCCATCAATGTGGGGTAGCCGGGAGTAGACTCCACTGCAGCAGGAATGATTAGCGCGCCGCTCTTGTATCCCAGGTAGGCCACACCCTCGCGTGCCTCGACCAGCGCCGGGTGACGCGTAGCCTCTGGTGCTAGCAAGATGACCTCGCCCGCCGCCAACACTTGTAGGGCACACTCCAGCGCGCGGCGGTCAAACTTATCACGATGTACAGGGATTACATTCCACAATTTAGGAAAGATGCCCCATATGGGGATATGGTAAACCTCAGCCTTTGCCAGTGGCACTACGTTGCGCGGCAGGTTACCAAGCACCACGATAGGGTCAATAAAGGCGATGTGGTTGATCATTAGGATGGCTGGGCCAGCTGCAGGAAAGTGCTCTAGTCCAGAAATGCGCACGGTGTCAATGCGGGCGAGGAAGCGCCAGGCAATGTT
>Ga0209382_10008790_pt1 | contig 12692 bp, 10 predicted proteins | sample SoiMetdeltSBSDD5_FD_187599 | JGI IMG/M metagenome (GOLD analysis project Ga0209382, IMG submission 187599) | Bulk soil microbial communities from a Populus tree surrounding site in Tennessee, USA - Soil MetaG P. deltoides SBSDD5 (SPAdes) (version 2) | ecosystem: Environmental > Terrestrial >... | reverse complement strand
GCTGATGACGCCGGGGCAGGTCTATCGCATCAAGGTCACAGCGTTTCCAACCTCGAACCTGTTCAAGCGCGGGCACCGGATCCGGCTCGACGTCTCGTCGAGCAACTTCCCGCATTTCGATCTCAACCTGAACACCGGTGCGCCGGAAGGTGCGAGCGGGGAGATGCGTGTTGCCACGAACCGTGTGTTCGTGGACAAGGAGCGTGCTTCGCGAGTCGTGCTGCCGGTGATCCAGCGCGTACTTCACAGCGCGAGGCAGACCTTGCCGAAGTGCTTCTGGGATTCGTAGTACTCGAAGGCCGCGACGATTTCCTGCAGCGGAAAGCGGCGGTCGATGACGGGCCGCAAGCGATTCACGGTGATCGCGCGGATCATCGACTCCTGATCGGCGCGGCTGCCGATGGAGATGCCGCTGGTCCGAATCTGATTCGAGAACAGGGCGGGGATCGGCACTTCTGCCGTGAAGCCGGTCAGGACGCCGATGATGGCGATGTGGCCGCCGGTCCTGCACGCTGCGATCGACTGCATGAGCGTGGCGGGTCCGCCGACTTCCATCACGTGATCGACACCGCGTCCGTCGGTCAGGGCCTTGGCCTTCATCCCCCACTCGGGCACTGCCTTGTAATTGATGACTGTGTCGGCCCCGAGACGCTCCAGCTTTTCCAGCTTCTCGTCGGAGGAAGACGTGGCGATGACTCGGGCACCCGCGGCCTTCGCAAATTGCAGTGCGAACAGCGATACGCCGCCGGTGCCCTGGATCAACACGGTATCGCCGGGCTTCACGTGTCCACATGTCACCAAGGCTCGCCAAGCGGTAACGCCCGCACACGGTAGCGCTGCTGCTTCGACGGGCGTGTAGCCGGGCGGCGCTTTCGTGAAGAAGTGAGCCGGCTTGCAGGCGTACTCCGTCGCGTAGCCGTCCACAGTGTCGCCCGGAATCTCCCGCTTGATCGCGGGTGTCATCTCGCCGTCCGACCAATAGGGCCAGAAGGTGCTGACGACAGCATCGCCAACCTTCAGCTCGTCGACGCCGTCGCCGACAGCGACCACTTCTCCAGCGCCATCGGTGAGCGGCACGAGGCCGTCGCGGGTCGGGATCTTTCCCTGCACGACCATGTCGTCATGGAAGTTCAACGAGCCGGCCCGAATCCTGACGAGCACTTCCCCCGCCCGTGGCTTGCGGGGCTCTTCCTCGACCAGTTTGAGGTTGACCAATCCTGCCGGCGCGCTGAGCCTGAACACTCTCATGAATACTCACTGTCGCTGCGAACGCTGCAGCGTATTGCGATACACGTACCTGCCGATCTCCCGGCCCATCCTCGCGCCGGCTTCCTGCTCGAAACGAAAGTGGATGCCGCCGAAGATGCGGGCATCGTCGATGTCCTCGGCGATCTGGCGGAACGAATGATACTGCAGCGTTACGTCCGGCAATGCGGCATGCGTGAGTCGGACGAAGTGCAAGCGTTTGCCGTACAGGGTTTCGAGCACTTCGCGCGCGGCGCCGGCGGCGCTGGCATGGGCGGAACCGTAGCCCGGAAAGCAGGGTGCGACGATCAGCGGCGCGAAGCTCGCGTCGCCGCGCGTGAAGACATTCCCGTCCGCATCGCCTGCGTGAATCGCGGTCTCGGGTCGCCAGAACCGATAGTGGTACTTGGTCTCCATGACGCTGGCGAGCGCATCACTGATAGCCGCGTTGAGAAGCGCGAGCGTGCGTGCGTTCTCGGTGAGCGAATCGCCGCGAGCGACAGCTACCTGGGTCGCAGCCGCGTTCCACACCGGCACTGCCGGCGATGCCGCATAGAATCGCGCCACGTCGGCACGGTCCTGTGGCCGGTACGGGCTGTCCATGCCGCCGACGAACCGAAGCTCATTGAAGCTGAGCGCGTAGCGCAGGCTCGAGAGCGCGGGCGGCGGCGGCGAGCGAAACTGCGCGGAATTCTCGATGGCGAACGGCTGCAGGTTGCGCCAATGGACGAGAATTCCACCAGCCGGCGGACAGCCCGGCGTCGTCTGCCATTCACCCGCGGCAGTCGAAGTGGGCAGATGAAACTCCGGAGGCACGGAACCGTCTTGCGAGCGCTGCACGAGCATTGCAGCTGCCGCTGCGGCGCCGACCGCCAGACCCTGGTCTCTGGACGTGCCTGGGTGCAGCCTGGCGAGTGACGCCTCGCGTGCCGCATCGAGACTCGCGGCGCTGGCCGGAAACAAGCTGCGCAGCACGCCATGGGCGGCGGCGATGGTCGCGGCCTCGCGCGAGGCATGACGAGGCGCCTCGATCGTGCCCAGGTACGGATCGAAATCCGCGGCGATCGCGTTCACCGCCTCGAACACCGCAAGCTGCGTGATAGCCGCCGTACGTGCCTGTGCAAACGGATTCTGCGCGGCGCTGGTCGCCACCATGATCGAATTCCACTCGATCACGGCGTCAGGCTCGCGCGAGCGCCATTCCCCGGCGATGGCTGGCAACGTGCACAACGTCATGGCTGCGGTCAGCAGTCGGATGCTCGTTCTCATGGGCGATTCTCCGTCGGCAATGGGTTGCATTCCGGTGCGAGTTCACCAGCGCGACGCCGCGGAGTCTTGGTATTTACTTGGGATTGTCTTGGGAGATGCGTGATTGCAGCAGGACTGCGCCCTGTCGCCGTGCGACCTGCATGGCGCGCGACAGGGACGCGAGCCGGCTGTCTGCATCCGCCGCGAGCACACCTGCAATGCGCAGCAGCTCGGCCTCGAAGAATCTCTCCTGCGTCGCGGTTACGATTTCCAGGCCGCGCATCGCGACGCCGCGAGCTTCTTCGATCCTGCCGGCAGCGATGCAGGCTTCGGCGAGTACAGCATGCAGGTAGGTCTGGAACTGCTCGGTGCCGGTGGCGCGCGCACGGTCTATAGCTTCGCGGATGCGTTCGCAACCGGCTGCCCCGGCGCCGCGTTCGACTGCCGACCATCCCAGTGGCACCGCAGCCCACGCTTGCAGCAGCACGAAGCCGTGTTCATCGCCCACCTTCACGGCTCGCGCTGCGAACTCCTCAGCGGCGGACACATCGCGGAGCATCTGGTGAATGGCCGCTGCAAAGAACAACGCGATCGCATTGCTGAACGGATGGCCGATTTGCTCCGTGAGCGCGACGGCTCGCGCGCAGTCGCGCCGCGCCCCAGCTTCCTGGCCACGTAGCGCTTGAGCCATGGCGTGAAAATGCAGCGCGCAGGAACCCGCATCGTGGTTGCCGAAGCGGGCGGCGAGCATGCCGTGTTCAGCGGTGTCGTAAAGGGCGGTGCCAGCGCAAGCATGCTCGCTGCAGGCCGCCAATTCACCGCGCGACAGCGACGTTGCCCAAGACGCGTGATGTGCCTGCAACTGCAGCGCGCGGTCTGCGCTCTCGGTTGCGACACGCTGCAGTTGTTCGCTTAGATCCCGGGCGTCGCGGAGCTCCGCGCGGCCCCATCGGTACATCCAGAGTCCCCACAGGGCGCTGAACGATTCCTGCGGTGTAACGCGGGCGCTGCACAATTCCTGAGCACGGGTGTACATGCGTTCCGCCTCGGGTGCTCCCCAGCCGAGGCTTGCGAGCAATTGTCCGCCGAGCGCAATGCACAGCTCGAGCTCGAGCCGCGTTCGTTCGTCCGCATCCGTAAGCTGAGGCAACAGGGCAAGCGCGCGCCGGAAATGCTCGACTGCCGAGCGCGGTGCACTGCGGCCCGCGGCTCGCCGGCCTGCAGAGAGATAGTAGCGAGCGGCCTTGCCTGGTCGGCCGCCGCGATCGAAGTGAGCCGCCAGTTCCGAGGCTCGCTCGTGCGCTCCCTCACCGAGCAGCGCTTCAAAGCTATGCCCGATGCGCGTGTGCAGTGCTGCACGCGTGGCGAGCGGCAGCCGTTCATAGAGAACCGCGCGATAGAGTGCGTGACGGAAGCGATAGTGACTAGTGGTGTCGACGGCAGTGCCCGGCAGTTCTGTGATGAATGCGCCGCGACGAGCCAAGCCACTGCAGAGCGCCTCCACTGCCTGCGTGCCGAGCTCGCGGACGCGCCCCACTATTTCTGCGGAGAACTCGGCGCCGACCGCGCTGGCTGCCACGAGCAGGTCGAGCTCCGCGCGGTCGAGCCGTTCGAGGTGCAGATTGATCAGCGAGCGCAACTGCGTCGGAATCGTCCGGGTGATCGCCTCGGCCGGCACCGCGACCTCTGCTGCAGCCTTGCGCTCGATGGCGCCGCGCTCGATCAGGCTGTCGACTACGTGCACGACGAACAGTGGATTTCCTTCGGTGTGCGCATGGATCGCGCTCGCGAGGTTTCGGACGTCGTCGGGCGTCCGAGCGCCGATGCGGTGAACGAGGTAATCGCCGACTGCATCCGGACCGAGCGTGCCAAGCCGCAGGTCGCGGCATTGCTCTCGCGGCGCAAGCTCCCCATGAACGACGGAGAGTGGATGATCGCGTGCCAACGACTCCGGCTGGCGCAACGTGGCGAGTACCAGCAGGCGCGCGGGCTCGGTGCGCCGCGCGATGAAGGACAACCAGTCGAGCGTCGCGGAGTCGCTCCAGTGAAGGTCTTCGAGGCGCAATACCAACGGGAACTCACGTGCGGCCGCTTCGAACGCATCCGCCAGCTCGCGCAGCATGCGCGGCCCCGTCATGCCGACCGCGCGCCGCGCCAGCGCCGCACGCTCCGTCGCCTCCAGCAGTGCCGGCAGTTGCGCCAGCCAGCCAGGTGCGTGTCGGCGCAGGTGTTGCAGCATGCGCTCGCCGTGCGTTCCGCGGCTCAAGGGACCGATTGCATCCAGCAATGGCAGGTAAGGCTCGCGCGGACCGAAGTGCTCTACGCAGCGGCCCGTTGCATGCACGAGCTCGCGGCCGCCCTCGGCGAGGAATGCATCGAGGAGTGTCGTCTTTCCGATGCCAGGCTCACCGCTTACGAACACGATGCGCCGGTCGCCTGCGAGCGCGCGTTGTAGCTCGGTGCGCAACAGCGCAAGCTCGGCCTCGCGGCCGACGAGCAGCGGCGCCGCCCGCGTGGACAGCGCACGCTCGCTGGCCAGAGGCTCGAGTGCAACCAGCAACCGATAGCCGCGTCGATGCGCCGTCTCGAGAAAGCGAGGTTGCCGCGCGTCGTCGTCCAGCGCATCGCGCAGTTCCTGGATGCACGAAGCCAGTGCCGCGTCGCTTACCACCCGGCGCGGCCAGACCGTACGAAAGATCTGCTCCTTGCTCACCACTCCAGCACCGGGAGCGCCGAGCGTCAGCAATACCTGGATCGACTTCGGCGTGATGCGGCGAGTGCCGGCCGCGCCCAGCAGCTCACCGCTGTCGGCATCGAGTGTGTAGGGTCCCAGGCGGAACTTGTGTGAGCACGGCACGGCGCTTGGGGATAACACAAGTGGGTCCGCAGGGGTATCCCATATTCAGGGCTCGCGAGTCCGACTCCTTACGCGGAAGGTTGCAGCCGGCCTTGTTCCTCGAGCAGCTTGTACGCCAGGTAGTACTTATAGATGTTGCGGACGTAGGTGACGGTCTCGGCCCCGATGCGCCGGGCGGCGACGATCTCGACGTTGTCGAACCAGACGTTCTCGTCCAGTTGCAGCTTGTCGGCCTCGGCGCGCAGCTTCGCGACGCGGGCAGGTCCGGCGTTGTAGGAGGCGAGCGAGAACAACGCCTTGTCGAGCCGCGTCATCGGCTCGGCTTCGTAGTAGTCGTCGATCATGAGGCGCAGGTACTTCGTGCCGGCTTCGATGTTGCGTTCGAGCTGCTCGATGTTCTTCACGCGCACGCGCGGGTCGCGCGCCGTCGCCGGCATGACCTGCATGATGCCGATCGCTCCGACCGGGCTCTTCTTGCGGTTGTCGAGGCCGGACTCCTGATATGCCTGCGCCGCGAGCAGCAGCCAGTCGAGCGAATAGCGCGCGCCGTACTGTTCGAAGAACTGGCGTGTCTGCCGCAAGCGCTCGGCGTCTTTCGCGCGGCCTGGATTGCGGATGAACTTGCCGTCGGCGAAGTACTCCTTGAACTTCATGTTGCCCCAGAGCGTGCCTTCGCCGTGCGCTTTGTGGAATTTCCCGACGAGCGCGCGGAGTTGCGGATTCTCCTTGCGCACTGCCCAGGTGAACGGCGCGTCAGTGCGGAGCTTTACTGTCTCGTCCACGCGCAGCTCGGGCAGGATCGGTGCCCAGAGTTTTGCCACGTAACGCTCGGTCACGGTGGCGGGGATCACGCCGGCGTTGACCATCTCGAGTGCCTCGTCGTTCTCGATCGAAGGATCCAGCTCGCGAATGACGACGGGCTTGATCTTCCTCTGCGCCAGCGTTCGATTCAGATCGTTGAGGCTCTCGAAGTACGCGCTACCGCGACGAACCCACACCTCGCGGCCGGAGAGGTCATCGGTCGTTGCCGCTGCCGGCGTCGCGACGTTGCTGACGAGCACTTCTGTGACCTGAAATCCTGCATCGGCGAAGTCGACGACCTTGCGACGCTCCGGCGTATCGGTGACGAAGACGGCGATGACGTCGCCGCGTCCGCTGAGCAGCGCGGGCAGGAGCTGGTCGCGCCGGACGGGCACCACCACGACGTGCATCTTCAGGTTCTTCTTCGTCTTGAGCTCTTTGTTGACCCAGCGCTCGAACTCGACCAGCGCGTCGGCGGTGATGCCCTTCTGCGCGCCGCGATCGAAGAAGAAATGCGTTCGGTCGACGGCAACGAGCGCGCGAATCTGGCGCCGCTGCAGCATCTCCGGGAGATCGCCGGTGTGCGGCTCGATGACCTGATCGAGGACAGTGGAGAGAGGCGGCGCCGGCTCGGGCGCAGCGGTTTGTTCAGAGGCGCGGGTTTGTTCAGAGGCGCGACTATCCTCCCGTCCATCGACGGGTGGAGAGTCCGCCTCGCGCGAGCAGGCGCACAGCGCTGCGAGCACGATCAAGAGACGAAGGATCGAGTACATGCGCACGACCCAGTGTGCGACCGCGGTCCGGTGTGCGCAGTACGTACGAGGTGAAGGCTACCCTCGTCGATTCATCCCGCGGCCATCAGCACGAAATCGTGGTGTGCGGTACTGTATTTCCTGCGGCCCAGTGAGCCGTCGTCCACCAGTGCCTTGATCTCCCGGCGAAGGACCTTGATCCGGCTGGCGTACTGGGCAGCCCCGATCTGCAGCAGCGCTTCGATGGGGTTGGGCCCCGTCAGCGCTGCGATGATGGTTGGGCTGGTCGCGCGACCTTGATGTCGAATGTCTGCCACCAGCAGGCACGTTACGTCGTCACGCCCGTCCAGGGAGTAGCGGGCGGCGTACTGTGCCATCCGCTCTTTGAAGTGAGCGATCCCGACGTCGATCTGCGTGCGTCGGTGCGCCGGATCGTTCTCGGCCCAGTGCACGAATTTCGCCGCCTGAATGATCTCGGTGTCCTCGATCTCTTTGAGCGAGGGATTCAGGTAGTCGAGCAGGCCGGCGGTCGAATCGTTGGATTCCAGCGGTATCACCGCGCCGTCATCGCTCATGCGACAGACGCGATTGCCCTGCACGAGAAGATCGGGAAAGTATTCCCGCGCCAATGGCAGTTGCAGAAGGGCGCGCAGGAAGAGGACAAAGTCGCCATTCGGTACGTGCGCGGCGTATTGGAGAAAGGTGAAGGTGAACCGCGCGCGATCGTAGGTGTTGAGCGTGTGATACAGGGCGCCTTCGGCCATCGCCGTCGGATGGATGAAGTCCGCCCAGAAGCCGTACTCCGCCTGGAACTGCGCGCGATCGTAGCGCTGTTGCGGCGTCCCCTGCAGGTTGAACAAACCTTTGCCGCCGTCGAAGGGCACGCGCGCGCCGATGAAGAAGCGCGCGCCGTCGATCTTGCCGAAGTACTTGTTGCCGTTTTCGAGGGAGAAGCTGACGAGTTTCATCGGTGTTGCCTCCAGGGATCTCGGCGAAGCTGGCATCACCTGATCGAGTGATGCGCGACGTTGTGGAATCTACGGTGGGAGAATCGGCTCGCTGCGCCGATCAGGGTCAGGGCTTAGCCTTTTTCAGTTCCTCTTCCAATTGCTTGAAGTATCCCTTGTAGCTGCGCTGCTTCTCGCCGAGGAACTGGTAGAGATCCATGCCGAAGAAGATTGCGGCCCCGTCGTATTGCCCCGTGTCATCGTCGTGGTACGTCACGCCGAGCTTGAAGTTCCGATAGTTGAGGGCCACTCCATAGCCGACCTCGCGATCGCCGGGGAACACTGCGAGCAGCGAGACTCCGTACCAGGTTTCGTAGTCGGCGGAGTAATGAATCCAGCCGAGCGGCTCGACGGCGAGGACGCCGCCGAGGTCGGACTTCGAATCCGAATCGACCGAGGTGACCACTCCCGCCGATGGATGCAGCAGGACGATCGCGTCGCGTGGCGGGCCGTTGGAGATGCTCTTGTCGGTGAGGAACCAGCTGTTGACGGCGGCTTCCCACGGAAACATCGGGAAGCCTTCGAACAGATATTTGTCGTAGATCTTTTCCAGCGAACCGATTTGCATCGCCGCCTTGCTGAACTGGTCCGCAGTAAGCTGACCAAATGCCCCGCTGAACGTGAGTACGAACTCGGCTGCCTCTTTGCGCGCCTTCTTCTCACTCGGGTTGGTGCAGAGAGGGTCGCTTGCGTTCAGGGGCAGATCGACCTGGAAATCCCCGGTGGTGATGGCGAACTGCCTGGGAGGGAGTGCGCCAGTGGTTACGAGCTGATAGTCGGAGGGCGCGATCTTTCCCTCGAGCAGGGCACTGTAAGCGCCGACTACCTTGGTGCGTATCTCCGGCGGCCAGGCGCTGGCGCGTTGGTTCAAAGCCTGCTCCAACGCGGCGTAGGTCGCGCGCGGCGCATTCGGGTCCACATTCACTGCGGCAAACGCATCGTGCAGAAGGATCGGGTCGCCGCAAACGACTTTGCCCGTAGGTATCGCAGGTGCGCCTGCTCCCATCGCCAACGGATGGACGAACAGCAGACACAGCAGCATCGACGTGAAATGGCGGCTCATAGTCATTCCTCGACCAGCCTGGACAGTACTCTCAGTTTCGACACGAGCTCGCCGAGCGGCCCGACGTCGCCCTTGAGGAACGACTTCGCTGCGTTGAGCGACTGCGGTTTGATCCCGTTCTTGTTCTGGAAGGCCTCCACTTGCGACACGTCGTCCGCAGTGGGCGAATAGCTGTCGACGTACTGCGTCAGCAGGCGCAGATGCACGTTGGGATGACTGATGTAGTGAGCAGCGTCGTGGATCTGCTCGACGTTGCCCACCAGGTGATCGAGCTCCAGATCGAAGCCGTTGGCGAACTCCCAGCCCGCGGGCATCTCGAAGTTGCCGATCAGCGAGATCGGATCGAACTTGTGGTTCACGTTGAAGTAGTTCGTGGCGTATGCATTGTTGTCGGTGGCGCTGCCAGGTCGAACGATCGATTCGTACGGGCTGGCCGACGGATGGATGAGCCCGCTGACGTTCGACAGCATCGTGATCGACGAGAACTTGAACGTGCGCGGATTGAACGGGTTGTCACGAAGCTGCGCAAAGCGGCCGTGACCGTCGAGATACTCGGCGCGATCGGCCTTGGCCGCGTCGGCATCGGCGTCGCTGAACTCCGCCTTCTTGAGTTGCGCCAGCCACGACTCCGTGCCGAGGTGATGCAGCGCATCGTGCGCGACAGCGGTGCCCATGGAATGCGCGAGCACGTGATACTCGGGCATCACCGGGCCAGCACCGATCGTGTCTGCGACTCGCGTCGAAATCTGCGCCAGGACCCGCAGCACGACGCGCTGCTGAAAGAGCCGAAAGCCCCAGTAGAGGGCCACGTCCGCGCCGGTCTTCAGGGTCCATTTGTCATCGCCGGCCTGTTTCATCAGGTCGACGACCTTCTTGGCGAACTTCGGCATGAGCGGGACGGAACTGCTGAGGCCCTCGCCGAGATCGGCCCAGTGCTGCGTGATTCTCTCGAACACGTCGTCGTAGAGGATCGGCACGAATTCGACGAACGAGTCGAGCGACTTGCCCTCGAAGAACGAATAGGATTTGGCGGCTTTCTTCAGCGCCGGCACGGCGCACGACTCCATGTCGATCCAGCCGTCCGTGTATTGCCCGATGCCGTGCAGCACGAAAACGATGTTCTTGGTCACGACGCTCTCCCCGCAATGCGCTCCGACCATTGTCGACGCCTTGCATGACGAACAGCAATCACCCATTGGGGCGACTATTCGGGAGGGCATCGCACGAATAGGCGATGCGAGTGTCTGCACGCGCGATGTAGCCTCGCTTCTCAGGCGCAGGTCACCTCGTGAAAGGAAGTTTGCAGCGATGCCCGCAGAAGTCCCCGATCAGAAGCCGCGACTGTCGACGGCTGAGTTGCAGGAACTCCTGGCGACAGTGCCGTGCGAGCCGGTCGATCATCCCTTGCTGGTAGTCGGCGTCCGCGGCTACTACGCGGACAAGCTGGGCAAACCCAAGAAGAACGATCGCAATCTATACGACGACGCGATCTTCGTTCACACGCCGTTCGTCACGGCCTCGTACAACGCCAACACGGATCCCAGCAGCTACCGCAAGGGGCAGGGCACCGCTGAGGACACCAAAGGCATGGCGAGCCTGAAGCCGGGTCTCTGGCCGGTCTATCGGTTCGGCTTGCACGGCAAGTCGAAGTACTTCGCGCTGTGCCAGACCGGCGGCAAGGTGACAGTCGTGCGCGATGGCGAACCGGATTACGAGGACACCGGCTACTTCGGCATCAACATCCATCGCGGCGGCTACAACACCACCTCGAGCCTCGGATGCCAGACGATTCATCCGACGCAGTGGGACAGCTTCATCTCGCTCGTGAAGGACCAGGCGCAACGGCTGCGAGGCGCGGATTGGAAGGGCGCGTCGGTCACGTATGCACTGGTGGAGCGAAGTTTTCTCTAGAGCCAGGAGCCCGATGGCTACCTTCGCGGCTCGTACCGCATCGATACCGCTCCGGAGCCGAACTCCCGCCGGCTTACGAGCTTCAAGTCGACGAGCTTCGACAGCCCCGCGAACAGCGTCGGTCCATGGCCCGCCAGCCTGGGGTGCACGATGAACTCGTACTCATCGATCAACCCCAACTCCGTCAACTCCAGCGCAAGCTTCGTGCCTCCGACGAACAGCCCGCGGCCCGGCTGCCGCTTGAGCTGCTGAACGGCGTTGCCCAGATCGCCGCGCACGAGCTCTGAGTTCCAATCGACGCGATCCAGCGTGCGCGACGCGACGTACTTCTTCGCCGCGTCGATCGTCCGCGCGAAAGGTTGCATCCAGGGTTGCATCCAGTCAGGCCAGATTCCGGTCGCCGGCATCCGAAACGCTGCCTCCATCATTTCGTAAGTCACCCGGCCCATGAGGAGAGCGTCGGCGCGAGCAATGTTCTCGGTCGCGTTACGATGCAGTTCTTCGTCCGCGATCCCCACTCGATGATCGCAGCAGCCGTCCAGCGTCACGTTGATGGAAAAGCGAAGGGGGCGCATGAGGTGAGACTACGCCTCTGGAGCGGCCCAGCAAAGTTAGCTGCGGAATTGGCTGTTGCCTCCTCCCGAGAATGGTCCTATAAGAAAAGCGTCCAACTCAGGGCGTCGCTTGCCATGGACCGTCGTCCTCATCGATACGCGATCAGAGCCGCTGTAGCGGCGATTGCGATCGGGTTCACCGTCTGCGCCAGCGCGGACGAACGCGCTGAGGCGCTGGCGCAGGGAAAGGCGCTCGCTGCAGCCGGGCATCACCAGGAAGCTATCCCGCTCCTGCAGCGAGCGTTGACTGTCACGCGTGCTGAATACGGATTGTTCGACCTGCGTCAGCAGGACGTGCTCAAGGCCTTGGCCGACAGCTTGACTGCGGTCGATCGCGTGCCGGAGGCGCAGGAGCTCATGCTCTACAGAGTGCGCACGGCGGAAAAGGCGTATGGCGAAGCGAACCCTAGAGTCATTCCGGCTGTGTGCGAACTGGGCGACTGGTTTTCTGAAGTCGGGATGTTTCTCCAGGCTCGCATGACCTACTACATGGCGCTCAACATTGTTGGAACTACCGATTCTCTGGAAGCGCCGATCATCGTCGAGCCGCTGCGAGGGATCGCCCGAACGCGCATGCGCGCGGAGAGCTATCCGCAGTCCAAGCTAGGCCGCCGCCCGACTCCGGCAGCGTGGACGAAGATGGGTGTAGTCAGCGCGACGCCCAGGAACGAACGAGCAACGCTCGATCAGGAAGGCGAGGAGGCATTGAAGCGAGCGTTGCGCATCGTCGAGGCGGATCCGGCGGCGTCGCCGCAGACGCGGATCGAAACGCTGATCCAGATGGGCGATTGGTACCAGATCAAGAAGCTCCCACGCGAAGCGCTGCCGTACTACCAGCGCGCATGGCAGCTCAGCCGCACAGCGCCAAGCTCGTCGAGCTCTGCGAGCACGACCCTGAATGTCCCGGTGCGCGTCTACTATCCGACACCGCAGATCGTGAGTGACGCACTCCCGGCGCACGCGGCAGAAGTGCAATCCCACTCCGTGCAGGTCGAGTTCACTGTCGCGGCTGATGGGTCAGTCCGGGACGCGCGTATCGTCGATCACGACACGAGCGAGCGACACGCGCAGGAGATCTTCAATGCAGTCCGTGCTGCGCGCTTTCGGCCGAAGTTCGTCGACGGACAGGCGGTCGACGCGAAAGGAATAACGTACCGTGAAGTGTTCTGGACGAGCGCGCCGCACGAATGATGG
>Ga0209382_10008788_pt1 | contig 12693 bp, 11 predicted proteins | sample SoiMetdeltSBSDD5_FD_187599 | JGI IMG/M metagenome (GOLD analysis project Ga0209382, IMG submission 187599) | Bulk soil microbial communities from a Populus tree surrounding site in Tennessee, USA - Soil MetaG P. deltoides SBSDD5 (SPAdes) (version 2) | ecosystem: Environmental > Terrestrial >... | reverse complement strand
CGGTGCGGCAGAAGCTGTTCGTGAGCTCCTGAGCCAACTCGGGACGGTCGGCGTTCCCCATGATCGCCGGCGCCATCGAGCTCGACCACCCGAGGTAATTGCTGTCGAGCGAGGCGAGCAGTCCCTCGATGTCCTGGCGCGAGAACCCTCCTCGATAGCCTGTGTCATCGATATATCGAGGCGACGGGCCGACGAGCACCAGCGCCTTGAAGCGAGCCGGCTCCCGCTTGGCGGCGAGCACGCCGATCATGGCGCTCACCGAGTGGCCGACGAAGATGACGTCGGACAGCTGCAGCCCGTCACAGATCTCGAGGACATCCGTGGCGTATCCGTCGAGGGTCGCGTACTTGTTTCTATCGTAGGCAGAAACGTCCGAGCGTCCCGCGCCGACATGGTCGAAGAGCACCACGCGATGAGAGTCCTGGAACGCGGGGACGACCAGACGCCACATGTTCTGGTCGCACCCGAATCCATGCGCGAACAGCATCGCTGGCTGGCCGTCGCCGAGCACGCGAACGTTGTTCCGGCTGACGACATCCGGACGTTTGGAGACAGACCCAGACATTTAGTCGATCTTGAACGAGCTTCCCGGACGGATGCAAACGATGTTCGCCGCAGCCGGCGCCTTCCCAGGCCGACGGTTGAGCTCGCTAGTCTTTCCGTCCCAGCGTCACCGGCCGGCGGGTGCGCGCCGATTCCCGGGCGGCTTCGAGGATCTCGGTGGCGATGAGATTGTTCTCGAGCGACGAGAGCGCATTGGGCTTACGCGCCCCGCGCGCGACCGCTCGTAGATGCGAAATCGGATCGCGCTCGTCCTCCGGCCGGGGATCGGGCGTGACCGCACGCTCCGGCTCCTTCGGGAGCGTGACGCGCAAGCCATTGCCGCCGGTGGCAATCACCTGGCCGTGGACACCGTAGACTTCCAGGTCCTTGCGATTGAACGGCCAGTTCCACGACGCCTGGATGATGCCCTGCGCGCCGGGGTATTCGAGGAGAATCGTCGCTTCGTCGTCGACGCGCGGATAGACGCTCGGCTGGAACTGCTGGGTTACCGCCGTGACGGCTGTCGGCCGCTGGTTGTCCATCAGCCACGTCATCAGGTTGGCGCCGTAGCAGCCGAAGTCGAACAGCGCGCCGGCGCCGTTCTTCACCGGATCGGACAGCCATTCCAGGAACTCCGGCTGGACGTTGATCGCCTTTGGCCCGCTGTGGCCGTCGAGCGCGACCATCTTGCGGATGTCCCCCGCGGCGCGCCGCTCCTTGACGATCGTCCAAATCGTGCCGTGACTGGGATACCACGTCGTCTCGTAGTTGACGAGCACGTGGATTCCAGATTTCTGCGCCGCACGCTGAATCCGCTGCGCATGGGCGTTGCTCACCGCCAGCGGCTTCTCCATCATCACGTGCACCCGCCGCTCGGCGGCAGCTTCGACGACGAGCGGATGGTCGTAGGTGTTGGTGAACGACGCCACTGCCTCGGGCTTCGTTCGATCGAGCATCGAGCCGAGGTCGCTGAACAGCGCCGCCTCGGGCAGCTTGTACCGCTCGGCGTACTTTCGCAGCAGCGCGGCATCGGCATCGAACACGCCGACAATCTCGACGTCCTGACGCGCCTGCGCGGCGCGCAGGAATCCGCTGACGTGTCCGTGCACCAGCCCGGCAATCGCCAGCCGGAACGGCGGGCCGGGCTGCTGCGCATGCGTCAGGGCAACGAGGCTGGCAAAGACGGCGGCGGCGCGAAGGAAGGGCTTCATATGTTTTGGCCTACTGTGTCAGAATCTGCCCGTTTCGACCAACGCGCGCCCGGTTTCTGCAATTCCAGAAGGAGCACGCATGAATCGCCGCCATTTCCTCATGAGCACCGCCGTGATGGCGGGGAACGCCGCCCTGCGCGGCATGCAGAGCCCGAATGAGACGGTCCGCGTCGGCATCGCGGGGCTCGGAGGCCGCGGCGGCAGCCATGTGACCGCGTGGTCCGGGATGAAGAACGTCGAAATAGTCGGGCTCTGCGACATCGACGAGGCCCACATCGGAAACAAGCTCAAGGCGCTCGAGTCGAAAGGCGTGAGGAAGCCCACCGTCTACACCGATTTCCGGCAGATGCTCGAAAGCAAGGATATCGACGTCGTGTCGCTCGCCACGCCGAATCACTGGCACACGCTGCAGACGATCTGGGCGTGCCAGGCGGGGAAGGACGTGTACGTCGAGAAGCCCTGTTCGCACAACGTCTTCGAGTCGCAGCAGATCGTCGCCGCCGCGCGCAAGTACAACCGCATTGTTCAGCAGGGGAGCCAGAGCCGTTCGTCACCGGCGCTGCGCGAGGCGGTCGAGCGCCTGAGGAACGGGGAGTTCGGCGAAATCTACATGGCGCGCGGCCTGTGCTTCAAATGGCGCGACACCATCGGCCGCACGCCCGAGGAACCGGTTCCGCCCGGCGTCGACTACGACTTGTGGCTGGGGCCCGCGCCCAAGCGGCCGTTCACCAAGAACCGCTTCCACTACAACTGGCACTGGTTCTGGGACACCGGCAACGGCGACCTCGGCAACCAGGGGATTCACGAAGTCGACAAGTGCCGCTGGGGGCTGGGCGTCACCCACCCGACGAAGGTCAGCGCCATCGGCGGCAAGTTCATGTTCGACGACGACCAGGAGACGCCGAACACCATCACGGCGACCTACGAGTTCGACGTCGCCGGCAAGAAAAAGATGATGACGTTCGAAGTGCGCCACTGGATCTCGCCGCACGAGGCGGGCATCTCCGAAGGGAAACCGGGCAACACGATCGGCAACCAGTTCTACGGCTCGAAGGGCTACCTCGTCATCGACAACTACAACAAGTACTACTCGTTCCTCGGCCGGGACCAGCAGCCGGGCCCGACGGCGACCGAGCGTGACCAGCACTATGCCAACTTCATGGGCGCCGTCCGCAGCCGGAAGCGCGAGGAGTTGACGGCGGAGATCGAGGAGGGGGCGCTGTCGTGCAACCTGGTGCACCTGGCCAACATCAGCTACCGGCTCGGCCGCACGCTGCACTGGGACGCCAAGAAGCTGCAGTGCATCGACGATGACGACGCCAACAAGATGCTGACGCGCGCCTATCGGAAGCCGTTCGTCGTCCCCGAGAAGGTCTGACGCCGGCGTCACGGCGCGGCTGCGCTTGCCCGGGCCATGGGCGCGGAGTACACTCAATTGCTCGGGTGGGCCGCGCCGCGGCCCGGACCCTGTGCAATCTCAGCCTGCGAACCGCGTCAGGGCCGGAAGGCAGCAGCGCTAAGCAGTTCCTGACATGTGCCGCAGGTTCTTCCGGGTCGCGGTGGGGCCCGCTCGTGAAACGCCTTCAGACTTCAAACTTCAGACTGCACACTTTCTTCCGTGTCCACCTATAGGGTTCTCGCCCGCAGATGGCGTCCTCAGCGGTTTGACGACGTCGTCGGCCAGCGCGGCGTGACGCAGACGCTGCGCAACGCCATTGCGACCAGCCGCATCGCTCAGTCGTTCGTCTTCGCCGGGCCGCGCGGCGTCGGCAAGACGACGACGGCGCGTATCCTGGCGCGCGGGCTGAACTGCGAGAACGGCGCCACCGCCGATCCGTGCGGCGTGTGCGCCGCGTGCATCGAGATCGCCGAGGGGCGCGACATGGACGTCCTCGAGATCGACGCCGCCACGCACACCCAGGTGGACAAGGTCCGCGACATCATCATCGCCGGCCTCGGCATGGCCCCGGTGCGCAACCGCTACAAGATCTTCATCATCGACGAGGTGCACCGGCTGTCGCCGCAGTCGTTCGACGCCCTGCTCAAGTCGATCGAGGAGCCGCCGCCGCACGTCGTCTTCATGATGGCGACGACGGAGATCGAGAAGGTGCCGGCGACCATCCAGTCGCGGTCGCAGGTGTTCGAGCTGAAGGCAATCGGGCTGCCGCAGATCGCCGATCAGCTGCGCAAGATCGCCGCCGCCGAAGGCATCGGCATCGACGATGCGGCGCTGATGCTGGTCGCGCGTGCAGGAGACGGCAGCATGCGCGACGCGCAGAGCGCGCTCGACCAGGTGCTCGCGTTCTCCGGCGAGCGGATTACCGCGGAAGACGTCTCGACCGTGCTCGGGCTGGTGCGCCGGGATCTGCTGTTCGACATGGCGGACGCGGTGGCGAACGAGGACGGCGCAGCCGCTTTCGCGCTCGCCGCGACCGCCGTCGAAGCCGGCTACGACCTGCGGCTGGTCGTACGCGAGCTGGCGCGGCTGACGCGCGATCTGCTGGTCGTCTCGATCGACCGCTCGCGCGCGGCGGACCCCGAGATCGCCGCCGAGGCCGAGCGCGATCGGATCACCGCACTGGCAGTCCGGTTCTCGAACGAAGATCTGATGCGGGCGTTCGACGTCCTGACCAAGGCGGAGTTCGACATCCGCGGCTCGATGTATCCGCGGTATCACCTTGAGATGGCGCTGCTGCGCTGGATTCACCTGCGCAAGCTGGTGCCGCTGAGCGACCTGATCCAGCAGATGGACAGGGGAGGCGCTGCCCCGGCGAGGCCGGCGGCCGCGGCGACCACGCCCCGGGCGATGCCGGCGCCAGCGGCGTCGCGCTCGACGGCGCCCGATTCCAGCCGCGCCGCCACGGTGCAAGCGGTCCAGGCCCGGCGCGAGGCGCCCAAGCCGGTAGAGACGTCAGCGGCGCTGCCGGCCGTCACCCCGGTCGCGTCGGCAGAGTTCAAGGACGCCTTCCTCGAAGAGGTCCGCCGCCAGAAGAAGTTCTTCCACGGCACCGTCATCGCGCAGGCGCAGCGGATCGACGTCGAAGGGGATCGGGTGACGTTCGTGTTCGCGCCGCAGCACCGCGCCCTGCGGGCCACGCTCGAACAGACGCGGCCGCTGCTCGAGACGATTGCCGCGCAGCTCGCCGGCCGGCGGATGACCGTCGCCGCGGTGGAAGGACATTCGCTCGCGACGGCGAAGGCGGACCCGGGCGGCGCCGCGGCAGCCGGCGAACCGGACCACAAGGCAGCGCTGCGCGAGCAGGCGCTCGCCGATTCCGGCGTCCAAGCCATGCTCGACGTGTTCGCGACGGAGATCAAAGAGGTGGAGGAACGATAGACAGATAGGTGTGGGTTCACGGGTTCACGGTTCACGGTTCGAGGTTTGGTTCACGGTTCACGGTTCACGGTTCGAGGTTGGGTTCAGGGTTCGCGGTTTCCCCCACACTTTGCCGCGACGACGAACCCGAACTGTGAACCCGAACCGTGAACCCGAACCGTGAACCTCGAACCGTGAACCTCGAACCGTGAACCTCGAACCGTGAACCCGAACCGTGAACCTCGAACCGTGAACCTCGAACCTGGCGGTTTACCACGATGAACATCCAGCAAATGATGAAGCAGGCGCAGCAGATGCAGGACCGCCTGCAGAAGCAGATGGCCGACATGCGGATCGAGGCGACCTCGGGCGGCGGCATGGTCACGGTCGTGATCAACGGCGCCAAACAGCTTCAGTCGCTGAAGATCGATCCCGAAGCGGTGTCGAAAGACGACGTCGAGATGCTGCAGGATCTCATTCTGGCCGCCATCAACGACGCGCAGCGGAAGGCAGACGAGGCGATGTCGAAGCAGATGCAGGGGATGATGGGCGGCATGAAGATCCCCGGTCTGTTCTGATGTCGCGGCCCGACCCGCTCACCCGGCTCATCGAACAGCTGCAGCGTCTGCCGGGTATCGGGGCGAAGAGTGCGCAGCGGCTCGCGTTTCACCTGCTCAAGACCCCGCGCGAGGACGTCGAACGGCTGGTCGAGGCGATGCGGGACGTCAAGGACCGCGTCACATACTGCTCGATCTGCAGCAACATCACCGACGCCGATCCCTGCTACTTCTGCACCCACCCCACGCGCGACCACCGCCTGATCTGCGTCGTCGAAGAGCCGGAGAACGTGACCGCGATCGAGAAGACGCGGGACTTCAAGGGCGTGTATCAGGTGCTGATGGGTGCGCTGTCGCCGCTCCATGGCGTCGGCCCGGACGACCTGAAGATCAAGGAGCTGCTCGGGCGGGTGGGAAACGGCGGCGTCGAAGAAGTCATCCTCGCCACCAACCCCAACGTCGAAGGGGAGGCCACTGCCATCTACCTCGCCAAGCTGCTGAAGCCGCTGGGCGTGCGGGTCACCCGCATCGCCATGGGCGTTCCCGTCGGCAGCGACCTCGAATACGCCGACGAGGTCACGATGCACAAGGCCATGGAAGGCCGGCGCGAGGTCTGAACCCGAACCCTGAGCTCAGGCGGCGACCGTCTCCTCGTCCTGGAGCAGGTGCCGGAGCTTGAGGACGAGCGAAATCCAGTAGACGTTGGATCCAATCGCAGCGAGGACGACGATCCCCGGAAGCAGATCGAGGAGCGCGAACGCCATGATGCCGTACGGCATTGCCGCGCGCGTGGCGACGAAGGAGATGCGCCAGATGACCCACGACCAGCGCGTCTCCTCGGCGCGAAAGCGGTCGCGGGCGACGGCGTGCAGTTTGTCGGGCTGGCCGCCAGTAATCCGGCTGCGCAGGTAGACGAGCAGCGCGATCGTGACGATGGACCCCGCCAGCGCGACCCCGCCGAACCAGTAGAAGATCTCCCAGTGCGTCTGCTTCGCCGCGCCGATGCTCAGGCCGACGAAGATGGCGACGTAGTACGAATAGTCGCCGACGGTTTCGATCCAGCAGCCAAGCGCGGACTCCTGGTACTTGAGCCGGGCGATCTCCCCGTCGCAGCCGTCGAGCACGCTCGCCGCGAGCGAGAGGAACGCGCCGAGCACCCCGGTGCCGTAGTGACCGAGGCTGAACAGCCACGCCGAGTAGAAGCCCAGAGCAACGAGCGTGACCGACAACTGGTTCGCGGTCAGCGGCGTGCGGATGAGCGCAACGCTGATCGGGAGCGAGATGCGGCGGTTGAACCGCGCGATCGTCGCGTCGGTCTCCTTGTAGCTCGAACGGCGGATCGCCGCCTCGGCGGCCGGCAGATCGGCCGGACGCACGATCCGCAGCGCCAGCATCGCCCGGCCGTCGGCGACGTCCGATCCTTGCGGCAGCGGCAGGTCGCGCCGGCGCCGCAGCGCGAGCGCGGCGGTCAGCCGGCGTACGTCCAGCGCCTCCAGGGCGGGGACGCGAAGCACCCCGCTCTCGGGCCACCCGGTTCCCGCGGGCACGTCGCGGATCTCGCCGGGGCTCGCTGCGATCTGCTGCGCGGACGCGAGCAGCGCCGGGGAGACGACCGTGCCGGCGCCGATGACCGTCATCGCGACGATGGTTTCCGACGCGTGGATCGCATCCGTCCACTCCGCCGGCGTCGTCGCGAAGATGATGTCCCCGCCGGCGGACGCGGCCGCCGAGCGCACCGCCGCGGCGACCTCGTTCGGCGCCCGCGCGGGCAGCCAGATGACGGTGCGATCGTAGCCGGCGCGGCGGGCGGCGCGCAGGACGCGCTCGGCGATCGGCAGGCCGGCGAGACGGGCGCGCGGATTCACCTGGACGTGCGAATCGAACGGCAGGTAGAGGAGCGTGGCACGCGGATGCCGCGGCTGTCCGGACGCCTCGTCTTCAGGCGCGCGCACCGCGGGGCGCGTGCCGCGCGGATAGATCGCCAGGCCGATGCCCGCCCAGAACAGGCCGCGCAGCCGGCGCGCCAGCGCCAGCGCGGCGCCGCCCCCCGCCGCCCCGACCGCGGTCACCGCCGCCAGGCTCGAGGCTTCGAGCGCGCCAAGGTTGGCCGGGATGAACGCGGACGCGAAGCTGGCGACGCGCGAAAACGTCTCGACCGCCATCGCGGCGTTGGCAGTGATCGGAATGCCCGAGGCGCGCAGGATCACCCAGGCCTCGAGCGCCATGAACAGGTACGAGGCGATCGTCGCCGTCAGGAGCACGGCGAGCCGCAGCGGATTGCCGCGGACCAGATCGAGCATCTGACGCTCGACCGCAATCACGAATCGCCCGACGCGTCCCTCCACGATCGCGCTGCCGAACGAACGATCGATCCACCGCAGCAGCGATTGGACGTAGTCCCCTTTGCCGGCAATCACCATCACGCTGAGCGTGGTAAGGATTGCCGCGACGATGGCGAACGCACGGAATACGCGGAACCAGATCCGCGTCAACGGCAGCCCGGCAATCGCCGCGATCGATCCGATCCCCACGATGATCGTCGTCCCCACCAGGTAGGCGAGGCGTTCGAGCGCGACGGCAGCGGTGGCCTGCCGCGGATCGACGCGGTCCGCGAGCAGGACGACTTTCAACGGCTCGCCGGCGATACCGCGCAGCGTCAAATAGCTGAAAGCTTCCGCGGACAGCCGCACCCGCGCCAGCCGGAGAAAGCTCACCTGCCGCGGCCTGGGGAAACACCACGACCACGCCCACGTCCGCGCGAGGTGCCACAGGCCGCTGAACAGCAGCGCGAGCGGGAGCGCCACGCCGAGGCGCTGGATGGTGCCCAGCGCGAGCGGGAAGTTGATGTAGTAGAGCGTGGCGAAGAACAGGACGACGCCGACGGCGAGCGCGCCCCAGCGGATCAGGTTGCGACGGGCGGTCCCGCGGGCGGCCGCAGCGGACGCGTTCATGCGGGCTCGGCCAGCAGGTGTTCCACCGTCTCGAGGTCCGCCATCGTATCGATGTCGTACCAGCTTGCGTCGCCGATATCGACGCCGCGCATCAAACCGCGCGCGGCGAGCTGGCGGATACCGCCGCTCAGCGTCGTGTCGCCCGCGGCGCGCGACGCGTCGAGCGCGCCGAACAGCGACGGCGCGCAGACGAACAGCCCGGTATCGAGCGCGTCGTACGTCGTCAGATCCTTGCCGATGGCGGTGATGCGCGTGCCGGTCATGCGCACTTTGGTCGCTTCCGCGGCGATCGCGGCGTCCGCCGGACGCGCGTCCACCGCGAGCAGCGACTCGCCGCCGGCGGCGGTCATCCCGAGCAGCCGCGCCAGGACCGGCGCCTCGAACAGGTGGTCCCCCATCAGCAGGGCAAAGCGGCGGTCCTGCAACCGCTTCCTGGCGGCCAGCACGGAGACGCCGTTTTCGAGCCGCCACTCGGGGTTATGGCTGAAATGAATCGATACGCCGGGGAGGGCGCTCCGCTCGATTACCGCGCGGACCGCGTCCGCCTGATAGCCGAGGACGACCTCGATCGCGGAAATCCCCGCCTCGCGCGCCGTCTCGAGAGTGCGAAGGATGAGCGGTTGCCCCAGCAACGGCTGCAGGAGCTTTGACTGACGTGTTCCGTTATGGAACCGATCGCCGTTTCCGGCGGCGAGCACTAGAGCGTCCCTGACGGGGACCGACGCAGCTGCTGACACGACCGACCTCGAATCTCTTCAACAATCGCCCCCTCCTTTGACGCAATTCGGACGCCGTACGGTCCGGCATACGGCAGAGACGGCGACCGGCCATGTTAACTCGGGGGGGACGCGCTCTGCAGTCGAAGGCGATTTCGAGCCCGAAAACAGCTCAGACGGCGCGAACGGTCGGGGGGTTCATTCGGGATGGACGTGCGCGTCTTCGAGCACCCGGCGGGTGAGCAGCCCCTGGCGAACGAGCAGCACGGTGCCCACGAGCATCCAGAAGAGGATGCGCGCCTTCCGTACGATGGCCAGCGTCAGCCCCACCTCGAGTCCCATCCCGATCATCTGGGTCACCACCGCCGTCCCCGCTTCGTTGACGCCAACCTGCATCGGCACCGGCTTGAACACCACGGTAATGAGCCGGTTGACGGTCTCGAGGACGAACGACGTGATTAGCAGCGGCGGTTGCGGCAACAGCATCCAGAGCGTCAGGTGCACTTCGAGGACGCCCAGCGCGTGGAACGCCAGTTCGAGCGCGGCGAGCGGCAGCAGCGCGTGCCGCCGGCGCGAGGCGAAGGTGTAGACCTGATCCTCGAGCGCCTTCACCTTTTCGACGCGCGCCCCGAGCGACGCGGACGACGTCCAGCGGGCGAACGCGGCGACCGCGCGGCTCAGTACCGCCGGGCGCCGCCACAGCGTCCAGAGCGTGACGACGTAAAGGCCGAACACGCCGGCGATCGCGATCTCGCCGGCGTTGCGCAGTGGCGCCGCGACGTCGGCGCGCAGCAGCAGCGCGATCGAACCGGCGGCGATCATCGCCGCAACCGACAGCGTGTAGAGCACGTTCTCGATCGCCAGCGCGGTCAGCGCCGCGCCAATCGGCACGCGCGCACGCACGAACGCGGCTTTGGCCGGTTCGCCGACGATCGGACCGAGCGGCGTGAGGTTGCCGACCGCGTCGCCCGACACCACCGCGGCAAAGGCGTCGGCGAATCGCAGGCGGTGGGGCGGCTCGAGACACCGCTGCCAGGCCGCGGCGCGGACCGCAAAGCGCAGCCCGGCGATCGCCACGATCGCCGCCAGCCCCCAGCCGATCTGGCGGAACCCCGCCCAGATCGCCGCCGGCCCGACGTACCAGACCAGCCAGACGAACAGCGCCAGCCCCGCGGCGGTCGTGAGGACACCGGCGAGCGTCAGCGAAGGGCGCGAGGGCACGGGTTGACTATAATCCCTCCGCGCATGCTGCCGGCTTCGTTCCAGACTCCCGCCGCGATCATTCTCATCCTCGGCGGCGTGCTCTCCTGCTTCGCCGGCTATCGCGTCTTCCGCGTCGTCCTCGGGATCTACGGGTTCATGATCGGCGCGCTGCTGGCGAGCTCGTTCATGGGGACCGATCAGCGGCTCTACATGCTGCTGGCGGCGCTGGCGGGCGGCCTGGTCGGCGCGCTGGTGCTGATTGCCGCGTATTTCGTCGGCGTGGCGCTGATCGGCGGCGCGATCGGGGCGCTGGCGGCCAACGTGATCTGGGCGGCGCTCGGCAGCGAGCCGCATGCCTTCATGGTCATCCTGTTTTCGGTATCGGGCGCGCTCGGCGCGCTGGCACTGCAGCGCTACGTGATCATCGCCGCGACCGCGTTCGGCGGCGCCTGGACGACGATCGTCGGCGGAATGGCGCTCGCCGGGAATCGCACTACCGACGCGGCGGTGCGCAGCGATGTCTGGCTCGCCTACCCGCTCTCCCCCGCGCCCGGACAGAACTGGGTCCTCGCCGTCTGGCTCGCGCTCGGGCTGGCCGGGGTCGTGGTGCAGATGTCGGTCACGGCGAAGGACAAGAAGTAAACTTATTGTCGATTGCGGATTGGCGATTGCGGATTGCAATTGGCGATTGGCGATCGACGATTTCTATTGCGGATTGACGAGGTTGTGTATGGCAACGTTTTCGCGGCACGTGGACGTGGACTGGTCGGGGTCGATCATGGAAGGGAAGGGGACGGCGAAGGCGGGGAGCGGCGCGTTCAGCCTGCCGGTGACGTTTCCGGCGCGCATCGGCGAGCCGCAGGGGCACACCAGCCCCGAGGAGCTGATCGCGGCGGCGCACGCGGCGTGCTACGCGATGGCGCTCAACGCCACCGTCGGCCGCAAGGGGGGCTCGATCGGCCGCACCCGGGTGACCGCGACGGTGACCGCCGACAAGAGTGAAGCCGGCATCAAGATCACGACGTCGGCGCTGAAGGTCGTCGCCGAGGGGCTGCAGGGGATCGAGAAGGGGCAGTTCGCCGAGGTGGCCAAGGAGGCGGAGTCGAAGTGCCCGGTCTCGAACGCGCTCCGCGGCTCGCTGCAGATCGATCTGCAGACCGACGTGAAGTAGTTCGGCCGCGGCGAAGCCCACAGCACATCAGCGCGCAGGCGTCCGCGTCGGCGGCGTGGCGGCTCTGAGCTGCTCGGCCGGCAGGGCGCGCGCGTGGATTTGGTCCTGGCCGAAGCGCTTCTCGAGGACGCCGAGGTAGGCATCCCACCACGCGCGGTCCAGATCCGGGGCGACGACTTCCACCATGATCACCTCGTCGCGTTCGACGGCGCCGCCGGGCGCAATCCAGGCGCCCGCGGCCGGCGACCTCAGGTAGGCCGTCACCCCGCCGAAGCGCTCGACCAGCTCGGCGCGCGTCTGCGCGAACAACTCGTCGCCGAAGCGGCGGTGCTGCGCGTCATAGCTGGGTAGTAGAACCTGTATGAGCTGCATGGTCAGTTGAGGAACGTCGCGCCGAACGCCCAGCAGATCAGCGCGTTGGCGGTCGCCATCGTGAAGTCGTCGGTGCCGCGCGGGGAAAACAGCTCGAGGAGCGTGTTCGAGATCGCGATCGTCACCGCCAGCGCGATCCACGCGCCTGACAGGTCGTTCGCCAGCACGACCCACAGGTTGAAGATCAGGCAGCCGGTCAGGCCGGTGACGATGCCAGCGACCGACTTCCTGTTCACGTCGCCAATCCCCCAGACGCGGATGCTCTGCCGGCCGAACAGCGAGCCGCCGACTTCGGCCAGCGTATCGGTCATCATGTACGACCCCCAGATCAGCGCGAAGACCACGGCGAACTGCGCCGGCTGGAAGATGGCGGCCAGCTGTCCTCCGATCGGCACCAGCACGAACTTGAACAGGCCCCACAGCGTGGCGATCAGCAGGCAGTTGGCGCGGGCGAGCACGCCGTCCATGATGCGCGACTGCGGCCCGTAGAACGCCGCGCCGAGCAGGCCGTTGGCGTAGTAGAAGGCGAGGAAGATCCACCCGGTGGCGATCGCGTCGAACAGGCTGTCGCCGAGAAAGGCGGTGGCGAAGTTCGGATTCTGTTGCCGGCCGACCTGCGCGTAGAGGTAGAAGAAGAAGGCCATGCCGAGGGT
>Ga0209382_10008786_pt1 | contig 12696 bp, 9 predicted proteins | sample SoiMetdeltSBSDD5_FD_187599 | JGI IMG/M metagenome (GOLD analysis project Ga0209382, IMG submission 187599) | Bulk soil microbial communities from a Populus tree surrounding site in Tennessee, USA - Soil MetaG P. deltoides SBSDD5 (SPAdes) (version 2) | ecosystem: Environmental > Terrestrial >... | reverse complement strand
GCCCTTCCAGCCCGGCGCGCTCGGGGGCATACAAGACCCGCAGATGATCGCGGCCGTTCATCACTACAAGTCCGACTTCGTGAATCCGCAGCCAGCCGTAGGCATCGCATGGAGCCCTAGCCAGACCGGTGGTTTGTTAGGCGCACTGATGGGCAAGGGTCGAACCGTGATCCGCGCCGGATTCGCGCTACGGAACTACAACGAGGGGCAGCAGAACTTCTGGGCATTCGGTTCGAGTAGCGGCGCGTTCTTCTATCAGAATCTGAGCTTGACGGCCAATCCGGCTCAGACACCTGGAAATTTCACACCTGGTTCTCTCCACATCGGCGATCCGCTTCCGCCGTATCTGGGCGCTCCTGCGACCTGGCAGCAGCAGATTTCGCAAGCGGCGACGACATTCACAACCGTCACGCCATGGGGGTTCAATCCCAATCTGCGGTCGCCGTATGCCCAGGAGTGGAATATTGGTGTTCAGCGACAGATCGGTTCCGGAAGCGCCCTCGAAGTGCGCTATGTCGGAAATAGGGCCCTACGCAGCTGGCTGGCTCACAATATCAACGAGGTGAACATCTTCGAGAACGGGTTCTTGAAGGAGTTTCAGAACGCTCGGGGCAACCTGGCCGCTAACCGGGCCAACGGACGAGGCAGTAGCTTCGCTAATAATGGACTGCCTGGTCAAGCGTCGCTCCCGATTCTGGCCGCGGCCTTCGGCGGCACAACCGGGGCGAACTACACCAATGCTACGTACCTTACGCAACTGGATACTGGAGCCGCCGGAGGTATGGCGAACAATATTGCCGGCAATCAGGCGTTCATTTGCAACATGTTCGGAGCCACTTTCTCTCCCTGCGCAGCGCGCGGCGTCACGGGCCCCGGGGCCGGGTATCCCATCAACTTCTGGCAAGTGAATCCGTATGCAACCGGGCGGGCTGTTCAATTCCTGGACTCCTCAGGCAGCTCGAATTACCACGCCATGCAAATCGAATTCCGGCAGCGGCCCGTGCACGGAGCGCAATTCAACGTCAATTACACTTGGGCGCACGCGATGGGTCTGATGGCGCAGAATGCCATTCAAGGGCAGGCCACCGGCCCCCAGCTGTATTACTCCAATCGTAACTTCCGTCTGAACTACGCGCCCAGCGCTTTCGACATCCGGCACGTCGTGCACATAGCCGGCACTTACGATCTTCCATTTGGCCGCGGCAAGAGGTTTCTGCAGGGTAGCCGCGTTGTCGACAAGATTGTGGGCGGCTGGACGATCGGAACCGTCACCGCATTCCAGACCGGATCGCCAGTCGTGCTGAACGGCGGCTACCTGACCATGAACGAAAAGGATCCCGGCGTAGTCTTCCAGAACGGCCTCACCGTGGACCAGGTGCAGTCCTCCATTGGCGTCCACAAGACTGGTAGTCCATGGGCCTATTTCATCGATCCGAAGTATATTTCCGGCAGCGGCCAGGCGGATTACACTAAGATCGCTCCTCAGAACGTTGCCGGCCAATACGGTTATCATCCGTATCTGTACGGGCCGAACTGGTACAACATCGACATGTCCGTCATGAAGACGATTCCGATCCGGGAGAGTTTGCGGTTCACTTTCCAGGGCGCTTTCCTCAACGCGCTGAATCACCCCACGTTCGGCCCTGTGACCTCCGGCGCCAGCGTCGCGAACATTCAAAATCAGACTTTCGGCCAAACCACGGGCGGCCCCTCCGGACCCCGTGTGGTAGAGTTCCGCGCGAACCTCGAATTCTAGTGGCGTGTAGTAGCAAGTTCGTTAGCATTACAGCCTAAGTTTTTTGCAGCGACACGCCACTGGGCCATCGGCGGATGTGATGAGTTTATAGGAAACAAGGTAAACCATGAACAGAATCTCTCGAAACTTGACAGCCGCGGCTGCGATTGGCGTGGCAGTCGCCAGCTCGCTCGCCGCTCAAGGACGTGCGCAACTCTCCGATAGCGACAAAACCGCGCGCTGGTCGAAAGAAAATGAACTTGCCTCGCTAGCCATCATCGAACGTAAGGTTATGATTCCGATGCGTGATGGCGTCCGTATCGCGGCCGACATCTATCGCCCAAAGGACACGTCCAGGAAGTATTCGGCAATATGGGTTCGTACGCCCTACAACTTTAATTTTTGGGACGTGGCCAATGGCGTGCCCCGCGACATGACGGCGGCGCTCACGGCGATCAAGCGTGGCTACGCCTGGATCGACATGCAGGAGCGCGGCCAGTTCTTTTCCGAAGGTGAGTGGGATGTGCTCGGCGCTCCACTTACCGACGGAGAAGACGAAGTCGCGTGGGTGATTCGCCAGCCGTGGTCCAACGGAAAGGTGGCCACTACCGGTTGCTCCTCAACCGCCGAATGGCAGATCGGCGTGGTCGCCCGCGACATTCCCGGCTACGCTGCATTCAATGCGCAAGGATTCGGCTGCGGTGTTGGACGCATCGGTCCATTCTACGAACAGGGCAACTGGTACCGCGGCGGCGCATTCATGATGTACAACGTCAATTGGTTCTACGGCAATCAGAAACCGCAGCGTCCTTTGTTCCCACACAACACGTCGCAAGAGGACTTGATCCGGCTTTCGAAATCCTGGGATCTCTCTGCCAGGATGCCGCCTGTGGATTGGTCAAAAGCGTACTGGACGCTTCCTGTACAAGACATCCTTAGGGCAGTTGGCGGACCGAAAGGCGTTTTCGCCGACTCTATGCCCGTGGCGACCGGTGGCAGGATGATTCAGCGCACGCCAAACGATCCGGCCTGGTATAAGGGCGCCCTCTTCCATGATGATAAAACCATCAACGTGCCAGGTCTATGGTTCATGTCCTATTACGACATCGCCATTGCGCCCAACCTCGAGTTGTACAACTTCGTTCGAAGAACAGCCAAAGGAGAGGTCCGCGACCAGCAATGGGCGATCATCGCGCCGGTCGGACATTGCCAGTTCACGCGCGCGACTGAGAAAACTATCGTGGGCGAGCGCGACATGGGCGATGCCCGCTTCAACTATCAGGAGGTCATGTACGGATTCTTCGACCGCTTCCTGAAGGGCGAAAAAAGCTCCGTCCTGGACGCCTTGCCCAAGGTGACCTATTACACGATGGGCCTGAACAAATGGCAGGGCGCCGATACCTGGCCGCCGAAGGGCGTGCAGCCAATGAGCTTCTTCCTCGGTAGCGGCGGAAAAGCGAATACATTGCACGGCGACGGAGCGCTCTCTCTAAAACCTCCGGAGACGGACACACCTGACCGTTTTACTTACGATCCGATGAATCCGGTTCCCACCCGGGGAGGCTACCGCTCCACCGGCAATGCCGGCGGAGTCGATGGCTCCTACGACCAGCGTAAGGTGGAGGAACGGCCCGATGTTCTCGTCTACTCCAGCGCGCCATTCACCGAAGGACTGGAGGTCACCGGAACCATGAGTCCGACGCTTTACGTATCGTCCGACGTGAAGGACACGGACTTCACCGTGAAGGTGATCGACGTGTACCCAGACGGCCGAGCCTACACTTTGGATGAGTCCATTCAGCGCATGCGCTACCGCGACGGCTACGACAAACCCCTGGTTTGGATGGCGCCCGGGAAGGTGTACAAAGTAGTGTTTCTGCCGCTAATCACGAGCAACTACTTTGATGTGGGGCATCGGCTCCGCGTGGAAATCAGCAGCAGCAGCTTCCCCGAGTACGAGCGCAATCTCAACACGGGCGGGCGGAATTACGACGAGAGTAAGGGGATCGTAGCTCACAATGTCGTGCACCACTCGGTGCAGTATCCCTCTTCACTCACCGTGACCGTGATGCTGCGGCAAGGCAAGGCGAAGTGATTACCTTTACCGATCAAGAACGACGGGGCCACTCGGCTAACGCGAGATGCCGAAGGAATATAGCATCGCACGGGTCCTGATATAAATCCGTCCTTCACTCAACGCAGGCGACGCATGCACCTCTTCGCCCAAATCGTTCGTAGCTAAGACACGCCAGTCCGCGCCCGCCTTCAGAACCGTGATCTTGCCCTCGACGTTTGCCAGATATACCTTGCCATCGGCGGCCACTGGGGAAGCATAGTATTCGCCGATCGCCTCCCGGTTGCGCCCCTCCTTCAACAATCGGCCTGTCGCCGGATGGAGTGCCGTAATAATGCCTCCATCCCGGACGATGTAAAACACCTCTCTATATACGAGCGGCGCGGGAATATACGGCAGGTTTTTCTTAAAGCGCCACACGGCCGATTTGGGTTCCAGTTTGCCTTGCGCCTTGTCCGCGTGGATGGCAAACACTCCGCTTTCACCCGCTCCCATACTCCGTGCTTCATTCCATTCTTTGGACGTGATGTAGTTGTCGCCGTCCGTATCAAGCCAACCGAATTGGTCGCCGAAGTCCTTATCAGCCAAGAACTCGGTGGGCGATAGGCGCCCGTCATGATCCTTATCGAGAGCCGTCAACTCCGACTCAAACGTCGGCATCCAAGGCTCGCCGCTGCCTAGTGTGGAAGCCAACACCGTATCGCCGCTTACCACTGGAGTTCCAAGAGCGCCCATGGACGCAATCGGCATCCACCAGCGCGGCTCTCCAGTTGCCAAATAATACCCGTCGATCCGAGTGGAGCCCAGCACAATTAATTGCGCAGGCCCCTGGAAAGGCCGGAACACCGTCGGGGTCGCCCATCCGATGGACGCGCCCGCGCGGTCCGTCTTCCACCGCTGCGCTCCGGTCCTGCGGTCCACGGCGAGCACGAACGATTTGCTTTGCTGGTCACAAACCAGGATGAGCAGCTCGCCGGCGAGGATGGGGGAAGCACCCATCCCGTAGAAGTTCTTGAATGGACCAAGCGGCAGCCTCCAGCGCTCCTTGCCGTCTATGCCGTAGGCTGCCAATCCGAAATCGGGAAAGAAGACCACAACGCCGTTTTCATCGGCAACCGGGGTGGGCGAAGCCGGATCGTTGGCCTTATAGGTTTTACTGAACTGGGCGCGCTGGATATGCCCGCGCCACAGTTCTTTCCCCGTCTTCGCGTCCAGGCAGATGGTCAGCAGGCGCCCAGGCTCGCTGGCGGTGACGTAAATCCGTCCGCCCGCGACAACCGGAGAAGACTGCCCATAAGGGACCGCAGTCTTCCAAACCACATTCTTGGTAAGTGAGAATTCAACAGGATATCCGGAAGCGTTATCGACGCCGGAGCCGTTCGGTCCGCGAAACTGATTCCATTGCGAATCTCCGCCCAACCCGGCAGCAGCGGCAAGTGCCAGCGTCCAAGCAAAGCGCCCAAGCATAGCCGCCCAGTGTATCATCTATCCGCGCGTATTCAGAAAGGAAAACTCGCCTAGTGGCTTGGCGTTCTCAGTCCGAAGAGCAGTCTCATACTAGCGCCAGGTGTTTCCACACTTGCGCCCAGCCGGGCTGAGAAGCGTGAGCTTTCGGCAACCGTGCGTAGCTCGAAGCGGGAGGCGATTTGTGGCGCCCGAGTAATCGTGCCCCATGCCGCCTCATCCCCTCTATAGACTGGTGCCTTGGAGCCGACGTCGCACATAGAGAAAGCCTCCCCAACAAGTCAGCGCTCCCAGACAAACGAGAGCCGTTGCCGGAAGGGGCATCTCCTGCAGGAACGTCCACGTGATCCGCCCGTTGTCAAACCGGAACGACAGCGGGAGCATGGTCAGGAAGATCGCGAAGCCCATCAAGATTCCGCGCCACCGCAACAATTGTTTCGTCATATTTAACGTCTCCTTTTCTTGTGTGGGTCGCAACGTGACGGGCAGCTCCGGCAGTGGGTTGGCGCGTAATGCTTCGACCGTGCTGGCCAGATCTGGGTCCAGCCGGAGAAACTCCTCCACCAAGGCTATGGTGTCGGCGCTCGCTTCGCCGGCCAGGTAGGCTGGCAACAGGTCGTGGATCACATTCTGCGTTACTTTCATGCGGATACCCCTTGGTTGCGAATCTTCGCGAGCCTCAACCGCGCCCTATGTACCTTGACCTTCACGGTCGCAACTGGCAGGCCAAGCGCTACCGCAATCTCCTCGTAGGGGAGACCTTCGTCAGCCCGCATCAAGAGTGCCGCCCGGTCCACCTCCGGGAATTCCTGCAAAGCGCGCAGCACCCTGTTGAGCTCATCCTTCACTTCCACCTGGCGCAACGCGCTCTGGCCGCTGTCAGGAATTGTTTCGTCCAGGCCCTGACGACGTAAGCAGCGCCTGCGCTCCATCAACCACAGATTGCGGGCGATGGTCAGCAAATAGGCTTTCACGGTCGCCAGGCGTACCGGCTCCGGCGAACTCCAGACCCGTATGAAGGTCTCCGATGTGACATCATCGGCCAGTGCCGGGTCACCCGACAGGTACAAGGCGAAGCGGTAGACGTCCCGTGAATAGCTCTCGTATAGCTCATGAAATCGAGTCATGGGAGCGGTTGTGGCTCACGTACAGAATATGCCGTCACCCCCAAAAAGTTCCCGCTGAAAATCTTTCTTCTCCGCGGTCTTCTGCCCTATGGCCAAAACCCTATGCGGCTTTGCTCCGTCAGGGGGCCCCGATTTCCGGCCATTTTCGCGTGACGTTCCGCCTAGCCGAAGACCGATCTACTAGCGGATCTTTAAGTCCACGATTGCATACACGCCCACGTGTGGAACCGTAAACTCCGTCACACCGTTCTTAATCACCAAATCCTCGGGCTTGGCTCCGGGGTACCCAAACGCGGCGAGCCGAACATCGCCGTACGAGCCGCGCACTAAAACGCGGACGCCCTCTACGTTATCGCGGCCGTAGTTCAGCAGATGAATCCGGGCGCGACCCTCGCCCATATACAGCCGGCCGATGACGACCTCAGTCCCGAAAATCCGCAGAAACCGCTTCTTGTCAGTGAGCAGGCTGCGAGCCTTATCGGCGACGGCTACAGGGTTGGCCGCCTCGGCCTCGGGGAATTCAGGCGAACCGATCCGCACGTTCAGGTCCGCCGATGGATCCGGGGCCCTAACGACACGGCATAACAGATTTCGCCGCACCATCAGATTGACAACCTCCGGGATCAGCGGCGAGCCCGTGTCAATCACAGCGATGTTTGCTGCAGGGGTTAGCTTCGATACATCTTCCGCGTTTTTGAGAAACGCGAGTATGCTGCCCAACGGCTTCAAATCCTCAGGCTCGGCTCGGACCAAGGCGTCCACGCCGAAAGCGAAAGCCTCAGCAGCCGCAAGCGGAGCCGTCCCTTTGGAAAGCTCATAAACGTACTTACGCTCCGAGTGCCGCAGAAATCGCCATCCGTTTGAATCCACCCACGGCGCGCGTGTCGCCGACGCCGTGCCAATGTCCCGGGTAGTCCACTTCACACCGGGAGGCGGGACCTTCTCCAACTCTTCGGAACCAACCACAGTGACGCAAAATCCTGCGCCGGACCAGGCCTTTGCCACATTTTCTGTCGCTGCGATGCATGGAATCGCGGCCGCCTTCAGCGCTTCGGACGTCTCCGGACCACGATCCCAAAGCAGAGTGGGCAGGGCAGCGGCAAGTAGCAGGGCAAACATCAGATCTCGATTCTCTTTAGTTTGATTTTCTTGATGTCATATACGCCCAGGCCGAACTTCCGTGCAGCGTATTCGATATGTCCGGGCTCCCGAAGAAACCGGTCAATGTTCGGATCGTCTGCATAGAGCGGGCCTGGCTGAACGTGCTTCATGTCATGATGCCAGACGCTGACAGCGCCCTCCGCCTTGCGCTTATTGTCGATGATGTCGAGCAGCAGGCGGTCCATCGCGACTGGATCGGTTCCGAACATCATCTCTTTCGGATAGAACCGGAACTTGCGGGTGCGGGAGAAGGGCCCGCCATGCCAGACGCCCCTCAATCCATCCATGATATTGAGGACCGTGCGGGATCGGATCGGCTCAACCGCGGCCAGTGTTCCGATGAAGCTCAGCGTGTTCGTCTTGACGCCCTTATGGGAGCGCGCCACGTTATCGAAGCTTCCGTAAGCGATGTTCTTGAGGCAGCCCGTCACACCCGCCGCCCCATGGTCCTTCATGTTCGGAACGTTAATGATCTTGGTGAGCTTTTCCGTAATCAAGGCAACCATGTTCGACCGGGTGTTCTCTTCACCAAAGAAATTGCATTCGACGTAGGTCTTCGGATCCGTGGCCCGACCGGCGGTGTGGAGTTGCACGCCCTTCGGCACGTAATTCTCATAGCCGGCTCGCGGCAATTGGCTGCGCTCCCAGACGTAAATCTGTTCCGGCTTTAAGCCGATCGCAATCAGGTTGCGGGCGATCTCGGCGATCACGTCCGGCATCGACATCGCGCCGGGCGCGCCCGAGCAGTTTGCTTTGATTCCGACGACGTCTGAGCTGGTGAAGAATTTTCGCCAGGCGTCGGCGTCCGTCTTCGCTCGGGTTAGGGATCGCATGCCGCCGGAGATCATCTCCTTCACCGTGGGCGCATCGACCTTCTCGGTCTCCGGGTCAATACACTTGTCGGCGTGCACGGATACGACCTGCCCCGGATAAAGTCCCGGCATTCCAGGCTGTCGCGAGGGCTTAAAGGAGGTGACAATTTCGTAATCCGGGATCGTCGGCTCGGCTGCGCTGGCCAGCGTGGCTGCGCCGGACACCTGAAGAAAGGTTCTGCGTTTCAATGTGCCTCCTTAATACTGGATCGCTCCGGGCGTCTCTAATCTTACGCGAAATAGCGTGATTCGCCCGGTCAGATACAGCGTCTTGAAATCTGCATCGCCGAAGGCGCAATTGCGCGGATTCTCGGGCAGGGCAATGCGGCCCAGCGGCTGGCCCTGGGGCGAATAGACTGCGATCCCCCGCGCCGTGACGTAGAGGTTACCTTTCACATCGGTTTTGATGCCGTCGGGACCACCGGGCAGATCGGCGATGAGCACTCGCTCGTTGGTCGCATGGCCCTTCCTGTCCAGGTCGTAAGCTCGAATATTGCGCTCGTCGGTATTGGCGACGTAAAGGATCTTTCCGTCGGGTGACAAAGTGATCCCGTTTGGACGTCCTTTCGGCTTCGCAATCAATCCCATTTTGCCGTTTGGCGCGATATCGTATACACCGTAAAAGTCCAGCTCGCGGTTCTCCAGCGGCGTAAATAATGGGTCAGTGAAATAGACGTGGCCGTCGCGTCTGACAACGATGTCGTTTGGCGCATTCAATCGCTTGCCTTCCCATTTATCCGCCAGCACTTCGATCTTGCCGGATTTCGATGTGCGCGTGACACGGCGGGAGCGATACTCGCAGGTGTAGAGACGCCCCTGGCGGTCGAGGGCGTTGCCATTCGCGCCGTTGCTGTCACTGCGAAAAACGGTGACGCCCTTAGTGGGGTCATAACGATGGATTGTGTTCGTGCTGTAGTCGCTGAAGAGAAGGTATCCCTGCCGCGACCAGACTGGACCTTCACCACCGGGAAAGCCAGTCGCCACTTGCTCTACCTTTAGGTTGGAGTAGTCCTCGGCGAATAGACACGAGAGCCCCAGCAGCGCAGCAAGAAGAAATCGGCGCATCGGTTACTCTACCAGGCGCAAAATCCCGAACTTCTCGGGAACGTGGAATGTCTTGCCGCCAGTAGCCTGCCAGGATACATGCGCCTTGTTGGGCCCCGGACCCGCGATGCGGAAGAAGCCGGCGCGCAGTTCGCGGCCCGCCGCCGGCGGTCCGTTGGCGATGGCCTCGAATGGAATCTTCATCTCTCCGTACCAGGTCTTGTTGGCGGCATCGATGCGGGCCATAACCTGAAATCCGGAATTCCAGCCGGCGCCGCCAGATCGATTCTGACCGCTGCGATCGATGTCGAGATCGACGTACTCACCTTGCGGAGAAACCTGGAACTCTTTGTACCGCGTAATGTCGGAGAAATCGGAGCCTATGAACGCTTCTGCCACGTCCCAGTTCCAAAGCCGCGGCGTTTCCGCAGCGGTGGACGGGTCGGGCTTGAGGTTTAGCTTCTCGTATTGGCATACGAAAAGTAGATAAAGGTGACCTTGTGTCCAGCGGGAGCGCACTTCCGTCCGGTGGTTCGCCAAATGGGCTCCCGTGTAATCCGCCTCGGTGATGATCCCTTTTACCGGACGCCAGACAGATGAATCTGGATTTGCGCTCATCTTGACGTCGGCAGGAGCCTTGCGACTCAAAATAACGCCGGTCTGCGCGGCAAGAAGGCTTGGGAGCAGTGCTGCGAACAGTATCGATCTCATCCTATTGTTTCTTTCTCGATCCTTGCTGCGGGCTGGCGAAACCATCCCAACGCGGATCGCCGCCGCGCGAGCCGGACGGCATTTTGTCCCAGCGTTCTCGAGTGATCCCGTTCAGATCATAGACAACTTTCCCATTTCGCAGAGTTAGTTCGCAGATTAGCTTCTGATTGCCGTCCATGCGACCTCCGTTCTGATCGACAAAGCCGAATTTGCCGTTCTCCACGCGAAGCACGGCAACGTCGGCGATTGCGCCGGCGGAGAGGTGGCCCAGCTCCTCGTGCTGGATCTCACGGGCCGGATTCCAGGTGGAGCGGACAACCACGTCGTCAAGCGACATGCCGAGCGCCAGGAATTTACTCATGACGTTCAGCAGGTCCTTCATTCCGGCGTTCATACTGCTGATGTGCAAGTCCGTCGAGAGCGAATTGGGGTAGAAGCCTTCCTTGAAAGCCTGCGCCGCCGTGCGGAACACGAAGCTGCCTCCCCCGTGGCCGACGTCGAAGATCACGCCTCGTTTCTGCGCCGGAAGAATCGCCGGGTTGACGCGGCCATCGATTAGCTCACCCCGTCCGCCTCCGGCGTAGCAGTGCGTGTAGATATCGCCCGGACGAAACTTCTTCGTGACCAGCTCGGCGAGCGACCGCTGCGGGTAGGCGCGTCCGAAGTCGACCATGATCGGGATCTTGGCGCTGTTGCCGGCCTCGATCGCCTGGTCAACCGGCTTCCACTCCGGCCCGTTGAAGTGCGCTGTTTTAATGCCGACAATAACCGTCTTATACTTCAGCGCCATCTCGGCCGTCGGCTTCGACTCCATATCCTCGAGGTTCTGCTCGTACTTCCCGCCGCGCATCCCGTGACCGACGATGTTCAGGAACGCTAGCACGCGCGTCTGGGAGCGGTCGATCACGCGATCCTTGAAGTCCTCGAAGTTCCGCCATCCCGAGCTGCCGGCGTCGACGACGGTCGTCACGCCATTCCGGTAGGTGAACCCGTCGGGAAAAACGCTGTGGTCGCCGGCATAGGAACCTCGCTCACTCGTGCCGGAGTACACGTGGACGTGTATATCGACCAGGCCGGGCGCTACATATAAACCCGAGACGTCGACTGTCTTCAAGGCGCGCGCCGCCGGGATGTTCGACGCCACCTCAGCGATCTTGCCATCCTTAATTGCTACGTCGCGGACATTGCTGAGGCGGTTCTTCCCGTCGATCACGTGACCGCCCTTGAGAAGCAGATCGAAATCCTGCGCACCGGCGGTTCCGGCCACGATCAGACTTAGCGCAATGCTCAGAGACCTTGTCGTAAGTAACATATGCGTGCGAGTGGCGTCTCCCACTGCGAAGCAGTATATACCTAAGGCGCCGAAATCCGAAAACATTGGATCGCGTTGAAAGATTACGTTTTCGAAATGTGTCGCTGCAGCCGCCGGAAACGTTCGAAGGGACTAGTGACCGTTTTGATGTCCCAACCAGGCAGGTGACTTCGGGATTCCAAGTGAAACTTGGCCATCCGCGACCAGTCACAGCGCCGCGAGCTCGGTATCGACGTGCCTACCAATAGTGTTGGACAGCGGGAGCTTGTCGTCAGAACGCCATTCAGGGCGGATGCATCCATCTATTCCTCCGTTCTATTATGTGGAACATGCCAATCATCGGACTCCGAGTTGTCACCGCCTTGTGGTCGCTCGTGGCCGCGTCCGCACAGCCGTACGACCTCGTACTGCGGGGAGGGCGGGTGATCGATCCGGCGAGCGGTATCGATGCGCGCTTGGATGTTGCGGTGACGGGCGACCGAATCGCCTCCGTTCAAACCGATATCCCGGCGGCGCAGGCGCGCCTTGTAGTGGATGTTTCAGGACTCTACGTCGTCCCCGGCTTGATCGATCTGCATGCTCACGTTTTTGGCTACACGGGATCACTTGCGCCAGATGACACGTCGCTTCCGGCCGGCACAACGACCGTCGTGGATGCCGGTGGAAGTGGCTGGAAAACATTCGATGAGTTCCGGCGGACCGTCATCGCACCTTCGAAGACAAGGGTGCTGGCGCTGATTAACATTGTCGGCAAGGGCATGGTGGGTGACCCGTATGAGAGCGATATCACAGACATGGATCCGGCGAAGACGGCGGAAGCCATCCTGCGCAACCGGGATGTGATCGTGGGCATCAAGACTGCCCATTTTGCGAAACCGGGGTGGATCGCCATCGATCGTGCGGTGGCGGCGGGCCGCAGAACAAATGTCCCGGTGATGGTCGACGACAAGATCTTGACCAACTCGGGGCGGACCACGGCGAACGAGCTTCTAGACCATCTGCGGCCCGGCGACATTCACACGCATATGTACAACGACCGGCAGATCGAGCTGATCAACCGGTTCACCGGTAAGGTCCAGCCCTGGATGATCGAGGCGCGGCGGCGCGGCGTGCTCTTCGATGTCGGGCACGGTGGCGGGAGTTTTCTTTGGCCGGTTGCGGAGCGGGCGGTGGCGCAAGGGTTTCCGCCGGACACC
>Ga0209382_10008785_pt1 | contig 12699 bp, 12 predicted proteins | sample SoiMetdeltSBSDD5_FD_187599 | JGI IMG/M metagenome (GOLD analysis project Ga0209382, IMG submission 187599) | Bulk soil microbial communities from a Populus tree surrounding site in Tennessee, USA - Soil MetaG P. deltoides SBSDD5 (SPAdes) (version 2) | ecosystem: Environmental > Terrestrial >... | reverse complement strand
ATGCTTAGAACCGGCGTTGAACAACACTTCGGCCGTCGCCTGCGCGTCGCGCGATTAGGAAATGGACCGCCGCTCATCTTACTGCACGGATATCCGGACACTCTTCAGGTGTGGCACCGACTCGCCAATGAATTGAAAAATTCATTTCAGATCATTGCGTTCGATTGGCCCGGCATGGGATATAGCGACCCATGGCCCGGCGGAGCGACGCCTTTCCACATGGCGGATCGGGTGATCACGCTGCTGGATCTCTGGAGGATCAAAAGCGCGCACATTGCGGGCCTCGACATGGGAGGCCAGCCCGCCACGGCCTTATCGATTCGTCATCCCGATCGCGTGCGGTCGCTCATTGTCATGAATTCCCTGCTGCAATGGGATGCAGCGACATCATGGGAAATTTCAATCCTGCGGCGTTTCAAATGGAATCGATTCGCGCTGCGCCGTTTTCCCGGTTTGGTGTTCAACCGCGCCGTTCGCACATTTCTTGCGCGGGGCGAAACATTAGACGGCGCTGTACGTTCCGATATGTGGGAAAGTTTCCAACGTCCCGACACACGCGAGTACATCGTCCGCATGTGCGCCGCTTTCGAAGGATCGCTGCCGCAACTCGCGGCTGAATACAGCCGACTGCATGTTCCGACGCTATTGTTGTGGGCGGAACACGACAAACACTTTCCGGTTCAACATGCGAAAAGTGTCGAGTTGGCGGCTTTCTCCGCAGAAGTGAGAATCGTCCCCGGCGCTCACCACTGGATGCCGCTATCGATGTCTTCCTTAGTCGCCGATCACATTCGTGGCTTTACCCAGGGTTGAAGTCTCAAAGAACCCCGGCGGATAGCCCCGGAACATTTTTTGAATCCACTTGTCGCTGTCCTTGGTACGTTTCTCGGGTTTCCGAGAAAGCTTGTCTACTGCGGTACCTTGCCAAACGACCTTTCGTGTTCGCGAATCAATCAGGTCCACCACCAGTGTTCCAACCACATATGTCCGCATTTCCGTGGTCGACCAACCACCGCCGTCCCAACCCCATCCGCCACCAGTGTAATAGGTATCCCAGACTTGTTTCTCCTCAGTCGAAAGGCTGGCGCCGATCACGATGTCGGGCTTCGAGGTCACTAGCCGAAGGCCTCGGGCAGTAAGCTGCGCGTTAACGGCTCTAACGAGTCGCTCCTTCATGAATGGATCAGGAGTTTCCGGCTCCTGCATCCACATGAATGTTCTGTATCGGGAAAAATTGACGTTGTGATCGTAATCGAACGTAATTTTGTCTGCGCGTACCACCGTTGCAGTGAGCAACAGTAATCCTAACGTGACGAGAATCTTTGCTGGTCGCATCTTGCCCCTCCACATGAGTAGGGTGCAAGACGAGCGCCAACCTGAGGCGGTGGATTCCCTTATGCATGCATGGGAGTTCTTCGGTCGGCAAACCGGAGGGACGTTAACGTTAACAAAACGGCTCAGCCCGCAAGCGAACCATTTTTCCCAACCTTAAAATATTCGTACGCCTTCGGCGTCTACATCTTTGGATGAACGACACCAGCGCGTCTAACCCGCCGCAGTGAAAATCAATCTCGTGGCTTTCGTGGCGGAACCGATCGCGTGAACTTCAAAGTATTTCGCATACGCCTGGCTTCGTCTGCGAACTTTATGGCCTCATCGGATCGATCGAGTTTATTCATTAAGTCAGAATAGGTTTCGAGCGTTAGCGCTAGATCCGAGTGGTTCGACGGAAGAACCTTTCGGCGAATTTCGAGTGATCGTGTCAACAGAGGCTCGGCGTCGCGAAGATTCCCAACCATCATTTCAATCTTGCCCAGTTCGAAAATCATTTCGATAAGCGCAGGATCTTCGACGGGAAATCTGGCCACGCGTATGGCTAGAGCACGGCGTAAGCATGCCTGCGCGTCTTCATATCTGCCCAACTGCTTATTAACTAGACCGAGATTGAACAACACGTCGCCAACATCCGGGTGATCCGGTCCGAGTGCCGTTTCGATGAGTTGCAGAGATCGCTTCAGTAGAGGTTCTGCCTGCAGGGCTTTACCCTGAAACTGCAGCAACACCGCAAGACTATTCAAGCTGACCTCGATCCACGAATCTTCCGGACCGACGTATTGCTCGCGGATACGAAGCGCCTCCTTGATCATCCGTTCGGCTTTAGGCATTTTCTTTTGCCCGGCATAAAGCTTGCCTAACTGGTCCAGAATGCTCGCGTAAGCCAGCCCGTTTCGTCCTTCTGACTTTTCCGCGTTCACGAGCGCTCTCTGCAGCGTCCGCTCCGCTTCACGGTACTTCCCATCCGAATTCTGAACCCAAGCGAGATTCTGCAGAACTCCTGCAATCTGTCGCTCACTTCCAGGAATCTTTTTCAGAATCGCCAATGCCTCTTCGTACAGCGCCTGAGCCTCCATCCTACGCCGGGTGATTCGATAGACTTCGGCCAACGAGTTGAGGTCAAGTGCCAGGTCACGGCTGCCGGCACGAGTTGCCCTGGAGACTTCCACGACTCGGACGAAGTAACGTTCTGCATCCGGGTAATTCCCTGCTGCGAACGCTCTCAGTCCTTGAGTCTTCAGATACACGTATTGATCTTCCTGAACACCACCTAACGTGAGTGGTTTATGCATCACGCCAATGGCGCCCATAAACAACACTACTAGACAAACAAGATGTCGCAGCATTCGGCCCTGCCTTCGGCGCCAGTGGCTATCGTTGAGATCGATAGTTCATGCACCTGACCAACATGCCTAAATCGAGGAAAACGTTTCGGTAAGGGCAGGAGAGAAATGTTTTCCGAGCTACCGCCATATATCTGTGTAGATCAGATTTTTTGCCCATTGAGCTGAAACCCGATGTCACAGAGGTGCTCGCAAGAAATCCGAAATAGCGTGGTATGGGCGTTTGAAACGGAGGCTAGAGATGTGAGTATGCAGTTCCAAGCCAAAGATGAGAACACCTTAAGGAGGTATCTCCTTGGAGATGTATCACCGGACGAACGAGAAACAATCGAAGTCTGGTTTATGTCGGATGATGACGCTTATGACGTGCTGGTCGCCGCCGAAGACGATCTGATTGATGAGTCATTGAATGGAAAACTGAAAAAGACAGACCTCGAGCGGTTCAACCGCTATTTTCTAGCTGCTCCTGAAAGGCAACGCAAACTTGCGTTTGATCGCTCCTTACGACGATATGTAAACAAACACCGCCCTCCCCATCAACCGGGCCACTTGTGGGACTTTCTCGCCTCTTTTTTTCGTAGTCGTGCCATTCTCGGTTACGGTTGTGCCGCACTCATTCTTCTGACAATTGTCGGAGGCGGGTGGTCGACTTTTACCCTTGTGCGAGTACAACGAGAATTTCGGTTCGCTTCGGATCAACTCGCCAACGTATCGAGTGAACGCGAAACCTACAGACTTAACCGAACAATCGCCGAATTGAACTCGGCACCGCAGGCCCTGCTGACGTTCAACCTGATTCCCGGTATTTCGCGAAGTTCAAGCAGGATTCCCCGCATGACGATTCCCGCACATACCAAACTCGTTCGGGTTTCATTGACACTACTTGACGACAACTACGACAGCTACCGCGTACTCCTCTTTGATGACGGTGGCCGTCAACTTTGGACCGCTCCGCAACTCAGAGCAACGACGACAGGCGATGGCAAGGCCGTTGTGGTATCCGTACCTGGCGAAGTCCTTTCAAACGGCGATTACAATTTCAACCTGAGCGGAATTTCGAACGGGCAACCGCCCGAGAACATCAGCAGCTATTATTTCGACGTCAGTCAGTAAGCCTTCATAACGACCCGCCCCACTTCGGTCGTGCCGACGCATGCTCTGAAATGCCTCTTTTGAATTTGTCATTACGGCTAGAGACCAGCGGACTTATTCAAGACGTTCGCAGCGTCGACGGATCAGCCCTTTTTCGCTGATATCCACGGGTCTTCAAAGGAGGTTCGTCGTATGAAATACGCAAGCGTTCGAGTATGCGCAATCCTGGCCGCAGCAACTGTAGCCTTGACGTGCGTGGGCCAACCCGTCGTCGTCGAAGCGCAATCTTCACGACTGACGGCAAACATTCCCTTCGACTTCTATGTCGGCCGCGACCTTCTTCCGGCCGGAAAGTATGACATGCGGACTGTGGCCGGTTCGGTGCTTCGAGTCTTGTCAGAGAACGGAGAACGAACGGCGGCGATCAGCACGATACCGGTCTGGAACGAAAGTGGACGGGTTTCGAAACTCGTCTTCAATCGGTACGGACAAACTTACTTCCTGTCCGAAGTACATTGGCGCGGATCCAGCCAGGCACGCGGCTTGATCAAATCGCCAGTCGAAACCGAACTCGCAAGAAGTACCAGACCGAGAGTGGTCGAAACCGAGGTTGGCAAGTAGTTTTCAGAAGTCACACCTATGTCGTGACTGACCAGAGGGAGCGCCCGCCTCGTGCGGGCGCTCGTAACTTTTTAGAACTGAAATGAGGTGAACATGTCACACGTAAACCCTGCAGCGAATGTCGCCGCTTTCGACTGCCGGGTACAGACATCAGAACTGACCCTGACGCCGTTAGCGACTTCTACGATCTGGGTTCGTTGCAACTTGCCGGTCGTTTCGTTTGCCAAGGTTCCCGCTGTTTGTTTGAGTCGCCTGAGCGAAACGTTGGCCAAGGGCATGGTTGTGCAGCGGGATCCTTCCCGGACTGATTTCTTTGACGGCGTTGTTGAAGACACATGGATGTACTTCCACATTGCGCATCGGTTGCGGTTGGTCTATTTGGTTGCGATTCGCGACCTGAGTGGCAGCGGCGCGGGCTGAGATTTATCGGCGCGCGTCGCTCAACTGCTTCAAAACGGTCAGCAGGTTCGTCTCGTCAGGACCCGGATAATGAAAGTTGACGAAGACCCAGGCGCCGTTCCTGGACGCGACTTCGGCGATCACGTCCACCGCATCGTGCTTCTCGCAGCGTCCCACGCCACGCACATCGACAAGATAGCTGTCTGGCTTTTTTTGCACGTTTAGCACTTCGTAGCGCTCACACGCATCTTGAGCAAACAGGAATGGGTCGAAGTCGAGACCAACGATGTCGTCGTGAACCTTTGCTTGAGCATCAGAATCTTCCTTTAGCTGACGAGCCAGCGAAGGATCGAATGAGGAAGCGCGATCACGAAGCGCAATATCGGCAGATCGGTCTGAACCGCGGCTGGCGACGGCTGGAACATACCAGTTGTAAAAGTCCTGCACAAAGTCTCGAACCACTTTCGTGTCAGCCGCACCCGGCGTATCAGTCGCAGCGGGCGAAGGACTTTTTCCTTCATGACCACTGCACGAGACCGTCATCGCAACGATGAAAATTAAGCTCGACATCAATTTCATAACGCGAGAGTCTTGCACCATTGCGATGGAAAAGAAAGAAAGCTGACGAAAATTAACTTCGAATTAACCGAAACGCGCCGCGCATTTTCCGCACTATTGCACTAGATGGAGGGACTATGCCGTTGGAACAATATGGGGTCTTGAAGGGCAAGGCGATTGGTGCTAAACGAGAGGACAATCAATCCACCCCGCACTATCAGGTTCATTTACTCGGTTCGGGTGTTCATTACCGCATCGCCGTCAACGTCAAGTCGCAAAAAAGTCCGTCAGAGCTGCTGTTCCTGATTGACGACAATTTTCAACACCCTGTAACGGCGCATTTGCCCGATTTAGCTGAAGGCTTCACGCGGCTGGCGAGTTCGCCCGGCGGGCAAGCTCTGGATTATATTCGCGCGAACTTGTTCGACCGACAGGATATGAAGCTACTTCCGGCAACTCTACCGGGCCCGGACAACGATTTGAGTGATCGTGTGGAACACTTCGTCAAACGCGCGATGGAGGAAGCGTCTGCATGGATCTATGCCTTCGGGCAGCGGTGGGGACCAGAGCCGCAAAAAAAAGACAAGATCTTCGATTTCTTACCGGGAAATGGAATCCACGACATCCATATGAACCAAGGCAACGTCGCGCCGTTTCTGGGTGATGATGGCGTTTGGCAGGACGGCGGGCTCGTTTTTCACTTTCCCGCGACTCAGCAATGGGCGGCAATCTTTCTGGCGTTCCAGTCGCAAGCGTGGCACACGGACGACACGACAGGCCACACGATCACGGAGCCCGGCCCCGAAGAGGCTGATCTTTCCGTACGCATCGTCGGTGCGCTTGTGAATCCCAAAGGCGGTGGCACCGAGATCGAGACTGTCACCATCCTGAACGCGACGCCCGACACTATCGATTTGAGCGGCTGGCAGATTGCCGACAAGCTCAAACACAAACACGGATTGTCCGGCACAATCGCCGCGGGATCCACTCGCGTGATCACCCTGCCGCCAAGCGTGCAGTTAGGGAACAAGGGCGGAATCATCACACTGCTCAACAAGCTGGGTTTGAAAGTGGATGGCGTTTCTTACACCGAAGCCGACGCCAAAAAAGAAGGCTGGACCGTTGTGTTTTGAGACAGGTTAATGTTTCGGCCAGCAAATTTCCCCTCCTGGTACAGGAGGGGAAGACGCGAGCGAATGTTTTTGTTCGCGAGCGGCGGGGTGGTCGCTCACACACCATCAGCCGGGATGCGTACCGGACGAATGGGTGTGAGCGACCACCCCGTCCGCTCCTTTCAGTCGCGGACACCCCTCCTGTACCAGGAGGGGAACTTTGCTCGCCGACACTACTTCCCCTTTGAATACTCGGACAGGCTCCTGGTGAGTAGGCGGATACCCCTCCTTCGCAAAGGAGGGGTGACTGCGCTATCAAGAAATGGCCCCATTCCTTTAACGACGCAGACGGGGTGGTTGTTTCAAGCCACCGATTATCCAAACTCGTTCGGGATGAGTAAGTGGTAGCTTGGAACAACCACCCCGTCCGCTCCACAAAGGATGCTTCGCAGCATTTTCTTTAGGTCGCCCGAATCGTGTTTCGTTTGGACAGCTCTGCCTGGACAGGAGGGGTGGTAGATCACCCACCAAAACGATAAGGAGCGTTGCGCGAGCGATATTTGTCTACCACTCCGCCGCTCGCGATCAAAGAGAATCGCTCGCAACCGATACACCTTCCCTGGGATTACTCGGACAAGCTCTAAAGCCTGTCCAATATTCGATTCCCTTCAAGCCGTGTGAACTCTGCGGCCGCCAGGCGATGCTGTTGTTCCGCTTTGTTCAGCAGCGTCGTGAACTCCGGCTTTTTCCGAACAGGATCGAGCCACGGATCGCTGGACAGGGCGGGATAACAGAAGTGTCCGCCTCGGACCACGCGTTCAAAGAGTCGTAGTGCGGCATCGACCTGGTTGAGATGCGCCAAATGCCGCGTCAGGTACAGGAGGGCTTCGGGATCGCTGAACGCAGAGTGGACGATGCGCTCGATCGCGACGACGCTCTCAGTCGCATCCCCTTCCATCATGGTTCGCGCGGCCATCATAAAGTCACGCATTCGTGTCTTGATTTTCTCTTCCAGCGCGCGTAAGACCGGTACCGCCTCGTTTGCGCGTCCCAACTCAGCCAGCGCCACCGCAACGATGTAGGGATTGTCCTCGATCCGAGTTGCGGCGACGCGGACATAGTCTCCGCGGAGGAACCATGTATGCACGACGCTGGTGCGCAGCTTGGGCTCGAGCGCGACAGCACGCGCGTACGCAGCCAGAGATGCCTCGAGCAAGCCGCAGTAGCGCAACGGGCTGATAAGGGCGGCAAATATCTCTGGATCGGCAGCGCCTTGCGCCCGCGGCAGCAGCCGCACCATGGCATCAGTCGCACGGCCAAGATCGACCTCCAGCTGCGCATAAAACTTGTGCGCGATAGCCAGATCGGGATTCAAGTCGAGCGCCTGCCGGAACGCCGACTCCGCCCGCTTCAATCCCTCTTCAACTCCCGTCGTGAGGTACTTTGCCATCACGTGGTGAATTCGCCCAAGACGCGCCCATGCCGGCGCATAGCACGGATCGGCATCGACACATCGCAGGTAAAGATCACGCGCCGCGGCCCACTGCTTCGGGTCCTGACTAAATTGATTCCCGCGCAGGTAATACTCATATGCCTTCGGGTCAGCCGGGACATCCTGCCGGAGAATCCGCTGTTCGTGAGACGTGAGCTGCAGAGAGAGTGCATCGACAATACATTCGGTCAGTTCGTCCTGCAACCGAAACACATGGCCAATCGACGTCTGAGTAGAGAAAGGGCACAGCAGCGTTCCGGTTCCAGCCTCCGTGAGCTGTGCGGTAACGCGAATTTCATCACCTGCTGACAGCAGCGTGCCCGTAACAATCAAATCAACCTCGGCCTCCGCCGCAACGGTTTTAAGATCCTGCGTTCCGGCTGCAAACCGGGATGCCGCCAGGCTGGAACGAACCACCAGAGACTTCAGCGCCGAGAGCGATGTGGTCAACGCCTCCGGCAGGCTGAACGCCAAAAAATCCGTCGCTGGATCAGCCCGAAGCATGCGGAACGGCAGAACGATCAGGCGCCGGCGGATAGTCTGCCGCTCCTCCGGAGGGTGCGTTTCCACGGGAAGAAGAAAACGGTAGCCGCGGCGGGGTAGCGTCTCGATGAATCGCGGCGCGTCGGCCGTGTCACCTAACGCCTCACGGATCTGCCGGATGCAGAAGTTCAGCCCCTGCTCGAAATCGACGAAGGAATCGCTCCAGATGCGCTCGCGGATATCCGCCCGTGTCAAGACTTCTCCGCCCCGACGAATCAGCAGCTCGAGAACCCGAAATGGTTGCGGGGGTAGTTTGACGCGGTCGCCGTTCTTCCTTAACTCGCCGGAGCCGGTGTCCAGTTCGAAGACGTCGAAACGAAGGACCGTCGACGGTTCACTCATCTAAAACTCATGCCTTACTCATGGCCCGTCCATGGATGCGCCGGCGCGAATTCGGTTACAAAAGGATCTATCAGCGTAACGCGCATCCTGCGGGCGTCTGAAACTTCAAAACGAGGAGAATTCTACGATGTTGCGAATCAATGATACAGCACCGAACTTCGAGGCTGAAACCACTCACGGTCCTATCCGCTTCCACGAGTGGCTGGGCGATTCCTGGGGCGTACTTTTCTCACATCCAAAAGACTTCACCCCCGTCTGCACCACCGAGCTCGGCTACCTTGCGGGACTGCAGCCGGAGTTCGAAAAACGCAACTGCAAGATCATCGGCCTCAGCGTGGACAGCGTGCCCGATCATCACAAATGGGAAGGCGACATCGAAAAGTCTCAGGGCCACAAGGTAACTTATCCGATGATCGGCGATTCCGACCTCAAAGTTGCCAAACTGTACGGCATGCTGCCGGCGGATGCGGGTGATACCAGCGTCGGCCGAACTGCAGCTAACAATGCCACGGTGCGAACCGTATTCGTTATCGGTCCGGACAAGAAGATCAAACTGATGCTGATCTACCCCATGACTACTGGCCGCAACTTTGACGAAGTGCTGCGGGTGATTGATTCCATACAACTTACGGCCAAACATGCGGTGGCGACACCGGTGAACTGGAAGCCCGGTAACAACGTAATCATCGTGCCTGCCGTTTCCGATGAAGACGCAAAGAAGAAATACCCGGAAGGCTGGAGCTCGGTTCTACCGTATCTGCGAGTCGTCGCCCAACCAAAGTAAGCTTGTATATAAGGAGAGAGTATGGAACCGGTGCAAGTGGAGCGATTCTATCTGGGCTGTCTGGCGCACGCGTCTTACATGATCGGATCGGATGGCGTCGCGGCCGTCATCGATCCTCAGCGCGATGTCGATGTCTACCTGCAGGCGGCCGCCAAGAACGGGTGGACCATCAAATACATCATCGAGACCCACGTCCATGCCGACTTCGTGTCGGGACACCGCGAACTTGCGGAACGGACCGGAGCGCAGATCTATATCGGCGCAGGATCCGGTGCGGAGTTCCCCCACGTCGCGGTTAAGGACGGAGACGAGATACAGTTCGGACAGTGCTCCCTCCGGTTCCTGCAAACTCCAGGTCACACACTCGAAAGCATTTGCATTGTAATGAAGGATCGCAGCCGGAACGATCGGCCGGCTACGGTCTTCACTGGAGATACTCTTTTCGTCGGCGATGTCGGTCGGCCGGACCTTTCGCCTACTCATACACCACAACAGCTGGCCGCTATCCTGTACAAGAGCATTCACGAGAAGCTCCTGACGCTTCCCGACGACACAGAGATATTTCCTGCCCACGGTGCCGGGTCGCTCTGCGGCCGGCAAATGAGTGCGGAAAGCTCGTCGACTATCGGCAGACAACGCGAGTCGAATTACGCCCTGCTGGCGCGAACGAGTGACGAATTCGTTCGGTTGCTGACCGACAATCTTCCGGCACGACCCGAATACTTTGCTCGGGACGCGGACCTCAACCGGCGCGGTGCGGCAGCGGTATCGGAACTGCCATCTCTGCCGGCGCTGACTGCACCGGAAGTTGTGCAGTTGCAGAAGCAAGGTGTGATCATCGTGGACACGCGCCCTGCGATGCAGTTCGCCGTAGCGCATGTACCGGGATCGATTCATATCGCCCTCACCGGCCAGTTTGCCTCGTGGGCAGCACGGATCCTGGGCGTTGACGCGCGTTTGGTTATTGTCGCGGAAGATCTCGAACACGTCCGCGAGTCACAAATGCGTCTCGCGCGCGTTGGAATCGAGAATGTTGCCGGATACCTGGCAGATGGCGTGGCCGGTTGGATCAAGAGCGGCATCGAGCTCGACTACATCCCTCAGATCACTGTCCAGGATTTCGTCGAACTGCGGAACAATGAAGGCGACCGAATCGCCGTTTTGGACGTCCGCGAGCCGGGAGAAGTCGAGGCCAACGGAGCGATCGACGATTCAAAATGTATTCCGTTGGGAAGTCTGGAATCCCGGGTGGGCGAACTGAATCGCGACAAACTTCTGGTCGTGCACTGCAAAGGCGGTTATCGCAGCTCTATCGCCACCAGCATTCTGCGGCGTGCCGGCTTCCGGGACATTGCGAACCTGACCGGCGGTTACGACGCATGGAAAACCGCCGGACTCGTGGCTGCGCGCCCCTAGCGCGCGTCTGTAGGGGCGGTCTATGACCGCCCGCATTTTTTGCGCAAGGTCGGTTAAAGCAAACCCAGAGCCTCACCCGCTTTATATCCCGGGAACACCTGATCGACCTTTTGTCCAAGATGAACTCGCACCAGCTCACCTAGCACATCGCGAAAATCGGTGGTCACCGCAAGATCGCGTTGCTGGAAAAGTTGTTCCGGTTCCAACCCTGGCCAGCGGCCGTATATCTTTCCGCCTCGCACGGGGCCTCCGAGCACGAACATGACGTCGCCATGACCATGATCGGTTCCGGTGTTGCCGTTCTCTTTGACCGTGCGCCCGAATTCCGACATGGTGACCAATACGATATCGGCCATGCGATCGCCCATATCACGAACGAATGCGGCGAGCGACGTTCCAAACTCGCGCAGAACGTTATTCAACTGGCCGTTCTCGTTGCTGTGATGATCCCACCCTCCAATGTCTGCGAACGCGACTTCCACGCCGGCATCGGCTTTGATGAGTCGCGCCACTTGCTGTAAGCCGCGCCCGAATTCTCCAACGTATTGAGCGCCATTTGCCGGTGTGTAAGGACGGCGATTGATCGATTCAATGAGTCTCACTGCTTCAAACGTCCGCCGGCCTGTAACATTGAGACGCGCGTCCGGCGTTGTGGAATACATACTCTCCAGCAAACCGGCGGTATCGCGGTTGCCGACTTGAAACTGTTGCAGGTTGTTCACTGCAACACCGCCGCGACTACCCTTGAGCGCACGAGGCAGCTGAGACCCCACTGAAATTCCGCGCACAGGAGAAGCCTCAGGACTAAGTGGCGTGAGCGCCCGATTCAACCAGCCATCTTCGTAATCCTTCACACCGGGCATGCCCGACTCCATGAATTCCTGCGCATCAAAATGAGACCGGCTCGAGTCCGGTGACCCGGTCGCTTCGACGATGGCCAATTGTTTGCCGTCCCAAAGTGATTTCAGTGCCTGCAGCGAGGGATGCAAACCAAAACGTCCATCGAGATCGATGGCGCCGTTCTGCTTGCCCGGAGGCGCAATGGCTATGCTGGGCCGCACGCTGTAATAGCGCTGCTCAAAAAACGGAACGACCATGTTTAGACCATCCGCGGCGCCGCGTTGAAAGATGGCCACCAGGATTTTCCGTTTATTGTTTTCCTGTGCTGCAGCGCGAACCAGCCAGGAAGGGAAAGTGGCTCGCCCGGCCACTGCTCCCATGGTCATTAAGGAACTTCGCAGTAATGCGCGTCTGCTGATCATGGCTACCTCCTCTGAAAATCCGGTGAAGCGATCACGAGTGAAGCGATGATCGCCGGTGTGGATGTCTTGCCTTGCAGGCCGGTGGTGATGGCGGCTTCCACCTGCTCGGAGGGTGGACTGCTCAAAAGCTCGAGCGCTATCTTGTTCGAAGCCTTGCTGTTGTATTTCGCCGACGAGACGCTGACTCCGGGAACGCGACCTTCCATCAGAGCTGACGAAAAGTTGATCCGCGCCAAAAGACCTGCAGTATTGGCCCATCCTTCTCCTGTATTGGAGTAGCCGGTCGGCTCTGCCTTTCCATACAGCGGTTGTCCTAACTCGGCGATGCGTTGGCCCAGAGAAAAGGTATCGTTCACATTTGCATCAACCGCTCGTACGGCACTCACCACCATTTCGAGGG
>Ga0209382_10008784_pt1 | contig 12699 bp, 6 predicted proteins | sample SoiMetdeltSBSDD5_FD_187599 | JGI IMG/M metagenome (GOLD analysis project Ga0209382, IMG submission 187599) | Bulk soil microbial communities from a Populus tree surrounding site in Tennessee, USA - Soil MetaG P. deltoides SBSDD5 (SPAdes) (version 2) | ecosystem: Environmental > Terrestrial >... | reverse complement strand
GCAGCAAGCGGCGAGCTCGAACTCACATGGGGGCGCCTCACGCTCAATCCAGAGGTTGTGGTGACGGCGCGGCAGGACCGAGTGTTTCGCGAAGAGAACCCAACCGGTGGGTGGGCGACGCTGGCTCTTGGTGCAAGCTATGTGGTCATGCAGCGCCGGACAACCCACGCACTCACGCTGCGGGCGTTCAATCTCACCAACAGCGAGTACCGTCTGCACACGTCGTTCATCAAGGACCTAGCGCCCGAGATGGGGCGCGGCGTACGGCTGACCTACACCGTCAATGTCTTCTGAGGACTGCGCGGCAACCCAGGCCGTCAATAAGCGGCGCTAACGGTGATGCGCTGCACCAGCGCGTCCATGACGGCGATTGACCCGGCGCGGCCCTGGCCTGGACGCGGCTCAGAATGCCTTTTCGATCAGCAGTTTTTGACGCTGAAATGGCGTCAGCTCCTTTTCGCGCGCCTTCAGCCAGGCCAGATATTCCTGTCTGACGGCGTCGGTCCATTGACCCGTGTAATAGTTCCGGCCCTTCAGCAGGTTCTCCCTGGTAAACGCATCCTTGATTCGGGTGAGTTCAGAGTCTTCGACCACTGCCTGTGCGAGATGCGACGGGACGAAGACGACGCCCTGATCCCGACCGAGGACGACGTCACCCGGCAACACGGGCGCTCCACCGACCATGATCGGCGCGTTCGTGCTCGTGACCATCACATCCGCTGAATGTGTCGGGTGCCATTGGCGAGCGAACACCGGAAAGTACGGGAGCTCGCGATACCCTTCGATGTCGATGATGTTGCCGTCGACGACGATTCCGGTGCCGGTGTTCGCAAAAATCTGCGTGGCGAAGTTGTCGCCGACATAGGTCCCCTTCTCGCCCTTGCCGAACAGATCCACGACGGGGACGTCGTATGCCGTGAGGGCGGGAAACAGGTTCGACTTGTTCGTGCCGAACCGATCACCGTTGCGTGCTGTGAGCGCTTTGTTCCCCTCGAGCATGTCCGCCCTCAGCGGCATGAACTGCACGGTCACCGCGCGCCCGACGAGGACCTTGTCCGGATTGATTCGGATCCAGTTGCCGTCGAACTGATATCCGTATCCCTTCGCGAGAAGGACGCTGACTGCCTCATTGAGCGTGACGAACTTCATTCGCTCGAGGATCTCGTCGGGAACCTTGGGGCGGCCGTCCGGAAAGCGTTCGCCCTTCCAAAGCGCCGTCAGATCAATCAGATCGTCCCTGGAGAATGAGCCCACCTGGGCTTCAATCGGATGCGCAGACCACAACGCGCCTGCCAGGAAGCCAGCACCGACCAGACGCGCAAGCGTTCCGTTCATCGTCATCTCCATGAAGGGCTCTACTGGGCGCCACCCACGACCGCCTGCCGGCGTGGCGGGTGCTGCACCGCCGCCGCCGCCCCTCCCGCCCCTCCCGCTCTCGAGCGGCGAGCGGCCAGTGCGAAGGCCCAGCCCGTTTCCGATCTGATACGTGGGCCCGCCCCGCTGGGCCGCGACGTTTTCGTTGAGGACCGTACCGAGACCTGGCCGGTCGGGCAGTTCGCAGTAGCCCCCCTTGACCTGCGGCACATTGCCTTCGTGCATATCCATGTCGGCCTGGTTCGTGTAGTTCCGTGTCTCCTGCACGTAGAAGTTCGGTGTGGCAGCGTCGAAGTGCATGTTGGCGAACGCCCCGACCGGACCTTGCGGTCCGTGGGGAGCCATGCGGATACGATTCGCGGCCGCAATGGCCGCAATCTTCCGCGCCTCGGTCATCCCACCGCACGCGTGGATGTCAGGCTGAGCGAAATCGATCAGGTGGCGCTGCAGGTAGGGTGCAAAACCGTTGATGGTCTGCACCCGTTCGCCTGTCGCGATCGGCGTCGAGGTATGGGCACGGAGGTGGGCCCAGTCTTCGATGTCATCCATCTGAATTGGTTCTTCGACGAAGAGCAGGTTGCAATCCTCGACGCCGCGCATGAAGTTCAGGACGTCCGAAGTCGCCATCGTCCCGGAACCATGAATGGCCAGTTCGTGGTCTTGACCGCAGGCCTCGCGAAGCTGGTGCACGTACTTGATCATCCGCGTGACCGATCCCTGCGGCCATCCGACGCGGCTGACGGTGTAGCCGTTGGCCTTGGTCTGCTCCCAGGATTCGGGCGTGATGCCGCCGCCTCCGTCGTAGCACTTGATCCGGTCGTGGATCGGGCCCCCCAGGAGCTTATAGATGGGCTGTCCCAGCGCCTGGCCAAGAATGTCCCACGAGGCCGTATCAATCGCGCTGATTGCCGCCGTCAAGGGGCCGCCGCGCCAACGGACGCCCGAGTAGAAGTCTTCCCAGTTTGCTTCGATGGCCGTGGGATCTCTTCCGACGAACTGCTCACCCAGCTGCAGGATCGCCGCGGCAACCGTTTCTTCTTTGCCACTGAAATGCGACTGACCGAGGCCGACCAACCCCTGATTCGTGTAGACCTTCACGAAGGTCGAGCGAGGAGCCACCATGAACACCTTGATGTCCGTGACTCTGAGGTTCAGTGGCTTCGCCTTGGCAATTGACTGGGCGACGATATCGTCGGATCCGAGATAGCTCGCGAACGAGGTGCCAGCAATCGTGGCGACCATGCCGCCTAGCGCCTGGCGACGTGTCAGTTTCATGCGGATGCTCCTGTGCGGGCCAGCCGAGGGCGTGGGCGCCACCTCGCTAGCAGGCTGACTGCTTACCTGATGGTCGGACTCTAACACCGCAGGCCACCCGTGCGATGGCAGACGATGGTGCAAGCTGTCGCACGGTGTTGCGCTTTGTCGCGTGGACGTGGGTCGGCACCCACCCACCGTCTTAGGGTGTTCGAAGCAGGACCTTGACAGTTGTGCCGACGCCGACAGTGCTGGTCACGCTCAGCGAGCCGCCATGATCGTCGGCAACGCGGGATGCAATGGCGAGCCCCAACCCGGTACCCGATCCCGGTGCATTCTGGCCTCGTGCGAACTTCTTCACGACACGGTGAAGATCCTCGGGAAAGATGCCGATGCCGCGGTCGATCACGGCGATCGAGACCATGGCTCCCGCTTGTTCCGCGGCGAGATACACGGATCGTCCACTGCCGGAATATTTGACGGCGTTGTCGACGACGTTTCCGAACAGGAGCCGCAAGGCCGTCCGGTCGCCTCGGACGGTCGTCACGCCGGGCCCGATGTCCCAGTCCAGGTCGAAGCCAAGTCCGTCCAGTTGTGCTTCGAAGTCTTCCTGGATGTCTTTGAAGATCGCGGCCACCTCGACAGCCGTGAACGTGTAGGTATCGGCGGCGTCCACGATCTTCGAGTAGGCCAGCATGTTCTCAATCAACCGTCCAAGCCGCCGGGCCTCGGTCAGAATGATCCGGCTGCACTGGGGGACGGTCAGGTGTGACAGGCGGTCTCGTGACAGCGTTTCGGCCGCGGCGCGGATCGTCGCGATTGGCGTCTTCAGTTCGTGTGTCGCGGCCGACACGAAGTCAGACCGCATCGTGGCGACGCGGGTGCTCGCGCGGCCGGCTTTCACTACGAGGAACAGACCGATGGCCAGCATCAGCGCGGATGTGCTCGCGGCCGCGAGCACGATATCCGCCTCCCACGCGTTCTGAAACGGCAACAAACTTGGCGCGCGTCCCACCACGACCTGCCAGACGTCCGGAGGCAGCGCTGGCGCCGCAAAACTGCTGGAGTCGGGATCGAGAAAGAGCAGGCCGAATGTGCGCCGCTGGACCAGAGGATCGGTCTTGCGGACGGTGGCCCCGGCGATGAGGGCGCCCGTCTGGTCCTCGATCGCGAGACCGAACTCGCCCGTGTTCCCCTGGTGAATGCGCCAGAGTTCGTCGACGAGACGGGTGAAGTATTCCCGACGGACCCAGTCCAGATCGACCGTGAATCCGACCACGACAAACGGGGTCTGCCGATACTCGTCGTCATAGAAAATCTGGAACACCACTTGGTGAGGAACGCCGCCGAGCGTCGTGGCAACCGTTCCGATGTCCCGCAAGTGCGCCGCGGCGTCCAGGAACGCCGGCAACAGGGTTCTTGCCGCGGAGCGATCCTGCTGGATGCCTACCGGGAACGACGCATCCTGGGTCTTTCCGGTCAGCCAGCCCGGCCGGCGCTCGGTCCGGTAGAAGAACACGACACTGTCGGGCCCACGGCCAGGGTGCCAGGTAAAGAATGCCTCTGGATACGGATAGCGCGCGAACGCGCTCGCCACGAACCCATGCATCTCGTGCGGCTGTTGCGGACGGTACCGATACCACGCCGGGGAATTGAGCACGGTGGTTTGGAACCCGCTCATGTCCCGGAGCACGGTTTCATACAGAAGATCAGCCGTGTTGGCGGCTCGGAGGGTGTCAAAGGCAATCGACTCACGTCGCCACTCCGACACCGCGTGGTACAGGGCCCAGCCGACCACGGCAACGCAGAGGCAGATGCCTGCGGCCAGCGTGACGGGGAGTCTATCGCCCGAAGGGATACGCATCAGGTTCGACCCGGCGGTAGCATACCGCTGGTGAGTTCTGGGTGTATGATGGCCGCCCCAATGAAGAGCCGGGTCCTGGTCGTCGAAGACGATGCGAACCTGTCCACGGTGTTGCGCGAAAACCTCACGTTCGAGGGCTTCGACGTGCGGGTGGTGGGGGACGGCGCGCAGGCTCTTGAAGACGCGCGCGCGTTCCTGCCGGACCTCGTCGTCCTCGACATCATGCTGCCCGGTATGAATGGCTTCGAACTGTGCGGCACACTGCGACGCAACGGCCGCACGCCCGTGCTGATCCTTTCGGCGCGGAGCGACAAGAACGACAAAGTCCGTGGCCTGAACCTGGGCGCCGACGACTACATCACGAAGCCCTTCGAGCTGGAGGAGTTCTTGGCGCGGGTGCACGCCATCCTGCGGCGTGCTCGGCCGGCCACCGAAGTCCTGCAAATGGGTTCGGTTCGGATCAACTTCCGGGCGCACACGGCCCATCGTGGGCAGCAGGAGATCCATCTCACCCATCGTGAATTCGACCTGCTGAAGTACTTGTCCGAACGCGCGGGCCGGGTTGTTGGGCGAGACGAGCTCCTGCGCGACCTGTGGGATTTTCCGGATCCAGGGCTCACGCGGTCCGTTGACCACGCGATCGGCCGGCTCCGACGAAAGGTCGAGGCGGATCCCCACCGACCTCGGTTCATCCACACCGCCGTTGGACACGGCTACGTCATGGTCCTCGATGGCCCACCTCCGGACTCGGCGTCCGAGGGCCGTGTCTTCCTCGACGGGATCAGCGAGTAGGCGCTGCCAGGCGCGTGTGACTCCTCGATCAGGAGTGAGCCGGTCGTCGCGACACTTTGCGACAGTCCGGTCCTCGTTGCGACATCGGGCGCTCCAGGCTGCGACACATTGAAGCGCGCCACTGCGCCCGGACTCCTATACTCGGCCCCACTGAGCTCAACGCGTATTCGGCACTGAGAATCGCCTGACGAGCGTCGTTCCCGAGGTCGGCACACCAGCGAAGAGAAGTGAACGTACCAGTGGAGGGGGAACAGATGTTGAGGCAATCGCGTCTTGCCGCGGTATTCGCGGTGATTATTGCGGCCGGCATGCCAGCACTTGGTGCGGCGCAGTCCGAGCGTGGCACGATCTCCGGCATTGTTGTGGACGGGACGAAGGCCGCGCTACCCGGCGTTTCGGTGACTATCACGAACACTGCGACCAACCAGACGAGTCCGGTAGTGTCGTCAGCAACCGGATCGTACAGTGTCTCGAACTTGCCTCCCGGCACCTACCGGGTTGAGGCAGCACTGGCAGGGTTCCGCTCGCTCAACGTGGCCAGCGTTCAGCTGTCGGCTGGGGCGACGACTCGCCTCGACCTCACAATGGAGGTCGGCCTGGGGGAAACCGTGAATGTCGTCGCGGAAACGACGGCCCTTCAAACGGCCGACGCGCGCGTCGCGACGACCGTGTCCAACCAGCTCATCGACGAGTTGCCCCTCGTCGTCGGTGGAGCGATGCGGAGCGTGTTCGACCTCGTGGCGACCGTGGCCGAGACCAAGGGCTCCGGCGCGTCAATGTCGATCGGGGGCGGCCAGGGTGGCAGCTACTCGGCGTCGCTCGACGGAATTCTGATCACGACAAACCGCAATGCAAACACCGCCGAGAACGCGTTCCTCACCCCCTCTGTCGAAGCCATCACCGAGTTCGCCGTTGAGTCGAACGGCTTCAAGCCGGAGTTCGGCCAAGCCGCTGGCGGCGCGATTACGTTCGCTTCGAAGTCGGGAACGAACAAGTTCCAGGGCTCGGTGTACGAGTTCCTGCGCGACGAAAAGCTTGACTCGAGGGACTTTTTCGCCACGGGGGCACGACCCGTCTACAACCAGCACAACTACGGGGCCTCATGGGGCGGGCCCGTGCGGCGTGACAAGACGTTCTTCTTCACGGCCTACGAAGGCTTCTTCAATGAAGTGAACACCGCGGCCAACCTTCTGAGCGTGCCGACGCCGGAAATGTATAACGGTGACTTCTCCAATCTGGTTGACCAGAACGGAAACAGGTTGATTATCTACGACCCGGCGACGAGCCGACCGAACCCGAATGGCACCGGGTTCATTCGCGATCCGTTCCCGAACAACAGGATTCCCGTCAGCCGATTCAGCCCGCTGGCCAGCGCCTACGTCGCTATGGCGCGGAACGCGATTGTCCCGAACCAGGCGGCAGCGCCCGGGACGTTCGGCTATATCAACAACAACTTCCTTGCGGCGGACGGGACCACGAAGGAAACCACGCACAAGTTCAGCGCAAAAATCGATCACCAGCTGACTAGCGCCCAGCGCCTTTCGTATCTGTTCAACCTGGCCACCAACCTTAACCAGCCTGGCGAGTCTGGCCCCGTCGGCCTTCCGGTTCCGTTCAGCGGCACGAAGGACGGGTACGACACCTCCGCACACCGCGTCTCCTGGGATATGACCCGAGGCACGATGGTGAACCGCTTCAGCGTCGGCATCAACACGTTGACCAACAACGGGTACTCGGTGAACGTCGGTGGCGATTGGCAATCACAGGGCATCTGTCTCCGAGGAGCTATCGACTGCAACAAGAACTTCGGCCAGGTGACCTTTACCGAGTTCGCGGGCTGGGGTGACGCCGCCGAGAATGGTACGAAGCAGCCGCGATTCGCACTGAAGAACGACCTGACGAAGGCCGCCGGCAGCCACACGTTCAAGACCGGAGTGACCTTCGACCTCCAGGAAGCCAACGGCTTCGGGCAGCAGGCGATCGCCGGGACGTCAGGCTTCAGCTGGCGAGAGACCGCGGTGCCAGGCGCCACGTCGCAGATCACTGGCGGCGGTAGCTCGATGGCGTCCTTCCTCCTGGGATGGGTCAACAACGGTGGGACGGAACAGATCCGTGAAGTACGCCAGCGGTATCCTTATTATGCGATGTACGTCCAGGATGACTGGCGCGTGACCAACCGGCTCACCATGAACTATGGGGTGCGCTACGAGTTCACGTTGGGCGCCCGTGAGGTCAAGGACCAGTACACGGACCTCGATCCGAACAAGCCGAACCCGAGGGTGAACGGTTACCCTGGCGCGTCGATCTTCGCCGGCGAGGGACCGGGACGCGAAAACAAACGCAGTTTGATCGACAACTACTTTGGTGCGATCGGACCCCGCGTCAGCACGGCGTTCACCCTGAACCCGAGGACGGTTCTGCGTGCGGGCGTCGGCCGCTCTTTCAGCCGTGTCACGGTGCCGGCTGGATCGAGTCACTTTGCCGGCCACATCGGAAACTGGCGCTGGCAGGCTCCCGACAACATCACCCCGGCGTACATGTTCGACCTCGGGCTGCCGACGGTGACGGATCCGAGTTTCGTGATGCCGCCGTACCTGGATCCGTCCATCGACAACAACCTTCAGACCGACTGGTGGGGCGGCGGGGACACGGCGAGCCGTCCGGGCTACTACGACAGCTGGACGATGTCCGTGCAGCGCGAACTCGTTGGCGGCCTGACGGCCGAGCTGGACTACAACGGCTCGTACGGCAAGGCCCTGCCGACGGGCCTGATCACCGCGAATCAGGTGCCCATGTCCAAGGTCGAGGAACTCATCGCGCGGGTGGGCGCTGCCAACGTGAAGGCCCTCCTCGACACGGTTATCAGGGACGCGGCGCATGCGCAGGCGCTGGGCATTGCTCTCCCGTATCCGCAGTTCGTGATCCCATCTATCCAGACGACCCGCACGGTGGCGCAGGCGCTCCGGCCCTTCCCGCAGTACGGCAACATCCGGATGGCGGTGGGCGGCGGCGACAAGTCGGGCAGTTCGAAGTACCACGCCGTGGTCTTCAAGCTGAACCAGCGGCCGTCGCATGGCTTGGCGCTTCAGACGAGCTATACGTGGTCCCGGATCATGACGGACTCGGACAATTTCGGTGCGGGGTCGTCGCTGGATACGGCGCGCCCTGACCTGGAGTGGTCGATCGGCGCAAACGACCAGATGCACAACATCAAGTTGAATACCGTCTACGAACTCCCGTTCGGAAGCGGCCAGCGCTGGCTGACGAAAGGAATCGCGAACGTAGTCCTCGGCGGCTGGCGAGTGGCGTTGGCGCAGACTTACGTCAGCGGCATCCCGCTGGGGGTCACGTCCAACAGCGCACTGACGATCTTCAACACCGCGAACCGTCCGAATGAGACGGGGCAGCCGTGGAGGGCAGAGCCAGCTGGGGACGAGTTCGACCCCAGAGTTGATCTGTTCTTCAACAAGAACGCGTTCGTCATGCCGGTCGGCGCGCTCGGAAATGCCCCGCGCCGTAACCCCGACGTGCGACTGGACTGGCTGCTGAGTGAGAACATCAGCTTCGCCAAGACGTTCGGCGCGGCCCAGGGCGTCCGGTTCGACCTCCGTATCGAGGCGTTCAACATGTTCAACAGAGTCATCTGGGGAGCGCCCAACACGAACTTCAGCAATGCGCAGTTCGGGCAAGTCACGACGACTCGGCTCCCCCCGCGGCAGATGCAGATTGGCCTGAAGGCGTACTGGTAAGAACAGGATCGTCGTCGGCCGGATGTTACCGGAAGGTGCAGAACAACTGACGCTCCGCGCATCAGTGGGCTGCACCTTCCGCGCATAGCTGGTCGTGTTGCTCGTCGGCGTCGCTACACGCGTGGTTTTGGTACGAAGAGCGGTCTGTCCCCGGATTCCGCGAGACGAAGCACTCCAGCGCCGCAATGTGGGCACGTGTCCCCGACGAATCGATCGGAAGCGTCGGGCGCATCACTCTGTCCGCGCCAGCGGCACATCGGACAGATCACGTAGGATTGGGTGTCATCCCAGCGATCGGGCAGCCGGAATCCGCGCTCGAGCAGCGCATCGGCAGCCTCGGTCGAACGTCGGTACTCCTCGGTAGTGGCAGCGCGTGCCCCCACAAACGGCCGCGGGTGTACAGAAGGACCGGCGACGTCAGCGATGCGCGCCTGCAAGTCGTCGAACTGCTGCTGCGTGAGCCAGCGATCCGGCTCGCAGCCAAAGGGGCACGCGGAACTCTCGACCGTCCCCCACGCGCGGCAAACAAGGGGTCGATCTCGATAACAGAGGCAGCGACCGGTGCCCTCATCCAGCAGGGTGCATTGGCCGGTCGCCAATTGCCAGCCATGCGCACGCCCGGCGGCACGTTCCATGAGCCGAACTTCCTCACGAGCCGCAGGGATGGGACCGCACGTATCTTGGCAGAGTCCCTTGCACCTCAGGACTGGCACGCGGGCGTACACGAGGTCGAGGCGGTTTCTAATCCCCACCGGATCACAGTGGCCTTACTGCTTTCGTCGCCACTCCTCATAGGCGGCGCGCGTTGAATCGCTCGGCGGGTACGTGCCAGGCAGGGCCGCGCCGTTTCTGATCCGCTCGAGGACAAAAGCCTCGAGCTGCTCCTGCTCCCAGGCGTCGACAGCCACTTCCTCCGCGCGTTCAAGGGGAATCACCACGACGCCTTCTTCATCGCCGACGATGATGTCACCGGGATAGACTGGAACTCCCCCACAGCCGATCGGGATATTGAGATCGACGGCGTGATGACGAACCAGGTTCAGCGGTGGCGCGCCGCCGGCGCAATACACAGGAAACGGAAGTTTCGCGATCACGTGGCTGTCGCGGACCGGTCCGTCGGATACGAAACCGGCGACACCGCGCTTCCACAGGCGTGTGGTGAGAATCTCGCCGTTCGAGGCCACCCCGTCCTCGCCTCGACAGTCCGCCACGAGGACTGACCCTGGTGGAACAGTCTCGACGCCCTTCCGTTGTGGATGTTCGGGGTCCGCAAAGACACCAAGATGATCGAGGTCCTCGCGCGCCGGGATGTAGCGCATGGTGAAGGCGGGACCCACCAGGTTGCCGGTGGCCGTTATCGTAAGGCGTGTCGCTCTCCGTACGTAGACGTTCCGGAAGCCCCGTTTGAACATCTGCGTGGTCAGGGTCGCCGTACTCACCTTTCGAAAGAGATCAAGGGCGGCCGCGGAAATCGAGGGGCCAGCGGGTCTGGGGTGTGTGGTCATCCGTATGCTCCACCGGCTGAAGTGTATGCGGTTTTCACCGTCGGAGAACTCGGCTGGGGTAGCGGCGCCGCCGACATGGGGTTCGACGCGTCGGCAGGAGTGCCAGCGGCGTACGCACCGATGACGTCGTCGGTGTTGGAAGGGGCGATGTTGTCATGGACGCGCGACGCGGGTGCCCACGCGCCCCGATGAAGTTGGGAAAGGGATCACTATACAGGGGCCAGTATAGAGTCGAGCGGCGCCGTTGTTCGAGCTCACCGAGAAGTTGCGACACATTGAGTCACCGACGTACCGCCCGAGTTGTCTGGAGTCCTGGGAGAATACGACAGTCTGCGACCGCCTGAGACGCATTGAGGTACGCGCACCATTCATCGCCCCGTTAGAATCGGCTACCAATGCCCACCAACGCTTCGACGGCGACGTCGGATGTCGAGCGTCGCGCCATCGCGCGCGTGCAGACCCGGCTCATTCCCTTCATTTTCATCTGTTACGTCATCGCGTATCTCGACCGCGTCAACATTGGCTTCGCGGCGGCAGAGTTGCAGCGAGACCTCGCGCTCAGCGATGCCGCCTTCGGTCTCGGGGCCGGGTTGTTCTTCATCGGGTATTGCCTGTTCGAAGTGCCCAGCAATCTGATCCTCGAGCGCGTCGGCGCGCGTCTGTGGATCGCACGCATCATGTTGGGATGGGGCCTCGTGTCGATGGCGATGATGTTCGTCAGTGGCGTCTGGAGTTTTTACCTGCTCCGAGTGCTGCTCGGCATCGCAGAAGCCGGATTTTTTCCGGGGGTCATCCTGTATTTGACCTATTGGGTGCCAGCTCGGCATCGGGCCAGGACGAGCGCGCTCTTCATGATGGCGATCCCCATTTCGGTCATCATCGGGGCGCCGCTCTCGGACGCACTGCTGACGCTCGACGGCGCATTCGGACTACAGGGATGGCAGTGGCTCTTCCTCGTTGAGGGCGCGCCCGCGGTCATTTTGGGTGTCGCGACGCTCTTCTTCCTGACCGACCACCCAGCGAAGGCCTCCTGGCTCAAAGACGACGAGCGGGCGTGGCTGGTGCAGACAATGGAAGGCGAGCGCGCTGCGCGGGCCACGGTCGGTCACGGATCTGTGCTTGCGAGTCTCCGTAGCGGCAAGCTCTGGTTGCTGTGCACGATCTACTTCATGAACACGCTCGTCACCTATGGTGTGTTCCTGTGGCTGCCACGAATTCTGCGCGACGCGTCCCAGGGCACCGGTGTCGCCGTGGGTTGGCTGACGGCGCTGCCGTTTGTCGCTGCGCTCGTCGCCATGATTCTCGTTGGGCGCCATTCCGACAAGACTGGCGAACGGAAATGGCACGTCGCGATTTGCGCGCTCGTCGCTGCGTCAGGCTTGCTTCTCGCCGTGAGGTTCCAGCAGCACGTCCCAATGCTCGTTCTGAGCTTCACGCTGTCGCAGATCGGTCAGCGGTCCCTTCTGGCCGTCTTTTGGGCCATCCCGCCGCTCTTTCTCGGCGGTTCCGCGGCCGCCGCCGGCATCGCGCTCATCAACTCGCTCGGCAACCTCGGCGGCGCCGTTGGTCCCACTGTCGTCGGTTGGCTGCGCGGCAGCAGCGGCGACTACACGTCCGGTCTCCTGATCCTTGCCGTCGCGCTCGTCATCGAGGCGATTCTCGTCGCGTCGATGCGATTGCCGAAGCCTGACACGCCGGCACGGACCTGACTGGCAATCGTCACTCATCGCCTGAGGTGGCAGGCGGAAAGCGTCTGAACGCTCCCCGCTTGCGTCCCGTATCAAGGTTCTCGACGTGATAAGCGACCACCACACGCACCGCGCTTCAATGTGTCGCAGACCCGCGGTTGGCGTGTATCAACCTGCCGCTCGTTGCTTCACTTTGTCTTAGACGCCTGGTGATGCGGCTTTGCAGGCAATCCGCTGCGCTATACTCGGCAGCGTGTGTATTCGCGACGCACAGTAGTGCGTGTTGTCTCAGAACGAGATGAGTTGCAGGTTAGCTGCGCTGTTGGCGCTCGCGCTGTCCATGTCGGGCTGCTCAAGTCAGCCCGGCGCTGCCCCACCCCAAGAGGTACGGCTGGCCGTTGGCAGTCGCGGCGGCGACTTCTGGAGCTTCGGAATCGAACTCGAGAGAGTCGTTCAGGCCAGGAACAGGCACT
>Ga0209382_10008783_pt1 | contig 12700 bp, 11 predicted proteins | sample SoiMetdeltSBSDD5_FD_187599 | JGI IMG/M metagenome (GOLD analysis project Ga0209382, IMG submission 187599) | Bulk soil microbial communities from a Populus tree surrounding site in Tennessee, USA - Soil MetaG P. deltoides SBSDD5 (SPAdes) (version 2) | ecosystem: Environmental > Terrestrial >... | reverse complement strand
CCACCGAGTCGTCCCAGAACAGCGGGTTGCCGTTCTCCACCGAGGCGCAGGACGTCCAGATGTAGCCCCGCTCCACCGGGAAGTCGGCCGTCTCCGGGTAACGGGTCTCGCCGATCCAGCCCTCGACACCGGCGTCGGCGAGGCTCACGCGATCACCCCGTCGGCGGCCAGGGCCTCGATCTCGGCCGGGGACAGGCCCGCCTCGGCCAGCAGATCGGCGGTGGCGGTCGCCTCGGGGTCGGGCAGCGGGTAGCGCGCCCGGCGGACGGTCCCCGCCAGCAACGGGCCCAGCTGGCGGAACGGCGGCTCGCCCTGGCGCTGGGCCTCCACCACCGCGCCGCGAGCCTCGACGTTGGGGTCGTCCACCACCTCGGGGACCGAAAGGACCGGCGCCACGCAGGTGTCGGCGTCGGCCAGCAGCCGGACCCACTCGTCCCGAGTGCGCTCGGCGAAGACCCGGCGCAGGTCGGCGCGGATCTCGTCCTGCACCGCGTCGTCGGTCTGGTGCCCGCTCCAGCGCTCCAGCCCCAGCGCCCGGCACAGGTTGGTCCAGAACACGGGCTCGATGGCCGCCACCGCCAGCCACCCGCCGCCGCGGGTGCCGTAGACGTCGTAGCAGGCGTAGCGGCCGGTGAGGATGTAGTGCCCGGGCCCGGGGACCTCGCCGGTGGCCAGGTACTCGTCGACGTACAGCGAGAGCATCCACAGCACGCCCTCGGCCACCGCCACGTCGAGGTGGACGCCCTCGCCCGTGCGCGGGCGCGCGACCAGCGCGGCCAGGATGGCCACCGCCGCGGCCATCCCTCCGGCGGCGATGTCGGCCACGGTGGCGCCGGGCAGCGGCGGGCGGCCCCCGCTGCCCCGGCCCGACATGTACAGGTAGCCGGCGGTGGCCAGGTAGTTCAGGTCGTGACCGGCCCGGGCCGCGTAGGGGCCGGTCTGGCCGTAGCCGCTGGTCGAGCAGTACACGATGCCCCGGTGGGCGGCCCGGACGGCCTCATAGCCCAGCCCGAGCCGGTCCATGACGCCGGGTCGGAACGACTCCAGCACCACGTCGGCGGTGGCGGCGAGGCGCAGGAAGGCGTCTCGCCCCGCGGGGGCCTTGAGGTCGATCTCGGCCCGCTCGAGGCCCCGCTGGCCGCTGTACGCGTGGAACGGCGGCACCAGCGGCGTGGCCCCGGCCTTGGGGGGCGGGCCGAGCTTGATGACGCGGGCGCCGTAGTCGGCCAGGAGCCGCGAGCAGCGGGTGGCCGGCCCCACCGTGGACAGGTCGAGGACCGTGGTCCCGTCGAGCAGCCCTTCCATCAGAAGTTCTTGGGCAGGCCGAGCTTGCGGGTGGCGATGATGTTCTTCTGCACCTCGGACGTCCCTCCGCCGATGGTGTCGATCACCGTGTAGCGGTAGGTGGACTCGGCCCGGCCCGCCATCGGGGCCTCCTCGGTGCCCACCCGCAGCTGGGAGCCCGGTCCGCCCAGGTCCATGGAGGCGTCGGCCAGCCGCTTGGACAGCTCGGTGGCGAACAGCTTGTACTCCGAGGCCTCGGCCCGGGGCGGGTCGCCGCCCTGCAGGGAGGCGTGCACGAAGCGCAGGCCCAGCAGCCGGGCCACCTCGCCGTCGGTGACCAGGCGGGCGATCTGGCGACGCACCACCGGATCGTCGCGCAGCGGCTCGCCGTCGACGGTGGCGGTGCGCACGTGGTCGACCAGCAGCTGCAGCCGGGCGTCGATCTGGCTGTAGGTGAACATGGTGAAGCGCTCGAGGTCGAGCGCCTGGGCGATGTACTGGAAGCCCCGGTTGAGGTCGCCGACCACGTAGTCGTCGTGCACGAACACGTCGTCGAAGAACACCTCGTTGGTGCGCTCGTCGCCCATGGTCCAGATGGGCCGGATGGTGAGCCCGGGGTCGTCCAGGGGCACCAGGAACAGCGTGATGCCGTGGTGCTTGGGGGCGTCCGGGTCGGTGCGGGCGCCCACCCAGTACCACTCGGCGAAGTGTGCCGAGGTGGTCCACGTCTTCTGGCCGCTGAGCCGCCAGCCGTCGCCGTCCCGGGTGGCGCGCAGCTGCATGGCGGCGGCGTCGGAGCCGGCGTTGGGCTCGGAGTAGCCGACCGCGAACTCGACCTCGTTGCGCAGGATCTTGGGCAGGAACTCGGCCTTGAGCTTCTCGGAGCCGTGCTTGATGAGGGTCTTGCCGATGATCCCGACGCCCTTGCCGATCTGGGGCGCGCCCCGCCGGGCCAGGGCCTCGTTGAGCAGGTACTCGTAGACGCCGTCGCCTTCGGACCCGCCGTAGCGCTTCGGCCAGGTCATGCCCAGCCAGCCCCGCGCCCCCACCTCGGCCATGAAGGCCCGGCGCTCGGGCGTGTCGCAGATCTGGGCCATGTTCTCGCGGGTGGGGTCCATGACGGCGGGGTCCTCCCGCTCGTCGAGGAAGGCCTCGACCTCGGCGAGGAACGCCTGCTGCTCCTCCGAGAACTCGAAGTCCATGTGCTGCTACCCCCACACAAATCTGACGGGCCGTCAGATTAGCAGTCAGCGTGCGATGAATCCCCTGAGCGGTTGCCAGGGGGCCAGCCGCCGCTCTTCGATCTGGGCGAAGCCCGCGGCCGCCAGCGCCGCCACCAGCTCCTCACTTGTGGGGAGGCCGACGCTGCCCACCGTCGACCGCAGCACGACATCGAGGTGGGCGGCCGCGGGGTCGCCGGTCCCCGCCACCGCGGTGCCGAGGACCACCGTGCCGCCCGGGGCGAGCTCCCGCAGCCGGGCCAGCAGCGCGGGCTGGTCGCCAGGGGCGAAGTAGTAGATGTTCTGCAGCGCCAGCACCAGGTCCCACGGCCCGGTGAGATCGGGCGGCAGGCAGCGCAGGTCGGCCACCTCCACCCGGAAGCGGGTGTCGAGCCCCCACTCCGCCAGATGCCGCCGGGCCAGCGCCACCACGTCCGCCTGCACATCGACCCCCGCGCCCGTCGAGTCGGGAGCGGCGTCGGCCACATGGCGCAGGTAGACGCCCGAGCCACAGCCCACGTCCAGCACCCGCCGCGGCCGGCACCGGGCCACCACGTCGGCCACGAACGGGGCGAAGATCGGCTCGGCGACCCGCGAGGTGCGGGCCACCAGCTCGGCGTGGCTGGCCAGGTAGTCGCCCGGTCCCGCCCCGGCCAGGCGGGCGTCGAGGTGGCGGTAGACATCGCTGCCGTACACCACGGCCTCCTCGGGCAGGGCCGCCAGGCCGGCGACCGCGGGGTCGGCCACGGCCCGGGCCCGCACCCCCGCCAGCCGCCAGCGGTCGCCCCGCCGGCGCAGCTCGCCCACGGCCCGGCCCACCTCGAGCAGCGACCCCAGCAGGCTGGGGTCGGCCACCTCCAGCTCCTCGGTCAGCTGCTCGATCGTGCGGGGCCGGCTCAGCGCCGCCAGCAGTCCGATCCGGGCCGCGGTGCCGAGGAACTCGACCCGGAGCCACGACACGAAGTCCCGCACGAGCAGCCCGTGGGCCCGCTTGTGCCGCAGCCGCAGGCCCGAGAGGGCCAGCCGGGCCGAGTAGCGCATCCCCCCATCATCCACCCTGTTGCCTGGACGGCTGGTACGGTCGCTCGGGCGGGCCGATCTTCTACCAGGACCCCACGCTCGGCCGGGTCCAGGTGTCGCTGGTGTCGGGCGGTGACGCGCCGTGCCGCGCGACGAATACCGGGCCCGGGTTCAGCACCGAGGCGGCCCTCGGCTTCATCGCGTGCGGGACGGTCGAGGGTGACATCAGGGCCGTGGTCGCCTGCGTCGATCAGGTGACCGGCTGATCGGGCGAACCGCCGTCAGGCGATCACACCTGCCTCACGCAGCCGGACCAGCTCGGCGCGGTCCAGGCCCAGCTCCTCGACCAGCACGGCCTCGGTGTGCTCGCCGAGCCACGGGACGCGGGTCTCCGGTCCCTCGGCCATGGCGGACAGCTTCACCGGATTGCCGGGCACCAGGATGGGCTCGGCCACCCCATCGCTGCGGGGCACCTCCACCAGCATGTCCCGGGCGGCCACATGGGGATCGGCGATGACCTCGGGCGGCGTCAGGCACGGCCCGGCGGCCAGGCCGGCCGCGCTCAGCGCCGCCGCGGCCTCGACCTTGGTGCGGGGCGCGGCCCACGCCTCGATGGCGGCCCGCACCTCGTCCGCGTGGTCGATCCAGCCGCCCGACGCGGTGAAGCGGGGATCGTCGTTCCACTCGGGCCGGCCGATCACCTCGGCCAGCGCGACGAAGTGCTGCGGCCGCACGGCCTGGAGCACGAAGAACCCGTCGCCCGCGGCGAACGTGTCCACGATGGCCTTGATCTCGGTCTCGACCGGGCCGTGCACGCCCATGGACCACAGGTTGGTGACGATGTCGGTCATGGCCATCACCGCGTCGAGCATGGCCACGTCCACCCGCTGGCCGCGCCCCGTGCGGTCCCGGTGGCGCAACGCGGCGAGCACGCCGACCGCGCCGAACAGCGCACTGGAGATGTCGCCCAACGCGCCGACCGGGTTGGCCCGGGGATTGCGGCCCGGCTCCCGCCGGTACTCGTAGATGCCGGACATTCCCTCGACGATGGCGGCATAGGCGGGCCAGGCACGGTAGGGCGTGTCGCCGGTGTTCCCGAAGCCCGACAGGGACAGGTACACGATCGCCGGGTGGCGCTCGGCCACCACGTCGTAGCCCAGGCCGAGGCGATCCATGGTGCCGGCCTTGAAGTTCTCGCACACCACGTCGAACCGCCCGGCCAAGGCGAGGAACAGCTCGCGGCCGTCGGGGTGCTTGAGGTCGAGCGCCACGCTGCGCTTGCCCAGGTTGTTGCGCAGGAACGTGGCCCCCACCTTGCGCCCCTCGGGGTCGAGCATGTGGGGAAAGGCGCCCCGGCCCGACTCGCCGGTGCCCGGGTGCTCGACCTTGACCACGTCCGCACCCAGCCGGGCCAGTAGCTGGGTGGCGTAGGGGAGCGCCTGCATCTGCTCGGCGGCCAGCACCCGCACGCCGTCGAGCGGCTTGCCGAGCGGTGCGGCCTCGGGGTTGGCGACGTCTCCCAGGTGCATGCCGGCATCGTACGAACCCAACTGACGGGTCGTCAGGTCCAGTTCCGGGGCATCGAAGTTACTCGCCGTATGGGAGACTGGACGCGTGGCGCTGACCGCGGAGTCGCCGCCGGCCACGCGGCGGCGGACCCTGGTGCCCGTGCTCGGGTTGGCTGCCGGCGTCGGGGCCGTGCACATCGTGCTCAGCGGGCGCTACGGGTTCCACCAAGACGAGCTGTACCTCCTCGCCGCCGGCCGCCATCCTGCGCTGGGCTACGTCGACCAACCGCCGCTGGCGCCGCTGACCGCCCGGGGGATCACGGCGCTGGTGGGCGAGCACCTGTGGGCGCTGCGGCTGATCTCGGGGGCCACGCACGCCGGTCTGGTCGTGGCGGTGGCGGGCATCGCCTCGGCGCTCGGGGGCAAGCCCCGGACCCTGGCGCTGGCGGCGCTGGCCGCGGCGACCATGCCGGTGTTCGTGGCCAGCGGCGCTCGCTTCGATCCCGGCTCGCTGGGCCTGCTGTTCTGGTCCCTGACGCTGTGGGCGGTGACGGCCGTGCTGGCCGGGGCCGATCCCCGCTGGTGGCTCGGCGCGGGGGCGGCGCTGGGCGCCACGCTGGAGTCGACCTGGACGGGACCCGTGCTGGCGCTGGGCCTGATCCTCGGCCTCGTGCTGGCCCCGGGAGCCCGGCGCCACCTGCGCAGCCGCTGGCCGGCCCTGGGCCTGCTGGTGGCGCTCGTCGTCTGGCTGCCCAACCTGATCTGGCAGGCGCTCAACGGCTGGCCCGCGCGCGAGCTGCATGCCGCGGCCGTCGCCCCCGCGGGGCAGGACGGGCTGGCCGACTTCGTGATCCGCCAGATCGTGCTGGCCGGTCCGGCCGGGGTGGTGCTGGGGGTGGCCGGGGTGGTCTGGGCCTGGCGGCGACCGCCCTGGCGGGCCCTGGCCGTCCCCGTCGTGACCGTCGCCGCGGCGCTGGCGGCTGCGGGCGCCCGGGCCGAGGACCTCGGCTTCGCCTACATCGCCGCGGTCCCGGCCGGGGTGGCGGCGGCCGACTGGTGGGCCGCGGACGACAGCCGCCGCTGGCACCAGGCGGTGGCGGGTGTGGCCGCCGGGCTGATCCTGGTGCCGCTCGCCGCGCCGGCCACCTCGCTCGGGGTGTACGAGGACCTCTACCTCAGCGTCGACGCCAGCCTGGCCGAGGAGGTCGGTGGGCCCGAGACCGCGGCATTGGTGGCCCGGATCTACGACATCCTGCCCGCGGTCGAGAAAGAGGACGCCCGGGTCGTCACCGCGCACGCGGGCGTGGCTGCGACGCTCGACCTCTACGGGCCGGCCCGCGGCCTGCCTCGGGACCACGTCATCTCCCCCGACCGCAGCTACGCCGACTGGTGGCCCGACCACCAGCCCGCCGGCACCGTCATCTTCGTGGACTACACCCGCCGGGACCTGGAGCCGTACTGCGACGCGATGGGGCCGATCGCCATCCTCGGCAACGACCGCAACCTGCGCAACGAGGCGTTCGAGTCGACCATCTCGGTGTGCAGCGTGATGAGGGTGACCCCCGGGGGGTTGCGCGCCGGCCTGACCGGCCAGGCCTGAGAGCCACGAAATGTGACGACCCGTCAGATCCGGCCGTACCCTGGCGGGCCATGACCGCCCGCGGGATCCTGAGCTACGGCGCCTACCTGCCGTACCGGCGCCTCGACCGGGCCGAGATCCGGGCCGTCGCCGGGGTGGGCGGGGGCCGGGGCACCCGCACCGTGGCCTCCTACGACGAGGACAGCACCACGCTGGGCGTGGCCGCGGCCCGCCGGGCCCTCGCCGCCGCGCCGGCGGGCGTGCGACCGGGCGCGCTCTGGTTCGCCACCGTCAGCCCGGCGTACCTGGACAAGACCAACGCCACGGCCATCCATGCCGCCCTCCGCCTGCCCGACGACGCCGGCGCGTTCGACGCCGGCGGCGCGGTCCGGTCGGCCGTGGGCGCGCTGCGCGCCGGGCTGGCGGGACCGGCGCCTGCGCTGGTGGTGGCGGCCGACATCCGCACGGGACGGCCGGGTTCGGCCGACGAGGCCGAGGGGGGCGACGCGGGGGCGGCGCTGCTGGCCGGCTCGGAGGCCGACGGGCCGCTGGTGGCCGAGGTGCTCGGCAGCGCCGGCGCCACCCAGGAGTTCCTCGACCGCTGGCGGGTGCCCGGCGAGAGCCACTCCCGCCGCTGGGAGGAGCGCTTCGGCGAAGGTCGCTACGCCGCGCTCGGCGCCCGGGCCTGGGACGACGGCCTCAAGGCCGCGGGGGTCGTGGCCTCCCAGGTCGACCGGGTCGTGATCGCCGCCGCCCACGGGCGGGCCGCCACCACGCTGGCGCGCACCCTCGGCGTGGGCGACCGCGTGGCTCCCGGCCTCGACGCCACTGTCGGCTTCACCGGCGCGGCCCACCCGGCCCTGCTGCTGGCCGACACCCTCGACCGCGCCGCTCCCGGCGAGGTCGTCGCGCTGGTGGTGCTGGCCGACGGGGCCGACGTGGTCGTGCTGCGGACCACCGAGGCCCTGGCCACGGCCCGCCGGGCGGTGAGCGTGGCGGACCAGGTGGCCGCGGGGGCCCCGCTGCCCTACGGCAAGGCGCTGGCCTGGCGGGGCTACCTGCCGGTGGAGCCGCCGCGCCGGCCCGAGCCGGCCCGGCCGTCGGCGTCCGCCGCGGCCCGCTCGGCGTCGTGGAAGTTCGGGCTCGTCGGCGCGGACGAGCGTCCGCTGGCCGACGTGCAGGGCACGATCGTCACCTACACGGTCGACCGGCTGGCCTATTCGCCGTCCCCGCCGGTGGTGTTCGCGATCGTCGACTTCGACGGTGGCGGGCGGCTGCCGGTCGAGCTCACGGACGTCGACGCGGCCGACGTGGCCATCGGCGGTCGGGTGGAGATGACCTTCCGTCGCCTGTTCACCGCCGACGGCATCCACAACTACTTCTGGAAAGCTCGGCCCGTTCGGGAAGGGAGTGCCTGATGGGGTCGCACGGGATCCGCGACCGGGTGGCGATCGTCGGCATGGGCTGCACCCGCTTCGCCGAGCACTGGGACAAGGGCGTCGACGAGCTGCTGCTCGACGCCACGGGCGAGGCCTTCGCCGCCACCGGCATCGGCCAGGACGACGTCGACGCCTACTGGCTGGGGACAGCCCAGTCGGGCATGAGCGGCATGGTCCTGGCCAAGCCGCTCGGGCTGGATCACAAGCCGGTCACCCGGGTCGAGAACATGTGCGCCACCGGGTCCGAGGCGTTGCGCCAGGCCGCTTATGCGGTGGCGTCCGGCGCCTACGACGTGGCCATGGCCGTGGGCGTGGAGAAGGTCAAGGACTCGGGCTACCAGGGCCTCAACGCCTTCCCGATCCCCACCGACGGCACCAACCGCACGCTCACCGCCGCCGCCATGTTCTCGATGGTGGCTCCGGCATATGCCGAGCGCTACGGCGTCAACCGGGACGAGCTGCGCCGGGTGCTGGCCCGCATCGCCTCCAAGAACCACGCCAACGGCGCCCGCAACCCGCGGGCCCAGTTCCGGCGCGAGATGTCGGTGGAGCAGATCTGCGCGCTGCCCGCGGTGGCGGGCGACCTGTCGGTGTTCGACTGCGCAGGCGTGGCCGACGGGGCGGCCGCCGCGGTGGTGGTGCGGGCCGAGGACGCCCCCCGCTACACCGACCGGCCGCTGTACATCAAGGCGCTGTCGTTCGTGGCCGGCAACGGCTCGGGGCTGAGCGACCCCGACTACGACTACACCACCTTCCCCGAGGTCGCCCACTGCGCCGCCGACGCGTACGCGCAGGCGGGCGTGAGCGACCCCCGGGCCGAGCTGGCCATGGCCGAGGTCCACGACTGCTTCACCCCCACCGAGCTGGTCCTGCTGGAGGACCTGGGCTTCGCCGAGCGGGGCACCGCCTGGCGGGAGGTGCTCGCCGGCACTTTCGACCTCGACGGCGACCTGCCGGTCAACCCCGACGGCGGGCTGAAGTCGTTCGGCCACCCGGTCGGCGCCAGCGGCCTGCGCATGATGTTCGAGGCCTGGCTGCAGCTGCGGGGCGAGGCCCCGCCCGAGCGGCGCATCGGCACGGTCGGGTCGCGCCACCTGGCACTCACCCACAACCTCGGCGGGTACCCGGGCGAGATGGTGAGCTTCGTGTCCATCCTGGGATCAGAGCCGTCGTCCTGACGGCTCCGGGGGCGGGCTAGTCTCCGCGCCGGTGTCCTACTACCAGCCGGGCCCGCCCGGTCCGTACCAGCAGCCGCCCATGGTGGCCGCGGCGCCCTACACGGCGCCGCCCACCCCCGCGGACGGCCTCGGCATCGCCGTCGCCATCCTGCTCGGCATCATGGCCCTGCTGGCGCTGGTGGTGGCCGGCACGCAGTTCAACGAGTACACGGTCGTCGACGACATCATCACGACGTCGGGCGACTCGAGCATCGGGGACCTGATCGACGCCGACGACGCCCGGGCCGGCGCGCTCGGCTTCTTCTATCTCGCCTATGCGGCCACCGGGATCGTGTTCGTGATCTGGCAGTACCGCCACTCCCGCAATGCGGAGGCGCTGGCCGGCCCCGGCGGCCTCGGGCCGGCATGGGCGATCGCCGGATGGTTCATCCCCCTGGCGGCCCTGGTGCTGCCCGGTATCGAGATCTACCAGTCCTCGCAGGCGTCCTCGCCTCCGGCGCCCGGCGGTGGGCCTCGCTCGGGCAAGGGCAACGGGTTGGTGATCGCCTGGATCGTGGCGTTCGCCCTGGGGGGCCTGGCCCTGTCGGGCAACTTCTGGCTGGGCACGATGGACGACGGGTTCTCCAGCACGGACCCGGACAACGTCCGCACGCTCCTCCTCCTCGGCAGCGTCGGCGGCCTGCTGCTGACGGTCGCCGCCATCCTGGGGGCGATCATGGTCCAGTCGCTCACCAAGAATCAGACCCGGCGCATCCGCGAGGTCTTCGGGGGCGGCATGTTCGTCCCCTGGGGCGCCCAGCCCCCGCCCGCATGGGGCCCCGCCCAGCCGGCCGCTCCATGGGGCCCCGCCCCCGCGCCGCCCCCGCAAGCCCAGCCCCCGTGGGGCGCGCCTCCCGGAGCCCCACCCCCGCCCCCCGGCGGCCCTGCCCCCTGGCACCCGCCCACGCAGTGACGCCGTAACGGCGGCGCGTGCCGCCGAGCCCGTTCGGGCCGCACCCGGGAGGGTGTCCCGTCAGGTGGGGGCGTGTGCCTCGGCGGCTTCGTGGGCGACGAGGGCGCGCCGGTCGAGCTTCTGGCCGGGGGTGAGGGGGAGCTCGGGGACGATCCGCAGGGCTTCGGGCAGCTTGTAGGTGGCCAGGCTGCCCGTGAGGTACCGGCGGACGTCGGCCAGCGTAGGGGGTGCGGCCGGGTCCCGGGGAGCGACCACCGCTACGCCGATCTCGCCCATGACCGGGTCGGGGCGGGGGACCACCGCCACCTCGGCCACGGCCGGGTGGGCGGCCAGCGTGGCCTCGACCTCGGCGGGATAGACGTTGTAGCCGCCCCGGATGAACATCTCGGTGCTGCGGCCGGCGAGGCGGACGAGGCCGCGCTCGTCGATCCGGGCCAGGTCGCCGGTGCGGATCCAGCCGCCGACCAGCGTGGCGGCGGTGGCCGCCGGGTCCCGCCAGTAGCCGGACATCTGGGTGGGGGAGCGCAACCACAGCTCGCCCACCTCGCCGCCCGGCACCGGGCGGCCGCCCTCGTCCCGCACCGCCACCTCGACGCCGGGCCGGGGCCGGCCCACCGTGTGCAGGGCCTCGTCCTCGTCCGCGTCGAACGCGGTGCCCGTCCCGCAACCCCCCGACTCGGTGGAGGAGTAGCGGATCGAGTAGGCGGCACCGAACCGGTCCCGCGCCATGGCCACCAGCGCGGGGGGCGAGGCTGCGCCCCCGACGACGATCGTGCGGACGTGGTCCCAGTCGTGGCGGGCCGCCTCGGGCGAGCGCACCATGAGCGCGAGCTGGGGGGCCACGCCCCCGATGGACGGCATGCGCTCGGCCGCGATGGCGCGCAGGGCGTCGTCGGCCCGCCACCGCTCCAGGATGTGGGTGCGGGTGGCCAGGCGCAGGTACCACACCAGCTTGGTGGTGAAGCCGATGTGGGCGAACTGCGTGGACGCCAGCATGGCCGGCCCGGGTTGTGACGCGTCCGCCCACCCGCCCCCGGTATCGGTCTGCGCGACGGCCTCCAGCTGCCGCTCGCAGAACACCGCGCCTTTGGGCACCCCGGTGGTCCCCGACGTGAACACGATGGCGACCGGCCGCTCGGGATCGGCGGGCAGCACCGGCGGCGCTCCATCCCGGTCGCTCGTGGCCAGCTCGGCCACCTCACCGGCGTCGTCGAGCGTCAGGACCGGATCGGCCAGCGCCACCAGCTGCTCCTGCTCCGGCGGCGCCAACCGAGGATTGATCCCGGCGGTGATCGCCCCCAGCTTCGCCGCCGCCGCGTAGGCGACGACGTAGCCGGTGTCCGACGGGAGCCGCAGCGCCACCCGATCGCCGGGCCCCACCCCCCGTGCCGCCAACCCCGCCGCCACCAGGTCCGACCGCCGATCCAGCTCCGCGTAGGTCGTCACAGCCCCGCCGGGGTCGACGAACGCGGGCAGGTCACCGAACCGTCTGGCGGCCTCCCGGACCGTGGCAGCGAGCACGCGGGCCACCGTATCGACCGGGCTGACACACCGTCAGATCCCGCCGTCTTCACACGACCTCGACGGCAACCTGGCGGGCGTGAGCGGCCAGCGCCTCGATGTCGGCCCGATCCCCGGTCAGGACGATCCCACCCGGCTCGGCCAACGCCACGACGAGCGCGTCAACAGCCGAGCCCCGACGAGCCCGGCGGCGCAACGCCGCGGCCCGACGCGCCATGACCTCCGAAACCCGCGGCTCGACGATGCAGCCCTTGAGGAACCGGTTTGCGTTAGCGTCCCGGCCCGCCTCGCCCCGCAGCGACTCGACCAGGACCGTGGTGGGCACGACGGGTCGCCACAGGCCGGCGGCTCGCAGCCGGGCGATGACCGCCGCAGCGCTACGGGAACGCTCGGACAGGTGCGTCAAGGCGCCGCTGTCCAGGATCAGCACTCAGCCGGCCTGCTCGAGCCGGTGCTCTCGGATGCGCCGTACGATCGCCTCCGCCCGGGCGACGTCCTCGGGGGTTGGTTCCCCGACCTCCTCGATCAGCTCGGCCAGGTACTCGTCCGTCGCGTCGAGGGCCTCGAGGCGTTCGAGCTCGGCTCGCAGGGCGGTTTGGAGCAACTCCGACGCGGGCAGGCCACGGCGCTTCAGCTCTTCGTAGAGGTCGTCAGGGAGGTAGACCTGCAGCCTCGGCATGCGCCTAACTATACGCCTTACGCGAAGGAGCAGGCGGAGCCGCTTACAAACCGAGGCTGAGCATGCGGATGGCATTGCCCCGCATGATCTTGTCGACCGCCTCCTGGGGCACGCCGGCCATCAGCTGCTCCGCTACCTGCTTGGTGTCGGGCCAGGTCGAGTCGGTGTGGGGGTAGTCGGTCTCGAACGTGACGTTGTCGACGCCGACCTGGGCCAGCGAGTCGATGCCGTGGCGGTCGCGGAAGAAGCAGCCGTAGATCTGGCGGTAGTAGTAGGTCGACGGCGGCTCGGGCACCAGGTCCTGGGTGTGGGCCCAGGCC
>Ga0209382_10008779_pt1 | contig 12703 bp, 10 predicted proteins | sample SoiMetdeltSBSDD5_FD_187599 | JGI IMG/M metagenome (GOLD analysis project Ga0209382, IMG submission 187599) | Bulk soil microbial communities from a Populus tree surrounding site in Tennessee, USA - Soil MetaG P. deltoides SBSDD5 (SPAdes) (version 2) | ecosystem: Environmental > Terrestrial >... | reverse complement strand
CGGGTTGAGGTTTTCCTCCACGCGGTCATTGGCGTAAGGCTCGACGATCATCAACACTCCGTCCGACACGAGAGTTTTGCGCACGTATGAGGCCGCGCCCACCGGGTCGCCCATGTCGTGCAGGCAGTCGAAGAAGGCGATGAAATCGTAATCGCTTCCGGGGTAGCTCTTTGCGCTCGCCACTTCAAAATTGACCCGTTCCGCGACCCCGGCCTCATCCGCCGTTTCGCGCGCGCGTTTGATCGAAGCTTCGTGATAATCGAACCCGGTGAAGGTCGAGCGCGGATAGGCCTGCGCCATCAGTATAGTTGACGCGCCGTGGCCGCAGCCGACGTCGGCGACACGAGCGCCTTCGCGCAACTTCGCTTCGACCCCGTCGAGCGACGGAATCCAGGCGGAGATTAGATTGGCGGCGTAACCCGGCCTGAAGAAACGTTCTGTGCCTAGAAAGAGCGCCGGGTCGTGTTCGTGCCAGCCAAGCCCGGAGCCTGTGCGAAAGGCTTCCGCGATCTTCGGCTCGGCTTTGAGCGCGGCCGTCGCCAGTTGGAACGCGCCGGGCAGGAACGCCGGGCTGCCTTCTTCAGCCAGCGCAAAAGATTGCTCCGCCGAGAGCGAGTAGCGGCCCGCGGACGCGTCGTAATTGACGTAGCCGCTGGCGGCGTTCGCGGCGAGCCATTCGCGAACGTATCGTTCGGACGCGCCGGCGCGTTTCGCCAATTCGGATGACGTGAGAGGGCCGGCCTCGGCCATCGCCCGGTATAGTCCGAGTTTGTCGCCGATGACAACGAGCGCGGCGTGAAATATCGCGCCGAGGTCACCTACGGCCTTTTGCATAAACTGATTCAGTTTCTCTTGATCTATCGACATCGTGATCTTTTCCTTTCCGCTGACCAAGTCCCGTGGACGCAGGCATGTTCATACTCAGTAACAAAGTGCGGCCTGGGTCGAAAATATACCAGTCCTCTTTGAAAAATCTTTCGACCTCTGAAGGCCGCTTACCGAGTCAGCGCGCGGAAAGTGTACGTGGCGACCGGCGTACGGCCCTCTTGCGCAGAGATTCCTTCGAGGGTGAGAAGGTAATCGCCGGGCTTAAACAGACTGGAATTGAAACTTAGGGCGAGGGCATTCTTTGAATTCGGTTTGAGGCCGTCCTTGGTCCAAATGCTCCGGCTGTCAGTAGTCGAAATGGCGACGCGGTATGAGTGGAAGTTGGGATCAGGCTCCAATTCGAGCCAGAGAATGATCGATTTTGATTGAGGCGGGAGCGTGATTCGATTGACTGGCTGAGACGGATCGGGGCCACTCCCTCTTACAACACTCAGAGCGAAGACCGGCGTTTCAGATTGGCGCTCCGCCGCTTTGTGTGACTGCCGGGGCGCCGGGTCGGGCGAATTCCTCATGGGTCCGAATTGGGCGGCAAGTCGCTCTAGTTGTAGGGAGGATTCCCGCTCCCGCGTCTGCATTTCTTTCACCAGATCGCGGGCCGCCCGTTCGCTCTCTTCGTACTTTCGCCGCCACTCCGAGGACTCCTGCATTGCCTGAGCCAATTCGCGGCGCGCGCTCATCCATTCCGGAATCAACAACGCCATCGGCAGCGCGATCAGCAGAATTGTGGCCGCGAGCAATGGCGCCTGTCGCCTCCGGGCAAGCAGCGCAATCCGGGCCAACATTCCGGCCTGCCCCACACTTAAGTAGGTTCGCAACTGCGTCGCTTCTTCCGCCGCAACAGTTCGCAGACCGGCGCGAAAGTCATCGATCGTCTGCAGCCGGTCGAGGCATTCCTGGCAATCTACGAAGTGCTCCTCGAAGCGCAACCGCTCTTCAATTGACAGTTTGCCTGACAGGTAACGGTCGGCAATATGATGATCTTCTATGTACGAATGCTCCATTAATAAGTGACGGAGTCTACAATTTGCCCTCATCCAAAGAATCTGGTCTACACATAAAGTGCGACAAGACGCCCAGAAATCTCAACGCGCAGCATAAAAATTGCAAGCGCGCTTACAGTCAAGCCATCATTTATCCCGCATGGCTCGTTTATAAAGTTCTCTGAAGCGTTCGCGCGCCCGGTGAAGCACGCGATTGAAATCCAGGCTGGTTAATCCCAGGTCCGCACAAATCTGTTCCTTTTCATCATCGGCGATATAGAAGCGGTAAAGCACATGGATGTCCCGTTCGTTCGGCATCTCTTTGAGGACTTGCCGGACGAGGGAGGCTTTTTCTTTCCGCAACAGTTCTTGGAGTTGATCGGACGCAGGATGAGGAAGATGCGCGGCTTCTTCAATTTCGGTCATACTTTCCTGACGCGCGGCGCGGCGAAAGTAATCGATGACAAGGTTCCTTGCCACACCGCAAATGAAGCCGGAGAGACGTCCGGGCTCTCGAACGTCTCCCTGCCGAATCTTCCCAAGGCCGATGCGGAAAGTCTCCTGGTAGATGTCTTCGGCGACCGCCGCGTCATGAACTTCCCGGCGGATGATTATCATTACGCCGCGGCTATAACGCTCGACAAGTTCGGCTTCCGCTTGCCGGTCGCCGGCTCGGATACGGCTTACTAAATCAACCGGGCTGCAAGTTTCGCTTATGGCTATCGTCTCCATAACATGACTGTTCGGACAAAGCCCATCTGGAGGAGAGAAAGGCTGATGGCTATGAAGGCGCTGTTATATCAGGGCAGGCGCCATTGTGACAATAGCGGCCGCGGATTTACAGCTGCGCGACGGATTGCCACGAATAATCAGCGTTGATCCGTCGCGCCGCTGTTCTAATTTCGGCTGTTTCGATTTAACAATAAAGACAGGCGCCGCCGCGCCACGTCGAAAGACTCCAGCCGCCCATCGATCAGGTCCTTGTTGGCCTGATTGACACATGTTAAACGGGGTGATATAAAGCCAGCCGTCTTAAGCTGTAATCTCGTTACTTTGGCCAATATTACATTTGGTATTAAGCGGCGTGAGCCTTAAGCCTTCAGCGCGCCCGCCACCCTTGATGTCATTCCCCATAGTTTTCTTCCGTCGCTTGCCTTAACAGCCCAAGCGAATGGCTCAGGTCTTTCCAAAGTTTGTGAGTCAAGAGAGGAAAATGATGTATGAAAAGCGTAATTTATTCGATCGTGAAAGCCGTCGCGATATGTCTCGTTTTGCAGGGCGCATTTTCAAGCATGATCATACGCGCCCAAACACCCCCTCGCCTACCAGATGAGAATGCAGTTTCCTTACCACAAGGGACAGTCGGGGTGGAATATCGGCGCCAGTTTCTAATCGAACGGCGTAACCGTAACAGCTCCAGGCAATCGAGACATATATAAAATCGGGGCAGGCATGGATCTCATCAGGCTGCTTAAAGGGGGAGACAAAAATGAGTGATCTATTTCGCGTGTACCAGGTGAGCGGGTCGCGGATTCCCGCCTATTTCATCGAGAGCACTGCGCTCAACAACGTTGACGATGAGCCGGAGGTCAGCAATCAACCGCCGCGCCAGGATTTGTCGCCACTGAACCCGGATGAAGCCATAGACAGGATGGCCGAACATTTGGCGCAGGCCGGGCAGCCGGAGGTCGTCGTCATCGTCCATGGGTTCAACAACCCGCAGAAGGCCGTGTTGCGGAGTTACGCCAGGGCGTTCGAGGTGGCGGCCAATGACGGGTCGATCAGCGCGCGCCGCGGCCTGGTCTGTCTTGGCTACCGCTGGCCGTCGGAGAAGATGTGGCAGCCGTTCGCTACCTTGCTATCCGCCGCGCCAGTCTTCTTGATCGGACTCTTCTTGTTCGCTGTGCTGTTATTAGCGCTCGCCCATGCCTGGCCCTACCTGCCTTTTGACCCTCCCTGGTTGGCCAAAGCGCTCTCGCCGTTCGGATGGCTGCTGCTCGCTGTTCCGCTGTTGGTCTCATTGCTACGCCTGGCCGTCTATTTCCGCGACGGCTACCGGGCCACTAACTATGGCGTGCCCGACCTGGTCGAGGTGATTCGCCAACTCGACCATAAGGTGACCGAGAAGGCGAAGAGTCGTGGACGGGAGGCCGAGTATAAAAACTTGGTCAAGCTGTCATTCATCGGCCACAGCATGGGCGGCTACGTCGTCACCAACGTAGTGCGCATCCTGTCGGACGTATTCTCCCCGCCGGTCCCGAGGCGGACGGAGCCCGACTACATCTCTGTCGCCCAATTCGCCGCGGAGAAGGGGTATGAGAGGGACCAAGGCTCCTTAAACGCCGGCAACGCAGGCAAGGATTCTACGCCGGACATTGGCGACGCCTTTACATTGGCGCGGCTGGTGCTCGTCTCGCCGGACATTCCGGCTGAAACCTTGCTGTCGAATCGGGGCAACTTCCTTGCTTCCTCGTTGCGACGCTTCCGCGAAGCCTACTTGTTTAGCAACGGCGGCGACGAGGTGCTACTGCAGATCTCGACCATAGCCAACTACTTCTCCTTCCCCACTCGCAGCCGGAACCACGGCTTACGATTGGGCAACACGGAGGCTCTGGCGGATTGTTATGGCGTCGCCAACCTCGAATCGTTGAAGGCCAGAGCAGGCGATATCGACGAGGATTCTTTTCTGCGGGATTTGCGCATCGGGCGACTTACCCTGAAAGAGATGTTCGACCAAATTAAGGATGATAGGCAGGCGCTAAAGATACTACCCCAGATCTTCACATACTTCGATTGCACTGACTACATCGAGGACGGCGTAGGCGTGGTTACGCGGGCTAAGCTCAAGCCGCGTGTGTGCCGGCAAGACCGATTGAGCTTCTGGAGCCACGGACGACTGCTCTATAACTATCTGACGAGTCAGAAGCCGGACGTACATTCCGGCTATTTCAACGACAACGCGCGTTTGGCGCGTCAACTTATCTTCCGCGTTGCTTGCCTCGGTTTGGCCGACACGCTGAGGTCTTATCATGATGAAATGAACTCCGCCGGTGATGAGATGTCTGCGCCGTTAGAGACGTTCTCCCGCGTCTGCGCCGAAAAACAGATCAAGGTCCTTCTGTCGCCCCGCTATTTCCAGTTCCTGCAAAAGAAGGAAAAAGCTAGTGGGGTAAAGATGATGTAACATCCTTACGCGCCAGGCTTCCGGAAAAGACCATACGACCGAAGCGCAGTGTTCACTTCCAGCCGCGCGCCAATATTTCGCCTTCCTCAATCATCTTCGTCATTTTCTCGACCGAGGTCGCCTCGCAATAGATCCTCAACAGTGGCTCTGTCCCCGATTGTCTGAAGAGGATCCAGCTCTCGTCCTCGAAGATCAGCTTCGTCCCGTCAAGCGTCTCGATGTTTACGACCTTGCATCCGGCGAATCTGTCCGGCGTATTCTCCCGCAAGTCGCCGACCATCTTCTGACCCGCTTCGATGGTCAGGTGCAGGTCGCGCCGCTCGAAATGGAATTCGCCGAACTCGCGCCAGATGTCGCGCACGATCTCGGAGGGATTCTTGCCGGCGGCCAACACGGCTTCGAGCAGGAGCAGGCAGTTGAAGATTCCGTCGCGTTCGGGGATGTGGCCGCGCACGCCTATGCCGCCTGACTCTTCGCCGCCGACCAGGAAGTCGTTGGCCGGGTCGAGCATGATCTCGCCGATGTGTTTGAAGCCGATCGGCGTTTCGAAGAGCCGGAAGCCGTAGCTTTCGGCGATGCGCCGCACGATCACCGACTGCGAGAAGGTGCGCGCCACAGAGCCTTTCCAGCCTTTTCTCCTGACCAGGTGCAGCAAGAGGATCATCAAGATTTGATGGGTGTTGACGTATTCGCCGCGCTCGTCCATCGCCCCCACGCGGTCGGCGTCACCGTCGGTAATCAAAGCAATCAGCGCGCCGCGCTCGCGGATCACGCGCGAGGTCAGTTCCAGGCTCCACGGCATGGGCTCGGGCAAAACTCCGCCGAAGAGCGGGTCGCGATCCGCGCGAATGGTTTCGACGCGGATCTTGCCGCCGGCGAGCATCGATTCGATCCAGCGGCCGCCCGAGCCGTGCATCGGGTCGGCGATGACCAACGCGTCGGCTTTGCGAAGATCATTGATCGCCACAAGGCCCTCGACATGGCGCCGGTAATCGCCGTCGACGTCAATGACTTTGGCCAGCCCCCGCCCCTGCGCATCGTCGAAAGGCAGGCGCCGGGGCGAGGTCGCTCCGAGGAGCTTCTCGATCTGGTCGGTGATCGCGGGCGTGGCCGAACCGCCGTATGGGGCCTTGAATTTGAAGCCGTTGAAATCTGGCGGATTGTGCGACGCCGTGATCATCACGCCGCCGTCCAGCCCGCGCCGCTTGACCTCGAACGAGACCAGCGGAGTCGGGACGTCGCTCGCAAACAGATCGACGGCGACGCCGGCGCCGGCCAAGACTTCCGCCGCGCGGCGCGCAAATAATTCGGAAGCGAACCGCCGGTCGTAACCGACGACTGTTCGTAGTTCGCCGCCCGCGTTTTGAGTTTTCAGATAATCGACCAGCGCCTGCGTAACGATCTCGACGTTCGCGAACGTGAAGTCTTCGGCGATACGCGCGCGCCATCCGTCAGTGCCAAATTTGATCGCAGCCATATCTCATTCGTAGCAGAAAGTCGCCGCCGGCGTACGCTTCCTGGCTTCTTCTTCGCTCCAGATAAGGGTGTCAGCGGGTTTGTTCAGGACAAGTTCGAGGGCGGCCTCCGCGTGGGTCGGAGCCAGATTGGGCGGTAAGCATTTCACAAATATCGGACCGTTCACGCTCCTGGCCAGCGCAATGAGTCGTTCTGTCGGTTGAGCGCGTTCCAGAAACTGCTGGCGCTTTTTCGTCCACAGATAGCCGACGTTGTGCGACAGGATCAGCAACAAGACGACGGGCGGCGCCCATTTGTAATTCTTCGCATAGCGCTCCTTCATGACGACGATCGCGGCGCCCATCAACCAACCGAGTCCGGCGCTGGCTAGATAAGTATGCCTGCTCGGTATCCTGTGCATGTAATCGACGAACATATATGGAATAAAACCGATCCCCATCCATATAAACGAGAGCAGAAAAAGGCTCCCGTACGCGCTCTCCAGAAAATCAACCACGAAGAAACGAAGAGCACGAAGATTTTTCCAGCCTTTCTTCGTGTTCTTCGTTTCTTCGTGGTCGATTTCCGCCGTTTCCCGATGTCGCTCATTGCGACCCGAGCGACTCCACAAAAACATCGAGATCGTGGCCGAAAGTCCCCAGAACCACAGCATCCTCCCATAACTATTCGTCCAGGTGACCCAGAACGGGGCTGACAAAACAAAACTCTGGTTGTGGAATCGGAGCGATTGCGCCCGGGCCATAAAAATCGATATCACGTATGGAATGCAGATCAGCGCATGAGGGAGCAAATAAGGCGCCTGTCGCAGCCTCGGTTTCGGGAAGAACAGCGGCAATGCGAACAATACGACAAAAATAACGGCCGATTCTTTCGACAGGAGCGAAGGGAGAAAGAAGAAAAATGACAGCGCCAGCCATCGCAATCTCGCCTTTTCTCGTTCCAGGAAGATCAGCCAGAAGATGAATGATAGGAGCCCGAAGAAAAACAGCAGGAGTTCATTACACGCCGAAGACCACATGATCGCTTCCGAGTGCCCTTCATAGACGGCGAAGAACGCGGCCGCCCAGAAGCTCACCCTGTAGCCGACCGCCCGCCAGCGGCCCGCCGCGAACAGCAACCAGCAGTTTAAGACGTGAAGGAGGATGTTTGCGGAATAAAACGCCGCCGGACGCATCCCGAAGAGATGATAGATCGCATACGAAAAAATGAATGTCGTCGCCCGCGGACGTTCAACCGGATCCTTCGCCAGCGCCTCCCAGCCTGAAATCCGCCCGTAGGAGAGCGAGCGTTTTATCCCCGGATAATCGTCCGAGATGAAAGGCTGGGTGAGAGTGGGAAGATAGGCGACAATGGCGAGAACTGCGATAATGAATAACGGCGCCGCCCTCTCTTTGATGAAAGACCTGGTCATTTAAACAATCGTGTAATCGGTCAGTGAGGTCTTGTCGCCGAGCGTGGCGTTAGTGACTTTCGCGTTGCGGCCGATGAGGCAGCTTTTGCCGACGACCGAATCGCTGACTTCGGCGGCCTTCCCTACGCGCGCGCCGGCCAGCAGCACGGAGTTCTCTATCCGCGCGCGTTCCTCGATGACGCAGTTCGGGCCGAGCGCCGAGTTGATGATTTCGACGCCGGGTTTGAAGACGCAGCTCGGATCGATCACCGATCGCGCGTCGATCTTGATCGTCTCGGCGTCGGCCTTGTTCATAGGCAAAACTGGCCGCGCCACGTCGAAAGACTTCAATCGCCCGTTGATCAGGTCCTTGTTGGCCTGCAAGTAGCGGTTCGGCGCGCCGATGTCTATCCAGTAGCCGGGCCACGTGTAGGCGTAAAATTGCTCGTCGGCGGCTAGCAGGGCGGGAAAGAGTTGGTACTCGAACGAGAATTTCTCTTCCGTCGGAATGTAGTTGAGCACGCTCGGCTCAAGAACATAGACGCCGGCGTTGATCGTCTTGCAGGTGACCTCTTCAGGCTTCGGCTTCTCGACGAAGCGGCGCACACGGCCGTCCGCGCCGGCCTCGACCAGGCCGTACGCGCTGGGGTTCTCGACCGGGGCCACCGCGACGGTCGCCACCGCCCTCTTTTCGCGATGATACGCGACCAGCTCGGCGATATCTATGTCGGTCAGAATATCTCCGTTGACGACTATGGTCGTCTGGTTCAGGCGCTCATGCGCGTACTTGTAAGCCCCGGCGGTGCCCATCGGCGTGGCCTCGACCACGTAGCGAATGCGCAATCCGAGGTCCTCGCCGGCGCCGAAAATGCTCTCGATCTTATTAGGCTGATAAGAAAGCGAAAGCGTGATGTCTTTGATCCCGGCCTGTTTGAGCAGATCGAGCTGATAATAAAGAAAAGGGCGATTGGCGAGAGGGACTATCGGTTTCGGCGTGTGAATAGTCAAAGGTCGCAGGCGCGCGCCCTCTCCGCCTGCCAGAATTAACGCTTGCATTAGAACAGATACTCTTCCTCCTATTCCTTGAACCTGTCCCGCGAAACGGAGGAGTATAGCGCGTGGCGCCGAGAAATCAAAACTGATAAGCTCACAACTGAATTATCAATATGGAAACACAGCGACTCCCTCTTCCTCAGATTTCGACCGATCAAAATCAGGCTGACATGCGCGACCTGGGATTCGGCTCGGTGGTGGCGCGAGAAAGCCGCCGGCGGCTGCTCAACCGCGACGGCGGCTTCAACGTGATGCGCTCCGGGCTGGGTTATCTTGCCTCGCTCAGCCCTTACCACGCGTTGTTGACGATGTCATGGCGGAGGTTCTTCGGCCTGACCGCGTTCTTCTACTTCGGCGCGAATCTGATTTTCGCCGCCGCCTACCTGCTCTGCGGCCCTGGCGCGTTGTTGGTCCACGAAAGCGCAAGAATCGAAAGTCACTTCCTGCAGGCCTTCTTCTTCAGCATTCACACGCTGGCGACCATCGGCTATGGCACGATCAGCCCGGTCGGGCTTGCGGCGAACGTCATCGTTTCGGTCGAATCGTTCATCGGGCTGTTCGGATTGGCGCTCTGCGCCAGCCTGCTCTTCGCGCGGTTCTCGCGCCCGACGGCCAAAATCCTCTTCAGCGATCGCGCCGTCATCGCGCCGTACCGAGGCATGACGGCTTTCGAGTTCCGCATCGCCAACGCCCGCCGCAACCAGATCATCGAGCTTGAGGCCAAGGTTCTCTTCGCGCGCTTTGAGGAGGTGGACGGGCGGCAGTTGCGTCGCTTCTACCCGCTGAAGCTGGAGCGCAACAGGGTGGTCTTCTTCCCGCTGAGCTGGACGATTGTGCACCCGATTGACGAGACTAGCCCCTTTTACGGCATGTCGGCCGAAGACCTGCGCAAAACCATGGGCGAGTTTCTGGTCCTGCTCACCGGCTTCGACGAGACCTTCTCGCAGACGGTCCACGCGCGTTCATCTTACCTGGCCGAAGAGGTGGTCTGGAACGCCCGATTCGCCGACATCTTCAACCGCCCGGCGGATGACGGCCTCTTGACGATTGACGTGCGCAAATTGCACAGTATCGAGCCAATCAATGCGGAAAAAGGTTGAGCATGAATATTGAAGACTTCACGGAAAATTTTGAAGCCGACGTAATCGAAGCCGCAGGGGGCGTCATCTGGCGCGAAACCGAACGGGGGCGCGATATGGCCTTGATACATCGAGCGCGCTACGACGATTGGACATTGCCGAAAGGCAAACTCGAAGCGGGCGAGCGATGGCAGGAAGGCGCGTTGCGCGAGATCAAAGAAGAGACTGGTTGCGATGTCGAGATTGTAAGCTTTGCCGGGGCGGTCGGCTACACCGTCAAAGGCGTCGCGAAAGTCGTGCTCTTTTGGAATATGAAGGCCGCAGGCGAGTGCGCGTTCGAGCCTTCAGAAGAAGTGGATAAACTCATCTGGCTGTCTCCCGATGAAGCTCTTGAGAAAATGTCTTACGAGATAGAAAAGGAGTTGCTCACCCATGCCCGATCAAAATTCAAGTGATGATATCAACCTCCAGATAACGGCGTTTGCCGCCGGGGGCGCCGAACGACTTGTTAAACGCGCTGTTGAAACTGTAGCGCCGCCATCAAAATCGTGAATGAACCGTCGATGGAAGCAGGTCTCAACCACTCTCAAATCGTCAATCATAACGTGACTCCGTTGATCATCAACGGCGACGATTTCGGCTATTCCGAGGCCGTCAACCGCGCGATCGTCCTGGCGCATCGCGAAGGCGTCTTGACGAGCTGCAGTCTGATGGTCAACGAGCGCGCCGCCCCTCACGCCGTCGAGTTGGCAAGATCGAATCCGTCCCTCGCCGTCGGACTTCACCTGGCGTTGGTTCAAGGCCGCGCCGCATTGCCCCACGCCGAAATCCCTCACATCACCGATCCGAATGGTAATTTCACGACAAGCCCGTTCCGCGCCGGCGTTCATTACTATTTCAGCCCCGCCGCGCGACGCGAACTTCGCCGCGAGATGCGGGCGCAGTTCGAGCGGTTCACCTCGACGGGACTCCGTTTCTCGCATGTCGACGGTCACGCCCACTTGCACCAGCACCCGGTGATCTTCGACGAGTTGATAAAACTGTGCGAGGAATTCGACGTCCGGCGCGTGCGCGTGGTGAAGGGCGAGGTGCGGTTGAGTTTGAAGCTCGACAGAAAGAATCTGCCGGGCAAGTTGATTCTGGGAACGGTCTACAACCTGCTCGGGCGCAGCGCCGAGCGCAGGCTTCGCGGACGAGGCTTCGCCCAGCCTCAAAAAGTTTACGGCCTGCTGCAGTCGGGCGATATGAATGAAGATTATCTGCTCGGCCTGATCCGATTGATCGGGCGGCCCCATAAGTTTGACGCCGCGAGCGGCGAGATATACGCTCACCCGCTCGCCTTCGACGCAGACGAGGCGTCGAAACGCGAAAACCCCGGCGGCGAGCGTGAACTGAAGGCTCTGATCAGCGCCCGCGTGCGGAGCGCTATCGAGACCGCCGGCTTCAGGCCGGCGACTTACGAAACCCTTCGGACTGCGGATTGCGGAGTGCGGATTGCGGATTGAAGAGATGTTGGGCGCCATTTCACCCGTTCATTCTTTCAATCCGCAATCCGCACTCCGCAATCCGCAATCAAGTGATCCGTAATTATGAAGACTTTTATCGTATTATTCGTCGCTATCAGCGTGCAGACTCTGGGCGACGTTTTTTTGACCAAAGGGATGAAATCCGTCGGCGAGGTCTCGACGCTCGACCCGGTTAAGCTGTTAAACACGGGGGCGCAGGTCTTCACGAATCCGTTGATCTGGCTGGGCATCCTCCTTCTCGGCTTATTTTTCGGACTCTATCTGGCAGCGCTCTCGTGGGCCGATTTAAGCTTTGTGCTGCCGGTCACCTCGTTCGGTTACGCGATGAACGCGTTCCTGTCGTGGCGATTGCTCGGCGAACACGTCTCGCTCACGCGGTGGGTCGGGACGATAATCATCTGCGTCGGCGTGGCCACCGTCTCCAGCACCGAGCAAAGAACCACCAGCCCCGAGCCGGGAGGCGCCGCCTGATGAAGACGTTTCTGCTTCTTTGCAGTCTGGTCGTGGGTAGCTCGCTAGGCGAGATACTTTCGGCAAAAGGGATGCGGGAGGTCGGCGACGTCTCGTTCCACCCTAAGGCCCTCATACGCTCGCTGGGACGGATGATCCGCAGCCCTTACCTCTTCGGCGGCCTCGCCTGTCTGGCGGTCGCGTTCTTCTCGTTCATCAGCCTGCTGAGTTACGCCGACCTCAGCTTCGTCGCGCCGCTGACCGCCGTCAGCTTCATCACCAACACCCTGGGCGCGCGATTCTTTCTGAAGGAGCGAATCTCGAGATCGAGGTGGATGGGGACGACACTCGTCGCGCTAGGGGTCATGGTCATCTCACTCGATAAACACATTGAAGTCTTTTTCAAGACACGCGCGATCGGATTGTCGGGGCTGATCTACTCGGAGCTTGCGCCGGACGAGATGGTCAACCAGGCGGCCGAGCCCGTTGCGTTCTGGGCGTTGTTCGCGCTGCGCGCCGCGCTGCTCGCCTGCGCGGCGGCCGCGATCGTCTACTACGTAATCGCCTTCGTGGCCGGACTGCTATGGTTCGCCGACCGGCGCCGGCAGCGCGCGCTGGGCCTGGATTACACTCCGCCCGCGACGATCTTCAAGCCGGTTCGCGGGGCCGACGCCGAC